>OGUO01002061.1_pt1 | contig 12614 bp, 9 predicted proteins | sample 1553641 | NCBI WGS metagenome assembly OGUO01 (sample SAMEA2579980, study PRJEB22360) | human gut metagenome | biome: human gut; feature: human-associated habitat; material: faeces | place: Denmark | collected 2008/2010 | reverse complement strand
ATTTTTCGCCGAATCTTACAAATGCGCCCTGCACCTCATTCGTGTTGGACTTTTTGAGATATGACGTAAACGCAACTTCGTCGAATAAGTCGATCGACGGGTGCATAACCGTGCTTCCCAAAGAGGTAAGGGTTGCTTTGCCGTCTGTATATTGCTCTGTGCGACCTTGATTCCAGCCGAAAACGTCATAGTCCGCAAAGTTGATGCGTTGCAGCGTGATTTGTTTGTTAACGTCTTCGTCAACAATGACGGTTGCCGGCTGATAACCGTTGTATGTCACTGTGTACGTACCTTCTGCAACCGTACTCGACAGTTTGCCTTCTACAAGATCAAGTTCGTATTGGAAAATTGCGTTTTCAAGTTTTATCTTACCGTCGGGCAAGGCAACTTCTCCGCCTTGCGCATAGCCGGGTTTTACTCCCTTGACGGTGTAATCGACGGTAACGGGGTGATACTCGGCAGTCACTATATCAATTGTAACATCTGCGAGATTTTTGTCAAGTATCCATTTCTTAAACGACATTTTCGGCTCTGCGTCTTGTCCGTTTACCTTGAAAGAAGTGATCGTGTATCCCTCTTCCAGACTCAACGTGATTTCCGCAACGTCGTTTAATTTATAGCCTTCCGTTTTGCCGGTAACGGTGACGTGTTCGCCGGTGACAACGTACTTGAACGTGGAATCGCCTTCACACTTTTCAAGATATTTGGAGATATCGGTTTCGACAAGATAGGTAAATACGCTGGCGTTTTCCTTGGAACCGTTACAGCTGAGACCTACGGTCACTTTTCCGTTGGCTATTTCGCTGCCGAGGTGCGCTTCAACGTTACGCACGCCGATATATTTGCCGTTGATGAACACATAAACGTTTGCGCCTTTACGTACTAACGTAAGAGGAAGTGTACCTGCCTCGAACATTGCTTTTTCTTCGTCGGTAAGGTTCGTGCCGTTCTGATACGTCGTGTTACCGTCGGAGTCGCACATCCACCATTCGCTCGCCGCAAAATGATTATACGTCTGTTGCGAGATGTTGTTTTTACCTCTCGGTTCCCAGCCGTCGCAGTTCCATTCGATACTGCCGTTGTTGCTTTTGATTATAACCCAGATGTATTTTTCGCCGAATCTTACAAATGCGCCCTGCACCTCATTCGTGTTGGACTTTTTAAGATAGGACGTAAACGCAACTTCGTCAAACTGTTCGGTCGACGGATGCATAATCGTGCTGCCCAAAGCGGTAACGGTTGCTTTGCCGTCTGCATATTGCTCGACGCGACCTTGTTCCCACCCGAAAATGTCATACTCGGCAAAGTTGATGTATTCCAGCGTGACGTTCATCGTGACCGTTTCGTCTTCGGTAATTTCGATGTCATACTCGACGGCTCTATAGCCGTCTTTTCTTACCTTAAGCGTGTACTCGCCTACGGGGCACTTCATTGCGTATGCGCCCGACGCTTTGTCGAGGGCAAAATCTTTGACTTCTGCTTCGCCGTCGGAGCCGATTACATTGACGGTTACGCCGTCGCCGCTTGCCGCCGTATCGCCTCGTTTGGCAAGGCTGACGGTTCCGTTAAGAGTTCCGTACTTAACTACGGGGGCAGGCACCTCGACATCGTGTCCGCAAACGTCGCATTTGCCGTTTTTGTCTTCGTCCTTGTGCGCTTCTACAGAAGCAGGATCTTTGACGTTGTCTTGTTTGCAATACTTCCAGTGATTTGTGTCGTCGAAACCGATTTCGGTAAAACTGTGAGTGTGATCGTTGCCGTTACAAGCCAACAAAGAACACAAGCCCAGCGCTACACAAAACACTACAAGCAGCCATTTTTGCATTTTTTTCATCTTAGTTCTCCCTTTTTTATTTTTTGGATTGTCAAAAAGAAGACAATCCGACGGATTTTACTCCGTAGATGACGTTTTTTCTTGCGACAGACCGCAGTTAAGCGGCTGCCGCAAGTTTTAACCTATGCTATTTAGTGGTAATAACCATGTCTATGTCGGCATTGACGTTGGAAATGTTAAGCGTGTATGAGCCGCCCTCCTTAATCAACGTTGTAAGGTCGATTGCCGAGCCGTTGACCGTAAGCGATTGCAACTCTGCGCCGTTGATCGTTTTAATAACGATCTTTGCCGTGCCGCCTGCGAAAACAACTCCCAAGCCACCGTTTACATCCACCTTGACTTTACCGTTGCCGTTAACGGTAGTATTGACGTCGTAAGCAATCAAGCCGTTCTTACCAAACGTGAACCACGTTGACGGAGTGTTCCACTCGGCGCCGATAAGCTTTTCTCCCCAGTTTGACCAGCTGCGGTCTTTGTTGAGATCGGTTCCGTCGTAGGTAAACGACCATATGTGTACGGGGTTGATACCGAGTACCAGGTTATCCTTGTCGCTGATATCATAGCCCGCCGCCTGCAGGAACGCGTACGGGAAAATCGTTTCGATCTGATAGCCGTAGCACTCCGGCGTGTTTACTTCGCCGCCCAAGGGCTTTACCGCCGAGTACGGCATTATCTTCTTTTCCTTGGCAAAACTCGTCCAGCCGTTGAGGTTCAGTTTACTTTTTACCGTGCCGATACAACTGAAATCGACCTCGAAAATTTTGTTTGATTCGCGTGGCGCGTCGGCAGGTCCCATATACATCTCGACGCAACTGTTCATATAACTGTCGCGTTTGGGATTGTGGTAAATACGGGATCCGTGTTCCACAACTTTCATACCGAAGTACACGCCCTTATCGCCGTACCACGTGGTAAATTCGATTTCGGCATATTGAGTGCTGCTCAGTCTGTCCTCACCCTTCAGCCAACGCGCGTTTGCCCATTGAGCCTCGGCAAATTCGCCGTCAATGGTAACGCCGCCGTCCAAAGCAGGTATGACGCCGGTGGGATTACTGAACTTGTATTCCGTCTCGCCGTCGCCCGTATAGGTGGGATTGCCGTCTTTGCCGAGAATACGGATTTCCGAAATACCGACATACTCCTGCCCTTCCGGCACGCTGAGCGTTACGCGAACTTCCTTTACGAGCGTGTCGTAGAACTCCGTTATCGCAGCCGCGCCGCTCTTGACGTACATCAGCTCGTCGGCGTTCTCACCCGCAAAATCCATATTGCGCTTGTCAAACTCTACGTTGTGGATCGTCTTAACTTTATCGTCGGTACCGACTAATTCTACAAGGTCTACTTTGCGGAAGGTGCTTTGCTCGAAAGCCGAGTTATATACCATTACCGCGCGCGCCGTAAGCGGCTTGTCGAAACTGAAAGTAAAAGTCGTCTTTTTTGTGATTTTCGCTTCCTTTATGTAATTCATAAAGGTTTCGTTTGCCGTCTTGTGTACCGACAGAAGTCCGTCATGTACCAAGTCTGCGTCAACACCGCCGTCACTGGCTTTAACCTTGGCGTCTTTGACAATATTGCGATATTCGCTGAACGCTTCGGGCAAGGGTTGCACCGAGTCGGTAGGTCCGTTGACGTATGGTATGTCGAGATCGTTGCCGTCTTTGTCCTTGACCGTTATCCACTTATACTCGTCGATTGCCGTGTATCTTGCGCCGCCGCCCTCGGTATAATCGTTATGACGATGATAGACGATGAAGTCCTGCCCGCCCTTGCTTATAAAAGAATGGTGACCTGCGCCCGATACCGTTGTACTTTCGGTGGTTCTGGAGGATAAGAGCAGCGCCCCCTCTTCCGCATGAAGTTTGCGGTATGGACCGAGCACGTTGTCGGCAATTGCTATGGCTACGCTATAATTACTCTGCTCGTAACTGTTGATAGAGTACGTAAGATAATATAACGATTTGCCGTTTTTATCGGTATGGTACAGTACGTGAGGTCCTTCGTTTATGCTCGATTCCTCGTAGTCCACGCCCTTATTGCTTCCCGCAAGCCAATCGTTTACGGTGTAATAGTTGTGCGCCGTAACGATACACGCTTCGGAGAAATCAGGCTGCAACCAGTTGATCATACGAATAACCATCATGGCGTTACCCGTCTGACCGAGCGTGCAGAACAGATACTTGTTGCCCGTCTTGGGATCCACAAACGGATGCGGATCGATCGTATCCTGCGGATATTTGCCGTTGCGGCTGTTTGCCGTAATGTCGCCATAGCTTTGCAAAAATTTGTAAATTGCCTCGGGGTTGAACAGCAAGTACTTTGTAAAATAATGCGGGAAAGCCGCCCGGTAGTAAGTATCGCCTTCCTTGACGTAAGCGTACTCGTTGCTTGTCACTTGTTCGTCGGTAAGCTTAGTACCGCCGACGGTGTTGTAGGTGTGGACGTTGTCCTCGCCGCAACTATTCGCGTCGGAAAAGTCAACCAAAGTGTAAGGACCTTCCGGCTTGTCGGACAACGCTACGTGCATAACGCAGTAGCCGCGACCGCTTACAATGCCTTTACCCGCGGCATAAGAAGTGTCTGTTTCTGCCGTAGAACTGAAAAACATGACGTACTTGCCGAGATCTTCGTCGTACACCGTTTCGGGCGCCCAGACGTTTTCTTTAAGAACTTTTTTCAATTCGTCGGTTTCGGGAACGAACAGCGGTCCCGCCTCTTCCCAATCTGTAAGGTTGGTCGAACGCAGAATGCCTGCCGTAATGAACAGGTAATAATAACCGTCGCGCTCGGTGTTGTCCAGAACCTGCGGGTCGGGACCGCCCTGAATTACCGAATTGTTGTAAAACAGGTTCTTATTGTAGTACACCTGCCCGAGATTGTTCGTGCCGTTGCTTTGGTAGTTGGCTATGTCTTTTCCGGCATCATTGTTGTTTTCGTTCTCTTTTTTGCAGGCGACAAGCGCAAGCATCGAGAACAACATAACAGTCGCCAGACACAAAGAAACAAACTTGCAAATGTTTTTCATATAAACTCCTTATTATATTTTTATGTATATCCGGGGGTTCCGTTCGTCGTCACAGATTTTTTTTAAGGCAAAGCCGATTTTATGAAAAGCCACCGTGTTTACGCCATTATGATAACATGTAGCAACAACGATTTCAACGCACAAATAGACCGATTTGTGTCATAAATATACTTTTTTAAGGTTTTATGTCCTTTATGATAGCAAAAAACTTGTAAAAATCCGGAAAGACGAAGAAAACATATTGCAAAAATATCCGGATAATGATATAATAAAAATATGAATCTTGACTACGATTTATCAAAACTCACGTTTGAAGCGCAACGCGATCACCCCAACGCTTTCCGCGCCGAGGTGTATATTTCCGACGGGTTTTATCCCCACTTTCACCGCAACCCCGAAATTTACCTTGTGTACGACGGTGACGTAACGGTTACAATAAACAACGTGGAGTACGTACTGCACAGCGGTCAGGCTGTGTGCATCAACAGTTACGACACTCATTCCTACAGTATAGACGGACAGGCGCGCGTAGGTTTTATAAGCATCGGATTGAACTATACAAACAGTTTCAACAGTTTGTACCCGGGACGCTCGTTGCCGACGGAATTGTTCGACGTGGACAAAAACAAACCGTTGTTCGACTTTATTGAGCGAATAAAAGGAACCGTTGCCGAAGGCTCGGACAGAAGCCGGCTGCTGTACTACGCCCACGTCAATTATATTTTATTTCTCATTATCGACGCTTACGGCACAGGCACGCCCAAAGCGCAGATCAAACACGCTACGCGCAACGTCGTGCAATACATCTATGAAAATGCCGAAAAAGATCTGACGCTGAATTCCATCGCTAAGGAGTTCGGCTACTCGGCAGGCTCGATGAGTCATTTTTTCAGCCGCTATATACGTATCGATTTTCGCACTTTTCTGAGCAACATACGCATGCAAAAAGTATGGGAACTTCGTGATAACCAGGACTACGCCGACCGATCGATAGTAGAACTTGCCACCTTGTGCGGATTCAATTCGGTATCCAGTTACTACCGCGCCTGCCGCCGCCACGAAAGCATCAAACGCTCCCGCTCACACAAAAAGACAGACGAGGAAAAACATAACGATTAGTTCTGCTTGTTGAAACGCTCCGATAAAATGTGATCAGATAAATTTACGGGTTAAATTACACGCGAATATCCCTTAGTTTTTATTACGAATATCCCGCCGGAGTTTCATTCGTCATCACTGTTTTTTATTTATGACAAAAGGCTGTTTGCATCACGCAAACAGCCTCGTTTTTTTAAGGTAGGGATTCCATAAAATCAAATAAAACGTTACTCCGCTTCTTCCAGCACGAACAATTGACACTCAAATTCCTGATGCCACTCTTGCGAGCAGTTTAAACCCACGTTCATGTAATAGTCGCCGTAGTATACCTTACCGTCGTGACTGTTTTTGTAGCGCTTGTCGGGATCAAGTCCGCGCAACCGAACAAAACGAAAGCGATCTTTCTGACATCTGAGGTTCATTGACAGTACGAGACTTGTTGCCCTGTCCTTGCTTACGCACTGCATGATATAGTACTCCCCGTCTGACGGATCGGCAATGTGATACAGATCCCCGTTTTCCACGACGTCTTTGTGGTAGCGTTTGTACAACTCCGCCGTTTCGTTTAACATGGCAACTTCTTCGGCGGTCAGTTTATTTGGGTTCATTTCGTAGCCGTAGGTACCGAATAACGCAAACTGCCCCTTGGCTCTGTAATCAAATAACTTACAGTCGTTGACGTGCGTACCCATTGTGCAAAGCGGATACCCGATAGACGTATTGAAATTGATGACGCACCTGCGCGCGGGATTGGATTCGTCGCTTGTCCAGATTTGCGGACAATAGCACAGCGTTCCAAGATCAAAACGTGCGCCTCCGCCCGCGCAACCTTCTATCATCATATCCGGATAGCGCGCCGCAATGCGCCCGAGCAACTTATAGTAGCCGAGCGTAAGGCGATGATACACTTCACCCTGCCTTTTCTCGCCCAGATGTCCGGAATAATGCTCATACACCCGACGATTGTAGTCCCACTTGAGGTAATCGACGTCGTATTTGTCAAGCACGGCAATCATTTGGTTATAGATATTGTCCACAACGTCGTCGCGCGTCATATCCAGGTGCATTTGGTGCCGACCGAGAAATACGTCCTCGTTGTCCTCGCGCAAAGCGTAGTCGGGATGTTCCTTAAACAGGTCGGAGGTAAAATTGATCATCTCGGGTTCAAACCATATGCCGAATTTGATTCCTTTGGCGTGGCAATGAGCAATCACCTTGCCGAGATCGATTTTATCGGTGTTTATATACCAATCGCCAAGTCCGTCGCGGTCGTCGTTGCGTCGACCGAACCAACCGTCGTCCAGCACAAACAACTCCGCGCCGATTTTCGCCGCGTCGTCAATATAAGAAATGATGCTGTCGGTGGTAAATGTGAAGTAGCAGCCCTCCCACGAATTGAACAGCACGGGTTTGTATTCGCGGTCATGACGATAAGTGACAATGTGGCTGCGCACGAAGTCATGCATATTGCGACTCATGCCGTCTATGCCGTTCGACGAGTAGCATACCACGGCTTGCGGCGTGACAAAACTGTCGCCGTCGGCAAGCACCCATGAAAAATCCTCGTCGTTGATACCGTATGTGATGTGGGTTCCGCCCCACATATCGCTGTAGGTGCGCAACTTAAAGTTGCCGCTGTACACCAGATTCAGTCCGATAACTTCGCCGTGCGTGTAAGTCGCGCCAAGTTCCGAAAGGTATACAAAGGTGTTTTCTTCGGCAGAGGTCGCGCCAAGATTGCTTGACACTTCCTGTACGCCGTCCACAAGCTTGTTGGTAACGGCATTGCGCTCCGCCGCCCAACGTCCGCTGAAATGCGTTAAAGCGTAATTATTCCGCGGGAGATCCAGCTGCATGCTCATTGCGCGAGAAAGCGTCGCGTCCGAGCCTGTTTTGTTTATAATCGTGTAGTTTTTGACAATAACGTCGCAATCGTCAAAAATGGTTATGCGGTGCTTGACGTACAACTCGCGGGTACGCTCCCGCAACAAAAACTCCACCGTACTGCAATTTTCTCCGCGCGCCGACGGCAACCCGACAAGCGGTTCCGCGCCGTTGAATATGCGGTGCGACACATACAGAAAATCGGTAGCAAAACTGCCGTTGTCACGCACACAGATAATAGGCGCTCCGCGCTTATCGCGACGAGCATGCGGACTGAGTTCCAACGGCGCAACGTTTTGTTTGAATCCGTCGGCAAACCAACGCTCCGAGCCGGTTGCCGGATCGTACACGTGAGTTTCGTCGTGCCACTTTGGCGCTGTGCGCATAGTTTCCGGATTGAAATCGCGTATAGACTTCCCGAAGTAGATCGTTTCCAGATACCCTTCGGTATTGATATACACCGCGTAGTCGATGCTGCCGTTGGACAATTTAACGATATTGCTTGTCTTGTTGAAAGAAATCATTATATGGTTCCGTCCTTTTTGTCGGTGATCCGAAATTTTCAAGCTCATTATACCACATCAATAAAATTTATTCAATCCCGAAAGTATACGCGATTGTGTCAAAATTGTACTTTTACTCAATCGATTATATACAAACGGAATAATTTTCGGCGTCTTTGTTGTTATGTCTGCTGAAAAAACTGTTATACGATCTTTCATACTACACCTAATCTAAAATTTTATCTTCTTCAAGGTGTAAAAATTTAAGCCAATCTTCTTTTTCTTGTTTTATCTTTTCATAACTCGTTCCGCCGGGATTGCAATACGACAACAATAAATTATAACGTTTTAATTTGTTTCTTATCGCGTCGTGCGGATCGTCATCGTCGGCACAAGGTTTTTTATATTGACTATATAGAAGTCCGAAACTTGCCCAACTATACGCTTTAAGATTTTGTTTCAAAGCGCGTTTACAATATCTTCGCCAACACAGCCGAAGTGAAGATTGATGTTTTCGCATTTGAAATTCTTCCCATTTGAAATCAATGACTAAATATTTATCGTCTTTCCTCACCCGTTCGGAAAATAGTATACTCCGTAGTTCCACTTCATCAATGCCGTCAATATCCGCTAATTGAATTTTGAAATAATCTATTCGTTTCACGACCGCCCAAACAGTTGTTCTTGAGCAACCACACAGCGTCGCAATTTGCGAATAATTATTTCCCTTCTTCAAATATTCTACAATAAGACTATATTTTACCATGAATTTGCTCCTTTTTGTCGCCCTCTAACACCCATATCAGTATATACAACGCACTGTTCAATTTTATTGACCACCTGCGTTTTTGGGGTGTTTTTACCTTTTCTACGACTTATCGGGAGTAAAAAAACAGCCACTCTTTCACAAGAATGGCTGTTTTTTTGTTTGTTTTATTGTAAATTATACCTTTTTAACCCTGTTTTTGGCTTATTTCGTCGCCCTCGGATTACGGATATTAGCCTGCGCAAAAGCTTTCAAAAGCGACCGATAGGTAACGTTACTGTCTGCAATCGAAAATCGCCCGTCTTCGGGATATATGTTATCGCCCGACTGTACGCAATATTTTTCCTGCGTTTTTCCTGCGCCGTTTTCCCGTATTTCTTCTGAATTTTTCGCCAATAACCGCTAATAATAAAACTAAAATAAAGAACAATTAAATGCGGATTTTTACGATTCCTTCAGTCGCTTTAACAATTCCTTGACAACGGTCGCCACCTCTGTATACGGATTTTTTGAAAGTATATTAAGCTCCTCGGTATACCTGCTATTTTTTGTTTCCGAATTATTGATTGCAATCCAATGTTTGTCATACAGATTTGCAACATCCACAACATCCATACTTTCCGTATACCCCGGTAATTTCTTTACCATTTCTTCTTTAACGCGTTGAGATGAATGAACTACTTTGGGCGCTTCTGTAAAATAATATAAAAACCAGATTTCAAAGCATGGATTAGACGGAATAATTTCTATGTTTTTATATTTCTTTTTGGCTTTGGCGTATTTCTCATATTTACATTGTTCCAAATCTAAATCCACCAGGCAATACACCTTATCTCCCAATTCAGGAGCCAGTTGATTATCGATAAATATATCTGCGGCTTTTTTCGCCATACTGGCTATATCTGTAGCCTCACTGTTCTCTATATGTAAATTAAAAGGTGCTTTTCTGGTATTGAAATGTCCGAAATACGTTCTTTCAGTCTTATTACGCCCTTCACAAACAATAAAAATAAGAGGTTTTCGGTCTCTCTTATATTTCGCGCGCTGAGTCATACTATACCCCCTTAATGAAAGGAATAGCACCGAATCTTCCCAGAAGATACGCCTTTTCAATGTTTTCGGATGTTCTCGGCGAAAAATCGGATAACGGATACATTTCCGTTTTACCGCTTTCATAATCCCTTTCCGTAAACCAGATATCGTCTCTCCTGAAAATATTTAAGTCAAGCAGATTCGTGTCATGCGTATTAGCAATAAGCTGAGCATTATTCGTATTGATGTTTTTGTCCAGAAACATCTTTACAAGATATTCTACCATCAACGGATGAAAACTTTTATCAAGTTCATCCACAAATAAAACTTTACCTTCTTTAAACACATAGTACAGTAACGGAGAATACATAAACATCTTGGTTGTACCGACAGATTCTTCGTTTATATTCAAAGCATATCTTCTGGTCCCCTTATCACTCATAACGTCATGATACGTCATAAAATCGTATACGTTTGAATTTTCAAGATGCGCTATCGCTTCTTCATTCCCTTTGGTTGCTATACGAAGAAATTCCTTGATAGTGTTTATGTTTTTACCGACATCTTTAATCTTTTTTGAATCCACGCTGAAATCGCTGATACTTATATCCGCACTATTCAACATTTTCAAACAAAATGCTTTATATTCATTAACTTCATTATTGGCGTAAATTCTATCCAGATTTGCTTTCCAAAGCGGCTCTATATCCAATGCTACCATTATGGTATTCAGAAAATAATCCACCACCGGTTTAGTTTTTTCATAATTCCACGATGCCGAGGTAACCAAAAACAACTTGTTTTCCAGATTTCTGTCCTTCAATACATTCAAAAGCTTTCCATCTTTATTAAAGTCGTAATTATTTGTATTTGTTCTGTTGAAAATCATCGTAGGCTTCGCAGAATAATAAATATCCAAGCGTTCATCGATTACCTTTTCTCTCGTACAACTAAAACGATAAGCGTATTTTAATCCGTCCTTAATAAATGTAACGGAAAATTCCGACGGCTTATTAAAACAGTCGTCGCAAAACTTAAACGGACTTACAGGTATAGGTCTTTTTTCGAGTAAAGCGTTTGAGTTGGCAATAAACGAAACGACAAAAAGCATCGCATTGATAAAGGACGATTTACCCGAAGCATTTGCCCCGTAAATCATTCTTGTTTTCGAAATCCTGTCTTTTTTCTCAACGATCAGATTTTCCTCATGCGATTTATCTTTGTTGGCAAGCATTGTAAAATCACATTCGTCGGCAAACGACATATAGTTCTTAAATTTAAAATCAATGATCATAACGATACCTCTTGATTATATTATATTTTTTAAACTCCAGAAAGTCAACCAAAACCGCCTCATTACGCAAATATTTTTGCCGTTTCTGCATTTTTTATGCAAATCTAATAAAAATAATTGGCAGATGACGGATTATTTTCTGATAATCCCCTTCGTTTTGGTTCTTCAGATCTATTGTCAATCTCTTATTGTCTTGTTGTAATAATTTTGTCAAATCAAGATTAGACTAATCTTGATTATTCAAAAAAGAGTTCCTCTACGTATATAGAAGGAATAAAATCTGATATTGCCTTTCTGAAAAAAGGAATAAAATCCGATATTCATTTCTTTGAAAAAAGAATAAAATCGGAATATCGTAAACCCAAAATCTTTTTATTAGTCTAAAAGCATTAAAAAATAATAACCGTATGGATTCGGTAGGCGCGGTTGCATTGGGGGATCGGAATGAGGTCATGTATGGGTATGAGATTCCCAATATTTTGAGGCTCTTATGTAAAGATAAGGAGATTCTATAGAGATTGGATTAGTTAAAGGATAGTTTTGAAAGGATACGAGGTTAAAATGAGTAAATTAATGGATTTTATTTGGGGAAATAGTATGGGGGAATATGGCCTTATGACTATCATTATGACAATTTTATTGATTCTAATGAGTGTAATTGCTATTTTTATGGTGATTTTATTCATAATTTATATTGTAAGCGTAATTATTTCTGACCCTGAATGTCAGAAAAGTTATCTGATTGAAACTGTAAAATGCATAGAAAGTGAGGATAGCTCACACTTTATTATGAGACCTATTATAATTGTTCCACTTATCATGACTCCTCATCATTCCAGTTCTCAATCAGCAACTTTCGATTACAATAATTTAAAACTGAAATCGACGGAAAGCAGTATTTGCAATGTAGCGAAAGTAGGCAAGTCATACAAGGCAAAGATTGAGGTTCGTACATTTCCAGAAACAGCTACAGTAGAATACGGAATAACTGAGATTGTCGAAGCGCTGTAGAGGGAGGATCGAGCTGCTATCCGTGTTGCCAATTTCGACCGTAGAAACAGTTTCTATGTTGCCCCATTATTCCGATTCTTAAGAAATTCGGACTTATCCGAACAGTGCAAAAAAGAAATACGACATTGTATCAATACATACAGAAAATAATAAGTAATGGAAAAGGAAGT
>OGUO01002057.1_pt1 | contig 12626 bp, 6 predicted proteins | sample 1553641 | NCBI WGS metagenome assembly OGUO01 (sample SAMEA2579980, study PRJEB22360) | human gut metagenome | biome: human gut; feature: human-associated habitat; material: faeces | place: Denmark | collected 2008/2010 | reverse complement strand
AGATATCTGACGCAGGATTTCACACTCTGATGGGCTGGATTAAGATGCATTATTTACTAGAACTGCTATAATATCTCTTAGCGTCCGAAACCGCACACAAAATAAATATTATCCGGCGCGTCCCCTTCACTAACAATTGCATTTCCCCCTCCCTTTTATTATAATAACAACCAAAGCAGGCAAATCAACTTGCAGACACACTATAACATTCTATAAACTCAGGAAAGGACACTATAATATATGAAGAAACCCAGCATGATCAGCATCCTTCTGTTTCTGACAGGACTCCTGTGCATCATAGCCCTGATCTTCTTTAACAGGACCACACTGCACCAGATCCTCACCACTGAAAAAGAAGTCGATACAATCTCCGAACAGATCACTGCAAAACACGACGAAGTCAAACAGGCAGTAGACAAGTACACTACCGCCATAGACACAGTCCAGTCAAATATCAATCGCATGAAACAAAAACAACAGACAGCCACACAGAAGAAAACAAAAGAAAAAGCTGAAATCCCGGAAGAAGCTTCATCAAAGCCTTCTGTATTCAGCCAGAACAGCACCAGTGCCTCTTCTGATTCCAGTGCCAGCGTTTTCTCCTCCGATGCCGAAACAGACGGACATATAATAGGAATCGATCCAGGGCATCAGAGTGAGTCCGTAGATATGAGTGCCCCGGAGCCCAACGGTCCCGGTTCTTCTGAAATGAAAGCAAAATGTACCAGCGGAACTCAGGGAACCTACAGCGGTGTTCCCGAATACCAGCTCAATCTGGAGGTCTCTCTTCAACTAAAGGATGAACTGGAACAGAGAGGCTATCAGGTAGTCATGACACGAACAGACAATGAAACAGCCATCAGCAACATGGAACGCGCACAATATGCTGCTTCACAGGGCGCAGAAATCTATGTCCGCATCCATGCAAACGGCGATGATTCCCATACTGCATCAGGAGCACTGACCATGTCACCCTCCCAGAATAATCCTTACATCCCACAACTGTTTGAACAGTCTGATCGATTATCCCGGTGCATCATCGATTCCTACTGTGCTGCAACAGGTTTTCAGAACCTTGGAATCCAGTACACTGACACGATGACAGGAATTAACTGGAGCACTGTTCCTGTTACGATCCTTGAAATGGGATTTATGACAAGCCAGAATGACGATCTGAAAATGAATGACGCAGAATTCCAGAAAACAATGGTACAGGGAATCGCAAATGGCATTGACAGCTACTTTGCATCATGATGATGTAAGTGTCAAAAAGCATTTTGCCCCTGACTTGATATCTGCGGATTGCTACGCAGCTTCGCAGTTCCCGCAATCCTGATTACAATAATAATAATTACGAAAGGAAAACCGCAATGAATAAAAAGCCAAATGAAAAACCTATTTTTCTCTATATAGTGATCGGCATACTGACTGTTGCAGTGATTGCACTGGCAGCTGTTTCATTTTTATCACTGAACCATCTCGTCACACTACAGCAAAAAGTACAGACACTCTCCAAAACCGTAGAGGAGATTTCCACTGATGCAAATACCCTTATCAGTCAGGCAGATCAGTTAGATGAATTAAGAGAACAGGAAAGTTCTGTCAAGGCAGCCACCGGAGAAACATCTCCTGCACAGTCAGAATCCGCTGAACCCTCTTCAGAATCCGAACAGCAGAACGGAACACTTTCCCCTTCCTCCAACAACACATTTACCGACAACACTGATTCCAGCATGGACAATCTCCTGAAACAGGTACAGTCCCTGCTGCCGGCTGATAACGGAACCTGGTCCGTCTATGTCTGCAACCTGCCGAAAGATTCTGAAGGCATGATCAACGATACTCCCATGCAGGCAGCAAGCCTGATCAAACTGTATATTATGGGAGCTGTATACGAAAACTACGATACCCTCTCCCAGTCTCACAACGGAGACGAAATTGACAGTAATATTTCAGCCATGATCACTGTCAGTGATAATGATGCTGCCAACACTCTGGTAAACTGGCTTGGAAACGGCGATGACTCTGCAGGCATGGCAAAAGTAAATGGCTTCTGCCAGGAACATGGTTTCACCAGCACCCAGATGAACCGCCTGCTTCTCGCAAGTAAAGAAAACGGCGATAACTATACATCCGTCAAAGACTGTGGAACCTTTTTAAAGCAGATATACCAGACTGTCAATGGAACCCTTCCAGCTTCTACTCTTCCAAACGCAGATGCAATGTATTATCACTTAAAAATGCAGCAGCGTAAAAACAAGATCCCTGCACAACTTCCAGAAGGCGTCGGTACTGCCAATAAGACCGGCGAACTTGACACTGTAGAAAATGATGCAGCGATCATCTATGATACAGCCAAAGGAATTGATCTTGTAGTATGCTTTATGTCACAGGATCTTACTGATACCGGTGCAGCCCAAAGCACCATTGCTGCAGATGCACGTGCTATCTACGGATATTATAATGAATAAACACACTCTTCTGAATCTACAGTCTATCCAGATAATTGTCATAAATCAGACAGATATTCGCAACCTCCGCAGGGGACTTACTTGATTCGGTTAAAAGAAGGAGGCACATCCCTTAACGGGTTGTGCCTCCTTCTGCAAATTCAACAGGAAGAATCGTCAATGTCTCAATCTCTTCCCCTTTTATTTTCTTTAATAAAAGTTCCACAGCCTTTCGTGCCATATCCGGCACCGGCTGTACAATTGTTTATACCATTATGCCTCTTCAGCTTCCCCCTCTTCATAGGACTTCTCCCATATCTCCGAAAATACTGCCAGCGGACAGTCTGTGAGAAGGCACATGAGAAGGAAACATTCGTATGGATTTACTATGTATATCTCTCCCATTCCACATCGAAGCAGAATATCCTGAATCTCATCCAGAAAATGCTTGTATCTGTTAAAAGGATCATCATCCTCCATTTCCTGGGATACGATAAAGAATTCCAGTGTGATCAGGTCAAAGCGCTCCACCGGGAGTTTGTGGCTTAAAATATTTGTAATCCTCTGCCTGCTGAAACGCTTCTGGCTGAAATGCTTTGCCAGAATGGAGGCAGACATTTTCTTCAGATTGCCCATTTTGTTGATGGGGATTCCGCTGCAGATTACTTTTTCCACATCAGAAGGTGTAATTCTTTCTGCTGTCCACACCTTATCCCCACCTTTTTCCTCTTCATCATGCTGATACAGTCCGGCAATAATCTGCTTCGCATGATATAAAAGCTTTGTAAACTCCTGAAATGCCTGACTTTTCTCAGATATTGGATCTACTCTTTTTGATTTCAGTCGGGCAAGATAATCGATCAGTTTCTCCTCCGTATCAAGGCACAGGTTGCTTCCGCATAAAACCTGAGTATTTTCCACTTCCACAGGAGCGAGTATCTCATATTTTTTCTTCAATTCCTCTGCTTTGTGATAACCCTGCTGCGTACTGTAACAATACCAGTAGATCACCTCGTCCGGATTGTGAAAATCAAAATCCTGTTCTTTCAGTACTCTGGTCAGGAAATCCGACACATCCTCTGTGGTCATTTTCAACCCAAACCCCAGAAGAAAAACAGTTTCTCTTTTTACAGATGCCTGATTCAGCCAGTTATTCACCAGTGCCGACAACTTGGTAGAGGTAGGATTCATGGATTTGGGCGTATAGGTTTCCTTAAAGGAATCTACTACGATCTCCTTATACACTTCCTGTGGAACCTCCGAGAAAGGTTCTTCCAGCTCTGCCCTTTCATAAATATATCTCTTCAGATGGTCGCCAAAGGACACCAGTTCCATCTCTTTATATAAATAGTGGAAAATAACATCCGCATCTTCGTCTTCAAAACTGTCCAGGCTTACCACCTGCCGAAATCTCTGTGCCGCCCTTCTGGTAAATTCATACTCCTGTACTTTATCAAACGCAACATTCTGTTCAAAATCCAGATCCTGCATACGGTTCTTCATGCTGCCCCACCTCTCATTTTTTATCTTTCAGATTTTTCATCCATTCTTTCATTCTGCGGACTGTATCCAGCTTCTGTACTTCACAGAGCACGATCGTCACATTATCTCTCCCACCTTTTTGGAGAGCATTTTTAAGAAGATCATTTACGATCTCCGGGATTTCCATATCCTGTGACAGAATCGCCTCTATCTCACTGTCCGAAAGCATATCTGTTACTCCATCTGAACACAGAAGATATCTGTATCCCTCCTTATGCTCGATTTCTGTCACAGAAGGTTCCAGTCTCTGCAGCTCTTCAGGAAGTCCAAGATACTGGGTTAACGGGGCTTTCCCAACTGCCGTACCACCAAAAACATGGTCTGTGGAAATCTGCTGAAGCTTACCGCCATCCATAAAATAAATCCTGCTGTCCCCAAGATTGCAGGCAAACATAGACTCTGGTGTAAAGAGGAGCATCGCCATTGTGCTTCCCATGCTCCAAATATGATGCTCTGTTCCATATCTGCATACTGCCTGATTCATCTTCTCACATACATCGTCTATAAAATCTTCCGGCATATCCCTCAGCATTCTTTTATTCGCATTATAAAATTTTCCAAATTCTTCTGATGCAAGAAAGGCTGCAATCTCGCCGCAGCTTTCTCCTCCCATACCGTCAAATACCGCCATTGCCGGTACTCTGTTACCCGAAATAATCTTTGAGCAGATACCCTTTGTTCCTTCATTGTTCACCGGAAGGGATTCCCCAAAACACCAGAAATTATCTTCATTATTTGCCCGGATATTTCCTGTATGGCAGGTATATGCACATTCAATCTGATACATTGCCATTATCTGTCTTTGTTCCTTCTCCCTTCAATGCTTTCAATGAATTGTTCCAGTATTTCTCGCCACGTTTCACGAATTCCTCATTATCTTTTTCGTTATCGTGACATTTTCCATTGGAATCGATCCATCTTATCAGTTCGCCGTCGTTATAATAATAATATTCTGAAGTTTCATCATACCAGATATATGCAAAGAATAACTTCTCTCCCCAGTAGAAATATTCTTCATAAACTCCATCTCCGGATTCTGCCGGATAGACCAGAGCTTTCATGCATTCACTCTCAATATCCAGATTTCCATCTGCCTGCTGAGTGGTCTTTACCCTTCTCAGATATCGCAGAACAGTTCCTTCTGTTCCAACCCAGTCGTAACTGTTCAGATTATCTGTGATAGTTGTTGCCTGCTCCTTGATCGTATCCAGAGCTTTGGAGAAATCTTTGGATCCGGATTTTGTGGAGCTGTATTTCTCATCATCCAGAATTGCGATCGGATTATCCTCCTGTCCTTCCTGAGCATGATCTGTACTTACTCTGTAATAGACGGCGGCCATCATAAGTATCGCTGTACCTGCCACAATTGCAAGCAATGCCCTGCGCAGCAGCTGTTTCTTCCTGCGTCTTCGCTTTCTGGCTTCCACAGCACGCGCAGATCTTATCGCAACTGTTTCTGATGGCGTTTCCTGTGACTGTATTTTCTGTTCTGCTACAACTGACATTGTTTCTTTATCTGTAAAGCTGCTCGCCGGAACATTGTTTACAGCACGTTTTCTTTTTGCAGCATTCTGAAAATCTGATGTTTTTTTATTTCCCCGGGTATTCTGTACTGACGTATTCTGCACTGTACTTTTTCGTACATTTTCGGCATCTGATGTAACATTCTGTGCTGCTCTGCCGTTCTGTGCAATTGCACTATATGATTCTGTTTTATCCGTTCCTGCTTTCTGAACACCGTTTTGTAACTGCCGGATTCTGCCAGATCTTCCATTTTTCAGATCATCCAGCGCACTATAAAGCTCCTCCGGTGTCTGATATCTCTGTGCAGGATCATAAGCACAGGCCTTCATGATAATACGGGCAAACTGTGTTCCTGCATCCACAGGTGCACTCATCTGCTCTCCTGCAACACGCTTATTTAATGCATTTTCCTTATCCCTGTAAGTGATAAACTGTTTTTCCAGACTCATAAATGGCAGTCTGTTATGATTCATCAGCCTGTACAGCACAATCCCAAGAGAATAAATATCTACCCTGCTGTCATATTTCTCACCTTTATACATCTCAGGCGCCATATAAGAGTAAGTACCTTTCTTGGAAAATCCGCTCATGGTTCGCTCAAGTTCACGTGCAATTCCGAAATCTCCAAGCTTAAAATCGCCAAATCTGGATACAAAAATATTCTCCGGCTTGATATCCCTGTGAATGATCTTAAGTTTCCGGCAATATTCCAGTGCCTTACTCAAATCCATTCCCAGCTTTATTACCTCTTTCTCAGTAAGCTGCTTTTCCGCACAGTAATCCATAAAACTTGTCAGATATTCCATCCTTATGGAAATCTCCCATCCAATGACATCCAGATATTCCATAACCTTAAAATCTTCTACAGAGACAATGTAAGAGTTTCCTCGAAAGTATTCCATGGTACTGATTTCCTGAATACATTCCTCAACCAGATTCTGAAAATACTGTCTTGTGGACTGCTCATCCCCTGTTTCAGAACGTACGCTGTTCAACTCGCTCTGGCTTCCGGGTATATTGATGATCTTGATAGCAGAATAGAAAGATTTTCCACGTTCTGTTCTCTGTGCCTTATACACCTTTCCAAAAGAGCCTTCGCCGATTTTCTCTATGATTTTCCATTCCGGCCATGCTGAAACCGGAAGTTCTTTATCCATATTGCACCTCCATTTCTGTTCAATTTCTATTTCCTTCCCTGTCCCGGTCAATGCTTTTTACAAGCTGTTACCGAAAACAAAAATGTATATTTATCATAACTGTAAAAATACTTCACAGTTCATTACCTGCTCATAATGTACTGGTATTATAACACAAAAAGCAGTTTCTTTGTATTTTTCTCTTTTTTCGGCAATGGAATGTTCCGGAAAATAAAAGAGAACTACCTCGCCGGCAAAATCTGTCGGCACAGATAGTTCTCTTGTGAATTCATATCAAATCAGTCCGGATAAGTTATCTACTCCGTTGGATCATTCGTTGTCTTCTGCATCGTCTGAAGCCTGATCATCAGCTTCGTCTTCAGCAGCCTCTTCTTCATCAGATTCTTCAACATCGAATTCTTCGTCTTCCGGAAGTTCTTCATCCATTGTGATCATCTCATCATCTTTGATTTCTTCATCTTCCGTAAGTTCTTCGGCTATATCTTCAACCTTTACTTCCGGTTCAGGCATTGTGCTGTTGAGTCTTACATCTCTGTAGCGTTTCATACCGGTACCTGCAGGAATCAGTTTACCGATGATTACGTTCTCTTTCAGACCGATCAGCGGGTCAACTTTACCCTTGATAGCGGCTTCAGTCAGAACTTTAGTTGTTTCCTGGAAGGAAGCGGCTGACAGGAAGGAGTTTGTAGCAAGGGATGCCTTGGTAATACCAAGCATAACCTGTTTTCCATCTGCAGGCTGTTTGCCTTCTTTTTCCATCTGCTCGTTAACGTCCTCGTATTCAAGGAAGTCAACCAGTGTTCCAGGAAGGAATTCTGTATCTCCGTTATCTTCGATACGGATTTTCTTCAGCATCTGACGAACGATAACTTCGATATGCTTATCGCTGATCTCAACACCCTGGAGACGATATACACGCTGTACTTCACGGATCATATAATCCTGAACTGCACGTACACCCTTAATTCTCAGGATATCATGCGGATTTACGCTACCTTCTGTAAGTTCATCACCTGCTTCAAGGATCTGTCCGTCTGTGATCTTGATACGGGATCCGTATGGAATAAGGTAAGTCTTGGATTCACCTGTTTCCTGATCTGTAACGATAACTTCACGTTTCTTCTTAGTGTCATTGATAACAGCAACACCAGGAATCTCTGTGATGATGGCAAGACCTTTCGGCTTTCTTGCCTCAAAAAGCTCCTCGACACGAGGAAGACCCTGTGTGATATCTCCACCGGCAACACCACCGGTATGGAAGGTACGCATGGTCAGCTGTGTACCAGGCTCACCGATCGACTGTGCTGCGATAATTCCGACAGACTCACCAACCTGTACTGCCTCGCCGGTTGCCATGTTGGCGCCATAGCATTTTGCGCAGATTCCGTTACCGGAACGGCAGGTAAGAATGGTACGGATTTTTACTTTTGTATAATGCTCACCGTTCTCGTTGATGCCGTCTTTGATGACACGGGCAGCACGTTTCGGGGTGATCATATGGTTTGCTTTTACAATGACGTTGCCGTCCTTGTCTTTGATCGTCTCGCAGGAGAAACGGCCTGTGATACGATCCTGCAGACTCTCGATCTGCTCTTTTCCGTCTGTGAACTCGCTGACCCACATACCCGGAATTTCGTCCTTGCCCTCGGCACAGTCGATTTCACGGATGATCAGGTCCTGAGAAACGTCTACCAGACGACGGGTCAGGTAACCGGAGTCGGCGGTACGAAGCGCGGTATCGGACATACCTTTTCGTGCTCCATGTGCGGACATGAAGTATTCCAGTACCTGAAGACCTTCACGGAAGTTTGACTTGATCGGCAGCTCGATGGTGTGTCCGGTTGTATCGGCCATCAGTCCTCGCATACCGGCCAGCTGTTTGATCTGCTTATCGGAACCACGGGCTCCGGAGTCAGCCATCATGTAGATGTTGTTGTAACGATCCAGACCGTCCAGCAGTGCCTTGGTCAGGATAGCGTCGGTATCCTTCCAGGTTTCAACAACTTCCTTATAACGCTCTTCCTCGGTAATCAAACCACGCTTGTAGTTACGTGTAATCTTATCTACGGTATCCTGTGCCTTCTTGATCAGCTCCGGCTTCTCAGGCGGCACGGTCATATCGGAAATGGATACGGTCATAGCCGCACGGGTGGAATACTTGTATCCCATCGCCTTGATATCGTCCAGTACCTCTGCGGTTCTGGTGGCTCCGTGGGTATTGATAACCTTCTCCAGAATCTGCTTCAGACCCTTCTTGCCTACGTGGAAATCAACCTCCAGTACCAGCTCATTGCCCGGAACAGTACGATCTACAAAGCCCAGATCCTGCGGCAGAATCTCGTTGAAGAGGAAACGACCCAGCGTGGACTCTACGATACCGGTCATCTCAGTTCCGTCAGCCAGGGTTCTGGTTACGCGGACCTTGATTCTGGACTGCAGACGGATGACTTTATTCTCATAAGCCAGGATGGCTTCGTTCAGGTTCTTGAAGAACTTGCCTTCGCCTTCGCTTCCCGGACGCTCCTGGGTCAGATAATAGATACCAAGAACCATATCCTGTGAAGGAACGGCTACCGGACCACCATCGGACGGTTTCAGCAGGTTGTTCGGAGAAAGAAGCATGAAACGGCACTCTGCCTGCGCTTCTACAGACAGCGGCAGATGGACAGCCATCTGGTCACCGTCGAAGTCGGCGTTGAATGCGGTACAAACCAGCGGGTGCAGCTTAATCGCTTTACCTTCTACCAGAATCGGCTCGAACGCCTGGATACCCAGACGATGCAGTGTAGGGGCACGGTTCAGCATAACCGGATGCTCTTTGATGACGTCCTCGAGAACGTCCCATACCTGCGGCTCGAGTTTCTCGACCATTTTCTTTGCGTTTTTGATGTTGTGTGCAGTACCGTTGGAAACCAGCTCTTTCATAACGAACGGTTTGAACAGCTCGATTGCCATTTCTTTCGGCAGACCGCACTGGTAAATCTTCAGTTCCGGTCCTACGACGATGACGGAACGGCCAGAGTAGTCAACACGTTTACCAAGAAGGTTCTGACGGAAACGGCCGGATTTACCTTTCAGCATGTCGGACAGAGATTTCAGCGGACGGTTTCCAGGACCGGTTACCGGGCGGCCGCGGCGGCCGTTGTCGATCAGGGCATCAACTGCCTCCTGGAGCATACGTTTCTCGTTGCGCACGATGATATCCGGTGCACCGAGCTCCAGCAGTCTCTTCAGACGGTTGTTACGGTTGATGATACGGCGGTACAGGTCATTCAGGTCGGATGTTGCAAAACGTCCTCCGTCAAGCTGTACCATAGGACGCAGATCCGGCGGAATAACCGGAACCGCATCAAGAATCATCCACTCCGGACGGTTTCCGGACTCACGGAATGCCTCAACAACCTCAAGTCTCTTGATGATGCGGGCTCTCTTCTGTCCGGTAGAATCTTTAAGACCTGCCTTTAATTCAGCAGACTCTTTTTCCAGATCGATTGCCATCAGAAGCTCTTTGATGGATTCCGCACCCATACCTGCACGGAAGCTGTTTCCGAACTCCTCTCTGGCATCCTGGTATTCTTTCTCGGTCAGAACCTGTTTGTACTGTAATTTGGTATCGCCTGCATCAAGAACGATGTAGTTTGCGAAATACAGAACCTTTTCCAGAGTTCTCGGAGACAGATCCAGGATCAGTCCCATACGGGACGGAATTCCTTTGAAATACCAGATGTGGGATACCGGAGCTGCCAGCTCAATGTGTCCCATACGCTCACGGCGCACACTGGATTTTGTTACTTCTACGCCGCATCGGTCGCAGATTACGCCTTTGTAGCGAATTTTCTTATATTTACCGCAATGGCACTCCCAGTCTTTGCTTGGTCCGAAGATTCTTTCACAGAACAGACCGTCTTTTTCCGGTTTCAGCGTTCTGTAGTTGATGGTCTCCGGTTTTTTTACCTCGCCATGGGACCACTCCCGGATTTTCTCCGGGGAGGCAAGTCCTATTTTGATGGCATCAAAGCTCATCTGGTAATTTTCTTTTTTTGCTGTTTCTGGCATTTGATTACCCCTTTCCTCGCAAAGCGAAGATCTACAAGTTACATGTCATCATCTGAACTTTCATCCAGATCAAGATAAGAGTCTTCTTCTTCATCCTCTTCCACATCTACCATTTCTTCTCCGTCAAACTCTTTCTTGGAGAATCCATAGTCACCAAATCTCTCGTCCTCTCTGTCAGAGTAACGGTCTCCCTCGATGATGTGGTTCAGATTGGTATCACCGTAATCAACTGATTCCATAATTTTAACTTCGGTATTGTCATCACGCAGTACGCGGACATCGAGTGCCAGGGACTGCAGCTCTTTCAACAATACTTTGAAGGATTCCGGAATACCAGGCTCCGGAATATTGTCGCCCTTGATGATGGCTTCGTATGTCTTCACACGGCCAACCACATCGTCAGACTTCACAGTCAGGATCTCCTGCAGCGTGTAGGATGCACCGTACGCCTCAAGAGCCCAAACCTCCATCTCTCCGAAACGCTGTCCACCGAACTGAGCTTTACCACCCAGCGGCTGCTGTGTAACGAGGGAGTATGGGCCGGTAGAACGTGCATGGATCTTATCGTCTACCAGGTGATGCAGTTTCAGGTAATGCATGTGTCCGATGGTGGTTCTTCCATCAAACGGCTCACCGGTACGTCCGTCGCGGAGCTGTACCTTACCGTCTCTTGCGATATCAACGCCCTTCCACAGTTCTCTGTGATCCAGGTGCTCTTCCAAGTACTGATATACTTCCGGAAGCAGAACATCTTTATATTTCTCGGAGAATGCATCCCATTCCATGTTTACATAATCGTTTGCCAGTTCCAGGGTATCCTGAATATCTTTCTCGTTTGCGCCGTCGAAAATCGGGGTGGATACGTTAAATCCAAGCGCTGCTGCTGCAAGGCTTAAGTGGATCTCCAGCACCTGTCCGATGTTCATACGGGACGGCACACCCAGAGGGTTCAGCACGATGTCCAGCGGACGTCCGTTCGGCAGGAACGGCATATCCTCTACAGGAAGTACACGGGAAACGACACCCTTGTTTCCGTGACGACCAGCCATCTTATCGCCGACAGAGATTTTTCTCTTCTGTGCGATGTAGATGCGGACTGCCTGGTTTACTCCAGGAGAAAGTTCGTCGCCGTTTTCACGGGTAAATACTTTGGCGTCCACGATGATACCATACTCACCGTGCGGTACTTTCAGGGAAGTATCACGTACTTCTCTTGCTTTCTCGCCAAAGATGGCACGGAGCAGACGCTCCTCTGCGGTCAGCTCAGTCTCTCCCTTCGGAGTTACTTTTCCGACCAGAATATCACCGGCACGTACCTCTGCACCGATGCGGATGATTCCACGCTCGTCCAGGTCTTTTAAGGCTTCATCGCCGACTCCCGGAACGTCTTTTGTGATCTCTTCCGGTCCAAGCTTGGTGTCACGGGCCTCTGCCTCGTACTCCTCGATGTGGATGGACGTGTAAACATCATCCTGTACCAGACGCTCGCTAAGAAGAACGGCGTCCTCGTAGTTATATCCTTCCCAGGTCATAAATCCGATCAGCGGGTTTTTACCAAGTGCAAGCTCGCCCTGGTAAGTAGACGGACCGTCTGCGATTACTTCGCCGGCCTCTACATGGTCACCTTTAAATACGATCGGTTTCTGGTTGTAGCAGTTGCTCTGGTTGCTTCGCATGAATTTGGTCAGATGGTAAACATCTTTTGTTCCGTCATCATTGTTCATGCGGATCTCGTTGGAGCAGGAGTAGGAAATGGTTCCTGCTTTCTTTGCAACGACGCAGACACCGGAGTCTACGGCTGCTTTTGCTTCGATACCGGTTCCTACTACAGGAGCATCGGTGATCATCAGCGGTACGGCCTGACGCTGCATGTTGGATCCCATCAGCGCACGGTTCG
>OGUO01002055.1_pt1 | contig 12635 bp, 10 predicted proteins | sample 1553641 | NCBI WGS metagenome assembly OGUO01 (sample SAMEA2579980, study PRJEB22360) | human gut metagenome | biome: human gut; feature: human-associated habitat; material: faeces | place: Denmark | collected 2008/2010 | reverse complement strand
CAGAAATACTTCCACCGCTTCCAAGAACGATCTCGGAAATACCACGGAAGATGATCTGTGTTGCCAGTGTAACGATCATTGGAGGCAGTTCCTGGAATTTGGTAAGGATAAATCCGTTAACTGCACCGCAGACAGTACCAACACCAAGTGCTGTGATCACTACTACGATAAACGGAGCATTTGTATTGCAGACAATACAGCTCATTGTTGCAGAAAGGCAAACAATCGCACCTACGGAGATATCGATCTCACCAAGTACCAGGATGTATGCCATCGGCAGCATCATGAATACTTCTGCCAGATAAACCGGCATCTGACGAAGCAGACTGCTCAGGTTATAATATTCAGAAAACATTGCACAGAAAATATTGACCGCAATAAACAGCAGAACCAATATTCCCTCCCAGGAGAAGATCATTTTCTTCACTGGGCTTTCCGGCACATTATTAATACTTCTTCCAGATTTTCCAGCCATGATTACATCTCCCTTCCTTTCAGTGCATTCTTATCAGCGATACGCTGCAGGATTACATTCATTACTACTACGACGAGGATGATAATACCCTTGATGGTATTCAGCCATAACTGGTTGAAGAATGGAATCAGCGGAAGTGCCTTTGCAATAGTTGCAAGGATCAGGGATCCAAGAAGAGCACCAAGTACTGTACCACGTCCACCACTCATGCTTACACCACCGATAACGCAGGCTGCGATGACATCCATCTCACCGCCGTACTGCATATCCGGCATTGCAGAAGCATAAACAGATACCTGAAGTGCTCCGCCAAGACCTGCGAGGAATCCCATGATCACATATACAAGAAGGTTGATATTCTTTGCATTGATACCGGAAACCTGTGCTGCACTTGCATTACTTCCTACTGCGTAGATTCTTCGTCCTGTTCTTGTCCATTTCATAAAGAAGAAGAATACCACATAACAGATGATGATTACCCAGATAACCTTGTTGATTCCAAGGAAATTGGTTGTTGCAAAATTCTTAAACTCACCAAGAGCTGCGGCACTTGCCCACTCACCACCGTGAGAAACAAGATAACCCATTGCTCTGTAGATGTACATAAAGCCCATGGTTGCAATGATCGGCGGAACGTTTGCTCTTGAAATTACAAGACCTACAACAAGTCCGCAGGCAATACCGATTGCCATTGCAATGATGAAAGCAAGTAATGTACTTGTGATATGTCCGTATTTCAGGAGCATACCGATGGACATACCGGAAAGTGCCAGAGTTGACATGATGGAAATATCGATTCCGCCTACCAGCATGACACATAACATACCAAGTGACATTACCATTGTTACTGCATTATTTTTCAGCATCTCCATGAGTGACTTCGGCGTAAGGAATGACGGGCTGATCGCTGTGACAACTGCAAACAGCACGATTACGATAATTGCCAGCAGAGCCTCTCGGGAGCCTGTAATCTTCTTGATGACAGATTTCTTTTCCATTATTTAGTCCCCTTTCCAGTGCTCTTTTCCATGGACAGCTCAAGGATTCCTTCCTGTGTTGCCTCATCTCTGCTCAGTTCACCAGTCTTGCGGCCGTTACACATAACTACGATACGGTCCGCCATACCCAGGATCTCCGGCATCTCGGAAGAGATCAGGATGATCGCATATCCTTTTTTAGCAAGATCTCCCATGATCGCATAGATCTCAGCTTTTGCACCAACATCAACACCCTTGGTCGGCTCATCCATGATAACAACTTTCATTTCCTGAGCAAGTGCCTTGGCAACTACAACTTTCTGCTGGTTACCACCGGACAGAGAGCTTGCCGGCTGGAAGATATCAACCGCCTTGGTATCAACTTCCTCAAGAAGTTTCTTGGAAAGTTCTCTTTCTGCCTTCTCATCGTTGAATCCGGATTTTGCATATTTGCTGATGATCGGAAGTGTTACGTTTCTTCCAAGTCCCCAGCTCATAATCAGACCTTCCTTCTGTCTGTCCTCAGGAAGAAGGATGACACCTTTTTCCATTGCCTCGGAAGGAGTCTTGATGTAAACTTCTTTTCCCTCAAGGAAAACTTTTCCTTCATCCGGACGGGTGATTCCGCAGACAGCTTCCACAACCTCTGTACGTCCTGCACCAACCAGACCGGTAAGACCTACGATCTCGCCTGCACGTACATTAAAGGAAACATCCTTGAAAAATCCTGTTCTGGAAAAATGTTCGATGCGGAGCATCTCATCTCCCAGCTCAACTTCCGGTTTCGGGAACAGATCATTGATCTCACGGCCTACCATAGCTTTGATCAGATCTGCGTTTGTGATTCCGTCTACATCATAAGTTCCAATGTACTGGGAATCACGGAATACGGTAACTCTGGAAGCCAGACGGTACATATCTTCGAAACGGTGAGAAATAAAGATAATGGAAACTCCATTTGCTTTCAGCTTGTCAACCAGTGTGTAAAGCTTCTCGGACTCGTTTCTGGTAAGTGCTGCTGTTGGCTCATCCAGAATGATGATCTTCGCATTTGTGGAAAGTGCCTTGGCAATCTCTACCATCTGCTGCTGTGCAACAGAAAGGGTACCCATCTCAGCGGTTGCATCGAAATCTGCATCCAGCTCTTTGAGGTATTTGTTCGCCTCCTGATTCATTTCTTTCCACTGGATCATATGATGTTTGATGATCTCATGACCCATAAAAATATTTTCTGCAACTGTAAGGTGCGGATATGATGTCGGATGCTGATATACGGCTGCGATACCTGCTTCCTGGGCATCCTTCGGACCTTTGAAGTCAACCTTCTGTCCGTTTAAGAACATCTCACCTTCTTCTGCTTTATGTACTCCGGTAATAACCTTGATAAACGTAGATTTACCAGCACCGTTCTCACCCATCAGCGCATGAACTTCGCCAGGTTTGAGCTGGAACTGTACATTATTCAGAGCTTTGACACCGGGGAATATCTTCGTAATACCTTTTAATTCAAGAACATATTCTGACACGGCTCTTTCTCCTCCCTTTCCTTTGATCTGGTTATATTCTATCATCCGGTTCCCTTGCTGATAATGGGAATATTTTTGGATAAGGGTAAAATATTCTCCTTTTCCCTGTAAAATATTACCCATAATAAAATCCGGCCTGCTCGTATTTCTGTGTATTTTATGCTATAATAGGAACGCTTGTAACAACATACTAGTATTTTTGCCGATTGGAGAATCCTATATGAAATTACTGATCGTTGATGACGAGGAACTTACACGTACCGGGCTTGTCTCATCCATTGACTGGGAGAGTCTGGGGATCACAGAAATCCTTCAGGCAGACGATGGAATGAACGGACTGGAAATGGCCAGGCTGCATAAGCCTGAGATCATTCTCTGCGATGTGCGGATGCCGCGGATGACAGGTATCGCCATGCTGGAACGTCTGGAGAAGATTCTGCCAGACTGCATTCCTATCTTCATGAGCGGTTACTCAGATAAAGAATATCTAAAAGCCGCCATCAAACTAAAAGCAGTCAATTACATTGAAAAACCTTTAAATCCTGAGGAAATACGGGAAGCGATCCTGGAGGCACAGTCCCTTTATAAACAGAAACTCCGCTCTCACCGCGGCGAAGCCCTTCATTCCCTTGAAACTTCTACCAGGCTGGCACTGAAGCTTACCGTTCCTTCCACTTCCTCGAATCAGGAAATTGTGGATCTGTGCCTGGAGCTTGGAAATCCTGAACTTCTGGATTCGGGAATAAATTTTACCTCCATAATCGTAAAACTGAATAATACCGCCGAATCTTCCGGTGCGGTTCTGGAAGATATCCACCGTGAGATTGCCCGTTTCCTGGCACATTACCATCTGAAATGCCTATTTGCAGAAAAACGGGTACAGTATCTGGTATATCATATATATGGAAGTAATCCGATTTCGCCAACTACACTTTCCGCTGTGGGAAGCTATATTTCCAGGCAGTACAATACCTGCGGAAAACATATGATTGCAGCCGGAAACACAGTAACCGATATTTCCAAAGTTTACCAGTCCTATGCCTCTGCTGTCATTCTTCTGCAGAACTGTTTTTTCTTTCCGGCAGAAACCTTTCTCACAGAAGATATCGTAAATCAGCAGCCTCCCAAACCGCCCCTTCCAGGTACTCTGCAATCCCCGGAAAGCACTTTTTCCAAATATCTTCTCTCCGGTGAGGAAGAACCTTGCGGACAGTTTCTTGAAGAACTTTTTGGCTACTATAATGGAAACCTTACTTTTATGCCCAACCAGATCCGTGATCTTTATTACCAGCTGTTCAGCATACTTTCCGCCGCTCGCAAAAAGAATCAGGTGGAATCCGGTTTCCACGAAAAACAGGATCTCATCGTAGATACTCTGGACAATGCTTTTACTTATGAAGAACTCCACGAATCTCTGAAAGAAAAAACCGCACAGTATTTTGAAGACGCAAAGAATTCCCAGCCGGAAAATTCCACAATCTTTATGATCAAAGATTACATCAGCCGGAACTACATGAATGATACCCTTTCCGTAAAAGATATCAGCAGCCATGTGTATCTTTCTGCTTCTTATGTGTGCACCTTTTTCAAAAGTGAGACCGGACAGACTCTCAATCAGTATCTGACGGAATACCGGATGGAAAAAGCCAAGCAGTTGCTTTCCGATCCCAGATACAAGATTTCTGAGATTTCTTCCAAAGTAGGATATACGGACGGAAATTATTTTGGAAAAAGTTTCAAAAAATACTCCGGCTTTTCCCCATCGGAATACCGGGAGAAAATGTCATGAGGGCCCTCTGGCGCCGCTTCAAAAACGGCTATCTGAACTTAAGACTTCAGACAAAATTTACCATTGCGCTGATCAGCATCGTGGTACTTCCTGCTTTTCTCACTGTATTTCTTTTTTATGGAAAGCTTTATAACATGGTGGTGTCCAACACCATTCGCCAGGAGCAGGATGCTTCCGCAAAAACAGCGCCACTGATCGAACGAACCATGGATACGATCCTCGCTACTACCCGGAATATTACAGGGCAGACCTTTTTTCAGGAACTGTTTTATATGCCGGTCAGTGATTCCGCCAAAGAACTGGCTTCTTCCAACCATGCCATTGATTTCAAAAATGCCATCCGCCGTCTCACTACCGATTCGATTGTGACGGATGTACGGATCTACGTGGATTTTCCGGAAGAACTGGAAACACTGGATGATGATCCAAATACAGAAAATATTCTGGCTCCTATCAGCCAGGCCAAAGGAACTTACTGGTACGGAATCTTTCAGGGTAACCGGGAAAACCAGGAAATGTTCTGTCCTTCTTTTTACCTTGGTTCCCAGGAAAAAAAGAATTACGGAGATATGGCGTATATCTGTCCTTTAAGTCTTTATTATCATTCCAATGCCTATAAAGCTTATCTGGCAGTATATTTTTCCGACAGCAAACTGAATTCCATTCTTTCCGACAATCTTTCTCTGGAAGGAAGTGTCTCCTATATTGTAAACGAACGTGATGCCATTGTTGCAACCTCGGATCAGTCCTTATCCGGAATTTACCGGCTGGATTACGACACTATCAAAGAGTCCTTCATGTCATCCAACAACTTCATTGAACGGAACATTCTGGACACAAAAGTTTATGCCGGTTTTTACAGCATTTCCAACACGGACTGGTTTATGGTTACGATCCTTCCTGCTCCGCCACTGATCCACGAAAGCAATCATCTGATGCTTCAGATTGCGTTGCTTTATGCCGGTTTTCTTGTTCTGGCCCTTATTTTTGCCAATGTACTGGCTCATTCCATTACCGGAAGACTCTCTTCGGTAATCCGGCAGATGCAGACTGTCCGCCATGGACCGCCAACTCCCATGGAAAGTCCACAGGCACATGATGAGATCGGTGATCTGATTGACACCTACAACTATATGACCAGAAAAATGTACGAACTGATGGAAAAGCAGGCAAAAGCTGCAGAAGATCTCCGAATTGCGGAGTTTAATTCCCTTCAGGCGCAGATCAATCCACATTTTCTCTATAACACCATGGACATGATCAACTGGATGGCGCTGCAGGGACAGACAGAAGAAATCAGCCATGCAGTACAGAGTCTTTCCCGTTTTTATAAACTGACGCTCAGCCGCAAAAAAGGAATTTCCACAATTGCCAGAGAGCTGGAACATGTGACAATCTATGTACAGCTCCAGAATATGCGTTACCATGACAGTATTGAACTGATCACGGATATTCCGGATGAATTGTCTGAATACCAGATCCCGAAGCTGACTCTTCAGCCGGTTGTGGAGAATTCCATTCTTCACGGAATTCTGGAAAAAGAATCAAAATCCGGAACCATTGTCATTACCGGATGGATGGAAAACGAAGACATCGTTCTTCTGATTTCCGATGACGGCGTGGGAATTCCCCCGGAAATCCTTTCAACAATTCTCTCCGGAAAGGGAAACAGCCAGTCCGGCGGCACCAACATTGCCGTTTACAACACACACCGGCGACTTCAGATTCTTTATGGAAAGGATTATGGGCTTATCTATTCCAGCAATCCCGGCGAAGGGACAGAAGTGGAGATCCGTTTTCCAGCACACAGAGAAGAGTAATTTACAGGAGGTATCCTACTTATGAATACACAACCAACAGTACTTCTATATAATTTCAATGATCCGGACCGTCTCCGGATCATCCGCCGCTATCTGAACCGTCAGAAAGTAAACGTGCGGATCGTCACCCCACCGGAGTTTCTGCATCCTCTGGGTTATCTCTTTGAACTTCCGGGATTTCAGCCCTCCACACAGTTTAATCTGGGCAAAAATTTCAGTGATGAGATGATGGTGCTGAACAATTTTTCCAGTGAGCAGATGGATGCGTTCCTGGCTTTTTTCCGGGAAGAAGCGATTCCTTCGGTTTCGTTAAAAGCCATGCTCACCCCTGTGACCCAGCACTGGTCTTCCATTCAGCTCCATGACGAACTTACAAAAGAGCATAAAATGATGCATAAGAAATAAGAAATTTTCCATCAAAAAAGGAAAGGAGACCGCATTTGCAGTCTCCTTTTTTTGAATATGTTTTAGGTTGGTTATAAGAAAGAATTTATCGTTTTTTATGGTACTGATAATTATCTTGTTACGATATCTACCGGTACGTTGAAGATTTTTGCAACTTTCAGGATTGTGTCGATGTGTCTTCCTGTAGCAGCTGCCATGTGATGTGTCGGGCCAGCCTCGCTCCAGCGATTTACAAATTCTCTTGCGCCACATGTGAAACGTGTTCTCATGTTTGTATCACCGAAGGAAAGGATCGGTCCTTCCTCGTTTACACCCTCAGCTACAACGAACTTGAAGTTTCCGTCTTTATCCTGAGTGATTGCAAGGTAGGTTACAGGGCCTGTGTATGGATAAAACTGTGTCAGGTATCCGCCGCCTGTTTTGCCGTGGAATACCGGCACGATTTTCATGGTTGGTTTCTTGTCGGAGATGTCAGCATCTCCACTTCCGGAATGTCCAATGATGCAGATGTCATCGTTGAAATCGATGGAGTACATCTCAGAAAGCTGGCCTGTACCGGAAATTGTCTTTAAGATACTCATTGCCATGGCAACTTTCATGTCACCCTCTACAGCGCATGCAGTACCCTGTTTGATCAGCATGGAGAATGCCGGGATCAGCATACTGTCAAGGACACCAGCTTTACCCTGTGCAAATCCGTCGTAATGGGAAGCGATCATTCCAAGATGCTCATCTTTTACCCACTCCTCGAAAGCAACTACGTATTTTGCCATATCCCATACTTTTTCGATTGTGCCGCCGCCCTCGATCTCGAAGGTGTCAAGGATATCCTGTGCTTTTGCACGGATAGCTTCCTCATCTGTGATATCGTCAGCGATTGCCCACATTTTCTCCCAGTCAAACTGTTTGGTGTAGAGGAACATTCTGTTATAGAGGTTTGTCTCATCGATGTAAAGATCCATCATACCTGGGTATGGTCTTCCGATCTGAGCAATGTTAGTCTCACGGAATCTTCTTCTTACCTGAGCAGCTTTGCACCAGTCTTCGATCTCAGCCTGAACTGCAGGATCTCCGCCTTCTACAACACCTGTGATAACGGCATGTCTCTTGCCAGCTCTCTCAAGGTCAGCTACCGCCTCGCCTACAGCGCCGCATGCATAGCCTTCGCCCAGCCAGGAAGCAATGTCAGTGTGCTCATAATCCAGTGCTTTGATCTTCTGAACATTTACGAGAACAACCGGAACATCAAGGTCACGGATTGCAGGAAGCATGTTGTAGGATGTTGCGTATGTCAGCATCTGAAGAAATACGAGGTCAACATCTGCTGCACGGAATTTATCTCCTGCTACCATTGCCTGCTCTTTTGTTGTTACCATTCCACCGTCAATGATCTCTACAGTATCCGGGATTGTTTTCTTGAATGCATCGTACTGTGCCTCAAATTCCGGCACCAGTGACGGGAACTGCGGAAGATATGCGCCTAAAGCAATTGAAAATACACCAACTTTTGCCTTTGTGTTAACTAACATAATAAAACCTCCAATTATTTTTATTTATGCTTTGTATACTTTGATACCGAAGGACTCATGGATGGTTGTACGAGCCTCCTCGATCGTTTTAAACTCCTCGGCCTTCAGCATCTGTGCTGTGATATTACCGATTGCAGTAGCCTCACCAGGGCCTGCATGGATTTCTTTCTTTGTAGCTTTTGCAGTCAGCTCATTTAAGTATCCTGCATTGGAACCACCGCCTACGATATGGATACGGCTGTAGGTTCTTCCTGTCATCTCCTCAAGCTCTTTGGCTATCTTTGCATAGCACTCTGCAAGGCTTGTGTAGATAACGGTTGCGATCTCACCAAGAGTTTCCGGAACCTTCTGTCCTGTTCTGCGGCAGTAGTCCTGAACCTCTTTTGTCATATTCTCAGGAGAAAGGAAGCACTCATCGTTTGCATCTACTCTTGACGGGAAATCTTTTGCTTCCTCAGCCATCTCACAGATCTGAGCAAAGCTGTATGCGTCATCAAATTCATGACGTACAGACTGGATCATCCAGAGACCCATGATGTTCTTCAGGTAACGGAAACGTCCTGCGTATCCACCCTCGTTTGTGAAGTTCATCTCACAGCTCTTCTCTGAGCAGTCTGCCTCTTTTCTCTCGATTCCCATCAGAGACCATGTTCCGGAGCTGATGTAAATGAAATCGTCGTCATTTGCAGGAACAGCAAGTACTGCAGATCCTGTATCGTGGGTAGCCGGTGCTACAACCTCAAGATCAAAGCCAACTGCTTCTTTTACTGCGTCTGTTAAATGTCCGATGCTTGTACCAGGCATGATCAGCTTCTGGAAGATCTTTTTCGGATATCCCAGCATATCGATTAGTTCGTAATCCCAGTCCTTGGTTGTCGGGCAGACAAGCTGTCCTGTTGTTGCCTCTGTATATTCGCAGGTCTTCTCTCCTGTAAGAAGGAAATGGAAGTAATCCGGTACATGAAGAAGTGTCTCCGCCTGCTCCAGATACTCCGGATGTTTCTTCTTAACTGCCATCAGCTGATATACAGTGTTGAAGATTGCTTTCTGGATACCGGTTCTTGCATACAGATCTTTCAGGGAAATTGTCTTGTAAACTTCCTCGTCCATTCCCTCTGTACGATGATCACGGTAGCCTACTGTATTGCCAAGAACCTTGTCGTTCTTGTCAAGAAGCACAAAGTCAACACCCCAGGTATCAACACCCATGCTTACCGGGATCTTGCCGATCTCTTTACATTTCTTAAGACCGTTTACGATCTCGTTGAAAAGGCGGTCAAACTCCCAGCAGAGCTCTCCGTCTTTCTTAACCATGCCGTTCTCAAAACGATAGATTTCTTCCAGGATCATTTTTCCGTTTTCCATATGTCCCAGAATGTGACGTCCGCTGGATGCTCCGATATCTACTGCTAAATAATATGTTGCCATTTTTAAATCCTCCTCAATATGTAAGCTTCTGATCACTTTCATATCTGATGTTGTATTTATCATACATCAGGATCCTTCCGGTGATAAGAACCTCTTTTGTCAAAAAAAGTGTCTTTATTTGCAAATAATACAGCGATTATTTATGAACTACTGCATTATTTGTTTAAAAAATCCGCTGACTGAATCAGCCAGCGGATCTCTTATTTTTACGTTCGTGAACGCAATCCGCGTTCATTACAACTTCACGATCTGATCGATTATATGATTAGTCATAAAGGTTAGGAGCAATATCCTCGTCTTCCATATTTGTTGCATCATACCAGTAACCGTCTGTAGGAACATCCTGAAGCTCCTGGCCGTTTGCTGCTGCTGTCAGAGCGTAGATTGCATAGTATCCCATCATAAGAGGAGACTGTGTAACAGCACCGATGAATGTGCCATCTTTAACAGCTGCTTTGATGATAGAACCAGCATCGAAACCAACACCAACTACATCACCGTTTGCCGGGTCAGAACCAAGAACGTTGAGGTTAGCATTTGCTGCAAGAACACCCTCTGCGGAAACCTGGTTAGAACCGAATACTGCGATACAGTTCTCCTGGGAAAGGATTGCCTGAGCCTCTGTGGAGCAAAGCTCTACAGTTGTCTGTGCCGGAACAGCTACCTGGATAACAACGTCTGCGTCTTTAGCATCAGCATCAGCACCCTCTGCTGCGTTAACATAGAACTCGTTACCGCTTACTGCTACAGTCTTGCCATCAGCCTGAAGAAGCTCGATCATCTTGTTGATGAATCCAGTACCACGCTGCTGAATGTTCTGAGCTGTTGCATCCTGGTTAACCTCACCGATGATAACCTGTCCGTCAGCATCTTTAACAACGTCTTTAATGCTGTTGTACATATTCTCAGCTGCTACTGCACCAGCCTGTGCGTTGTCTGTACAAACCTCGCATACTACAGATCCTTCCGGAGCATCAGCGATACCTGTATCGAATGTTACAACCGGGATTCCTTTTTCTGCACATGTCTTAAGTGCATCTGTAACAGAAGATGTATCACAAGCTGCAAGTCCTAATCCAACAGGATTGGAAGCGATAGCTGTGTTGATCATGTTAACCTGGTCAGCGATATCGGACTCACTGTTCGGTCCCTGTGGTTTATAAGTAACGCCCAGCTCCTCAGATGCTTTTTTCATACCTTCCTGAGCTGCATCCCAGTATGTGGACTGGAAAGATTTAACCATCATCGGGAACTCATAAGCTTCGTTTGCTTTCAGTCCGTCGAACTGTGCGGTAGGATCCTCAGCTGCTGTGGAATCTGCGGATTCCTCTGTTGCTGCATCTTCTTTCTCCTCAGCTGCAAAAGCTGCTGTTGCGCTCATGCTTGTTACCATTGCTGCACAGAGCATTAATGCCATAACCTTTTTTGCTTTCATATAATATTTCCTCCTTAAAATATATTATATAGTTTTTTTATGTTCATACGCCATTGCTACCCCTTGGCGTTTCACATCTTTGATTATCGGATACTGTTCACATTTCTCTGTGAACAGTATCCTTGCTTATTGTACCACACTTCTTAATATTAGTGTGCTGCTTTTTTCTCTTTCAGGATATCGATCAGAACGGCTACGATCAGAACGATACCTGTGATGATCTGCTGCCAGTTTGCCTGCAGGCCGATGTATGGAAGACCTGTTTTCAGAAGCATGATGACGAAGATACCAACAAATGTACCGATTACGGAACCATATCCACCGGTAGCTGCTACACCACCAACGAATACACCACCGATAGCATCCATCTCAAGTCCGGCACCAGTACCAGGCTGTACAGTAGGTGTTACTGCTGCGTATGCGATTGCCGCAAGACCTGTAAACAGACCGCAGACAACGTATACCATTACGTGATAGAACTTTGTATTGATTCCGGAAAGGGCTGCTGCCTCTTTGTTGGAACCGATTGCAATTGTATAACGACCGAATTTTGTGTGGTTCAGGATGTACTCCATAACCAGTACCAGGATGATCATCCAGAGGAAACCAAGTGGATAACGGGAAGCGCTTCTTCCTGTACCAACTGTTACCTTGAAGATGGTATGGAACCATCCGCCCGGCTGTGTAAGTCCCGGCCAAGGTGTCGCACTGCAGAGAGATCCGGCACCACGGGTAATCATACAGGTACAAAGTGTTGCCAAAAATGGCGGCAGGTTCATAACACCGATCAGTACACCGTTCAGTGCACCGACTGCGATACCAAGAACAATACAGATCAGCATTGCCAGAGCTACCGGGCAATTGTTGTTTCTGATCAGTGTTCCGCCGATCAGTGCGTATGCTACCATACCAGTTCCGATTGACAGGTCAACACCACCAGTGATAAGCGGGAATGTAACTCCGATCGCCATAAGAAGATCGTAATATGAGAAATCCAGCATACTCAGGATCGTGGTGTACTGTCTGAATTCTTTACTCAAGCCTGAGAATATTGCACACAGGACAATGATAACGAGCAAAACAATAAATCTCTGATCACTTAAAATACTTTTTTTCTTCTTAGTCATGACTTTCCTCCTTAATCAATATTCCTTGTAGCCTTATCCATGATGTGTTCCTGTGTTGCTTCGGAAATATCAATATCTCCTGTCACTTTACCTTCACACATAACGATAATACGGTCACTCATTC
>OGUO01002054.1_pt1 | contig 12637 bp, 12 predicted proteins | sample 1553641 | NCBI WGS metagenome assembly OGUO01 (sample SAMEA2579980, study PRJEB22360) | human gut metagenome | biome: human gut; feature: human-associated habitat; material: faeces | place: Denmark | collected 2008/2010 | reverse complement strand
CCGAGATATCGTACAATGAAGGGCTATATGGTTCCAAGAAAGGCCGGATGGGATACCCACGGACTTCCTGTAGAACTGGAAGTAGAAAAGAAACTGGGTCTGGATGGAAAAGAGCAGATTGAAGCTTATGGTATGGAGCCGTTTATCCAGCAGTGTAAGGAAAGCGTATGGAAATACAAAGGAATGTGGGAAGATTTCTCCTCTACCGTAGGTTTCTGGGCTGATATGGAAAATCCATATGTTACTTATGACGACAATTACATTGAATCCGAATGGTGGGCATTAAAAGAAATCTGGAATAAAAACCTGCTTTACAAAGGATTTAAGATTGTACCTTACTGCCCTCGTTGTGGAACACCACTTTCTTCTCAGGAAGTTGCACAGGGTTATAAAACAGTAAAAGAACGTTCCGCAGTGGTTCGTTTTAAAGTAGTAGGCGAAGATGCTTATTTCCTTGCATGGACCACAACCCCATGGACTCTGCCTTCAAACGTTGCACTTTGTGTAAATCCATCAGATACTTACTGTAAAGTAAAATCAGTTGACGGTTATGTTTATTATATGGCAGAAGCTCTGCTTGACAAAGTTCTTGGAAAATTAGCGGAAGAAGACAAACCGGCCTACGAAGTACTGGAAACTTATAAAGGAACAGATCTGGAAGGAAAATCTTATGTTGCATTGTATGAATGTGCAGCAAAAGAAGCAGAAAAACAGCATAAGAAAGCACATTATGTAATCTGTGATGATTATGTAACCATGTCCGATGGTACCGGTATCGTTCATATCGCACCGGCATTTGGTGAAGACGATGCCCGTGTGGGTCGTGAATATGACCTTCCGCTGGTTAAATTCGTAGATGAAAAGGGATGCATGACAGCAGAAACTCCATTTGCAGGAATGAGAGCAAAACCTTCTAAAGCAGAAATGGAAAAAGACCCGAATGTCAAGAGTGCAGACCCTGAAGTATTAAAAGATCTGGACGCAAAAGGTTTATTATTCGATGCTCCGAAATTCGAGCATGATTATCCGCACTGCTGGAGATGCGATACTCCTCTTATCTACTATGCAAGAGAATCCTGGTTTATCAAGATGACAGCAGTAAAAGAGGACTTAATCCGCAATAACAATACCATCAACTGGATTCCGGAAAGCATCGGAAAAGGTCGTTTCGGTGACTGGCTGGAAAACGTACAGGACTGGGGTATTTCAAGAAACCGTTATTGGGGAACTCCATTAAATATCTGGGAATGTGAATGTGGATGTATGCAGTCTGTCGGAAGCCGTGAAGAACTTTATAAACTTACAGGTGATGAAAAAGCGAAAACTGTAGAGCTGCATCGTCCGTATATCGATGAATTGACTATGCCTTGTCCGAAATGTGGAAAGACCATGCATCGTGTACCGGAAGTAATTGACTGCTGGTTCGATTCAGGAGCAATGCCATTTGCACAGCATCACTATCCATTTGAAAATAAAGAAGTATTTGAAAAGCAGTTCCCGGCACAGTTTATTTCTGAGGCGGTTGACCAGACAAGAGGGTGGTTCTACTCTCTGCTTGCAGAATCTACGTTATTATTTAATAAAGCACCATATCAGAACGTTATCGTTCTTGGTCACGTACAGGATGAAAATGGTCAGAAGATGAGTAAATCCAAAGGAAATGCAGTTGATCCGTTTGACGCACTCGAAACTTACGGTGCAGATGCAATCCGCTGGTATTTCTATGTAAACAGTGCTCCATGGCTGCCAAACCGTTTCCACGGAAAAGCCGTACAGGAAGGACAGCGTAAATTCATGGGTACTTTATGGAATACTTATGCATTCTTTGTACTGTATGCAAACATTGATGAATTTGACGCAACAAAATATACATTAGAGTACGACAAACTCGCTGTCATGGACAAATGGTTACTGTCTAAGTTAAATACTTTAGTTCAGACAGTAGACAACAATCTGGCAAATTACAAAATTCCGGAAACAGCACGTGCACTTCAGGAATTTGTAGATGATATGAGTAACTGGTATGTCCGCAGAAGCCGTGAACGTTTCTGGGCAAAAGGAATGGAACAGGATAAAATCAATGCCTATATGACTCTGTACACCGCACTGGTAACAGTTGCAAAGGCAGCTGCACCGATGATTCCGTTTATGACAGAAGATATTTACCAGAATCTGGTAAGAAGCATTGATAAAACAGCTCCGGAAAGTATCCATCTTTGTGATTTCCCTGCTGTAAATGAAGCATGGATTGACAAAGAACTCGAAGAAAACATGGAAGACCTTCTGGAAATCGTAGTTATGGGACGTGCCTGCAGAAATACAGCAAATATCAAAAACCGTCAGCCAATCGGAAAAATGTTTGTAAAGGCATCCTTTACTCTGTCTGATTTCTACACCGATATCATCAAAGATGAGTTAAATGTAAAAGAGATGGCATTTACCGATGACGTAAGAGAATTTACTTCCTACAGCTTTAAGCCACAGCTTAGAACAGTAGGTCCGAAGTATGGAAAACACTTAAATGCAATCAAAACAGCACTGGCTGAATTAGATGGAAATAAAGCAATGGATGAACTTAAGGCAACCGGTGAGCTGAAACTTGACATTGCTGGTGAAGAGATTGTATTATTAGAGAGTGATTTACTTATTGATACTGCTCAGATGGAGGGGTACGTTTCAGAATCAGACAATGACATCACAGTAGTACTTGACACAAATCTGACTCCGGAGTTAATTGAAGAGGGATATGTAAGAGAAATCATTAGTAAAGTACAAACAATGCGTAAAGAAGCCGGATTTGAAGTTATGGATAAGATTAAAATTTCCTTAAGCGGTAATGATGTAATTGAGGGAATTTTCCGTGCTCACGAAGCAGATATCAAATCCGAGGTATTAGCAGAAGATGTTGTTTACACAGAAACAGCCGGATATGTCAAAGAGTGGAAAATCAACTCTGAAAAAGTAACATTAGGAGTAGAAAAAATTTCCGAATAATTCTGCCGCATGCAGTATATTACTATGGGAGTCTCTTGAAGAAGGGGACTCCCATAATTAATATAATTTTGTGTTTTGGGATGTTTGAGAAGAAAAAGATGAAAAAACACAGAAAAAATCAGAGGAGGAAAAGTATGTTAGATTCACATTTCAGAAAAGAAGAATTCAAGAAAAGTGTAAAAGAGAATGTAAAGATGCTTTATAGAAAGACCTTAGATGAGGCAAGTCAGGAGCAGATTTTCCAGGCAGTTTCTCTGGCGGTAAAAGACGTAGTTATTGATAACTGGCTTTTGACACAGAAACAGTATGAAAAAGATGATCCGAAGATTGTGTACTATCTTTCCATGGAGTTCTTAATGGGACGTGCACTTGGTAATAACTTAATCAACCTGTGTGCATACAAAGAAGTAAAAGAAGCACTTGATGAGTTAGGACTGGATTTAAATACAATTGAAGATCAGGAGCCGGATCCGGCACTTGGTAATGGTGGTCTTGGACGACTTGCAGCCTGCTTCTTAGACTCCCTTGCAACACTTGGATACTGTGCTTATGGATGTGGTATCCGTTACCACTATGGTCTGTTCAAACAGAAAATCGAAAACGGATATCAGGTAGAAGTTCCGGATAACTGGCTGAAAGATGGCTATCCATTTGAACTTCGTCGTCCGGAATATGCAAAAGAAGTAAAATTCGGCGGATATGTTCGTGTAGAATACGACCCGGCTACAGGCAGAAACAACTTCATTCAGGAAGGTTATCAGTCAGTACGTGCCGTACCTTATGATATGCCAATCGTTGGTTACAACAACAAAATTGTAAACACTCTTCGTATCTGGGATGCAGAAGCAATGAATGAATTCCAGTTAGACTTATTTGATAAAGGTGATTACAGAAAAGCGGTAGAAGCAGAAAACCTTGCAAAAAATATTTGTGACGTACTCTATCCGAATGATAATCACTATGCAGGTAAAGAACTTCGTTTAAAACAGCAGTACTTCTTTATTTCTGCAAGTATTCAGGAAGCAATCGCAAAATTCAAGAAAAAACACAGCGATATTCATGACCTGCCGAAGAAAGTAACCTTCCAGTTAAATGATACCCATCCGACAATGACAGTTGCTGAATTAATGCGTATTCTTCTGGATGAAGAAAAACTTGAATGGGATGATGCATGGGATATCACAACACATACCTGTGCTTACACAAACCATACCATCATGGCAGAAGCACTGGAAAAATGGCCAATCGAGCTGTTCTCCAAATTGCTTCCTAGAGTTTACCAGATTATCGAAGAAATCAACCGCAGATTCATCGAAGAAATCAACCAGAAATATCCTGGAAATCAGGAAAAAGTCCGCAAAATGGCTATTATTTATGATGGACAGGTTAAGATGGCACATCTTGCAATCGCAGGTGGTTATTCTGTAAACGGTGTTGCAAGACTGCATACTGAAATCCTGAAAAAACAGGAATTAAAAGATTTCTATGAAATGTATCCGGAAAAATTCAACAACAAGACAAACGGTATTACTCAGAGACGTTTCATGGTTCATGCAAACCCGCTTCTGACAGAATGGATTACAGACCACATCGGAGACAAATGGATTACAGACCTGCCACAGCTTGCTAAATTAAAAGTTTATGCCGATGACAAGAAAGCACAGCAGGAATTTATGAACATTAAATACCAGAATAAAGTGCGTCTTGCAAAATATATCTTAGAACATAACGGAATTGAAGTAGACCCGAACTCCATCTTTGATGTTCAGGTAAAACGACTTCACGAATACAAACGTCAGTTAATGAACATTCTGCATGTTATGTATCTGTACAATCAGATTAAAGAACATCCGGAAAGAGATTTTTATCCGAGAACCTTTATCTTTGGTGCAAAAGCAGCCGCTGGTTACAGACGTGCAAAACTGACAATCAAACTGATTAACTCAGTTGCAGACGTGATCAACAACGACGCTTCCATCAACGGAAAATTAAAAGTTGTATTTATTGAAAACTATCGTGTATCCAACGCTGAAATCATCTTTGCTGCAGCTGATGTTTCCGAACAGATTTCTACAGCAAGTAAAGAAGCATCCGGAACCGGTAACATGAAGTTCATGTTAAACGGTGCACTTACTGTTGGTACAATGGATGGTGCAAACGTTGAAATCGTAGAAGAAGTAGGCGAAGAAAATGCATTTATCTTCGGTCTGTCTTCTGATGAAGTTATCAACTACGAAAACAATGGCGGATATGACCCAATGCAGTACTTTAATAATGACCCGGACATCAGAAATGTATTAATGCAGTTGATTAACGGTACTTATTCAAACGGCGACTTTGAAATGTTCCGTGAAATCTATGATTCCTTATTAAATACAAACTGCAGTGACCGTGCAGATACTTACTTTATCTTAGCTGACTTCAAATCTTATGCAGACGCACAGAGAAGAGTAGAAGAAGCTTACAGAGATGAAGCAGGTTGGGCTAAGAAAGCACTCTTAAATACAGCATGCTCCGGTAAATTCTCCTCTGACAGAACCATTCAGCAGTACGTGGATGAAATCTGGCATCTGGACAAAGTTACAATTGAGGACTAATTGTAAAACGAATTAAAATTTATTTTAGAAAGCCCTCTGGCAAAACTTTAAGTTTTGTCAGAGGGCTTTTTTGCTGCTCTAAATTTGGAAAACTTTGAATGTAAATGGTACGCAGGCGGCAGAAATAACGGCAGATTAAAGGATAAAAAAAAGGCGGAGCCTATTATTTCAGTTTTGGAAAATAGGTTCCGCCATTCATCATGATAATACCTGGTGCAATGATATCAACGTTTTCAATTAAATAGTTTTTAAAACGTTCCCATAATGTAACTTTTTTAACTTCTTTATTTGCTTTTCCCATAGCTGTGGCTGGAGTACTTGCCATAATTAACATCTCCTTTTTTATACTGTTCTTTGTTCTTTACGAGTGTTATAATAGCATGAAAGATATGAAGTGTTTAGATGAGTTTTTAGCTATTAATTCGGTTAATATTGACATTGTATACAAAAATGGAAGGAAGTCGACAGAAATAAAGAAAGCACGCAATGGCGTGCAAAATTTGGAGAAGTTAATATGATTTATGAACCTTTGTTTGAACTGGAAAAAAATGGTATTAATATCAAGTATCATACCAATCAGGGAGAATACACACCGGCGCACTGGCATGGAGCAATTGAACTGATGTATATTTTAAATGGAGTCGGTACCATTTTAATCGAAGGAAAAGAATATAAGATGATTGCCGGAGAATTTATTGTGGTGGATTCCAATCAGATTCATGAAGCAAGGTGCGCCAGGGCTTCCATGATGATAGTGATTCATTTTTCAAGAAGTGCGATGATTCAGATAGAACCAAATCTGGAAAAGTATAGAATCAGCTGCCGAAGAAGTGAATTATTAAAAACAAATCTGGAAGATTATTTTCAGGTTTGCGACCTGCTAAAAAAGCTGCCGCCTCTTTATGTCAATCAGCCGCTTGGCTATCGGCTGGGGATTGCGCTTCAGATTATGGCAAAGCTGTTATTCGCTTTTTCCTATCCAAAGACTGCGATTACGTTACGGGAAGATGACACAAGACTGGAGAGGCTTTCTGAGATTACCGATTATATTGAAGAACATCATACAGAACGATTGTCATTAGAAAAAGTGTCCGGACGATTTTATCTGAGCCGTGAGTATTTCAGCCGTTTTTTTAAAGAAAATATGGGTGTTACATTTTCAAAATATTTAAATCAAATCCGGTTGATGCACATTTATCATGATTTATGCAGTACCAAAGAAAATATCCTTGATATAACCGAAAAACATGGATTTACCAATTATAAATTATTTAATAAGATGTTTCAGGAAACGTATGGATGTAAACCAAGGGAACTGAGGGCACGAAGAAAATAGTTACTATATAGTTACTATAATGAATTTCAGTATGTTAAAAAAGGTTCTGCATACTGGTATAGTGAAGTAATTAGAAAAATGGAGAAAACTTGTAATTTATTGCCGGTATTAGTTGACATTAACCGAATTGTTTTCTAAAATATAACCATAAAAATTATAGTTATTATGAAGGAAGAAAACAAATATGAAGAGAAAAATGATGGCACTTTTACTGTCTATGACACTTGGTGCAACCATGCTTTCGGGCTGTGGCTCAGGAAGCAGTGATTCTGGTGACAGCAGTGTAAAAGACACAAAAGAAGATGCAGCAGCGGACGAGACAGACAAAGAAGAAGCAGATGCGGCAGATGAAACAGAAGCTTCCGGTGAAAAGACAGATGTTTATGTGTTTATCGCAGCCAGCTTAAAGAACACAATGGAAGAAATTAAAGCGAATTATGAGGCGGAGCATCCGAATGTAAACATTATCTACAATGCAGATAGTTCAGGAACTCTTCAGACTCAGATTGAAGAAGGTGCACAGTGCGACATTTTCTTCTCGGCAGCTACAAAGCAGATGGAGGCTTTAACTGAAGAAGGTTATGTAATCGATGGTTCTGTGACAAATTTACTGGAAAATAAAATCGTATTAATCAAACCAACCGGAGAAGAAACAGCAGTTACAGGATTTGATAATATTACAGAGGCTTCCAGCCTTGCACTTGCAGGTGAAGATGTTCCGGTTGGACAGTATGCAAGAAAATTATTTGAAAATATCGGAAATCTTGATGATGTAATGGCGATGGAAATCAACGAAGGTGCAAATGTTACAGCAGTGCTTACAGCGGTAGCAGAAGGAAGCAACGAAGTTGGTATTGTATATGCGACAGATGCAGCTTCTATGGCAGATAAAGTTGAAGTAATTGCGGAAGCAACAGCAGACCAGGTTGACCCGGCTATCTATCCGATTGGATTAATTGAAGATAAAGAAGCAAGTGATGCAGAAGTGAAGGCTGCAGAAGAATTTAAAGAATATGTTGCAACAGACCCAGCACCAATGGAATTATTAACAGCAGCGGGATTTAACCAAATCAAGTAAGTCTCCTGCTTCAATTGCGAATATCCACTTGACACAGTATACAGAACAGTAAAAAATAGAATACATACATAAAATTAAAAAGGGGGTGAAGATCTATGGCTGAAATTTTGGAGACAATAGATTGGAGTCCTCTTTTTATTTCTCTGAAAACAGGTATTCTTGCGACTGTGCTTGCGTTTTTTGCAGGAATTGCAGCCGCAAGGTTTATTATGAAATTAAATAATACCGCAAAAGCAGTTGTAGATGGATTATTGACACTTCCACTGGTACTTCCGCCTACGGTAGCAGGCTTCTTTCTGTTACTGATTTTCAGTCTGCGAAGACCATTTGGAAAGTATTTATACACACAGTTTGATATTAAAATGGTTCAGACCTGGCCGGGCTGTGTTGTCGCGGCACTTGTCATCGCATTTCCGCTTATGTATCGAAATGCAAGAGCAGCATTTGAACAGGTTGATGTAAATGTGATTTATGCGGGGAGAACGCTTGGAATGTCTGAGAGAAAAATTTTCTGGAAGGTAGTTGTTCCGATGGCAGCTCCGGGGCTTGCATCCGGTACGGTACTTGCGTTTGCAAGAGCGATTGGAGAGTATGGTGCAACTTCCATGCTTGCCGGAAATATTCTTGGAAAAACCAGAACGGTATCCGTGGCAATTGCTTCGGAAGTCGCAGCAGGAAACTGGGATACCGCAGCATTCTGGGTCTGTGTGATTGTAATTTTATCATTCCTGATTGTGGCGCTCATCAATCTGATATCAGGAAAAAATATGAAAAATGTGAACAGGTGGATGTGATATGGCACTACAGGCAAAGATAAAGAAGAAATTTTCCGGATTTACATTGGATGTGGAATTTGAAACAAAAGAGGAATGTATGGGAATTCTCGGTGCGTCGGGCTGTGGAAAGAGCATGACCTTAAAATGTATTGCCGGAATTGAAAAACCGGACAGCGGAAGAATTGTATTAAATGGAAGAGTATTGTTTGATTCCGAGAAAAAAATTAATCTTCCGGTTCAGAAAAGAAATGTCGGATATTTATTTCAAAATTATGCCCTGTTTCCGACTATGACCGTAGAACAGAATCTGATGGTTGTAATGGGGGGAAAAAAAGAAGAAAAACGGACGAAGATAAAAGAGCAGCTTGAACGTTTTGAACTTTCAGGTTTGGAAAAAAGATATCCTTCCCAGCTTTCCGGTGGACAGCAGCAGAGAGTCGCCCTTGCGAGAATGTTGCTCCATCAGCCGGAAATGATTATGTTGGATGAACCATTTTCCGCACTCGATGGATTCTTAAAAGATACGCTTCAGCTTGAAATGCTGGAATTGATTGAAGAATACCAAAAGGATGTACTGATGGTTTCTCATTCAAGGGATGAAATCTATCGTTTTTGTGACAATATGGTACTGCTTGAAAAAGGCAGCTGTATTTTAAAAGGAAAGACAACCGATATTTTTGCAAATCCGAGAAAGATGGAGGCAGCGAGATTGACCGGCTGTAAAAATATTTCTGTGGCAGAAAAAAGAGGCAGTCACAGTGTATATGCCAGGGACTGGGATTTTGTATTTGAAACGGAAGAAGAAGTAAAAGATTCCATCAAATATATTGGGATTCGGGCGCACTATATGAAACCGTCGGACGTGCCGGAAAAAATAAATTCCATGAAAATTGTATCGGCCGGTTATACAGAGACTCCGTTTGAGAATCAGCATTTGTTTAAAAATGCTGAAAATCCAAAGAGCAGGAGACTTTGGTATATCGAAGAAAAACCGGATTTAAAAGAAACGACGGAACAACCATTACCGACTTATATGATATTTCCGAAAAAGTCGCTCATGCTTCTTGAGTAAAAAATCTGATTGATAAAAGTTATAATTTAGTGGCGAAACTTCATAGGCTTGCCTGTGGGAGTAGTCAGCAAAGCAACTTCTGTTATGGTCGGAATCGACGACTAATCAGCACGAATGAGAAAGGGGAAACGAGAAAAGAAAATTTCGTTTTTCCTTTTCTTTTTTTCAGGGAAAAGAAACTTGACAAATAATATAAAGTATTTTATGTTACTAGTAACAAACAAAAGTATGGGGCAAAAAGTATTAAAAAATAGAATAATAAAATAATTTGACTTTAAGGAGAATGGAAAAAAATGACATTAAAAGAGTGTTATGACGCATTAGGCGGTAATTATGAAGACACCGTAAGACGTCTGTATAATGAAAAATTAGTAGAAAAATTTTTATGTTTGAAGAAGACCCAAGTTTTGAGAATCTGAAAAAAGCACTGGAGGAGGAAAATCTGGAAGCTGCGTTTCGTGCGGCTCATACTCTGAAAGGTGTTGCACAGAACATGGGATTTGACAATCTTGCAGAATCAAGTTCTGTATTAACAGAGGCTTTGCGTTCCAGAAAGGTTATGCCATATGCAGAGCAGATAGAGGGAGTATGTGAGGATTACAACAAAATCCGTGAAACAATTACGGAATATAAAAAATGATATGAGTGTTAAAAGAAAATAAAGTAATTGACAAAGACCTGCATCTATGTTAGACTGGAAAAGCGACAGTGGAAGTGGGTCTTTTTTTTGTGCCTAAAACAAAGGATAAAAAAAGATTTGTCGCGGTAAACAAGGAAATGTTGCAAAGGCAGAAACGTGAATCTGCCGGCGATAAAAGACACATGGAGGTGGAAGTCGTGCGCGTAAAAATCACATTGGCATGCACAGAATGTAAACAGCGTAATTACAACATGACAAAAGAGAAAAAGAACCATCCGGAACGTATGGAAACTAAAAAGTACTGTAAGTTCTGTAAGGCTCATACTTTGCACAAAGAAACAAAATAATCTGGCTGTGAGGTGAAGCTATGGAAGCAGAGAAAAAAGGAAAAGCTCCAAAGAAAAGCTGGACCAAAGGACTTCAGGCTGAATTTAAAAAGATAGTCTGGCCGGAACAGCAGACACTGGTAAAACAGACCGTTGCTGTTGTAGTTATTACTGCGATTATAGGTGTACTTATTTCAGCAGTTGACAGTGCAGCTCTGCAGGCATTGAATTTATTGATTAAGTAAGGATAAGGTGAAAGCATGTCAGAAGCAAATTGGTATGTTGTACATACCTATTCAGGGTATGAAAACAAGGTAAAAGCCAACATTGATAAGACAATTGAAAACCGACACCTGGAAAATCAAATTTTAGAAGTTCGCGTACCCTTAGAGGACGTAGAAGAGAACAAAGATGGCAAACGTAGAATTGTCCAGAAAAAAATGTTCCCTGGATACGTTTTAATTCACATGATAATGAATGACGACACATGGTATGTTGTAAGAAACACCAGAGGTGTTACAGGGTTCGTAGGTCCGGGTTCCAAGCCGGTTGCTCTCTCAGAAGCTGAGATGGAACGTCTTGGAATTCAGAACGTAGTAGTTCAGATTGATTTTGAAGTGGGTGACAGCGTTGTTATCACAAGTGGTGCATGGAAAGACACAGAGAGTGTAATCCAGAGCATCAACGAAGCAAAACGTACGGTAACAATAAATGTTGAGATGATGGGACGCGAAACACCGTTGGAAATCGGATTCGCGGAAGTAAAGAAATTGTAACAAAAGTAAAAGGGCCGTAGTTCACAGGCTCGTGGGAGGGAAATCCCCGACATTACCACATTATTAGGAGGTGCCAAAATGGCAAAGAAAGTAACAGGATATATTAAATTACAGATTCCAGCTGGAAAGGCAACACCAGCACCACCGGTTGGTCCTGCTCTGGGTCAGCACGGTGTAAACATTGTACAGTTTACAAAGGAATTTAATGCAAGAACAGCAGATAAAGGTGACTTAATCATCCCTGTTGTTATTACTGTATATGCGGACAGAAGCTTCAGCTTCATCACAAAGACTCCGCCGGCAGCAGTTCTGTTAAAGAAAGCTTGTAACATCAAATCTGGTTCAGGCGTTCCTAACAAAACAAAAGTTGCTACAATTTCCAAAGCAAAAATCCAGGAAATTGCAGAAATGAAAATGCCAGACTTAAATGCAGGTTCTCTTGAAGCAGCTATGAGCATGATCGCTGGTACTGCAAGAAGTATGGGAATCACTGTAGAAGAGTAATTAACTATCAAACGAACGTGGGAGGGACATTCCCGCAATTACCACTAGGAGGTTATTAATATGAAACGCGGAAAGAAATATGTAGAAGCTGCAAAAGCAGTGGATCGCGCAAATTTATATGAAACAGAAGAAGCTATCTCTTTAGTTAAGAAAACAGCGGTAGCTAAATTTGACGAAACAATCGAAGCGCATATCAGAACAGGATGTGACGGACGTCATGCTGACCAGCAGATTCGTGGTGCAGTTGTACTTCCTCACGGAACAGGTAAAACTGTTCGTGTATTAGTATTTGCTAAAAATGCAAAAGCTGATGAAGCACAGGCAGCAGGAGCAGACTTCGTAGGAGCTGAAGAATTAATTCCGAAGATCCAGAACGAAGGATGGTTAGATTTCGACGTAGTAGTAGCTACACCGGATATGATGGGTGTTGTTGGTCGTCTGGGTCGTGTACTTGGACCAAAAGGCTTAATGCCAAACCCAAAAGCTGGTACAGTAACAATGGACGTAACAAAAGCTGTTCAGGAAATCAAAGCTGGTA
>OGUO01002050.1_pt1 | contig 12656 bp, 14 predicted proteins | sample 1553641 | NCBI WGS metagenome assembly OGUO01 (sample SAMEA2579980, study PRJEB22360) | human gut metagenome | biome: human gut; feature: human-associated habitat; material: faeces | place: Denmark | collected 2008/2010 | reverse complement strand
GGGAGATATGACGCAAACGCCGGAGCAGTTTGTCGCGGAGAATATCGTCCGCGCGGGGACGGTTGCGGTGTTGGCGGTTCCGGTCGCGTTTTTATCAAAATTCCTCGCCCTTTTGCTGTTGGTCGTGGCAATCCTGCTCTACCGCCTCGGCAGTATGACTTTGCGAAAAAAGATTGGGGCAAGGCGGGCGCGGATTGAACTGGAATTGCCTCGGTTCGTGGCGAATATTGAAAAGACCCTGCCGCACAGCCGGGATGTCCTTGCCATGCTCGAAAGCTACCGCGTGGGGGCTGGAGAAGAATTCGGGCGGGAACTGGACATCACGGTTGCGGATATGCGAAGCGGCAACGATGAGGCGGCGCTCACGAGACTGGAGGCGCGGGTCGGGTCGTCGGCACTCTCGGATGTTGTGCGTGGGCTGATTGGCATCCTGCACGGTGAGGACAACAGCGTGTATTGGGCGAATCTGTCGCTGAAATTCTCGGAGGCAGGACGGCAGAATTTGCGCGAACAGGCGGGGAAAGTGCCGAAGCGCGTGCGGCGGCTGTCGCTGGTTTTGCTCGGTTGCTTTTTCCTCATTTACATGGTGGTCATCGGCGAAGTGCTGCTGAATTCGCTCGGAGGGCTGTTCTTATGAGAAAATGGAACAACCGCGGCGAGGGGTATGTCGAGGTCGCCATCAGCGTTCTGCTGATTGCGTTCGTGTTGGTCTTTGCCGTCAGTCTCGCGTCCTTTGTGGCGCTGAATCAGAACCTGAAAACGCTTGCGGACGGCATCACGGACTACGCGGCGGCAGAGGGGAGCATCGCGCTGGAGGACTACATCGCCAACCTGCGCCGTCAGACCGGCATCGACTTCACCTGCACCTTTGACGGAACGAATGCGGATGCGGACGGTTTTGTGCAGCTTGGAGAGATGATTCAGTGCAAACTGACCTGCCCCGCACAGTTACGCGGCTTTGGGGACTTTCTGTTTCCCGTGACGCTTCAAGCCGAATCCCGTGCGCGGTCGCGGGTGTACCGAAAGTGAGGAACGGATGCGGATTCTGAAAACGAAAAACGGCGAGGGTTATGTTTGGCTCGCCGTCCTTGTCCTGTTCCTGTCGCTCCTGACCTCGGTGCTGCTGTTATACCTGACCTTATGCGGGCAGGTGCTGAACGAACGGCGGGAGAGAAAACAGGCGTTGGACTCCTACCTCGCGGAGTTTGCGAAAGCGTCTTACGATGCCATCCGGCAGGGGGACGGGTATGCCGATGCTATCGACTACGACAATTTGACTGATAACTGTCAATCGGCGCTTGGTTTGCCCGATGATACAGAAGTCATACTGGAGCGCGGAAACGGCTTCGGGCTGACCGTGTGTTATACGCTGAAAATCCCCGTAACATGGAACGGACGAACCTTCGGCACGCTGTCAGTCCCGATGCGGGTATCGTCTTTTTATGAAGAAAAGGAGGTTTGAACATGAAACGAAAACAAAAAATCGCCGCCGTGGCGCTATGCGTTGCAACGGTTGCGGCGTTGGGAATCGGCATTGCGGTTTGCTTGCCCAAGCCCATATCCAACCGTCCGAGCCGAACGGGAGAACCGTCCGACATCACGGCTCCAAACATCCCGAAAATTGAATCAATCGACCTGCCGCCGCTTGATGCAGATGATAACGGTCTGACCTTCGATATCGAACAGCAGACGCGGGAGAGCGGCGCAAAGGTTCTGACGGAGGGGAGGGGGAGCAGATGAAACGGCTTCTCTTTTTGCTATTCTTTGTGGCGTTGGCGGCGTTCCTGACCGTTGGTGTCGGAGCGGAAACCTACGAAGCGGACGGCAGGAGTGCCACTGTGTATGCGTTTCCGTCCGAGGACTGCAACCGGACAATTGTCGTGCGGTGCATGGATGAGAGCGGGACCCTGCTCAAAACCGTTACCTGCTACACCAAACGCGGGGAAAGTACGCTTTTGTATTTCGGCATTTACGGCTACGACACCGTTGGATTTCAAAGTGACGCGGGCGTGTGGACCACCTGCAAATTGGGAAACCTTACCGGTGGACAGCATTGCTACGGCGGGGTGGACGTGACCTACCATTTCCGAACCGCGATGAGTCAAAAGCAGGTGAATGCAACCGTTACCATGCGCAAATTCGAGGACGCCAAAGTAATTGTGCGCCACACAAAGGAAGTGCGGTATGGCTATAATTGGTCGGCTTGCTACTATGAGACGGTCGCAAGCTACGAGTACACCCTCAATAGCGGAACACCGTTCCGGTCGCAGGCAATGACCGTGCCGGGGCACCATTTGGCAAGCGGTTGGGAAAGCGAAATCAGCGGGAAATTTACCTATGCGTGGCTCGGAAAATATCCAAACTGCAAAAGTTTGCAGGACTATATGCAATACGATGTCCTTGAACCGACGATTGAGGACGATTTGCCGAGTTTTTCGTCATACGATGAAGCGAAGGACGGCAGACTGCGGCGTATCACCAATCGCGTCATTACGATTGAGTACCGTTATAGCATTGATAAGAATACAATCCAATTTAATCCCAATGGTGGGGCTGGGAGTTTCTCTCCGATGACGCATTGCTATGGGTATACGCTCACTTTACCGAGCGAAAGCCCGACCAAGTCCGGCTATGTCTTTCTCGGCTGGCGGGACAGCGGGGACGGAAAACTCTATTTGCCGGGTGAGAATTATGTCCTGAACGGCAACCGCACCCTGACCGCCGTGTGGAGTCGGGAAAACTATGATTTCGCAATCACGGATCTGTCGCTGTCGGCAACAAAGCTGTCCCCGTATGGCGTGGTGACTATAACCGTTAAACTCGCGAATCGGGACACAACGCTTTCCTATCGCGGCATTCCGGTGACGCTCCTGTATGACGGGGATGTGTTGACCACCCGCACCGTCGACTTTGCGGCGGGTGGCGTGCAAACGCTGACCTTCACCGTATCGGTCGGACAGGCAGAGGGGGAACATACCGTCACGGCGCGCGTGAACTGGGCTGACCGCACGGCAGAGAAACAGCCAAACGACAACGAGCAATCCGCAACGCTGACGGTGCAAACGGAAGATTATGCGCAGTCTGTGGCGGCGGTCACCCCGAATGGGGACTATCTCGCCGGGGATGAGGTGATGACCGCTTTCCTCGTTTACCATGACGGGACGAATGACATCCTGCCGAGTATGGGCAACCGCGCAAAGCTGACCGTATACGCACCGGACGGAACGGTGCTCCTGACAAAAGCGGCTGATAATATCGCCGTCCCCGCGGGCAAATGCAACCTGATCTGGTTTCGTTGGACAGTTCCGGATGCCTGCGCAGGGCAAACGCTCCGACTGGAATGCACGGTCAACGCGGATGGAAGATTGCCGGAGGACGATAAGAGCAACAACACCGCGACCGTGTGGGTGGATGTCAAAGAACGCTTCGTCTCGGTGACACCCGATCCGTCTTTCGATGATGCAAAGCCCACGGAGTTGCCGACCGCTCCGAGCGGTTCTGTCGGTCGCGTCCGTTGGAACGAGTGGGTGTATGCCGATGACGGCTTTGTTCTGAAAGAGTATTCCCTGACCCTGTCCGGCACAGCGATTATCACTCCGAACACGGGTGGTGACACCCTGCGTGGCGGTGGCGGGTTTTCCCTGACCGTGACCCCGACAATTTCCGGTGATACCGCGAATGCAACGGACGCACAATCCATTCTTGCGGCATTCCCCGAATTTTCCTATCGCACCGGAGCGGGGGAGTGCAGAACCTTAGAGCAGATGCCGGACGGAAGGTTTTGTTTTCCCGTCCATCCGTCCGCGTCAACGCGTGTCCACTTTCTGCCGCTCGGTATCGCAGACGGAAGCTATACCGTTTTCCTCCAATTGTCGGGGCTGTGGACGCCTGCCGGACAGGTCAGCGCAACGGTCACGGTCAGCATACCGATTGCAGGAACGGTCTATGACGGTTTTTATATCCGATGAAAGGAGCGAAACATGAAACGAAAAATTGTGCTTTTCGTTATTGCAGGATTGTTTTTATCTGTCACGCTTGCCGTTCCCGTTTTTGCGGACGGTGATGTCGCAGGCGCGGTAGAAGAAACATGGATTGTCGCACGGGATCAGATCCGGTCGGTGACGGACAAGGTGATTTTCCCCGTTATCGATGTGATACTGGCAATCCTGTTCTTCGTCAAAATTGCAACCGCCTATCTGGACTACCGCAAGCACGGGCAGTTCGATTTTGTCCCGCCCGCCATTCTCTTCGCCTGCCTGGTCTTCAGCCTGACCTGCCCGCTGTATCTCTGGAAGATACTCGGAATGTGAGGGGAAGATGTTGGATTGGATCAGCGGGCTGACCTCGGCACTCCGCAGCGCGGGGGAGGTGATTTACGGGGAATACCTTGCATGGCTGTACCGCACGGTGTTCGGTGCTATCGCGGAATTTTTCACAGAAATGTCCGGCATGGGGACGGAGCTGTTCGACCTGTCATGGGTCAAGGCGGCGCTTGAATTTTTCCGCCTGTTCGGATGGGGACTGTACACGGTCGGCATCGCGGTCGCGGTTTTCGATTTCGCCATTGAGTACCAATGCTGCGGTCGGGCGAACATTAAAACAACGCTTTTGAATATCCTGAAAGGCTTTTTCGCCGCATCCCTCTTTACCCGTTTGCCGGTCGAGCTTTACCGCTTCACCGTTACCCTGCAAAATACGTTTACCCGTGACCTCATCGGCGCGGCAAGCGGAAATGTGCTGGAACTCGCGCGGGAGGTGCTGTATCGGTACTCCCCGAACGGCGTAAATGCCCTGAACGGCTTCGGGCTGTTGGAACTCCTGCTTTTGATTGCCCTCGGCTACTGCGTCATCAAGGTCTTTTTCTCGAACATCAAGCGCGGGGGAATCCTCCTGACGCAAATTGCGGTCGGGAGTCTCTACCTGTTCTCCCTGCCGCGCGGCTATGCGGACGGCTTCACGCAATGGTGCAAACAGGTGGTCGCACTTTGCCTGACCACCTTCATGCAGACCACCTTGCTGTTTCTCGGTCTTATGACATGGAAAAACAATGTTCTGCTCGGTTTCGGCGTCATGCTCGCCGCAAACGAAGTCCCCCGCATCGCGCAGGTGTTCGGACTGGACACGGGAGTTAAGGTCAACATAACCTCGGTCATGCACACGACCACAACGGCGGTGAATCTGACGAAAACGCTGGCGAAGAAGTGATTTTCCCGGAAACGCAAGTAAATTTCCCGTTTTCTATTGACAACATAGCAGAAAACGGGTATAATAGAATCAGAATATTACTATCACGTGGGAGGTGCTGCATATGAACATCCGTCCATCGGCATCCATTCGGCAAAATTATAATGAAATTTCCGAGCTTTGCAAAAAGAGCGGAGAGCCGGTCTATCTGACCAAAAACGGAGAAGGGGATCTTGTGGTCATGGATATTGCCGCTTTTGACCGCAAGGAAAAGATGCTGAAGCTCCGGGAAGAACTATTGGCAGTTGAGGAAGACCGACTGCACGGAGATGCGGGCTACTCTGTCGGCGAGGTCGGCGAGATGATGAGAGCCGCAATCAGAGAGGCAGCCGAAGATGGAAACGAATAAGACTTATGCTGTGGTCATCTCCAAGCGCGCCACGCAAATGTTGGTTTCCCATGCGGCTTTTCTGGCAAAGGTCAGCAGGGAGGCGGCAGACCGACTGGTGACTTCCTTTGAAACCGCCGCCAATTCTCTTGCCGTTATGCCGGAACGGTGCGCATGGCTGAATGCGGATGGACTTCCCCATAACAAATACCGGAAGATTCCGTTCGAGAAGCGGTATTTGCTCCTGTTCCAGATCCGGGATCGTACCGTATATGTGGATTTGGTTGTGGACTGCCGACAGGACTATGGCTGGCTGCTCAGGTAAAGAAAGGTAACATTATCATGAAGGACATCGTATTTCACGGTGTCCTTTTCTGTTAGCAAACTTAGCACTTTCAACCCAACTGCACAATAATCCCCTTTATTAAAGTTCTTGAAAGTCCAGAAAACTTCTTTCAAGAAGTTTTCTGGCGGAGTGTGAGGCAGAGCCTCACGACCTTGAGGAGGAATATGAAGAAACAATATCTGTACCCGCAAAACATGCGACTGAAACCGAAGCTGTGGCTGTGGTCGGTGCGGGATCTGATCATCCTCGGACTGTGCGCACCGGGCGCGGCGCTGTTTGCGGTGAAGTTCGGGTGGTACTTCCCGGCGGCGATGGTCGCGTTGGGTGCGTTCCTGTCCGTCCGACCGGAGGAACAGTCGGTAGTGGACTTCCTGTCCTGCGCCGTCCGGTACTTTTGGTCGGGGCAACAATATTACGAATGGAGGGAGAAAAAGTAAATGGCGAAAAAACAATGTCGCACACAGGATCTCATCGGGCTGAATCGGTTCGGGGAGAACGGAATCGTGACGGAAAACGGCGGTGAGGTGGTTTGGTTTCTCGTGCAGGCGAGCAATCTGTCGGTCCTGTCACCGGAACACATCGGGGAGAAGATTGCAAGTCTGACCGGACTGCTTTCCGTCCTGCCGGAGTGCGAAATCCTATGCGTGGACGCGCAGGAGAGCTTTGATGCAAACCTGCGGTTTCTTGAAAAGCGGCTTGCGGAGGAAGATAACCAGAAGGTGCGGGAACTGCTATGCAACGAAAAGGTTTATTTGGACGGCATCCGAAGCGGTCTGTCCTCGTCGCGGGAATTTTTGTTCGCGTTCCACCTGACCGGAAGGGAGCATGACAGCGCCGCGATGTTGCGGCGAATCGAAAAGCAGATCACCGAGCAGGGCTTCCGATGCAAGCGCGCGGAGATTGCGGACTACAAGCGCATCCTGACCCGTTACTTCGGTTGGAATCTGCCGGAGGGGGAGATTGAAACAACCGAGGGCGAGACTGCCACTCGCAAGTGGTTTCTGCCGGACGGGGAGGTGGTCGGATGAAGCGGAAAGAACTGCCGGAGCGCGAGAGATTGACCGCCGGCTACCTCAAATCCTTTTTCGACCGCATCGCCCCATCCGTTATCCGGTTCTATCCGGACAGCTTCGTCTGCGGCAACAGCTGGCGTTGTGTGTGGGCAATCCGCGAGTACCAGCCCGTGACCGAGGAACAGGCGCTCCTGTCGCACATCGGGGATCGGGCAGGGGTCACGCTCCATGTCTATACCCGCATTGTGGACGGAGCGGAACAGCGGCAGATTCTGCTCAATGCCACCCGTAAAAGCCGAATGCTGTCCGGCTCGGAGAATCTGCGGGAGGCGGCGACGGGGGTCGGCAACCTCACGGACATCGAACGCCTGTTGGAGGACTTACGCCGCGAACGCGAACCGCTGTTGCATTGCGCGGTCTTTCTGGAACTCTCTGCCGATACGCAGGAATCATTGAACCTGTTGCAAACCGAAGTGCAGACCGAGTTGACCCGCAACCGCATCACGGCAGACCGGCTGTTCCTCCGTCAAAAGGAGGGATTTCAGTCCTGTTTGCCGGGCGGGAAGAATCACTTCGGGAGCGAATACGAACGCGTCCTTCCCGCAAGCGCCGTGGCGAATCTGTACCCGTTCTCCTACAGTGGGCGAACCGACCCGCACGGCTTCTACATCGGGCGCGACCGCTTCGGCACGAACATCCTCGCCGACACCGACAGCCGAACCGGAGAGCGGAGCAACGGAAATGTCCTGATCCTCGGCAACTCCGGACAAGGGAAGTCTTATCTCCTGAAACTGCTCCTGACCAACCTTCGGATGCAGGGGAAATCGGTCATCTGTTTGGATGCGGAATCCGAGTACGCAGACCTGACAGAATCCCTCGGCGGGTGTTATCTCGACCTCATGGAAGGGACTTACCGCATCAACCCGCTGGATCCGAAACGGTGGGCAGATGCAATCTCCAAAGAGGACGCAGACTGCCCCGATGCCTTCCGAGAACGCGCGGTGTTAGACCAACATATCAGTTTCCTGCGGGATTTCTTCCGGGCATATAAAGACTTCACCGACCCGCAGCTGGATGCAATCGGCATTCTGCTGACGAAGTTATACGAGATTTTCGGAATCGGGCGCACGGCAGATCTTTCCGACCTCCGCCCGACCGATTACCCAATCCTCTCTGACCTCTACAGTCTTGCCGAGGAGGAATACAAGCAAGCGGAGGATGGGGAAGCGCCGCTGTTCACAAGGGAACTGCTCCGCGAAATCTGCTTGGGGCTTCACTCCATGTGCGTTGGGAATGAAAGCCGATTCTTCAACGGGCATACCAATCTGACCGATTCCCGTTTCCTAAGCTTCGGTGTCAAGGGGCTAATGGACACCAACCGCAAACTGCGGGATGCGATGCTGTTCAACATTCTCAGCTACATGAACCACCGCTTGCTGACCGATGGCAATACGGTTGCGTCCATCGATGAGGCGTATTTGTTTCTCTCCAACCTGACCACCATTGAGTACATCCGAAACGCCATGAAGCGGGTGCGAAAGAAGAACTCGGCGGTATTGCTCGCCTCGCAGAACATCGACGATTTCCTCGCCCCGGATGTGCGGGAGTACACGAAACCCTTGTTTGCTATCCCCGCAAATCGATTCCTGTTCTACCCCGGTCATGTGGAACAAAGGGACTTCTGCGATGCGCTGTCCATCTCGCCTGCGGAATACGCCCTGATCGACCATCCGGAGCGCGGCGTTTGCCTCTACCATTGCGGCAATGCAAGGTATCTCCTGCAGGTGCAAGCCCCGGAGTTTCAGGCAAAGCTGTTCGGCGATGCGGGAGGGAGGTAAGGAAAGATGCAAGAAAAGAGGTTTGTAAATCTTGACTTTGGAAACGGTTTGTGGTATACTAAAAGCAATACAGGAAAAAACGATTTTCGGAAAGGAGTGCGCCTGATGAAATGTACCTTGATGCACCGCAGAGTGGAAGTTGCGGAGTTGGAATTGGATGAAACGACCGGATATATCCTGAAAATTGCAAATGTTATGGAGCCGGAGCATCTGCCGGTCGGTGTATCCTTCCGAAAGGGGATTGCTGACCGCGCGGCACTGAATGCGTGGTGGGAGGATCGTTCCATTCCGGCAAGCCGTTCCGGAATTCGCGGCGCATTGGAGCAGTTGGAGTTACCGAATACGAAAGCATTACTTGTCCGGTGCTTTGGTCTCAGCCTCTCCGATCAATACTGGATCCGACCGCAGAACTCGAAATTGGATTGGGATCATATCAACTTCTTTGATAACGATTTTTCCGAGGACATCGGAGATGTGCTGTTCGGACAAATGAAAAAGCAGGACGGTTTTGATTTCTCCTCGCCGGATAATACCTCGGACGGATGCCTGCGGAAACGGTGGAAGATTCTGAACGGGAAACGGTGTCTCATCAAGGGCGGGAGCAATCTGGAGCGGCAGCAGCCTTTCAACGAGGTGATTGCCTCTGATCTGATGGACTGCCTTTCCATTCCGCACGTGTCGTATACCCTGATTTGGGACAAGGGTGAGCCGTATAGCGTCTGCGAAGATTTTGTGACCTCCGAGACGGAGTTGGTCTCCGCATGGCGTATCATGCAGACGCAAAAAAAGAGCAACAGCACCTCGGTCTACCGGCACTTTCTGGACTGCTGTGACGCGCTGGGCGCTACGGATCCGGTTCCGGCTTTGGACCGAATGATTGTATTGGATTACCTGATTGCAAATGAGGATCGGCACCTGAACAACTTCGGTCTGATAAGAAATGCGGAAACGCTGAAATGGTTGGGCTTTGCCCCGATCTTTGATAGCGGAAGCTCCCTTGGCTATGATACGCGGACATCGCAGATTCTGCGGCAAACGGATATTCCCTGCAAGCCCTTCAAAAAGAGTCATGCCGAGCAACTCCGTTTGGTATCCGATTTTTCATGGATAGACTTCGACCGTCTGTCTGAGATGCCGGAGCGGATTATGAGAATCCTTGGGGATGACCGAACGCGGGAATTCATTGACGAAGCAAGAGCGGATGCCATTGCAGAATCGGTGAGAAGGCGGATTGGAATGCTGGAAACGATTGCCGAGGATGCGGTTCTGTCGGATGATACAACCGAGGACGATGTGGAGGAAAACATTGCGGCGGATTATACGCAGCATATGGGAATGTAAAAAAATATAATAAAGTCGAACCGGTTGCTTTGTGAAAAACAAGCAGCCGGTTTTTGATGATTGGAGGTGACGGCAGAATGACAACCCTTGCGGCAATCGGAAAGAAAGCCTTGCTGTTTCTGCTGGGTGACAAGAAAGGCAGGAAAGCGGTGGGCTACACCGTCGGAATCGCCGTATTCCTCGCTCTGCTCCCGCTTATCGTTGTCATGGGACTGTTCCATTGGCTGCTCAGTGACGGCGGCGTGAAGATACGGGAGCAGGTGGGGAAAGAGATAGCATCATCCTATACGGAGACGGTGGAAATCACGGAGGGAGAAATGGAAAACCGAGATGATGAACAAGTTATTTTTGGATAACCTATTGACAATAGGTTATCTTTGGTGTATACTTGTATCAAGGAAGAAACGCATAGGAAAGGCGGTGAACATATGGTAGACGGACAGGAACTCAGAAAGCGGCTGGAGGCGAGGATTGCGGAACTGCCGCCCGGTTATATTTCAAAAAAGACGATCAAGGGAAAGACACAATATTATCTGCAATGGAATGACGGCGAAAAACTGAGAAGTAAATATATTCGTGCAGAGGATGTGGAGACGGTCAGGGGACAGATCGAGGAACGCAAAAAACTTCAGGAAAAGCTGAAGGAGCTACAGTTGCGTTATCCGGATGAAGCGGAGACTGTGGTATATGAAACCAATCTGATCTTCGGGGACAGTCTTCGGACAATGACGGATGCTGTGGCGAAGTACCGGACACGGGATTGCTATGGTTTGCTCAAAAAATTCCTGGCGGGAACCGACCGCACACGGGTCTGCGCACTCTACGGTCTGCGTCGGACAGGAAAGACCACATTGCTGTTACAGGCAATTGCGGAAATGCCGGATGCGGAGTTCCGGAAATGCGTTTACGGCAAGCTGAGGACGGAGAACACGATGGATCAGGTGACGCGAGATCTGCAGAAGCTGTTCCGCGCGGGATACCGATATGTGTTTCTGGACGAGGTTACGCTGATGAAGGATTTTGTGGATTCTGCCGCCTTGTTCTCGGACATCTATGCGATGATGGGAATGAAGATTGTACTGTCGGGTACCGATTCCCTCGGCTTTTGGTTCGCGCAGGACAACGAACTGTATGATCGGGTACGGATGATCCATACCACCTTCATTCCGTTCCGGGAGTACAGCCGCCTGCTCGGTATTGACAGCATTGACACGTATATCCGATACGGCGGTACGCTTCGCATGGGAGAGGAAGATCTGGACGATCCGGATGCACAGGCGGAGGATGCCTCCTTTCGGGATGATGAAAGCACGCGGAAATATATCGATACGGCAATCTGCGGAAACATCCAGCACTCGCTTGCCTGCTTTGAAGGGGGAAAGTATTTCGGACACCTGTATGAGTTGTATTCCGCAGGGGAGCTGACCAATGCCATCAACCGCATTATTGAGGATATGAACCATCGGTTTTTGGCGGATGTTCTGACGCGGGATTTTGTCTCCTCCGACTTGGGCGTATCGGCACGGAATCTGCGGAAAGATCGGGATCCGGAGAAGCGAACGGATATTTTGGATAACATCGACAGAAAAGCGGTCACCGAACGGATGATGAAGCTGTTGGAAATCCGGAATCGGGAGCAGCAGACGGTGCAGATTCTGCCGGAGCATACGGCACAGATCAAGCAGTACCTGAAGGCGCTGGATCTGATTGTGGAGTGCCCCATTCAAAATGCAGAAACGGGGATCGGAGTCGAGGAACGTGTGATCTTTACACAACCGGGAATGCGGTACTGTCAGGCACGGGCGCTGGTATGGTCGCTGATGCAGGATGAAACCTTTGGTCAGCTGTCGCTTCAGGAAAGGGATTCTGTCACGGAACGGATTCTGGAGGAAGTCCGGGGGAGAATGTTGGAGGATATCGTCCTGCTGGAATCGACGAAAGCGCTCGGAAAGAATTACGAGGTTTTCAAGTACCGCTTTGCGGCGGGCGAATTTGACATGGTCATTTGCGAGAAACAGGATGATATCTGCGCGGTTTATGAGATCAAGCACAGCAAGCGGTGTGTCCCGGAGCAGGCAAGACATTTGCGGAATGAGGAAATGCTGGATCTGACTTCACCTCGTTTCGGCGCGTTGGTCGGACGGTTTGTGCTGTACCTGGCGCGGACATGGATACCGAGGACGGAATTGCTTACCGGAATGCGGAGACATACCTCAAGGCATTGCCGGATATCGATTTGGACAGCGGTATGGAACCGGAGCAGACAGAGCATCATGGCTTTGATCTGACCATGTAAAGGAGAACATGAGAACAGGAACAATCAGGATAGTAGCAGGCGGTGCTTGGAAATCAGTACCGCCTGTTTTGTATCACATAGGAAAGACCCCCATGGACAAAGATATGGAAAATCCGTGGCTTGGTGTGGAAACTTGGTGTGCTGAAGCAGGAGAAAGCCGCGGGGTCGTGCGTGTCCGCGGCGGGGTCACACCGTTCGGCAAAGCCGAGCGGAAGGGCGGATTTCGGGGCGTTTTCGGCAGTTTGCAGAA
>OGUO01002043.1_pt1 | contig 12681 bp, 7 predicted proteins | sample 1553641 | NCBI WGS metagenome assembly OGUO01 (sample SAMEA2579980, study PRJEB22360) | human gut metagenome | biome: human gut; feature: human-associated habitat; material: faeces | place: Denmark | collected 2008/2010 | reverse complement strand
ATGATTTACGAAGTGCTGGACAACGCAATCGACGAGGCGCTCGCCGTATCCGCGGGCGGCGGGTCGGACGGCCGTATCCTGACCGGCCGTGGTTTGCAAAAGCTGCCGGCAGTATTTTTGCAGGTTTTGTCTGGCCGGAGCCGGCGTATTTTGATCCGAAGAAGCGAACGAATCGGCAGTCAAACCGGAAAATTGCAGGTCATCCGGCAGACGGGAGATATCGGGATGCAGTTCTCGATAGATTAATTGCATGGTACGCATATCAGATAAAATATTGCGTTTTAAATTTGAGTTGCTTTGGCTGATTTGTTCCAACATATCGCCGATGGCTTCAAGTTTGCCGTCTTCAGGGTCGTTTTTGTCTGCACGTTCCAATTTGCGCTTATACAGTTTTTCTGCGCTTTCCAAAATTCCTTTAGTATTTGAATAGGGAGTGCCGATGATTTCTGCCGATAGGCGAAGATCCGGGTTGTCGGTCGTTATATAACCGATGTTGGCTTCCAAATTGCCTATATTTTCCAGCACCGACTCTGTTCCTGTGCGAATCGTTCCGTTATCCTCTGTTTGCGGCAGACATCGGTTGATGTCAAACGGTTGCGGTTGATAGTCCGGAAAGTAGCGTTCGGCGACTTTTTCGGCAAATGTTAAGGCGTAGACGGTGCGGGTGATGCCGGATTGAAAAAGGGCTCGGTCGAAAGGCATGCCCTCTTTGGCGTCATTTTTCAGATTTTCCATGATGTTTCGGCAGGCATCGGTGCGGAATTTTAGTTCTTCGCGCATTTTTTCGTCCGGCGTTACTTTTATTCGGGCGGCACAGAACTTCTGCGCCCGCGAAAATTCTTCGGCAGCCAGCAGTTCGAGCGGCGTATCGTCGGTGATGTTGTCGCGGGAAACAGTGTCCAGCCCGAGCACGACTTTGGCGGCCAGCGGATTTTTTCTGATTTTTTCAATGTCGCGGAGTTCTGCCTCGATACATTTGATGATTTCTTTTTCGGCAATCAGGTAGGATACGTCTTTGCCGCCAACGATCGAATAACCGCTTCCTTGTAACTGTTTGCAGCTTTCTTTGAATTTGTTTTCCGCTTCTTGCAGTTTTTCCCGTGAGCAGGGGGGCGGTGTGGCTGAGCGGTCATATAAGATGCCGTCAGCCATATTCCGGTAGTGATCCGACAGTATATGCATATGCCGGCAGGCTTTTGCCGCTTCGTCGAATTTGTGATAGCCGAGGCGTCCGGGCAGGCGCAACCGCGCACAGAGTTTGATGCGGTTGAGAACGGCGCTTTCCTGATTGAGCTGAGCGTTGCCATAGGCGGAGAACATTTTATATATTGCTCCCAGCAGTTTGTCTTTTTGGTCAAGAGAAGCGGAAACGCCGGCTTCGGCAACGCGGGCCAGACTCTCTTTTTCGAATTCTGATGCCGGATAATAACGGCGGGTTGCGTTAACGGCTCTGGTGCGGGGAATGCTGTGTTCGGGATGAGCGGCCATCAGAGAGGCGGAAAAAACGTATATGTCGGAGCAGCAGAAGTTGTTGCTTTTGTCGGTGTCATGCGCCAGTTCGTGGAGAAGAAGAGACGTCATAAACATGGGCGCGGTCTGCGAGAGCAGGCAGATGTAGTCGTCGGAAGAATATGCGCTGTATTTGACGCCGGCAAGGGAATTCCCCGAAGCGGTGGGATCGATCCGGTTCTCAACGGAGAAAAAATGTCCGTTTTCGTTGAAGTTTTTGAAAGAAGCCGAAACGACCGGGTCGTTGTCGTGCAGATCCTGATAGGAACGGTCGAAGAAATACAGGAAATGAAAATAATGATCGTTAAACCACAGGTCGGGAAAATGCATTTGCCGGAAAGCTTCTTTGGCCAAATCGTATCGGCCGGGGCGGTAAGGGATTGCCGGCAGATCTTCGGTACGGCAGCAAAGCGGCTGATCGGGCTGCTGGTCTTCGGGGATTTTGGTTAAGCGAAACCGGGGATAAGTTTCCTGCCAGGAACGAAATTCGGCGGCGTTTTTTTCTTCCGGGCTGCCGACGTATCCTTTGATTTCTATTGCGCTGACGCCTTTCGGAGCGATGCCGAGACGGGCGGTCGGCATTTTTTCGTGGGGGTTTTTCAACGGCAGGCTGTTTTGATATTCGTCACGCAGCAGATAATAAAATTCCGCCCGTCTGCGGTCTTTTTTTGAGCGCAGGTCGGGAGGAAAAACGCCGCGTTTTAATTTTTCCTGCTGAAAGACGATTTCGTCGATGTCGGAGCATTTCATTTGTTCAAATTTTGCCTGCTCCTGTTCCCGGGGGGACAGAAAACGGATGAAATGGTGGAAGTCTTTGGGAGTGCCGTTGATACGATGGCTGAGGAGGAAACGGCGTTTCAGGGCGTTGTTTTCTTCCGTGTTTTCGGAAAAGTAAGCCGAAAGTATTTTTTTCAGCATGCCGGTGTTGCCGTCGTCGGCCAGGTTGGCCATGACGTCGTAACCGAATTCGCGGCAATTTTCGGTTTTGGCAACCAGCGTTTCGGCATCGGGAAAAATCTGTTGCAGCAGGTCGATCCGTCCGTTTTTGACAATATGGTAAACGCGCCTTTCTTCTTTTCCCCTCGTCATTAAATATTCTTTGATGTTTATCATTGCTGCCGCTCCGTGTCCGGTACATTGTTTTTCTATCGTACTTTATTGGACAAAAAAAGTCAATTGCCCGGCTGCAAAATGGATTGTTGCCATTTGCGGCGAATGTTTATATATTGATGACAGTTTTAAACAGGAGATTTTGGAATCATGACTAAAAAATTGTTCGGCACCGACGGGGTGCGCGGGGTGGCCAATGTTTATCCGATGACCGCCGAATTTGCGGTAAAACTGGGAATGGCCTGCGGGCAGGAAATCTGCCGCAACAAGCGGCGGGCAGCGATCGGGCGAGATACCCGCATTTCCGGTGAAATGCTTGAAGCCGGGCTGACGGCCGGACTGACGGCGGCCGGGATCGATGTGGTTAAGCTCGGTGTACTGCCGACGCCGGCAGTGACTTCGGTAACCCCCGAACTTGGCGTGGATATGTCGTTTATGATTACGGCTTCGCACAATCCGTATCAGGACAACGGCATCAAACTGATCACCGCGGAAGGCGACAAATTTTCCGACGAGGTGACTTCGCGGCTGGAAGAGCTGATTGCCGCAGACAGTTTTGAACTGGAGGGCTGCCGGCTGGGTACCGTCAGCGAAAACAAGGAAGCTGTCGTGCTTTATCTGGAAAAAGCCAAAAGCTTTATCGAATCGGATCGTCCGCTGAAAGGGCTGCGGGTGGTGCTTGACTGTGCCAACGGCGTATTTGCCGACATTATGCCGCAGGTGTTTAAAGACCTCGGCGCCGGCGTGATCGCGCTCGGCAATCGGCCGGACGGCTGCAACATCAACAAAGACTGCGGATCGCAGCACCCGGAAAAAATGTTTGAGACCGTGCGCGATGCCCATGCCCATTTGGGAATCGCGGTGGACGGCGACGGCGACCGCATTATCGTCTGCAACGAAAAAGGCGAGAAAGTCGCCAGCGAACAGCTGATTGCCTTTTTGGCGGAAACTCTGAAAGCGGAAGGCAAATACAACGGCAACGCGGTGGTTTCGACGGTGCTTTCCAACACCGCTCTGGAGCGTTACGTTCGTTCGCTCGGCATGGAATATTACAGCACCAAAGTCGGCGAACGGGCGGTAATTGCCAAAATGCGGGAAGTCGGCTGCAGCGTCGGCGGCGAAGAGTCCGGTCATGTGGTGGTTGCCGATTACGGCAAAACCGGCGACGGTATGGTGGCCGGGCTTTTGCTCAGTTTGGGGCTGTTGAAGAGCGGCAGGAAAATGAGCGAAATTTTTCCGCGTTTCGCCTTTGATCCGTTTGTTTTCGTCAACCCGCGGGTGGCCAGCCGCGAAGTGGTCCGGCAGGCGGTCGGGGATGAAAGGGTAAAGGCGGCGGTAAAGGCGGCGGAAGAAAAAATCGCCGGCCGCGGGCGGGTGGTTTTGCATCCGTCGGGAACCGAACCGCTGATCCGGGTCTGGGTTTCCGGCAGCGATGAGGCGCTGGTGCGGGAACTGAGCGACTCTATTGTCAACGAGATCAAACGTTTTCAGTAGGGGAGGCGAAAAACATTGCTGAACGGATTGAAGGCCCTGTTTACCAGCGGCATCATTTTCCGGCCGATGGTGTTTTCGGGCATCATCGCCGGTTTCCTGCTGTCGGCGTTTCTGGACATGGAAGAAGTTTTTCCGTTGTTTTCGGATCTGAGCTTTTATTTGCTGTCGGCTGCCTGGTCTGGTCTTTACACTTTGTTTTTCAATCAAATATATAAAGAACACGGGCGCGGGCCGGATTATCCGGCAATGGGCGGAAAGTTTGTCGGCAACCTGCTGCAGCTGATGTTTTCGGGGCTGTTGGCCTTTATCTTTTTTGAAACGCTGATTTTTTAAGGAAGAGTAGATTTGATCGATATCAGGCGCGGACTGGAAATATTGAAGAAAAACATCCGCATTGCTCCCGAAAAGCCCGGTGTTTACCGGATGCTGGGCGAGGGCGGAAAGGTGCTTTATGTCGGCAAGGCGAAAAACATCAAAAAGCGGATCGTGGCCTATTCGCATATCGAAAAGCTGCCGGTCCGGCTGCAGCGGATGGTGTCGGAAATCGAACGGATGGAGTTTATCGTCGTCGAAAACGAGGCGCGGGCGCTGCTGCTGGAAAACGAGCTGATCAAAAAACTGGCGCCGCATTACAACATTCTGCTCAAGGATGACAAGAGCTTCCCCTATCTTTCGCTGGACGTGAAGGCCGAATATCCGGTGCTTTGTAAATACCGCGGCGAAAAAAAGGACGGTTACAAATATTTCGGCCCCTTTGCCAACGCCGGCGCGGTCAACAACGTGCTGGACCTTTTGCAGAAGGCGTTTTTGCTGCGTTCGTGTTCGGACAGCGTGTTTGCCCACCGCGACCGCCCCTGTCTGATGTATCAGATCAAACGCTGTTCGGCGCCGTGCGTCGGCAAAGTTTCCAAAGAGGAATACCGGCAGCTGGTCAATGAGGCCGTGGCCTTTATCGAAAACAAAAGCAGCCGGCTGCGCGACGAAATGACGGCGAAAATGCAGGAAGCAAGCGAACGGCAGGATTTTGAGGAAGCGATGACGTACCGCGACCGGATCCGCGCCTTAACCAGTGTGCAGCAGGGCACCAACGTCGAATACGGTTCAATCAGATCGGCGGATTTCGTTGCTTTGTATCGTCAGAGCGGCCGGGTTTCCATTCAGGTCTTTTTCATCCGTTCGGGGCAGAACTGCGGCAATCTGCCGTTTTTCCCCGCGCAGGCGGAAGAAGCCGAAGACGGCGAGATTATGGAGGCTTTCTTAAGCAGTTTTTACGCTTCGCACGTGCCGCCGGAAGAGATTGTGCTCGCCGATGAGATAGAGGGGCGGGAATTTTTAAGCGAAGCCATCGGCGCAAGGATCAATGTTTATCAACGCGGCGACAAAGCCAAAATTGCCGCCAATGTCAGGAACAATGCCAAAGAATCGCTGGAACGCAAAATGGCGCTGGAAAATTCCGTCCGCAGCAATCTGCTTGAAATGCAGCAGGCGTTCGGACTGCCGAAAATGCCGGAACGGATTGAGGTTTACGACAACTCGCACATCCAAGGCAGCTATGCGGTGGGGGCGATGATCGTGGCCACTCCGGAAGGTTTCGACAAGAAGTCTTACCGCACTTTCAACATCAAGGATCCGGCCATTACCAACGACGATTTTGCAATGATGAAAGAAGTGCTGACCCGTCGGTTTAAGCGGATGACGCCGGAAAACCGTCCGGACGTGATTTTGCTTGACGGCGGCCTCGGCCAGCTGCATGCGGTGCTTGAATGCCTGAAAGATTTCGATCTTTCGGGGATTGCGGTGATCGCCATTTCCAAAGGGCCGGAACGCAATGCCGGCAAGGAGTTCTACCATCAGGCGGGCAAAGAAAGCTTTGCCCTGCCGTTTGCTTCGCCGCTGGCCTTTTACATGCAGAACATCCGCGACGAGGCGCACCGCTTCGCCATCGGCACCCACCGCAAAAAACGCGGCAAATCGATAACCCGGTCGAAGCTTGACGCCATCGAGGGAATCGGCGCCGGCCGCAAGAAGGCGCTGCTCAATTATTTCGGTTCGGCCGAGGCGGTGGCGCAGGCAAGCCTCAAAGATATTGAAAACGTAACGGGAATCAGCAAAAAAACGGCGGAAAAAGTGTTTAAATACTTCCATAAATGAAATTTATGCAATATTATCTTGGCAAATGGATTTTTAATTTAGTTTTTTGGTAGGTGTTGTTGTGTTAAATCTTCCCAATGTTCTGACGATTTCCCGGATTGTGGTGATCCCGGTCATTTTCCTTTCGATTTATATTCATTCCGTCCTGTGGTCGATTTTGGCTGGCGCGTTGTTCGTAACGGCTTCGATTACCGATTATCTTGACGGTTATTTTGCCCGTTCCCGCAATCAGAATTCGGTGCTCGGACGGCTGCTTGACCCGATTGCCGACAAACTGCTGGTCGTGTCGGCGCTGGTTATCGTGGTTGCCAACCAGCTGGTGACGCCGCTGACTTACATTCCGGTTATCATCATCATGTGCCGGGAAGTTCTGGTTTCCGGTCTGCGCGAGTTTCTGGCCGAGTTCCACGTCGGTATGCCGGTAACCCGCCTGGCTAAGTGGAAAACCGGTTTTCAGATGACGGCGATCGCCATGATTTTGCTGCAGAATCTGCCGCTGATCGGCAATCCCGTCGGTGTGCTCGGCGAATGGCTGCTGTGGGTGGCGGGTATTCTGACTTTCATCACCGGTTATCAGTATTTCGAAAAATGTCTGGATTATATTTATACGGTTGAAAACAACAAGAAGAATCCGGTCAAACAGGTGGAACAGGAAGTTAAGAAAATTGCCGTCAAGGTTAAGAACAGCGTGGAAAAGGCGGTGGTGAAGAAAGCGGCGGCGAAGCGCGGGCGCAAGGCCAAGACGGCCGATGCCGAAACCCCGGCGCCGAAACAGCCGGCTGCCAAAGCGGCGGTGAAAAACAGCCGCCGACGGAAAAAAGCGGCGGCCAAAACGGGGGTGAAGGAAATTAAGCCGGCGGCAACACAGACGACGGCGGAAGCGTCCCCGGCGGCAGCGGCGGATCGGCCGGCGGCACCTGAGAAAACGGAAAACTGACGTTGACCGGGACCGCGATGGAAATGCACAAGGCGCATATTCTGGTGGTGGACGACGATACCCGTCTGCGGGCGCTGCTGCAGCGCTTTCTGCAGGAAAACGGTTTTCGCGTGTCGGCTGCCAAAGGCGCGGCGGAAGCCCGGATGATGCTGAAACAGTATAAGTTCGATCTTCTGATCGTCGACATTATGATGCCCGAGGAAAGCGGTCTGGAATTTCTTGCCGGTCTGAGAAAGGAAGACAACGTTCCGGTAATTCTGCTGACGGCGATGGGGGAAACCGGCGACCGTATCGCGGGGCTGGAGAGCGGTGCCGACGATTATCTGCCGAAGCCGTTTGAACCCAAGGAACTGGTTTTGAGGATTAAAAACATTCTCCGCCGCGCGCCGCAGGAAAACGAAAAACAGGAAACCCGGCTTAATCTGGGGCTTTGCCGCTATGATCTGGAAACCCGGGAATTGACCGGCGAAGACGGGGAGATTGTCCATATCACGCCGGTGGAACAGTCCATGCTTTCGCTTTTGGGACAGAAGCCGGGGCAGATTTTCAGCCGCGACCGGCTGGCGGAGCTGCTGGGGGCCGGACAGGGGCCGCGTTCGATTGACGTGCAGGTGACAAGGCTGCGCAAGAAGATTGAAAGGGATTCCAAAAATCCGCGCTATTTGCAGACGGTCCGCGGCAAAGGCTATATGCTGCTGACCGAATAACTTTTTTTGATAACTTGAAGGAGCGGAAAAATGCATTTGACATTTCCGAAAAAAGTGGAAGACACGATGCGCTATCTGAAGATCAAGATGCTGCCGCGCACGCTGTTCTTTCGTACGATGCTTCTGATCTTCATTCCGTTGATTGTGGTTCAGGTGGTGTCGATCGTCGCGTTTTTTGACGGCAGCTGGGGGCGGGTCGGCAAACGGCTCTCCACCAATCTGACGTCCAACATGGCCTTTGCCATGCAGCTGTCGGAAAAATCTCCGGCCAATCTGCCCGAAATTCAGGCGCTGACCAAAGAGATTTTTGACATGGAGTTTGAGTATTATCCCAACGACAAAAAACATGAGGTGATCCGCAAGGTCAGAAAACAGAACAAACTGGTGACCGGGTTTTTGGAAGACGCGCTGAGAGTGGAGTTTCCCGAAGCGATCACCAGCATTTACATCGGCAAGAGCAATCCCGACCTGGTGGTTTTCGTCGATACCGAAAAAGGTTTGTATCAGTTTGCGACTTCGTCAAAGAACATTTTCAGCACTTCCATTTTCGGGTTCGTTGCCTGGATGATCGGCACTTCGCTGCTGCTGTTTCTGGTGGCGGTTTTGTTCCTGCGCATTCAGGTTCGTTCTATCGCCGATCTGGCGGAAGCGGCCGAAGAGTTCGGCAAAGGGGTGGACAATAAAAAGTTCAAGCCTTACGGTTCTTCGGAAGTGCGCCGCGCCGGCATTGCCTTTATCAAGATGAAAGAGCGCATTCAGCGTCAGATCAGCGAAAGAACGCAGATGCTGGCCGGCGTTTCCCACGATCTGCGCACGCCGCTGACGCGGATGAAGCTGCAGTTGGCGATGCTGCCCGACAACGGCGATAAAAACGGTCTGGACAAGGAAGAGTTTCTGCAAGACGTTAACGAGATGGAAAAAATGCTTGAAGGCTATTTGTCGTTTGTCAGCGGCGAAGGCGGCGAGCCGTCGACTTTCGTTGACATGAACGAAATGATTTTAAGCATTTTGAACAAATTCCGCAACAGCAAGGCGTTGATCCGTTACAGCACCAACGATCAGGTGAGCGCCATTCAGGGACGCGAACAGTCGCTGAAAAGGGCGCTGACCAACGTTATCGGCAACGCGTTCAACTACGGCAGCACGGTTTCGGTTGCGCTTGAGAGCAACAACAACAAGCTGGAAGTGACGGTCGACGACGACGGGCCGGGAATTCCGCCCGACAAAAGGGAAGACGTGTTTAAGGCCTTTTACCGGATTGAAGGTTCCCGCAACAAGGAAACCGGCGGCGTCGGTCTCGGACTGTCGATTGCCAAGGATGTTATCGTTTCACACGGCGGCAAAATAGAGCTGACCGATTCACCGATAGGAGGCTTGAGGGTACTCATTTCTATTCCCTTATAACTCTCATATCAGGAAATATACTTTCCGATAAAAAAGGTTTTTCAGTTACGCCTGATCCGGGTACGGCTGAAAAACTTTTTTTATTTTCCGCCATTCTGCTTGCAGTCGGGGCTTTTTTTTGTTAAAAACAAATTAACTTATGTTGTGTAAGCTGTGTTCAGGTAAAAATTCTGCGATTCAAGGATCAAAACGATGGCTGGTAAAGAAAACGACGATTTTGAATTAAACCTTAAGGACGCGGACGGCGGTGTCGGCAGTATCGACGCTTTGCTTGCCGCCGACGGGAACGATGCGCCGGCCGCCGGCGGAAACGGCAACGCGGACGATGATGACGATTTTATCGATTTTAACGATTTCAGCATTGACGATCTGGATACGGCGCTGAGCAAATACGAAGCTTCAAGAGGCGGCGGAAAATCCAAACCGGCGCAGACGTCCGCGGCAGAACCTGCAATTCCGGCGAAGGAAGCGGCAGTTGACGATGCCGGGATTGAACCGGAAATGCCGAGGTTTGACGCGGCGGAGGAAACATTGTCCGATTTTGACGCGTTGACGGCAGCGATGCCGCAGTCCGGCATTGCCGAAGCCGAGCCGGAAATACCCGAGTTTGCGGAAAAACCGAGATTTGATGCTTCGGCGGCAAACCGTGCGGCGGCTTTCGGTTCTTTGTCGGAGCGGGGGACGGCGCCGGCGGCAACGGTTGCCGAGCTGATGGCTGCCGGCGGCGGGGGAAAAACCGGAAAGTCCGGCGGCGGGGGGAAGCCTGCCGGCGGAAGAACTGGTGACGGAAAATCCGGCGACTGAAGAAAACCTGTCGGCGGAGAAACCGGTGGCGGAAGTGCCGGGAACGGAAAATGCGGCGTTGTCGGCGGAGGAAAACAAACCGGAAGAGGCATGTTTCCTGTCCGAGGAAGATCGTCGGGCTCTCGGATGCCTGAGATGGTATGACGGCACGCTGGGAGAAAAGGTTTATGAGGTTTCTTTGAACAATATGCCGGAGTTTCTTGATTATGACAAAAGCATTAAAACCATTCATGTCAACATTGATTCGCCTTACGGCTGGAACGTTTTTTTTGAAAACGGCGTATTTATGAATCTGATGGATCTGAAGGAATATCAGGAAAGAAACGGCAGTCTGCCCGGAACCAACGGCAAGATCATTTACGGCAGCCGTATGAGTTCGTTTGAAAAAATCGAACGGATCGTGGTTTATGAAAAGCCGCGTTATTTTTCCTACGGTTTGAAAAAATAAAAAGCTCCCCGCATAAAACGCGGGGATTTTCATGCTCGGGCGTAACCCTCAAGGTATCGGCGAACGCTAAAAGATATATGACACTCTGACGCGGCAGGTTGATCGCATGCCCGGAACACGGTTTTTCTGATAAGAAGAGAAGTTTCTGCATATAATGCCGGCACTTGGCATACGCCCGGCAATATCTTTGTCTTTAAAGCTGCTGACGTTTCGATGGGGAAAGATTGCCCGGTTTGCCCTAAGCGGGGTAAAATCCACAAGCTGTTGACTTTGTGCCGCGTTTTTTTTGGGGGGGTGATTTCGGATATATTCTTCCGGCTGTTTTTTCTGTGGTATCAACGTGATGCTCTTTGTACTCAAATTTTCGGTTGTGAGGTCGAAACCGTTCTTATGTTAAAAGGCGGTTTTTGCCTTTGAGGTCGCCCGCCATTAATTTTACGGGATATTCAGGCGGTATCTCCGGCAACATATGAATATGGCGGAACAGTTCCGGCTTTCCGCTTCTTTTCGCGACATGAGGTTTCCGAATCCGCTCACTCCGTTTACTTTATTTTTCTTTCCTTTTTTATCTGTTTTTTTCTCGGAATCATGCCGTTTTCAACCCCGTTGAGTTTTATTTTCCTTTTCCTTTTTTGTCCTTCCTTTTCCGCAGGATTCCCGAATCCGCTTATCCCTTTCGCTTGCGGGAAACGGACGGAAAGTCTGTCAGGTTGCACTTTGCTCTTGTGCCTCTTTGTGTATTGCTTTTCTTTTGGCTGTGTGTTTTTTCGTAAGTTCTCCAAGCCTTTTCGTTTGCTTGCAGGATGGCGGATACGGCTGTGTTTGTTGCGGGATGACGGTCTTATCCGTCGTACTTCCGGCAGGAGAATGACGGATAAGGCGTCTTTTTTTCTTTTTTCCCGCAAGATCCGATACCGGGTTCGGGGGAAATATAAGGGGATTCGGAGAGATAAAAAGTGGTGTGAAGCGGAATGCCGACGGATCATATGAAGTAACGTATGGGGGGCTGACAGCGGGGCGTATAAAAAGGCATGCAGACTGTTCGGTGTGAAGTGATATAAGGGGATTCGGGGTAACAAAGGAGAGAGAGGACATATGAAAGGTGTCCGGTATGATATGCCGGCGTATCAGGGGCAAATGCCGTCCGTGATGACGCATGGAAATTTAAGCATACAGGGCTGTTCCGACGGTCTTTGCTTCCGGTTTTTCGTAAAACGCGGCAGGTGTTCGGCAGAAAAAAAACTGCCCGTTTGCGCGGGCAGTCGAAATGCGGGGCAAAATCCCGTCAGTTTTTATAATTGATCGGAAAGACCTGAACGCCGTCGGTACCGGAAGCGTTGTCGCTGCCGTTTGTCGGATCCTTTCCTTCCATGTAGGCTTCAGCCTGAGCCTGTCCCGGCGTCAGTTTGCCTTTTTCCGCAGGCGCTTTCGGCATCGGCAGCAGCGGGTAGCCGGTTTTAGGCATGCGCAGCATCATATAGCCGGTTCCGCCGCCGTAGGAGGGGCCGGACAGACCGATCGAGTAATAGCCGCCGATGAAACCATAGTCAAGATCGATAAAGTCGATCAGAAACATGGTTTTGACCGTGGTGGTGCCGATGGTGGTCATTTTGCAGCGGTAACCCTTGTCTTCCAAAACGATATTATCGGCGTTTTTAACGTAAAGCAGGGTCTTGTCGGGAGAACATTCCGGCGTTTGTCCGTTGTAGGTAACGTTGTAGTTGAGCATCATGTTGATCGAACTTGAGCCCTTGTTCATGGTTACGTCGCTGATTTTGACGGAATCGATGTACATGTAGGCCGGGGTGATGCCGACGGTAATCGGCAGCGAAATGTAGTTCTGATAGCAATTGCGGCTGCCGACGTCGGCCGAGCAGACCAAAGCCTTCTGATGGTTGTTGTTTTTCATCATCTGGGCCAGACTGTTGTATATGTATTCCTTGGACATTGACAGTTTGATCGGCGCGCACTGTTTACTGCGGCAGACGATGATCGAACGCGGGGTTGCCAGCGGCGCCATCTGCGTGTTGCGCACGGGGTAACTTTCCACCTCGTTTGCCTTGTCGAGCGGGTCGTTCATGACGTCTTGCATGCTGCGGTCCCAGAAACGGCAGGCG
>OGUO01002041.1_pt1 | contig 12686 bp, 8 predicted proteins | sample 1553641 | NCBI WGS metagenome assembly OGUO01 (sample SAMEA2579980, study PRJEB22360) | human gut metagenome | biome: human gut; feature: human-associated habitat; material: faeces | place: Denmark | collected 2008/2010 | reverse complement strand
GTGCGGGGCACCCCCCGGGGGCGGAAAACCGCCACCCGCCGTTGCTCCGGCAGCGTTTTCGGCCCGATAGCGATAAGTGTCAAGCGGCGCATTGTCGCCGATTTTGCCGTCGGAAACGTAAATCCTCCGTTCGGGGGCAATTTTCAACCGATCCAGAAAATTGTTTTCCTGCCGTTTATCCAGATCAACCGACGAACGCAGACAGTTTTCCGCCCCTTTCAGCAGTTCGCCGCGGTAATGAACCCTCACCTCCGTTCCCTCGGGATAACCGCGCACCAGCTGCGGCAAATCACCGCCGACATAGATTCCCCGCAGATCCGTCCCCTCCGTTGTCAGGATGTCCCACACCTGCGGATAACCCGAAGCAAGGAACAAATAAACGCATTTGTCCGGCCGGTTAATGCGAACTTTTTCCCGGTACGTGTAAAGTTTTTCGGAAAGCAGCGGCGCCATGCTCTTTTTGGCCTGCGGCGGCGTATTGTAAACATAAACCTCGCATTCGTCGGCAATTTGCGGCAGCGTGCAAGCCGGCTGACGGGAAAAACCGATCAGCCCGGCCAGCGTTTTTGCATAAACTTCTTTCATGCATTTTTCCGTCCGGCATTCGCGCCCCTCGTTTTTTATTTGGCCGATAAAATTGCGCTTTTCCCGGGCGTCCCTGTCCGCCTCGTCCACGCGCCGACGGAGTTCGTCCGCCCACTTTTCCAGCTTTTTCCGGGCAGCAGAGGCCTTCGGCGTATCCCCGGTTTCGCGCGCCAGTTTCTTCTTCACCTGCGCCAGTTCGTTTCTGATTTTTTCCGAAGGGCGCTTCAGTTTGTCTTCCATGTCCTGTATCTGATTGTTCTGTGCCTTGAAAGTGCCGCTCAAACAAACATAGGCATCGTTAACGAACTCAAATTCCGGCATGTTGCAGTCAACCGCCGCCTGAGTCCGGCAGCACCACCCCAAACCGGCCAGCAAGGCCAAAACGTGCAAATTCCTCATCAGTCAGTCCTCCGTCTTTACGTATGGGAAAATCTTAAAACAGTTTCGTTTTAAATCCAGCAAAAAAAATTTTTTTTGCCGGCCGCAACGATAAAGCTTGCGGGAATTTCCGCAATCCGCTAAAATTGTGCGCTGTTAAAGGAAGGACATGCAGGAAACGATACCGGAATATACCGTCAGCGAAATTTCTTTCGCCATTAAACGCACAATGGAAGACGCCTTTGCCCGCGTACGCGTCAGAGGCGAAATCTTCGGCTGCAAAAGAGCGGATTCCGGACATTATTACCTTTCGCTCAAAGACGAAAACGCCAACCTTTCCGCCGTCTGCTGGAAAGGCGTGGCCGCCGGTCTCAAAGTCAAACCCGAAGACGGCCTCGAAGTCGTCGCCGCCGGACGCATCACCACTTTTGCCGGCAAAAGCAGCTACCAGCTGGTAATCGAGCAAATGGAAGTCGCCGGCGCCGGCGCCCTGCTGAAACTGCTGGAAGAGCGCAAACAGAAATTCGCCGCCGAAGGACTGTTTGATCCGGCGCACAAAAAACCGATTCCCTTTTTGCCGCGGGTTATCGGCGTGGTTACCAGCCCGGCCGGCGCCGTCATCCGCGACATCATCCACCGCGTAACCGACCGTTTTCCCGTCCGTATCATCGTCTGGCCGACTCTGGTTCAGGGCGAAGGCGCGGCCGAACAAATCGCCGCGGCGGTCAACGGCTTTAACCGCCTGCCGGCGGACGGCCCGGTTCCCCGTCCCGACCTGCTGATCGTCGCCCGCGGCGGCGGCTCGCTGGAAGACCTCTGGTGCTTTAACGAAGAAATCGTCATCCGCGCGGTCTACGATTCCGAAATTCCCCTGATCTCCGCCGTCGGACACGAAACCGACACCATGCTGATCGACTTTGTTTCCGACCTGCGCGCGCCGACACCGACCGGCGCCGCCGAATTTGCCGTCCCGGTCAAAAGCGAACTCAAAGCCCGCCTGCTCACCCTGCAAAGCCGCCTTTTCAGCGCCGGCGGCCGCTATCTGCAGGAACGACGGAGCCTGCTCGACGGACTCAAACGGGGGATCCCCAACCTGGAACAGATTCTTTCTGAAAACATGCAAAAGCTGGACGACCGGAGCGAACGCCTGCGGATCGGTTTTAAAAATTACCTGGAAAACCGGCAAAACCGGCTTAATTTAAATGAAATTAAACCTTTTTACATTACCAACATACTTGACAAGAAAAACGAAACCCTGCAAAACCTTGGCCTTCGGCTCGAGTCCGTTTCGGTCGAAGCGGTCTTGAAAAGAGGTTTTGCCTGGATCAGAAACGGACGGCGGAAAACCGTCTGCAACGCGGACGAAGCGCGCAAAAACGGCAGTCTCGAAATCGTATTTGCCGACGGCGCGGTCAAAGTCCGGCCAATAGTGAGGAAAAATGAATTACAAGGCGATTTGTTTGACGATTAGCATATTGGCGGCAACCCTGCCGTCCGCGGCCAAGGCCGTCGAACTCTGCGGCGACTTCAAACAGGGGGAAATCATTGCCGGCCGGGTTAAGGACAATGCCGAAGCGGTCATTTTCAACGGCAAAAACTATCCGGTTACCGAAGACGGATATTTTATCCTTGCTTTCGGCCGTGACCAGAAAGCAAACGCGGACATATCCCTGCTTTATCCGGACGGCGGCAAACGGCTTCACCGGCTGCCGGTTGAAACTTACGACTGGGACATCCAGCGCATCAACGGCATCCCGCAATCAAAAGTCACCCCCGATTCCTCACACGACGCGGAAATCCGACGCGAACAAAAAGACGTCCGCCGCTCTTTAACCGTCATGCAGCCGGGGGACTACTGGCGCGAAGGTTTCATCCTGCCGGTAAAAGGCCGCATCAGCGGCGAATTCGGCAATCAGCGGATTTTCAACGGCACGCCGAAAAGCCCCCACAGCGGCACCGACATTGCCGCGCCGGAAGGAACGCCGGTCAAGGCCTCGGGCAGCGGCAAAGTCATTTTGAGCGGCAAAAACTATTTTTACACCGGCAACATGGTCATCATCGACCACGGTCAGGGGCTGCAAACGATTTATGCCCATTTGAAAGAAGCTAAAGTAAAAGCCGGAGAAATCGTAAAACAGGGACAAATCATCGGCCTGGTCGGACATACCGGCCGCGCAACCGGCCCCCATCTGCACTGGGGCGCCTCTTTAAACAACGTGCGTTTCCGCCCGCATTCGCTCTTAAACCTCAACCACAAAACATGCCGCAACATAACCGACGGCAAGAAAACGGACTAAAAACATGACCAACCTGCAGATTATCATCCTCTCGGCTCTTCAGGGCTTCACCGAATTTTTACCGGTCAGCTCGTCGGGACATCTCATTTTGCTTTCCAAATTCACTTCTTTCCCCGATCAGGGGCTGGAAATCGACATTGCCGTCCATGTCGGCTCCATCCTCGCGGTAATGATCTATTTTTGGCGCGACATCAGGGATATGCTCTACGGACTGGTCAACGCCTTTTTCAACCGCTTTCCGTCCGTTAAAAATTTTTATCTGCGCAAAGCTTCCGCCGCCGCCAAAGACTTTATTTTAAACCAACTGCCGGCCGCCGACCTCAGGCTGCTGCTGATGCTTGTCGTCGGCACCGTCCCGGCAGTCGTCTTCGGTCTGGCGCTGCACCACTTCGGCATGGAATGGCTGCGCAGCACCAAAATCATCGGCTGGAACATTCTCCTGTTCGGTATTCTGCTGTGGATCGCCGACCGTTTTCAGCCTTCAAAGCGCAGCATTGCCGATATGACATACAAAGACGCGTTTCTGATCGGTCTGGCCCAGTGTCTGGCAATGATTCCCGGCACCAGCCGTTCGGGCATCACCATCACCGCCAGCCGTTTTCTCCGGCTGGAACGCCGAGAAGCCGCCAGATTCTGCATGCTGCTTTCGGTTCCCGCCATCGCCGGCGCCGGTCTTCTGGTTGCCGCAGAGATCTGGCAGAGCGGCAATTACGAAAACCTGCACTATGCCTTAAGCGGTATCGGCTATTCTTTCATCGCTTCAATCGCGGCCATTTTCATTATGATGAAATGGCTGAAAAACTATACCTTTCTGCCGTTTGTCATTTACCGTGTCGGCCTCGGAATATTCCTTTTGCTCCATTCGTACGGCTACATCTGACACTCTTATCTTCCGCAACAAAAAGCTCCCGCCGGCTAAGCCGGCGGTTCTTCTTTAAGGGTGCCCCCTCACGGTGCCGGCCACGCCTTAAGGGCATATCCAATTCCAACCAGACACAGACTGCCTGGCTCACCATAAACGGGACAAAGCCCATAATCTGCCAACCTGCCTCCGCGTCTTTTTTAATTGATTCCTGATATACTCAGCTGTCCTGTTTGCATTTTTTCCCATGGTTCCATATAATGCCTTTTGCACCGGAACTCTCTTTTTCAATATCAAAATTCTGCGTTATCACGCTTTGCATATTAACAAATTATTTTCTCCCTCTGGAAAGCCGGTTGATGCCGGATACTGCAAATTTTGGCCGTATTTCCGCTAACATCTGAATACGGCCGATATATATCTCTGCTTCCGGTATATTGCTTCCTTTCCGCCAAAACGGTCTCCTTAAAATAGGCCCTGTTTCCACACAAAGGTTTATCTTCGATACTTTGAGGGCAAAACACCATGACATCTTTCGGTTTCATACCGTGTTACTTATATATATTCTAAAAAAAAACGCCTTTGCCTTTTATTAAACAGCCGACTGACTGTCTTCAGCACAACGACAAAGGAGTTTTTTTTTATACATGCTGAGAAAAATGTAAAAATATAAAAACAGAGGAAAAAGAACAAAAAAAGGGGGCTGAAAAACGGAAGAACAGGAAAGCGGAGAAGCGGAGGAACGGGAGAGGAAAGGGAAAACGAAAAAATTATAAACCTTCCGGAAAACCACATACCCGTTGCGGAACTTCCCTGACACAAACATTGCGGAGAAGAAGAAAAGCGGAGGAACAGGAAATAAAAAAATTACAAACCTTCCGGAAAACCACATACCCGTCGCGGAACTTCCCTGATACAAACATTGCGGCAAAAACACCGTATTTTTTTATTTCTCCGCTTTTTCGCAAGCGAAAGCCAGCAACAGCAGCAAATATCCGCCGGCATTTTCCGTATTCCTACACTCATTTCCCCGTTTTATTTTTCCCCCTCATCATCCTCCTTTCACACACCATTCTCTCATCCACTGCCGCCATGCGCACATCTCCTCTACATTAACCGCCCCACCTTCCTCCTCCCCCCTAACGCACGCCTCGCCCATCCCGCTTAACACACCGCCCACTTTTTCCCGCTATCCCTTAACACACCGTACACCGTGCTTTTCTCTCCGTGCCGCTAAGCCCGGGCTATTTTCCCCCTCGTCATTTTCCTTTCACGCATCGCACACCGCCTCCTTTATCCGCTGCCCGGCATATGCACTTTTCCTCCGCGTTAACCGTAGCTTCTTTCTCTCCCCCCGTTAATGCACGCCCCTTCTTTCCATTCCCTTAACACACCGTACCTACTCTCCCGCTATTCCCCTTTAACAAGCCGTACACCGTGCTTCTCTCTCCGTGCCGCTAAGCCCGGGCTATCTTTCCCCTCGTCATTTTCCTTCGACACCACCGGACAAAACTTTTCGCTTGTACCGTACACACAATTTTCGAATAAATTTCAAAGAACTACGTTAAAAATAATTTTTTTTGCATAATCTTTGAAAAAAAATTACAAAAACTATTGACTAATAAAAAAAATCCGGCTATTAAAATATCCGTTGCCCTGATGGCGGAATTGGTAGACGCGCAAGTTTCAGGTACTTGTGACCGTTTTGGTCGTGGAAGTTCGAGTCTTCTTCAGGGCACCAATCTTTACAAGCTCCTATTTTTGATAGGAGCTTGAAGTTTTTTCTCATTGATATTTCAGGATTTTTTCCATCCATAAAAAAGTTCGCAAAAACGATATTTAAAATACGCCTTTTTTCTTCAATTTGCGAACTTTTGAAAATTGCAAAAGAATTTTGGCTGAAATTCAATACTTTATCAATAGCCCGCTCAACAGAGGCATCAGGAGTCTGCAATTTATCAATCTTGGCTTGAAGCTCAATTTTAGCTGTTTCATATTCGGCATTCTTGCTGCGATAAACTTCGGCAGGAACAGTTCCAGCAATCAGCAAATCCAAAAGTTTCTTCTGATTTTCCTCAACATCAGCCAGTTCATTGCGATTCTTTTCCAATTGGTAATAAGTGTTACCGTGGGTTGCTTCATACTGCTTTTTCAAGCGAATAGCCAAAGCAGCTTTCAAATCATCGTCAAAATGGATTGATGAAAGAAATTTTTCAACATCCTTCAACAAAACCTTTTCGCTGACATTGTTACAATGTTCACAATTTTTGAGGTCTGTATGTCGCAAATAGACATACTTGTCTTTCTTTGTATAAGGAGAAAGCAAACAGCCACAATGCTTACAGCGAACTAGTCCCCGAAAAATGTAGGGTTCTTTGGCGTGTTTTGAAGTTCGTTTGAATTTCCCTGTTCGTACTTCTGTGCATTTATCAAACAGTTCTTTTGAAATAAGTTTTTCATAACGATGAGGAAAGTAGTTTTGATTGTAAAACATTACTCCATAGTAAAACGGATTTTGCAGAATATTTGCAAATTGAGCTTTGGTAATTGGATTACCACTCTTACGGTTTCTTAACCCCCAACCTTTGGATTTTTTAACCAGCTCATCCATTGAGAACAGCCCTGTTGCATATTCTTCAAATAATTTTTTAATCAATGGACCACGGTCAGGGTCAATGATTACAGTCTTTTTTTCACTTTCATCTTTGGTATTTAAATAACCAATCGGAGCAGGACCAGGTAAAAGTCCCTCTTTGAGCATTAATTCTTCGGATTTTTTAACGTGGTCACGAGTGGCATTGACAAACATATTGGCAGCCATAATCTGTATCTGCCACATTGCCAAATCAGAACTTTTGAAATTCTTATCAATTACCAGTCCCTCTTTGAAGAAATGAAGAGCTAATTTTTCTCTTTTAACAAGTTCCAAAAGCATCGGAAATTCGTTAAAGGTTCTCTGTACCCTATCAACAGTATCAACCACAAGAGCAGTCAGTTTGCTTTGCCGTTTGATGTAATTAACTACTTCATAAAACTTGGTTCTCTTGCCGTGGAAAGAACTTTCAACAACGGTAAATTCTTTTGCTATTTCAAGACCATTTATTGAGCAATAGTTTCTCAGCCTATCCAGTTGAGCATCAAGAGAAAAACCATCTTGCTGCATCTCCGTTGAAACTCTTGCTAATATAACCGCTTTCATACCCATACTCCTAATTTACCTGTTTTCGTAATTCAATTTCTAACAACAAAAACAACAACTGGAAAATATCTTCACCAGATTCAACTGCTTTTTTTGTTTCTTTATTTTGATTTTGGTAATTCGTGCAAATCATAGTTACCCCATATGGAAGTTGAAACTATATTTGCAATTCTGAATATAAATATGGATATGTATTTTTAGAAAAAGAGGATAATTCCACCTCATTGAACAAAATAGATACTACATTAAAAGTTTTTAAAAGTCAAATTTCTGCGAACTTTTTTTATTAAATAAAATCAGCACATTAGTAGGAAACATCAAAAAAAATAAATTTTTGAGTATTTTGATAAATAAATTTATCAGAATAATTTTGCATCGCAAAAAGCTGATGTGATACTATCAAATTATAAATGACATACCAATTGCAAAAATTATTTTTTGTATTATGAAAACGGGGAAACAGGCCTTTTTAGAGGCACCCTCACGCAGGGAACGAACTGAAAACCTATGAAGACTTATCCATTGGTATAAGCACCGCAAAATAACCCCTCCAAAGGCGGCTGGCGGAATATAAATAGGGCACGGCTGATGATGTCAGTTAGAAATCGGGGCAATATCTGTGCTCATTGATAACCCCTGCATTTAAAATTTGGTTCTTGTTCGGATTTTAAATGTACCAACCGTAAAAGCAGGTAGAAGGTTCGCACTGGCGGTGTGCGGATTTTAAGAAATCATACTTAATATAACCGAAACAAGAAAGCAAACTCAGGCGGAAATGCTAGTGCTCTATATATTTTTACCCTTGCACGTTGGGTAAAAAGAGCAAATCTAAACGGAAATACCTAAATTAAATAACTCTTTATAAAATAAGTTATTAAAAAAATTTATTCCTATCAGCTTTAGAAAAAAAAGAAAAAACGAGCAATCTGATAGATTGCGATGTTTTTAGGCAAAACGAAACGAAGTGAGTTTTGGCTCAAATCAGCTCATCTATCAGAAAAAAGAAAAATAATTTGATAAATAAATATAGCACCACATAAGGAAATATATGGAGAAAACAGATAGAAATATACAGTTAAATCTATTGCTACAAATTGCCAAAGAACTTATTCATGAAGGAAAAACAAACAGTTTCCGTGATTTTAGTTCAAAATACCTTAATAGATGTAGTAATTATCTTGGAACATTAATTTATCAAAATAAACCTCCAAGTATTGCATCCCTTTTAACCTTATATTTTAAACTAAATCAGGAAAAATATATGTTAAACTGGCAAGTTAAATTAGTGAATACATTAAAAAATATCATTATTAAGGAGAAAAAATGAATGAAGATGAAAAATTTATTATAGATGAAGACCTAGATTTTGATGAAGAATTTTCGGAATTAGAGATAAAGAAAAGTCAATATTCTTTCCAACAAATCAAGGATATCTGCCTTACCAATCCACTGTACAAAAGACGCTATTTCAGAGATGATAGCGAAAATATTTTGAATATATGCTATAATTGTAAAAATTTTCAAGCTATCAATGCCCTATTAACCAGACGTTCAGCAAGAAGAAAATATCAATTTTCATATACTTTAATTATGGCAATTATTTGCAATCCCCACATAGAAGAAAAACATAAATGCCATATGATAGATAAATTGGTAAAATTAGGAACCGAAATTAATCACGCCAATATTTTCGGAGAAACAGCCCTTTATTTTGCGGTGCTCTCACATCAAAAATTTGTTGTTGAGTGCTTGCTCAAAAACGGAGCTAATCCAAATATTGAGGGAAATTTTAGCATCAGCCCCTTGATGATTGCTTGCTATTTTGCCGATTTTTATATTGTATCACTTTTAATTCATTATGGAGCAGACTTAAATACTGAATCTTCTTTCCAAAATTGGAAAGTATTAGATTTTGCAATGCTTTCAGAGAATCTTGATTTTGAATCTATGATACGAGACCTCGGAGCGAAAGGAGGCATCGGCTACGATTTACTAACTTAACACTGCAAAAGTTCTTTTAATTTCACTCACAAAACCAGAGTATAAAAGCTCTGGTTTCGTTTTTATCCTATTTTAACTCTTCCGCTTTATAATAACTCAAAATATTGACTATAAAGGTGGTAAAAAATGACCAAAGAACAAGAAAGAGCGGAATTACATAGGGTTATATGGCAAATTGCTAATGATTTGCGAGGCAGTGTTGACGGTTGGGATTTCAAATCCTATGTGCTGGGGATTCTGTTCTATCGGTTTATCTCTGAAAATATTACCGCTTACATTAATAAATTGCAAAAAGAAAGCGGTATTGTTGACTATGATTATACCAAAGAAACTGATGAAAACGCCGAAACAGCCAGAGAGTATGCCGTTTCTACCAAAGGTTTTTTCATTTTGCCCAGTGAATTGTTTCAAAATGTACAGAAGAAAGCCAAAAATAATCCCAATCTCAATGAAACATTAAGTAAGGCGTTCCGTGATATTGAAGCCTCCGCACAGGGAACAGCCAGTGAAGACGATTTCAAAGGATTGTTTGCTGATATTGATGTTAATAGCAATAAACTAGGAGCAACTGTTCAAAAGAGAAACGAAAAACTGGTTAAAATTTTAGCTTCTATCAATGAATTAAAGCTTGGCAATTTTACTGACAATACCATAGATGCTTTTGGTGATGCTTATGAGTTTCTGATGACTATGTACGCCAGCAGTGCAGGAAAATCAGGCGGTGAGTTTTTTACGCCCCAAGAGGTTTCTGAACTTTTGGCGAGAATTACATTGGTCGGCAAAACATCGGTCAATAAGGTTTATGACCCTGCCTGCGGTTCGGGGTCGCTACTACTGAAATTTGCCAAAATTCTGGGGCAGGAAAATGTAAAAGACGGATTCTATGGTCAGGAAATCAACATCACGACTTATAATCTCTGCCGCATCAATATGTTTTTGCATAATATCAATTATGAAAAATTTGATATTGCTTTGGGTGATACCTTAACCGACCCCAAACATTGGGATGACGAACCTTTTGAAGCAATTGTTTCTAATCCGCCATATTCAATATCTTGGGCAGGAGACAGCAATCCCATTTTAATCAATGACCCGCGTTATTCTCCTGCGGGGGTTTTAGCACCACGAAGCAAAGCAGACCTTGCTTTTACAATGCATATGCTTAATTGGCTGACAGCAGACGGAACAGCGGCAATTGTAGAATTTCCAGGGGTTTTATATCGCGGCGGCGCAGAGCAAAAAATTCGTAAATATCTGATTGATAATAACTTTGTTGATTGTGTGATTCAGCTTCCCGCCAATTTATTCTTTGGCGTGAGTATTGCAACTTGTATCATCGTTTTGAAGAAAAGCAAGAAAGACAATGGAGTTTTATTCATTGATGCCAGCAATGAGTTTGTTCATTCAGGTAATAAAAACAAACTTTCTGATGATAATATTGCCAAGATTTTGGATACTTACATTAAAAGAGAAGACGTTGAACACTTCTGCAAATTGGTTAAAAACGATAAAATCGGCGAAAATGATTATAATATCTCCGTTTCTTCCTATGTTGAGCAGAAAGATACCCGAGAAAAAATTGATATTAAGGTTTTAAACGAGCAAATCAAGCAGATTGTAACCAAGCAAAACGAGCTACGCCGACAAATAGACGCTATTGTGGCAGATTTGGAAGGAGTGGCGTAAAATGGCAAATAAATTTAATTTTTTAGTATATAACACCCCTGATAGGGATGTGAAGGTAAATGCCATTATCAAAGATGATACAATTTGGCTCACACAGAAATCTATGGCAGAATTATTTGGAGTTCAAACACCAGCTATCAGCAAACATCTAAAAAATATATTTGACGAAGGGGAGCTTGAAGAAACGGCAACTGTTTCCAAAATGGAAACAGTTCAAGTTGAAGGCAATCGGCAAATAACTAGACAGGTAGATTTTTACAATCTTGATGCCATTATTTCCGTAGGTTATAGGGTTAATTCAATCCAAGCTACACATTTCAGAATCTGGGCAACCAAGGTTTTGAAAGAGTATATTCAAAAAGGTTTTGTGTTGGATGACGAGAGGTTGAAACAAGGCAGGGACGCTTTTGGAAAAGACTATTTCCGTGAATTATTGGAAAGGGTTCGCTCCATCAGAGCCTCTGAACGCCGTATCTACCAGCAAATCACAGATATTTTTGCTGAATGCTCTATTGATTATGACAAGGATTCGCAAATAACACAAGATTTCTATGCCACGGTGCAAAATAAGTTTCATTATGCTATTACAGGGCAAACAGCGGCTGAAATCATTTATACAAAAGCAGACCACAATAAAGAACATATGGGATTAACAACTTGGAAACATTCTCCTGACGGCAGAATTTTAAAATCAGATGTCTCTGTTGCCAAAAACTATTTGTCCGACAAAGAAATCAAACGTTTAGAGAGAACTATTTCCGGATATTTTGATTATATTGAGGATTTAATTGAGCGTGAGAATACTTTTACAATGCAAGAATTTGCAAAAAGTGTAAATGAGTTTTTAGCTTTCCGCAAATATGATATTTTACCCGATGGTAGTAAAGGTAAGATTTCTCAAAAACAGGCCAAAACCAAAGCCGAAAAAGAGTATGATGTATTTAATAAAACCCAGCAAATAGAATCTGACTTTGATAAAGAAGTAAAGAAATTATTGCAAGAAGGGAAGAATACTGATGAGCAAGATTGAAGATTTGATAAAACAACATTGCCCGAATGGGGTGGAGTATAAAACAATTAAAGAAATTGCAGAGATTGGTACAGGTAGCAGCAATAGAGTAGATGCAAAGAAAAATGGTCTTTACCCTTTTTTTGTTCGTTCAAAAGATGTATTAAAAATTAATAATTTTGAATTTGATGAAGAAGCAATTATTATTCCAGGAGAAGGAGGAATTGGAGATATTTTTCATTACATAAAAGGAAAATATGCTCTTCATCAAAGGGCATATAGAATACATTTCTTTATTAAAGAATTAAATGTGAAATTCGCTTATTACTATATGATAGCACAGTTCAAGTCTTTTATCTTCTCAAAAGCCGTAAATGCCACAGTTACATCAATCAGAAAACCAATGATTGAGAAGTTTAAACTTCCTGTTCCGCCATTGCCTGTGCAGGAAGAGATTGTGAGAGTGTTAGATACTTTTACCGCGCTGGAAGCGGAGCTGGAAGCGGAGCTGGAAGCGGAGCTGGAAGCGCGCAAGCGTCAATATGAGTATTATCGCAACAAACTCCTAACTTTTGATGAAAATACAACGGGGGGGGGTATTGATTGGAAAATACTATCAGAAGTATTTGATATTAAAAATGGATATACCCCCTCAAAAGCCAATAAAGA
>OGUO01002028.1_pt1 | contig 12745 bp, 14 predicted proteins | sample 1553641 | NCBI WGS metagenome assembly OGUO01 (sample SAMEA2579980, study PRJEB22360) | human gut metagenome | biome: human gut; feature: human-associated habitat; material: faeces | place: Denmark | collected 2008/2010 | reverse complement strand
ATGACCAATTAACAGATGACGGAAGAAAAAATTTGACAAAAATCTGACTTGCAATATGGAAGGGACTCTGCTAAAATGAACAATATTGCAAAAAGAGAATACTGGGCAAACCTGCTGAAAAGCAGGGACGCAAAGCCAAAAGGGTCTAAGGGTAAAACTATGACAGCCGGTTGCTATTGGAAGTCCGAAAAGAATTCTGATATGTTTGGATGCTGTGATTTGTGCGCCTGTTTTGACGCCTGTTGCAGTATTTTTTATGTAATAGGAAATTCCGATGGAATCCCTATTACATAAAAACTATTATATGATAAGAGCTTTTCGAAGCTGTGTGAGCGGCATAGAAGGGTTACTTATATGAGGGGAATGTGAGAGATCACGGAAAATACGCCGGGGGCGAAAGCCTTCGGCGTATTTTCGTGTGAGCAAGGTGATAGGACAATGATTTATTCAAAACAGTCGATGGTATCTTCTGTCGCAATCGTAATCGGAACTTTGATGTAATAGAATGCGGGCTTCTGCTTTTTTTGAGATTTTTTTCCGGACAGGAAAACCCCGTTGGAGGTTGCGCTTTTTCGAGATACGGGGTATGATAGATAAGGTGAGAAAGATAACACTGAATCAGACGAGGAGGAACGATCATGTCATTTGTTACATCAGAAAAGATGCTTTTAGACGCAAAGAAGGATGGATACGCAGTAGGCGCATTTAATGTAGAGAATATGGAGATGGTTAAAGCAGTCATCGCTGCAGCGGAGGAGCTGAACGCACCGGTGATGCTTCAGACAACACCTTCTACTGTAAAGTACGGAACATTGGAGACATTTGCAGGAATCGTGAAAGCAGAAGCTGCGAAAACAAAGATCCCGGTATGTCTGCATCTGGATCACGGCAATAGCTTTGAACTTGCAGTTCAGGCAATGAAAGCTGGTTACACATCTGTTATGATCGACGGTTCCCACGAAGATTTTGAGAATAATATCGCAGTGACGAAGAAGGTTGTAGATGTAGCAAATGCATTTGGTATTCCGGTAGAAGCTGAACTTGGTAAAGTTGGCGGAAAGGAAGACGACCTTGAGGCTGATGTTGATACGAACACAGATCCGCAGGAAGCGAAAGAATTCGTAGAGCGCACAGGAGTTTCCTCTCTTGCAGTAGCGATTGGAACAGCGCACGGCTTTTATGTAGGAACCCCGGTTCTTGACAAGCCAAGAGTAAGCGCAATCAAAGAAGTTGTAGATGTTCCGCTCGTGCTTCATGGAGCTTCCGGACTGAGTGAAGAAGACGTAAGAGAATGTGTAGAGCGTGGAATGTGTAAAGTCAACTTTGCTACTGAGCTTCGTGTTGCATACACAGATGCCGTGAAGAAACTGCTTGAAGAGAAGCCGGAGACATTCGATCCGAAAAAACTCGGTGTTGTTGCGATGGAAGCTGTAAAAGAACAGGTGATCGCACGCATGAAGATGTGCGGATGTGATGGAAAAGCAAAATAAAACAAGTGATAGCTTACAAGATACAGAATAAGGAAATAAGTTTATGGGTGCAACGATGAAAGACATTGCCCGAGAGACAGGGCTCGGACTTGCAACAATTTCTTCTTATCTAAATGGAGGAAATGTGCGTGAGAAAAACAGAATCAAGATCGAAGAGGCAATTGAGAAGCTTCATTTTGAGGTAAATGAAGTTGCAAGAGGATTAAAGACAAACCGAACGAAGACCATCGGAATCATCTTACCCGAGTTGAACAACATTTTCTTTTCAGAGATTATTACAGCAGCGGAAGATTTATTAAGAAGTCATGGGTATGCGACGATGATCTGTGACTGCAGATCCGATGTGAAGCGAGAAGAAGAGGCAGCAGAATTCCTTCTTCACAGAAGAGTGGATGGCTTGATCATGATGCCAACCGGAGCAGAGAAGAAAGTATTTGATAGATTTAGAAAATCCGGAAGACCGGTTGTACTGATCGACCGAAGGATGGAGAACGGAGATTGTGACTGCGTTCTTGTAGACAATGAAGGAGCAGCGCAGAACGCAGTGAAACGGCTGATGAAAAAAGGGCATAAGAAGATTGGTATGATCACAGGACCGGATAATGTGTATACAGCAAGGGAACGTCAACGAGGATATGAGCTTGCGATACAAGAATCATCCAAAGCTAGATCAGCACAACAATCAGATTTAAAAGGAAAAACAGATAGAACAGATACAAAACTTCTGGCAGATGGTAACTACACGATTGCCGGCGGAGCGAAAGCAATGCGCAAGCTTTACGAAGACAATCCGGATATGACAGCAGTCTTTATCTCCAACTACGAGATGACAGTCGGAGCAATGATGGAGATCAATGACCTTGGTATCAAAGTTCCGGAACAGCTGTCTGTGATAGGATTTGATAACATGGATTTTGCAAGAGCTGTAGTACCAAGATTGACAATCGTGACACAGCCAACGGAAGAGATTGGACAAGCGGCAGCAAATCTGTTATTGAGTCATCTCGAAGATAAGGATGAAACATCAGATAAAACATCAGACAAAATAGAAACAACAGAGACAATCTGGCTGAAAACCGGATTCGTAGAAGGAGAATCAGTGGCGGACATTTCATAAAGAGGAGGAGACCATGGGAGAATATTTATTAGGAATAGATATCGGAACCAGTGCCTGCAAGATTGCAGTCTTTGCAAAAGACGGAACCGTCAAGGCAACCGGAACCGGTGATTATCAGGTTTATTACCCACATCCTGGATGGGCAGAACAGAATCCGGAAGAATGGTGGGAAGCAGTTTGCGATGCAATCCCAAGGGTACTCGTAAAAGGAAATATTTCCCCGGAAGAGATTAAAGGAATCGGAATCGATGGACAGAGCTGGTCTGCGATCGCAGTAGATAAAGATGGAAATGTACTTACGAACACCCCAATCTGGATGGACACAAGAGCCACAGATATCTGTGAAGAATTCAATGAAAAGATTGGGAAAGACAAGATCTTTGAGCTTTGCGGCAACTCTTTGCAGCCATCTTATACAACTGCAAAGATCATCTGGTATCAGAGAAATCTGCCGGAAGTCTATGCAAAGACTTATAAGATCCTTCAATCCAACAGTTATATTGCATACAAACTGACCGGTGTGATGACACAGGATCTTTCTCAGGGATATGGCCTTCACTGTTTCGATATGAGAACAGGAACCTGGAATGAAGAGATGTGTCAGGAATTTGGATTTTCTTCTGAGCTATTGCCGGAAATTCATGCCTGTCATGAAGTGATCGGTGAGGTAAATGAGAAAGCTGCGAAAGAAAGCGGACTGGCGGAAGGAACACCGGTTGTGGCCGGAGGACTCGATGCAGCATGTGGAACTCTCGGCGCAGGAGTGATTCACAGCGGAGAGACACAGGAACAAGGTGGACAGGCAGGTGGAATGAGTATCTGTACCGACCAGTATCGTGCCGATGAGCGGTTGATCCTTGGATTTCATGTCGTGCCGGATTGCTGGCTCTTACAAGGCGGAACAACCGGAGGCGGCGGAGTGATGCGCTGGCTTGAGCGGGAGTTCGGAGCGTACGAAAGAGAAGAAGGAAAACGTCAGGGAAAAAGCTCACTGGATTTATTTAATGAAGAGGCGGCAGCAGTAGCACCGGGAAGTGACGGAGTGATCTTCCTCCCATATATGTCCGGTGAGAGAACTCCGATCTGGGATCCAAACGCAAAAGGTGTCTACTACGGATTAGATTTCAGTAAGACAAAAGGACATTTCATCCGTGCGGCAATGGAAGGAACAGCCTATGCATTGAAGCATAACCTTGATGTTGCGGAAGAAGCCGGAGCGAAAGTAGAAGTCCTGCGTGCGATGGGCGGATCAGCAAACTCCTTGTTGTGGACACAGATCAAGTCTGACATCACAGGAAAACCAATTGTTGTTCCATCCTCTGACACAGCAACAACACTCGGTGCAGTGATTCTTGCCGGAGTCGGAATCGGAATGTACAAAGACTTTGACGAGGCAGTGAAGCTTACTATTGAAGAGAAGCGTTCCCACGAACCGAATAATGAAAACAGAAAAGTTTACGATAAAAATTACGAAACATATATAGAACTTTATAAACAATTAAAGGAAACTATGGCGAAAAACCATGAATAAGAAATAAATTAACAAAAGATCAAAAAAGGAGGATCTTGAAAATGAAAGCAGCAGTTGTATGCGCCAACGAAGACGTACAGTATCTTGATTACGAAGAACCGACACCGGGACCGGGCGAAGTTAAGGTCAAAGTAAAATGTTCCGGTATCTGTGGATCTGATATTCCACGAGTACTTCATAACGGAGTTCATTTCTATCCAATCGTACTTGGACATGAGTTCTCAGGAGATGTTGTAGAAGTAGGTGAAGGTGTAACAAAGGTTAAGGTTGGAGATCACGTATCCGGTGCACCGTTGAAACCATGTATGAAATGTGATGACTGCCAGAACGGAAATTTCTCTCTGTGCAAACATTACAGCTTTATTGGTTCCAGAGAGCAGGGATCCAATGCGGACTATGTAGTGATCCCAGAGCAAAATGCAGTTGTATATGATCCAAGCATTCCGTATGAACAGGCGGCCATGTTTGAGCCTGCCACTGTAGCTATCCACGGTGTATTCCAGAATGATTATCAGGGCGGACAGTATGTTGCAGTACTCGGCGGCGGAACAATCGGAATGTTTACAATGCAGTGGTGCAAGATCTTCGGATCAAAGAAAGTTGTAGTATTCGACATCAGTGATGAGAGACTTGAACTTGCGAAACGTCTTGGAGCTGACGAAGTTGTCAACACAACGAAAGAGAATTTTATGGAAGAGGCAATGGCAATCACAGGCGGCAAAGGATACGGATTTGTATTCGAGACAGCCGGACAGGTTCCAACCATGCATATGGCATTTGAACTTGCAGGAAATAAATCCCATGTATGCTTTATCGGAACACCGCATGTCAATCTTGAGTTCACACCGGCAATGTGGGAGAACATGAACCGTAAAGAGTTCAAACTGACAGGATCCTGGATGTCCTACAGCGCACCGTTCCCAGGCAAGGAGTGGGATTTGACAGCACATTACTTTGCAACAGGACAGCTGAAATTCGACAAAGGATTTATTTACAAAATGGTTCCGATGAGCCAGGCACAGGAAGCATTCCAGATGTTTAAGACACCGGGACTTGTACAGGGGAAAGTAATGCTTGTAAACGAAGATTAATCAGAGAGGGGGACAAGAGCTTTGATGTGTCAAAGCTCTGTACCGAATATGATACTTACAGTAACATTAAATGCAGCAATCGACAAAAGATATGTTGTGGAAGGCTATCAGGTCGGTGAAGTCAACCGTGTGAAAGAATGTGCGTACACGCCAGGCGGAAAAGGATTAAATGTATCCAAGCCGGCGTCTATCGCAGGAGCGGAAGTGGTCGCGACAGGATTTGTCGGAGGTCATGCAGGAAATTATATCGAAGATGCACTGAAACCATTTGGAATCAAGAGCGAATTCTATCATCTGGAAGAAGAGAGCCGATCCTGTATCAACATCTGGGATGAAGTCAATCACGTGCAGACAGAATTTCTTGAGCCGGGATTCACGGTATCTGAGGAAGAATTTAAGGGATTCGAAAAACATTTCACAGAACTGGTGAAGAAAGCAGATGTTGTTGCTATGTCAGGAAGTGTTCCAAAAGGACTTGACGGAACAGCTTATCAGCGTCTTGTAAGAATCTGCAAAGAGGCAGGAAAGAAAGTCATCCTTGATACAAGTGGAAAACTGCTTGAGATGGGAATCGAGGCAAAGCCGACGATGATCAAGCCAAACATTGATGAGATCCGTATGTTGACAGGAAAAAGCTGCGACAACTTTCAGGACATGGTAGATGCGGCAAAACAGATTCATGCAGATGGAGTCGAAATCGTAGCAGTGTCACTCGGTGGAGATGGTTCCTTTGTCGTATGTGACGACGGAATCTTTCGCGCACGTGTGCCGAAGATCGATGCGGTAAACACAGTAGGATGCGGAGATTCCATGATCGCCGGGTTCGCTCTTGGACTTAGCGAAGGACTTTCGGTTGAAGAGACATTGAAGAAAGCAAGTGCGATCTCAGCGGCAGCAGCACTCAGAGAAGAAACAGGATTCTTCGTAAAAGAAGATATGGAAAAGATCTATCCACAGGTGGAGATTGAGAAGATTGGTTAGATTAGATAAAAGGAGAATTATCATGGGTGAATTTATTAATCCGGCAGATGTGCCAAAAGTAAAATTCTACACAGGTGATGAAGCACCATGTATCGGAATGGGAACCTTTGGTTCCGACAGATTTACAGCAGATCAGATTGCTGAAGCAGTAGACGGAGCAATCAAAAGCGGATACCGCATGTTCGATTGTGCCGCATGCTACGGAAATGAACCGGAGATCGGTAAAGTATTTAAAAATGCATTTGATGAGGGAATCGTAGAACGTAAAGATCTCTTTATTATGACAAAAGTATGGAACGATATGCACGAACATGTCGAAGAAGCTTGCAAGAAAAGTATCGCAGATCTCCAGTGTGATTATGTGGATATGTATTATATTCACTGGCCATTCCCAAATTACCATGCACCAAAATGCGATGTAGAGTCAAGAAATCCGGATTCTAAACCATTCAGTGTGGAAGAATTCATGAATACATACAGACAGTGTGAAAAACTCGTTGAAGACGGACTGACAAGATTCATCGGAATCTCCAATATGACAATTCCGAAACTCGAAGCAGTACTTCCATTGATGAAGATCAAACCGGTTGCCTGTGAGCTCGAGATTCATCCTTGCTTCCAGCAACAGGAACTTTACGATTACCTCGTAGCACACGATATCCAGCCGGTAGGTTACATGCCAATCGGTTCTCCGATGAGACCGGAGAGGGATATGTGTCCGGAAGATGTAGCAGATCTGCAGACTCCGGTTATGCAGGAGATTGCGAAGGCTCATAACTGTCACCCGGCGATCATTGCACTGAAATGGGCAAGACAGAGAGGCGAGATTGCAATCCCGTTCTCACTTCACAATTATGTAAGCAACTTAAAAGCAATGACAGAAGATCCGCTGACAGAAGAAGAGATGGCGAAGATCGCAACACTCGAAAAAGGAAACCGCCTTGTAAAAGGACAGGTGTTCTTGTGGCATGGAGCAAAAGACTGGCATGATCTCTGGGATGAAGATGGAGAAATCGTGACATTGTAAAAAATGAGATAAAATGATGTTGAGAGATACAGTTCTTGTAGGAAGTTGAGACTTTTACAGGAGCTGTATTTTAGTAGAAAAAAGGATCGGATTTTCTGCATGAAATAAAAAAGTTGACATGCACACATTTTTATGATAATATATCGCTCGTAACATTTTTGTAATAAATGTAATAAAAATGAAAATAATGCATAGTATTAATAAAGAATAGCAATTAAATGGTAAAAATTATGCAACAAAATTGTTAGGAGGGTATATGAAATTTAATAAAAATAAAAGGATGTTTCTGGCGATGTATACAGCAATGATGAGTGCGGTCATGCTGACGGGATTTGCAAGTTCCACGGAAGCACAGGGGCAGAGTGCTGTAGAAGCAGAAGTGTCAACGGAGCCATCGGATCAGGAAGAAACTTTAGATGACACGCAGTCTGCCGGGGATGTAGGTACTGACTGGTGTGTATCACAGGAAGTGATCGATGTGCAGTCAGGGATGATTGAGAATGTGAAGATCGCGGCAGTTGAAGCGAAGATTGCTTATGAAGCAAAGCTGGAAGAAGAGAGACGTGCGGCGGAAGAAGCAGAACGGATCGCCAGAGAGAAGGCGGAGGCAGAAGCGGCAGCAGCGGCACAGGCAGAAGCAGCGGCTGCACAGCAGGCAGCAGAAAAAGAATTGCTGGCATCCCTGATCTTCTGTGAAGCGGGAAACCAACCGTATGAAGGACAGGTTGCGGTTGGAGCGGTTGTAATGAACCGTATCAAGAGTTCCTCTTATCCGGATACGATGGAAGAAGTAATCTACCAGTCCGGTCAGTTCTCACCGGCAATGTCCGGATGGCTTGACCGCGTAAGAGCAAACCAGGGCTATACAGAAGCTGCGATGCAGGCGGCAGAAGATGCACTTGCAGGAAGCAATCCGATTGGAGATTGTCTGTATTTCAGTGTAGGCGGTTACGGAACACGGATCGGAGATCACTTATTTCATTAGAATGCCCCACTCACAACATCTGATCAAACAGAGTTGATCAGATACTGTGGAATCCTTTTCCGATAATCTCACTTGTATTAGAGATCAGAATAAACGCCTTTGGATCAGTAATCTTGATGAAATTACGCAGGCGGACAGCCTGGGTACGGTTGAGCGCAGTCAGGACGATCGCTTTGTCCTGACCGGAATAAGCACCCGTTGCGTGAAAGACGCTGGCACTACGGTTCAGCTCATGAACGATGAAATCACAGATCGGTTCCGGGTCGTCACATACAACATTAAAATATTTGGACAAATTGAAGTTCTCGATAAAGGTGTCTACCATGAAAGAACGAATCGTAAGTCCGAGCAAAGAATATAATCCAGTTTTGATATCGAAGATAAAGAATCCGGCAATAGTGATCAACAGATCAGAAAGCATAAGAGCCGGTCCGATATTGAAGCTGGAATATTTTTTTAAAATCATAGCAATAATATCTGTACCGCCACTGGAACTTCCAATGTTGAACAAAATGGCAGAGCCAAGAGCAGGAAGTGCGATTGCAAAACAAAGCTCCAGCATCGGCTGGTCTGTCAAAGGAGCTTTCATCGGGCAGACGCGCTCCAGAAAAGAAAGCGTTACCGAGAGCAGAATACTGCAATAAGCTGTCTTAGCTGCGAATTTCTTACCAAGAACAATCATTCCGATCACCAGAAGCGTCATACTGGCAACAAAGTTGAAATCACCGGCTGTCATAAATCCTGTCTTTGCAATAAGAACAGCAAGACCGGTGATACCGCCGAAGGTAAAGTTATTCGTGAACTTGAAAAAGTAGGTACCAATCGCCATGATCAGTGTGCTGACTGTCAGTAAAAGAAAATGCTTCCCCTTGTCTAACATAAATAAATTCCTCCCCAAAAGAAAAATGATAGCTTTTGTGTGCAACATCCAATCTAAAAATCTGTCACAAATGTTTGCACATATGATTGTAAGCGTTGAAAAGTGAAAAGTCAACGCATGAAGTTATTCCAAAAAGGAAATACTGAAATTAAGCAAAGTACGAAAAACAGCATACAAAAATAGAAAGAAAAGCAACGAAAAGGAGGTTTTGGAGTGTGGAACCAGAAGTTAGAAATAAGCTGGATCTTGCAATAGAAATCCGTGACGTTTATGCAAGAGAGATCCTTGATTTCGCCGGGAATCCGGCCATTGAAGTGGAAGTGCTGGCAGGAGGAGAAATCATAGGAAAAGCGTCTATGGCAGGGAAAAATTATAGTAAAAAAGAGCAGACAGAAAAACAGCAGGTGCACATCGAAGAAAAAATTGAACTGCTTAACAGTCAGATCGCACCGGAAATAATCGGTGAAAATGTATTTGAACAAAGAAAGATTGATACAATTCTGAAAGAAAACGGAAATGAACAGACATCCTTTGCAATATCACTTGCAGTGGCGCGGGCAGCAGCGGCTGCAGAAAAAATTCCGCTTTACAGGTATCTTGGAGGTGTACGTGCGGTACATCCAAGTATGCCGCAGTTGGTCAGAAAAGAAGAAATTGAGATAGAAAAGATAAAAGAAATTAAGGTAGACGAGAGTACGATTCTTACAAAACTGTTTGAAAGAATATTAGAAGAACAGAATGAAGGGAAGAAGCTGATTCTCAGTCAGGAAACAGCAGGAACAGAAGACAGCTTTCTGGTAGATCTTGCAGTTGCGGCGAATATTACTCTGATTTTGGTTGAAAACAGAGAAAGCGCTTATTATACAGTACTGAACAATCGATTGTTACAACTGGAAGAGAAGATAGGTGGATGAGGAGACCTCAAGAAATCAGGGAGAAATAAATAATGGGAGCATAGCTCCCAATTGTTATTTAGCGTCACTTTATTTTACACTCTCTAAATACATTTCTGTCAGTTCAACAGCATCTGCAATACACTGAGAACATGGGACAACTTTCCCCTTTTCAGAGACTCCCTTTAGGTCACGACAATAATAGGTTCCGTTCTTTTGGCGGAATTTTTCTGCAAATTCTTTTGTTTTCTTATAGGTATCTGCTTTAGTAGATTTTCCATTTTCAAGATTTCCAATACTGTTGTCCATTCCGATAACCATCATCATTCCGGTTACAGCTCCGCACATGTCCATCATGCCCATGCCAAATCCGAATCCCTCAGAGATTTTAAACATTGTTTCTTGGTCTACACCAAATTCCTCACAGAAAGAACAGGCTACAGCCTGTGCACAGTTATATCCTTTGCCATGTAGTTCTAATGCTTTTTCAACTTTTGTACTCATTTTTTTCTCCTTGTGTTTAGAAATTCCAACTTATTTCTTTGATTTCAAATTGTTTTTATTATAACGCTCTTTTCTATTTATGACAATTAGTATTACGGATTTCAACAGAGGAAGGTGATGCTTTGAATGATTTCTGAATATCACCTTTCATATTATTGTGTAAAAAGCTTGTATTGGAAGGAAGATATGTGTATTTTTATATTATATGATGATACCAGGATTGTGGGAGTGCATTGCACGAAACAATCCGTAGGTATCATAGTTGGAGGAGTGTATGAGAATAGGAATTATAGAAGATGACAATTTGTTGAGAAAGGCATTAGATACATCCTTGAAAAATCAAGGTTATACAACAATTCTTGCTGGTTCGAGAAAAGAAGCAATTAAAAATATAGATAGTTCTGTAGATTTGTTGATCGTAGATATTGGATTACCGGATGGAGATGGAATAAATCTATATCAGGAGCTTCAAAAAAATAGAAAAATTCCAGCTATTTTTCTGACTGCAAAAGATGACGAAAAAGATATGTTAAAAGCGTTTGATACAGGAGCAGATGATTATGTGGTTAAACCATTTTCAATAAAAGTATTGTTAAAGCGTATTGAAGTTGTGCTAAAGAGAAAATCAAATGAAAATATTTTTATGTGCGGACAGGTTATGTTATATTCCGATAGAAAACAGGTTTTTGTTGGAGAGACGGAAATATCTTTGACACTCAAAGAGTATCAGCTTTTAGAATATTTTATTATGAACCAGAACCAGGTTCTTACAAAAGAGATGATAATGGAAAATATATGGGGAATCGATAGTGAATTCATTGATCCTAACACAATTAGCGTTATGATCAGCAGATTGAAAAAGAAATTGAATGATTCATCGAATGTTATCAGTAATGTATTTGGAATGGGATATAGAATGGGAGAGTAGCATGGCTGTAGCAATTTTTACAGTACTTTTAATAGGTTTCATACTCGGAGGAAGCACTGTATATTTAGTTGAAAATCATTTGAGAACAAATGAAATGAATAAAATATATAAATTGACGGAATCCTTAATAAACGGCAATGAATTAGATGGTTCTGATATAGGGAAAGAAACAATCTATTCTAAAACGACCAATCAATTAATCCGTTTACAGGAAATATTGGAAGGAAGAAGGAAAGAGGCTGAAAAAAGTAAATATGAGATACAGAAATTAATTTCTGAGATTGCGCATCAACTAAGGACACCGCTGGCGAATATAAAAAATTATACAGAATTGCTGCAAGAGTCATTAAATGAAACTCAAGAAACATTGAATACAGAATACATAAAAGACTTGCGAACAAGTGAAGAACAATTATGTTTTTTGGTGGAGAGCTTTATAAAAACTGCCCGATTAGAGCAGGGAATCATACAAGTTCACACTCAAAAAGAAAATCTTGTTGAAACGATTCTAAATGCGTTGGGGCAAATACAGAAAAAGGCAGAAGAGAAAGATATCTATTTTCAAGTAGAATTGCCAGAGAAAATCATTTGCGAACATGATAAAAACTGGATGTGTGAGGCCCTTTATAATGTGTTTGATAATGCAGTCAAATATAGCAAAAGCAACAGCACGATCAATATCACAATGAAACAGACAGAAATGTTTTATAAAATTCAAGTAAGAGATTATGGAATCGGGATAAGAGATGGAGAAGAAAATAAAATTTTTCAAAGATTTTATCGTGGTGAGCAGGCAAGAGGGCAGGAAGGATGCGGAATTGGTTTATATCTTTCCAGAGAGATTGTTCTATTACAAAAAGGGATGATGAAAGCAAAACAAATGAAGCCAGGGCTGCTTATAGAAGTGAATCTTCCGGTATAGACAGTTCATATGCAGCGTGTAAGAAGTTTGTAAGATGTACCATGTAAAATAGATTATGGCTGAGTTGAAGGTAGCATTTGCGAAAGGAGTTTACAGAAAAGATGGATATAATCAAAGCCATGAATCTAAAAAAATATTATACATCCGATACATATGAAGTGCGTGCCTTAGATGGTGTGTCATTAACGGTGGAAGAGGGCGAATTTATAGCGGTTGTTGGTACCTCCGGATGTGGAAAGACAACACTTATGAACATATTAGGTGGTCTTGACATTCCGGATTTTGGAGGTGTCTGGATCAGAAACCCTATTGTTTTGGCAATATCCGTCTGACCAGCATTTCCCTTGAAGTTTTTGCAGGCGAACTGGAAGGAATCCAAAAACAGACCATATTGTT
>OGUO01002027.1_pt1 | contig 12746 bp, 10 predicted proteins | sample 1553641 | NCBI WGS metagenome assembly OGUO01 (sample SAMEA2579980, study PRJEB22360) | human gut metagenome | biome: human gut; feature: human-associated habitat; material: faeces | place: Denmark | collected 2008/2010 | reverse complement strand
GATAGAACTCCACCTTCTGTGGATAGAGATTGTTCAGCTCATTGACCAGCATGACGTTGCCTTCACTTTTGCCGTCTTTGAAATACGGTGCGGTGTTGCAGCTGATGTTGATCATGCCCTCCGCGACTTTTTCGTTCAACTTCTCCGCAATTTCTTCCGGACTGAGATTATCCCAGCCACCCTCAATGGCGGAATCATCGTAAACGATGCCCGTCTTGGGATCGTCCTTGGATGCAGCAGGCTTGCGGATCATACGGACGGCAGTAAAAATGCCGAGCGTGAGCGCAGCGGCAAGGCCGACAACGGCGAGGATGACGAGGGTTCTGGACTTTGCGTCCCGTTTTTCAAATTTGTGCATAGTTTTTTCCTTTCTGTGTTGGGACGCGGAACCGCTCTCCGGCTGGTCGCGCGCCCGGTATGATGGATGTTTGGTCATGAGGTCAAGCCTCCTTCCTGCTGGGCGAAGTTGTCTGCCCATGAAAAAAGCGCCCACCTTCAGGGCGGACGCAGACAATGTGTACGATATTTCATTGTTTCCTCCTGCTTTTTATTTCGTCGCTTTTCTGTAAGCGTCGATGACTGCTTCCTTGAGCGCCGTGCGCGCTCCGGACGTGATGGGGTGGAAAACATCCGTGTACAGTGTCTTGCCGTTCTTGTTGAATGCTTTCTGCGGCATGAAGATGTTCAGCCCCTGCTTGGATTCTGCCAGCCGAACGCCGTGAACCTTGAACATCCCGTCAAAGGTGACGGTCGCGTAGGCTTTGATCTTCGCGCCCGCGTCGGCAATGTGGTCGATGGCAACTTCCATGTTAGAAAAGTCCATGTTTCAAATTCCTCCTTGTCATACTTCGTAAACGGTATCGCCCTTCATGAGATGCCGCGCGAGCTGGCGCAGGCAGAGATTTCTTGCGCGAAGGTGCGCCAATAGTTCTGTCGGGATTTCCTGCAAAGCGGTTTCCACTTCTTTGTAGCAGCCCAGACAGAGCAGGTTGTTAAAGACTGCCCGTCCAACCAGAAATTCCATGGAAAAATAGCAAGCATGGCGATTGGTTTCATGAGCCTGTGTGCTCTTGTTCCAGTTTTCAGCGATGTTATGCATGACAACGTCCCCGATTGCCTGATGCAGCTGCTGCGGGGTGGCATCCTTCGGAGCAATGCCAGCGAGAGCCTGTGTCAATTGTTCTTTCAGTTGATCTTTCTGCATGGGGTTCAGTCCTCCTGTTCGATTTCTTTGATATCGGTTTCGGCTGCGGAATCTTCTTCTTCCGGCAGACGGTTATACAATGCGTTTAACTGATAAATTTTCTTGGAAAGCTTGTGGTTGAACTGCTTGGCGGTGGTGCGATACTGCCAGTTGCCAAACGCAGTTGACGGCGTATTCATCCGAGCGTTTGCCGGTTCTTGCAAGAAATCCTGCACCTGACCAATGGCAAGGTCTGCGATGCTGCCCCAGGTGATGCGAAGCAAGGATTCTGGTAAATCCTTGCGATCTCTGACCCGTAAATAGCGTTTTGCGAAGCTGATTTCCTTGTCGCTTGCCCCGTAAACCCAACCATTCAGTGTCATATTATCGTGCGTTCCCGTATAGGCAACGCAGTTTGTTGTCTTGTAGTTCTGTGGCAGGTAGGTGTTCTTTGCCCCATCGCTGAATGCGAACTGGGTAACTTTCATCCCCGGATAGCCACAGGCATCCAGCATTTTTTGCACTTCCGGCGTGATAAAGCCGAGGTCTTCTGCAATGATAGAGAGGTCGCCCAGTGCAGCTTGTGCAGCTTTAAACAGGGCAGTATTTGGGCCTTTTCTCCATTCGCCGATTTCGGCAGTTGGGTTGCCGTAAGGAATGCTGTAATAGCTTTCAAATCCACGGAAGTGGTCAATCCGAACGGTGTCATAGATGGAGGTAGCAAACGCCAGCCGCTGAATCCACCATGCATATCCGGTTTTCTTGTGGTAATCCCAATCATAGAGCGGATTGCCCCAGAGCTGCCCCGTTGGAGAAAAGACATCCGGCGGACAACCTGCAACGGCAATCGGGCGGTGCTGTCGGTCGAGTTCAAACAGTTCCGGCTGTGACCAGACTTCTACGCTGTCATAGGAAACATAGATCGGCATATCACCGATGAGGGAGATGCCATTTTCGTTGCAGTACGTTTTCAGCTTATCCCACTGCGAATAGAACCAGTACTGAATAACCTGGAAGAACTGCACGTCTTCGATGTATTTCGAGCGAGCCTTTTGCAGGGATTCTGCATTCCGCATTGCCAGTTCCGGTTCCCATTCTGTCCATGCCTTTCCATTATGGGCAAATTTCAGAGCCATAAACAGGGCATAATCCGGCAGCCAAGCCCGATGCTTTTCACAGAATGCAACATAATCTGGATTTGTGCGGTCAAATGCCTGAAATGCCTTTTTCAGAATCGGAAAGCACATCTGATAGAGGCGTTCGTAGTCAACTTTGTTTGGGCTGCCCCAGTTGGCATCTGCATAATCGGTATGTTCGAGCAGACCTTGTTCTTCCAGCTGTTCAAAGTCGATGAAATATGGATTTCCGGCATAAGCGGAAAAAGACTGGTACGGAGAATCGCCGTAGCTAGTCGGAGAGAGCGGAAGAATCTGCCAAACAGAAACACCGCTTTTTTTCAGAAAGTCCGCAAATTGATAAGCGGATGCACCCAGTTTGCCGATGCCATAGCGAGAGGGCAGGCTGGAGATGTGCATTAAAATGCCACTTCTTCTCATGGATAAAATTCCTTTCTTTCTATATCGTATACCACAAGGTTGGATGGTAAATACTAAAGGACAGGATGTGGTGAAAATCCAGAAAAATCATGGAAAGGAGGCTGGAACAGCGATGACTGCACCGCAGAAAATCCATGCCTATGAATATGGAATCATGTTTTTGCTGGGTTGTTTTATCTATAGTTTGTTGGAGATTGCTGCAAGAGGATATACCCACTGGACGATGACGCTGCTGGGCGGAATCGTGGGCATGCTGCTGTATCGGCTGCATGGCACAGCTCCACGGCATACGCTGTTGTTGCAGGCGTTGTCGGGGGCGTTTATCATTACCGCACTCGAAATGGTGGTTGGTGTGTTGGATAATCTAGTCTTGCAGTGGCATGTCTGGAGTTATCGAGAAATGCCATGGAATGTATATGGGCAGATTTGTCTGCCGTTTTCTGTCCTTTGGTTTTTGGTCTGCATTCCGGCACTGGGGATTTGTGAAGTCGTACGGAAACGATTTCAGTGACCATGAAAACCGGAATGGTATGAAAACATTGTAGCACAGAATTTCGCAGATGACAAGGGATTTGGCTGTAAATTCAATGATTTTTCAAGAAAGTTTATAACATTAGAAATAAGATGATTGGATTATAAATGAAACATTGAAAATAAAATCAAAATTTTGTCGAAATTGAACAGGAATTTTCCGGATGAAATGCATTTCTTGCCGCTCGAAAAAAACAAGTTCCCCGTTTCCATCGAACAACAGAAACGGGGAACTTGCATGAAATTTGTAAAATGTTGTTAAACGGACAACCGCCTGTCTGCAAGCATGGGTATAATGGAAGAGTGAATTAGAAACAGTCGAGTTCATCGGCAATCCAATTCATGAATGCAAGGGAAAGGTGCTGACCTTTTGGAGAAAGCGAACGAAACTTTTCCAATAGAACTGCTTCCGATTGTGTGGGGTCTGTTTCGCAGACAGAACCCAACAGAATGTGGTCAGGAGTGGTTTCGAGGGCTTCGCAGAGCCGCAGGAACACTTCCAGACTGGGAATCGAACGGGCGGTTTCGATACAGGAGAGATACTTATCGTTGATACCGGCACGCTCACAGACTTCATATTGTTTCAGTCGCAGTTCCTTTCTCCGCCTTGCAAGATTTTTTCCGATTTGCTTGTAATCCAGATTCATTTCATCACCTCGCAATCATGAAATAGCGTATCGGACAATTTTTCAAATGTAAACAGCATGAAAGTTGAAATCTGATTTTCATATAGAATTTTTGCAGGGTCGGAAATTCGCAAAATCTTGACAAGAAAAATAATTTTGATTATAATCAAATGAGAAAAAACTTGCCGAAGGATTGAAAAAGGGGCGGTATGTATGGGAACAGAAACAACACAAATCATAGATTTAAACGCTGCGGAAGGAAAAGCGGTTCAAGAGGGTGAAAAGGGCTGGAACTTGCTGGGGAAGTTATACGATGGTGCATTAAAGGGCATTCCTGGGGCGAAGTCTGTGGAAGCACTGGCACAGGAATACTTATCGAACTGTGGCGGAAAGAAAGAACAGGCAGCTGAGCAGTTAATTCGGATGCAGGTTACTAAGTGCACGACAACTGGATTTTTGACCGGATTGGGCGGATTGATTACGCTGCCGGCAACCATTACCGCTGATATTGGCTCTTCCATGTACGTGCAGATTCGCATGATTGCAGCCATTGCAGTCATGGGCGGTTATTCGTTGCAGGATGATGTTGTGAAATCCATGGTGTTTGCAACTTTGTTGAAAGTGGAAGTTGGAAATCTGTTGAAACAGGTTGGGGTAAAGACGGCAAACCGAGCTTCTTTGCAGTTGTTAAAGAAACTGCCGGGAACGGTTCTGACGAAAATCAATCAGAAGCTGGGCTTTCGGTTTCTGACAAAATTCGGGCAAAAGGGTGTTATCAATCTGGTAAAGGTTGTACCCGTTGCCGGAGGCGTTGTCAATGGTGGTTTGAATCTCGTTGAAACAAAAGCCATTGGAAAACGGGCAATGAAAGTTTTTTTGCTGAAATAAAAAATAGAAATAGATAAATGACCGCTGTTCGGAGATGGATTCGGGCAGCGGTTTTTTCTGTCTGGGTGAAAGTTTCAGATTGGTTTTGATTTCGGATATATCCATAGTATTTGCAAAGAGCAGAAAGAAACACCAACAAAAATCACTCTAAATGTAAACAAACTGTAAATAATCGAATCAACGTCTTGACGAATTTAGCACAAGTGCTATAATAGTGTTAGCACTCAAATGGAAAGAGTGCTAATTTCAGAAGGGAGCGGCTGCGGTAACGCAGTCGGGATTGGATATGGAACAGAAACAGTTTAAAGCAGAGTCCAAGCGGCTCTTAGATTTGATGATTCATTCGATTTATACCCACAAGGAAATTTTCCTGCGGGAATTGATTTCTAATGCAAGCGATGCAATTGACAAGTTGTATTTCCGTTCGTTGACGGATGACAGCGTCAATATGACGAAATCAGATTTTGCCATTGAAATTATTCCAGATAAAGAAAACCGTACCCTGACCATTAAAGATAATGGGATCGGTATGACCAAGGAAGAACTGGAAGAACACCTCGGAACAATTGCAAACAGCGGTTCTTTGCAGTTCAAGAGCGAAAACCAGATGGAAGACGACCACCAGATTATCGGTCAATTCGGTGTTGGTTTTTATTCTGCATTTATGGTTGCTAGTCGGGTGACTGTAAAGTCCAAGGCATTTGGTGCAGAGAAAGCATATGTATGGCAGTCTGAGGGAACAGACGGTTACACCATTGATGAATGTGACAAGGATACCGTTGGTACAGAAATCACACTGGAACTCCTGCCGGACGAAGAAGATAAAGAAGAGGGAGCAGAAAAGTACAGCGATTACCTCGACCAGTACCGGATTCAGTCTTTGGTAAAGCGGTATAGCGATTACATTCGTTTCCCAATTCGCATGGAAATGACCAAGTCCCGGAAGAAGGAAGATTCGGACGAGTACGAAGAATATACAGAACTGGTGACACTGAACAGCATGACACCGCTCTGGAAGAAGAACAAGAACGAACTGACGGATGACGATTACAACAACTTCTATAAGGACAAGTTCAATGATTACAGCAACCCACTGCATCACGCTCTGGTACACAACGAAGGGACGGTTACTTATGATGCATTGTTGTATATTCCGGAACGGGCACCGTTCAACTACTATTCGAAAGAATATGAAAAGGGCTTGCAGCTGTATGCAAACGGTGTTTTGATTATGGAACGCTGCGAAGACTTGCTGCCGGATTACTTCAGCTTTGTAAAGGGTCTGGTAGACTCCGAAGATGTTTCCCTGAACATTTCTCGTGAAATGCTTCAGCATGATGCCCAGATGCGGTTGATTGCAAAGAGTGTGGAACGAACCATTAAGAACGAACTCAGCCGGATGATGAAGAACGAACGGGAACAGTATGAAAAGTTCTATCAGGCATTTGGCTTGCAGCTGAAATATGGTGTTTATTCGGACTATGGTATGCATAAGGATATGCTGCAAGACTTGCTGCTGTTTACCTCCTCTAAGGATCAGAAGCTGACCAGTCTGGCAGAATATGTTGACCGGATGCCGGAAGACCAGACTTGCATTTATTATGCATGCGGCGAAAGCATTGCCAGAATTGAGGCTCTGCCGCAGACCGAACTGGTGAAAGATAAGGGCTATGAAATCCTGTACTTTACCGACAGTGTAGATGAATTTGCAATCAGAATGCTGATGAAGTATAAGGACAAGGAATTCAAGTCCGTTTCTGCAAATGATTTGAATCTGGAGAGTGAAGAAGAAAAGAAGGAACTCGAACAGAAAGAAACCGAAAGCAAGGATATGCTGGAAACCATGCAGAAGGCATTGGATGGCAAGGTTGCAAAGGTAAAGCTGTCCGGTAGACTGAAATCGCATCCGGTTTGCCTGAGCAACGAAGGAGATTTGTCCATGGAAATGGCAAAGACTCTGAATGCAATGCCGGGCGTTGACCAGCCAGTACAGGCACAAACGGTTCTGGAACTGAATCCGGAGCATCCGATTTATCAGAAGTTGAAAACATTGGATGATGAAACGCTGGGCAAGTACAGCCAGCTGCTGTATAATCAGGCATTGTTGATTGAGGGCATGCCGATTGCAGACCCAGTTGCATTCTCGAATTTGATTTGTGAATTGATGGAAGCATAAGCGATTCATTGGAATTTTTAAAACTCCTCTGCTTGTTAAAAGAAACAGGCAGGGGAGTTTTTATTTTGAAGCAGGACGTTGTAAAAATCTTTCGCCGCAGGCGAACTGCGGTCGAGCTGGCTCAGCTCGGCGGAGGGGTGCAGGGGGCAAGCTGCCCCCTGCAAAGAGTGGACAATTAGCAGGAATAGAAATCTAAGAGAAATAAAGTGAACGGCTGTTCGCCGTTCTATAAAGCATAAAAAATTCAGAAAAACCGAAATCTAAGAAAGATTCATAGATAATTCGGACAACGCAACCACCGGCGAACAGCACAAAGGCAAAGAGCGAAGCGATTTTGCCGAACCGTACGCAGACGGTTTCCCCAGAACAAAAAATCCATTCAAAACATTCCCCACACATTGACAAAAATCCGCAGAATTTGTATAATAGCAGAAGATTGTACTTTATGATAGAAAGGATTTGTGTTCCATGTATCCTGCTCGGATTTTTGCAGTTCTGCTTACCATTTGCCTGATCATTTGCAGCTTATCCCTGCCCGTATCTGCAACCGCAACCGCACTGCCCTATACACAGTCATCAGACAGCCTTACCACAAATGGGCTTTATTTACGGCTGAATCTGCGGAATGAATGGGGCAATTCCAACTGTACCGACTTGCAGCCGAGTTCGGCTTCTGATTATTTGAGCGTGACATTTACCATTTCCGGATTGGGCAAGCTCTCAGAACCTTATGTGATTTCCCTGTTGGGTGCTGCGGAAGATCTTACATTTTTTGGAACAGAGGAAGATACAGCAACCCCCGGCGAGGTGCATATTACACGGGACGGAACATATCAGGTGAAAACCCTGCTTCCGCACGCAGTTGCGGAGGTTTTCTGTTTGATGCTGGAAACAAACATTCCACTTGCTGCTTATACCGATACTATGGTTGCAGCTGATACCGGAATTGCTATTACTGTGCAGCAAATCACAACGGAAACAGATGCTCCCGTTGTGCAGTCGGAACGGGGCGATCCGGACGGAGATGGTACAGTTTCCGTGCAGGATGCTGTGATGGTGCTGACTTATTATGCAAAGAAATCGGTGGGATTAAAGCCGGAAACGGATGCCCAGTTTCAGTATATTCAAAGGGGCGATATTGATGAGGATGGCGTGATTTCCGTGCAAGATGCGGTTTTGATTTTGACGTACTATGCGAAGAAATCCGCTGGATATGCTCCAGATTGGGACAACCTCTGAAAAAGGATTTGAACAAATATCGGATAGCATAAAGTGCTTTTTAAGCAGCTTTCCACTTTAAAATAGGAAAAAACAGGTGATTTTACTGTAAAATCGGAAAGATACAGCTTATATTTACCATAAAAAGGAAAATAAAATGGAAAGAAATACAAGTTTTTCTGGGAATCTTTTTCAACTTACGTTTGTGAAAGAATCTTGCTTTTGTTGAAAATGTCGGTTCTATCCGTAAATCATTGACATTCCATAGAAAAGTGCGTATAATAAACAGAGAGAAAGTAAAAATTTTGATAGTACTTAAAAAATAGGAAAAGAGTGGAAATTATGGAAAAATTAAGAAAGAACACTTGCCGGAAAGCGATTTCTTTTTTTGTCACGGGATTGTTGACAATCGCTTGTCTGCCTGCAAATGTTTCCGTTTTTTCAGCAGCTTGGAACGGAACTGTGGATACCAGTTGGTATCAGGCAGGCGAAACACAGCTTTCTATCTCAAATCCGGAAGAATTGGCTGGACTGGCAAAATTAGTGAACGATGGAACAACCAACTTTGAGGGCGTGACCATTACGCTGGAAGCAGATTTACAGATGAATCCGCTGACCAATTGGGAAAAATGGGAAACCGCCGAAGCACAGCCGTCTAACACTTGGGTTCCGATTGGGATTGTCAATCAATCCTTGTTTCACGGAACATTTGACGGCAATGGACATACAATTTCGGGCTTATATGCTCAAAAAAGCGGGGAAACAGGCTTGTTTGCCGGACTTTATCGAACAGCAACGGTAAAAAATCTGACCATCGAAAAAAGTTATCTAAGTAGCTGTGATACCTTTGCAGGTGGTATTTGCGGCTATAATTATAAGGGAACAATTGAAAATTGCGAAAATCGAGCTGTAGTATCTTCTTGGTATTACATGGCTGGCGGTATCTGCGGCGTGAACTTTAACGGAACGGTTTCCCGTTGCAGCAATGACGCATTTATTTCCGGACAGGAAGCAGCTGGCGGAATTGCTGGGCAGAGCATCTATGCAATTGTATCAGAAAGTTGCAGTACAGGAAGAGTTTCTTCCCTGCAATTTGCTGGCGGTGTCGTTGGACAAGAGAGTGGCGGCATCGTGCAGAGCTGTTACAACACCGGAGCGATTAAAGGAAATACCATAGCTGGCGGCGTGGTTGGAGCATTTGAATGTGGTTCGATTGAAACTTGTTTCAATATCGGAACGGTTTCTGGAAATGAAAAAATAGGTGGTATTGTTGGGGAGAGCAATGCTAATTGTACAGCGTGCTATTATCAATCCGGTGTGACGGATACGCAGCCAATTGACCGAGAAATTTGCACGGCAATGAAGCAATCGGAGATGCAGAAAGCAACCTTTGCACAAAAACTCGGAGCAGCTTATTCCGGTATTACGGGTAGTTATCCGCTGTTGTCCTGGCAGCAACGACATGCTCAGACAACTGAAACAACAACGGATGCAACCACAGCAGGAACGACCAAAGCAACTGTAACTACTACTACCACAAAAAAGACCACGACAGGCACAACGAAGCCTTCCAACACCACAACTTCTGCGAGAACTACGCAGACCACAACAATTACCTCTCTGGAGCAGCCTGTTACTGGAACAACCTTAGAGGGGGATGGGAGAGTCGTTACGCAGAAAAATATCAAGGAGATTCACCAAATCGGTGCAACGCTGCAACTGTATTACTTAGGGGAAAAGGGTGAAGTGCCTCAGTGGGTTTCGACGGATGACAGCGTTGCAACGATTGACCAAGATGGCGTATTGACAGCAGTTTCCGAAGGAAGTGTTATCGTTGGGGCGTTGGTCAACCAGAAATTTTATAAATTGACCATTACCATTTCTGTTCCAAAGACCACAGCAGAAACGACGATACCAATCGAAACAGAAACCACCGATTTGACAACAGCGACCACCGAACCAATGACAACTACAATTGTAACCACGACAACCACCTTGCCTGACCCCTATGAAATGGGCGATGTAGATGGAGATTCTATGGTTAGTGTAGATGATGCCATACAGATTTTGACGTATTATGCAAGACGTGCTGCCGGATATACCACATTCTTCTCTGAGATTGCTCACATCAATGATTTGGCAACGAGTGCTGCTGATATCAACGGCGATGGTGTAATTTCTGTAGAAGATGCCGTTGCAGTTTTGACGTACTATGCAAAGTCTGCTTCTGGTATGCAGCCAAGCTGGGCGGATGTCATTGGCACTTCATCGAAACAGGCAAATACAGAGTCCGGAGAACCAGTAGAATCATTGCTGCCGGAAGAATTTGCACTGCTGCCGATGGAAGGCACAGAATAACAGGCTTATGATATAGTTTATCATAAATTGAGGGAAAAACAGTCCTTTTTGAGAGAAAGGGGCTGTTTTTTATCGTTCGCCTTTTTTCTTTGCAGTGATTTGGAACAAAATTGCCGAGCAAATCGGAATTGCACACGAAGAAATCGCAACAACAATCCAGAGTGGCAGCGACATCGGAACAGTCGTGAAAATCATCTGTAGAGCCGAACTTTCCACCGCTGCAAATAAGATACCGGCGGAAACCGCAACCGCAGCCAGCAACTTCCAGTTATTCCAGAGTGGCAGATGAAACAGGGATTTTGTTTCTGATTTGCACTCAAAAACATGAATCAGCTGCGAGAGAATCAGCGTACACAGGGCAGTGGTACGGGCAGCCTCCAGCGTTCCGCCGAGCCGCAGTGCCATCGAGAATGCTCCCAATGTGCAGACGCCAATTAACAGCCCTCGAAAGACAATTCGCTGCAACAGACCGCCGGAGAAGAACGGCTCTTCTGGTTTTCGAGGTGGCTGCCGCATGGCATCCGGTTCGGGCTGTTCCATGCCAAGGGCAATCGCTGGCAGCCCATCCGTGACCAGATTCACCAGCAGCAATTGCGTGGGCAGCAGAATCACAGGCATGCCCATGAGAATCCCCAGCAGCATCGTGATGACTTCCCCGATGTTACAGGAGAGCAAATAGCGGACAAATTTTCGGATGTTGGCATAAATACAGCGTCCCTGCTCCACAGCATAAACCAAAGTCGACAGGTTGTCATCCAATAGAATTACATCTGCCGCCTGTTTTGCAACTTCTGTGCCGGATTTCCCCATAGCAACGCCGACATCTGCCTCTTTCAGGGCTGGGGCATCGTTTACACCATCCCCCGTCATTGCAACAATTGCACCCGTTTTCTGATAGGCACGTACCAACCGCAGCTTATGAGCAGGATTGACTCTTGCAAAGACTGCATATTCCTGGATACAAGCGGCAAGCTGTTCATCGCTCAAAGCATCCAGTTCCTGTCCTGTCATCGCCTTTTTTCCGTGCAGTAGCCCTGCTTGCTCTGCAATGGCAAGGGCAGTTTTTTTGTGGTCACCAGTAATCATTACAGTTTGAATTTTCGCCTGTTCGCAAGTGCGAATCGCCTGCTTTGCCGATTCTCGAGGAGGGTCTAACATACCGCTCAACCCCAGAAAAATCCAGTCGCCATCCGATTCCCGATAGGCAAACGCCAATACTCGCAGAGCACGTTCTGACAAAGTTTGCACAGCGGAGCGGATTTCTTCCCGAAACGATTCGGTCAGCGTGGTGACCGTTGTTCCATGCAGCAATTGCGTGCAGAGCGGCAATACACGGTCTGCTGCACCCTTGAGGTATTGTCGTTCTGTGCCGTTGTAGGAAACCGTGACTTCCATCTTTTTGGTTTCGCTGTCGAAAGGCTCCATATGGTGGAGGGGATAGCGTTGCTTGCAGCGTTCCCGAGAGAAACCAGCCTTTTCCGCTGCGATTAGCAGGGCGGTTTCTGTCGGGTCGCCGATGGGATTTTGTCCGGGGGTATGTTCTGCCGTGGTGCAGAGCATACAGCATTCCAGTAAAGTTTGTAAAGCCGGATGCTGTTCGGGAGAAACTGCCGCTCCCTGTTGGCGAATGCACTGGTCAACAGAGAAATGTGCGGTACTAATCACCAAGTCTGTGACAGTCATGTCATTCTCTGTAATTGTCCCTGTTTTATCCGCACAGAGAATCCCAGCACAGCCCAGTGTTTCAACACTGTGTAGACGGTTGACGAGAGCCTGGTGTTTCATCATACGGCTGACTGCCAGTGCAAGGGCAATGGTAACAGTTGCCGGTAAGCCCTCCGGAATGGCAGCAATGGCAATGGTGATGCCTGTCATCAGCATATCAAAAATCGGTTCTCCTCGGAAAACCCCTGCGAAAAAGACCAGAATACATACAACAATGCAGAGCAATGCAACGACTTTTCCCAGTCCAGCAAGGCGTTTTTGCAGTGGTGTTTGAGAAACTGTGACATCGTGCAGCAAGTCGGAAATCTGTCCCATCTGCGTTTTCGTGCCCGTTGCAATGACGCAGGCAGTGGCAGAGCCTCGCAGGATGGCAGTTCCTGCATAGACGACATTTTTCTTGTGGAGGGCGTTGTCCGTGTCGGTTTCTGCTCCAGCAGTTTTGGAAACAGCAGCCGATTCGCCCGTTAAAATGGATTCATTGGCAG
>OGUO01002019.1_pt1 | contig 12771 bp, 9 predicted proteins | sample 1553641 | NCBI WGS metagenome assembly OGUO01 (sample SAMEA2579980, study PRJEB22360) | human gut metagenome | biome: human gut; feature: human-associated habitat; material: faeces | place: Denmark | collected 2008/2010 | reverse complement strand
AAATATGATGTTTTATAATTGCAAGGCCTGATTAAACTTGCAATAAAACATCGTTAAACAGGGAGGAAAATATGCCAGTATTTGATTTCAGCGGAAGTGACAACAAGAATAAGAACATAGTTACATATGAGACATTTCAGTCATCGGAAAGAACAGCCACAGCAGAGAAACCGATAATGCTCCTGGAGAACTCGACCAGGAAGTGGGCGCACCACTCCGGCGGAAAGTTCACAAATCCGATCAAAAGGACAGCATTTGAATTTGACGAGGTGGACGGAGTTCAGTCTGCCGACATATTGAAGATAGATGCGAGATTTGTAAGCCTTCTCAAATGGCTCGGCGAAAATCATATCAACGTCCGTCTGTCAGGAGAGAACAGACCGGAAGGCTATGCAGTATATAAGATAAGGGAGACCGAGTTCGGCGGCGGGGCAAAGCTGTCGGCAAATGACGGATTCCTCCAGTTCATGATAGAGCGACTTCTTGCAAGTGATGCCCCTTCAGAAGAGGAGAAATCCGAGGAGGAAGAAGAGGAGGAGGCACTTGGCGACGACATGAAACTCACAAGCATGCAGAGTATCATTGATTTCATGCACTGTGCCGGAAGAACGCTCCCTGACAATATAAGACTGTGGGCGAGAAGAAATCTTGCGGTTGCGAGATCCAGCGAGGTATCACCGGAGGAGAGACGCCACGCCCAGAGAGCACTTTCCATGGCGATGAACATCAGATGGAAGAGCAATTACTTTGAGTCTATCGACCCGCAGGAAGCAAGAAGAATCCTCGATGAAGAACTGTACGGTATGGAGAAGGTAAAACAGAGAATTATCGAGACGATCATCCAGATCAACCGTACGCATACGTTACCGGCATACGGTCTGCTTCTGGTAGGACCTGCAGGAACCGGAAAATCCCAGATTGCCTATGCGGTTGCACGAATCCTGAAATTGCCGTGGACAACTCTGGATATGAGTTCCATCAACGATCCGGAACAGCTGACCGGAAGTTCCCGTGTCTATGCCAATGCAAAACCCGGTATCATCATGGATGCATTTTCGATGGCAGGAGAGTCCAATCTGGTATTTATCATCAACGAGCTGGACAAAGCTGCCTCCGGCAAAGGAAACGGAAACCCGGCGGATGTTCTGCTGACCCTGCTTGATAACCTGGGATTCACCGATAACTATATGGAATGTATGATCCCTACGGTAGGTGTCTATCCGATCGCCACCGCCAACGACAAATCCCAGATCAGTGCACCGCTGATGTCCCGTTTTGCGGTGATCGACATTCCGGATTATACAGACGAAGAGAAGAAAATTATTTTCTCAAAATACGCACTGCCGAAAGTACTGAAGCGAATGAGTCTGAAAGAAAATGAAATTATTCTGACAGATGAGGGGCTGGACAGAATCATTCAGAAACATGCGAATACCAGCGGTATCCGTGATCTGGAACAGGCCGCAGAGCATATCGCAGCCAATGCTCTGTATCAGATTGAAGTCAATCATATGCAGTCCGTAACGATCGATGCACAGATGGTAGAGAAAGTGCTTGAGTAATAAATACGAAAGAAAGTGTGACAGATGACTGGGTACACTAAAATTGCCAAAGGAGGATAATTGTTATGTGGAATGGAAAGAAAAAAGCAGTAACATTCAGTTACGATGATGGTGTGACACAGGATTGCCGTCTGGTGGAAATGATGAATACTTATGGTGTAAAAGGCACCTTTAACTTAAACAGCGGTATGCAGTCTTATGCAAATGTATGGGAACATCCCAAGGGGCTTCTGATTCATCGAATGAACACTGAAGGTTTAAAAGAACTGTATCAGGGACATGAGATTGCAGCACATTGTCTGACACATGCAGATCTTCCCAAATATGATGAAGAGACGATCCGCAATGAGATTCTGGAAGACAAGAAAAATCTGGAAGAACGGTTTGGGCAGCCTGTTGTGGGAATGGCATATCCGTTTGGTACTTATAACGATACAGTAGTGGATATTGCGCGTGCCTGTGGTATCCGTTATTCCCGTACGATAGAGCGGACCGGAAATTTTGGACTTCCGGAAGAGCCGCTGACACTGAAGCCAACCTGCCATCATAATGATGCGGATGTGATGGATCTGATTGACCGTTTTCTGGCATCTGACAGTGAGGAACCACAGCTTTTCTATCTGTGGGGACACAGTTATGAGTTTGACGTGGATCAGAACTGGGATCGGATGGAAGAGATCCTGAAAAAATTGTCCGGTCATGATGAAATCTTTTACGGAACAAACAGAGAAGTGTTATTTGGTGAATAATAACTATCTCGTACATAATATTATGATTATGTTCTGAATACCATCAGAATCTGTGACAGATGCAAAGAAAAAAGGAGAACACAAATGCAATATGCAATCATAGGAGCCGGAGGAACCGGCGGAGTTATGGGATATTTTATGACAAAGGCAGGAAAAGATGTGACACTGATTGCCCGTGGCCGTCATCTGGAAGCTATGAAAGAGCATGGATTGACTCTGGAGCGTCTCTGGGATCCGAATCCTGAGACAATTGCTGTGAAAGTAACGGATATGGAACACTACAAGGAACAACCGGATGTGATCCTGGTGTGTGTAAAAGGGTATTCACTGAAAGATACCGTCCCGTTTATCCGCCGCGTGGCAAAACCGGATACGATCGTGATTCCGATTCTGAATATCTATGGAACCGGTGCAAAACTGCAAAAAGAACTGCCGGAACTTCTGGTAACAGACGGATGCATCTATGTATCTGCCAACATCAAAGAACCGGGTGTGTTATTGCAGCATGGAAAGATTCTGCGGATCGTCTTTGGAGTTCGGGAAAAGACAGACTGGAGATCGGAACTCGAAGAGATCCGTCAGGATTTTACGGACAGTGCTATTGACGGAATTTTATCCGAAAATATTCGCAGAGAAGCACTTGAAAAATTCTCCTATGTGTCTCCGATCGGAGCAGCAGGACTGTACTGTAACGCGGTAGCGGGGGATTTTCAGAAAGAGGGCGCTCCGCGGGAACTGTTTTGTTCGATGATCCGGGAAATCGCAGCACTTGCAGATGCTATGGGCGTTCCATTTCAAAAAGACATGGTAGATGTTAACTTACATATTTTGTCTAATCTTGCACCGGAAACAACTACTTCTATGCAGAGGGATGTAATGGCTGGGAAACCATCAGAAATCGACGGACTGGTATACGAAGTGGTTCGCATGGGAAAACTATATGGTGTGCCGGTTCCCTCTTATACGAAAGTAGCTAATCGACTGGCTGAGAAAAAAGGGATTATTTTTGATATGGATGGTGTTCTGGTCAATACGGAACCGTTGCATTTTCGGTGTTGGCAGGAAGTGCTGAAAGAGGACGGAATTGCGCTGGACTATGAGATTTACAAACCGTGCATCGGTTCTACCAGAGAAGTTATCAGTGAAATTGTGTTTAATACATCTATGACAGGTTATTTGGAAATTTTAACAGATCCGTCCTATTGCGGCCAGTCTGTCGTTATGACGTATCCGTTGATTGGCAATTATGGTGTATGTTATGAGGATATGGAGGATCCGGAATCTTATGTAGACGGTTATATCGTCAGAGAGCTCTCCAATAGCCCAAGCAACTCCAGAAGAGAAGATAAACTTGAATAATTTCTGGTGGATCATGATATCGCCGGCATCCAGGGCATTGATACACGTGCATTGACAAAACGTCTGAGAAACTACGGTACAATGAACGGCATGATCACAACCAATGAAAATTTTGTTCTGGAAGAGGTTCTTCCGAAGATTAAGGCATACAAAGTAACAGATGTGGTAAAACGTGTCAGCTGCAAGGAGAAGACAAGGAGAAGGGGGACAACGCCATGCACCTGGTAGGCATGGACAGTTATGCGGAAAAGACGATGGACAAAATCGTAGCACTTGCAAAATCAAGAGGATTTGTATATCCGGGTTCTGAGATTTACGGAGGTCTTGCAAATACATGGGATTACGGAAATCTTGGTGTAGAGTTGAAGAACAACGTAAAAAGAGCATGGTGGCAGAAATTCATTCAGGAAAACCCTTACAACGTAGGTGTTGACTGTGCCATCCTTATGAATCCACAGACATGGGTTGCATCCGGACATCTCGGAGGATTCTCTGATCCGTTAATGGATTGCAAAGAGTGCCATGAGCGTTTCCGTGCAGATAAGATCATTGAGGATTTTGCTGCTGAGAAGAACATTGAATTAAAGGGCTCTGTGGATGGATGGACACAGGAAGAAATGAGAGATTTCATCGAGGAACATCAGATCCCATGTCCTACATGTGGCAAACATAACTTCACAGACATCCGTCAGTTTAACTTAATGTTTAAAACATTCCAGGGTGTTACTGAAGATGCAAAGAACACAGTTTATTTAAGACCTGAAACAGCACAGGGTATTTTTGTAAACTTCAAGAATGTACAGAGAACTTCCCGTAAGAAGATTCCGTTTGGTATCGGACAGATCGGTAAATCCTTCCGTAACGAGATCACACCGGGTAACTTCACATTCCGTACCCGTGAGTTCGAGCAGATGGAGCTTGAGTTCTTCTGTGAGCCGGATACAGATCTTGAGTGGTTTGCATACTGGAAGAAGTTCTGCCTTGACTGGCTGAGTGCTCTCGGACTTAAGGATGATGAGGTTCGTTACCGTGACCATGATAAGGAAGAACTGAGCTTCTACAGCAAGGCTACCACAGATGTGGAATTCCTTTTCCCATTCGGATGGGGCGAGCTCTGGGGAATCGCTGACAGAACAGATTATGACCTGACACAGCATCAGAATGTATCCGGCCAGGATCTCACATACTTCGACGATGAGAAGAAACAGAAATATATCCCATACGTTATCGAGCCATCACTTGGAGCAGACCGTATGGTACTTGCTTTCCTCTGCAGCGCTTACGATGAGGAAGTTCTGGATGCAGAGAAGAACGATGTCCGTACAGTCCTTCATTTCCATCCGGTACTTGCACCGGTTAAGATCGGTGTGCTTCCGCTTTCCAAGAAGCTTAACGAGGGTGCTGAGAAGATCTACCAGCAGCTTTCCAAGAAGTACAACTGTGAGTACGATGACCGTGGAAACATCGGTAAACGTTACCGCAGACAGGATGAGATCGGTACTCCGTTCTGTATCACTTATGACTTCGAGTCTGAGAATGACGGTGCAGTTACAGTCCGTGACCGTGACACTATGGAGCAGGTACGTGTGAAGATCGATGAGCTTGATGCATACTTTGCTGATAAATTTACATTCTAAGTAAATACATTTTTTAATGAAAAACCTCCGGCTATTTTCTGGCCGGAGGCTTTTTTTCGACAAGTCTGTTTTTCATCCGCCAGTTTCTTGGCGACATTCCGTATACATTTTTGAAAGCCCGGGAAAAATGCAGCTGATTGGGATATCCGACTGCATTTCCGATATCTGCGATAGACAGGGCTGTGATCTTAAGAAGTTCTGCAGCTTTGGTCATGCGATAGCTGATCAGGAATTCCTGGGGAGAACGTCCGATGGTGTCGTGGAAGATCTTACCGAAATAGCTTCGGTTCAGGCCGCAGCAGGCTGCGATATCCTCAATGGAAATATCATTCTGGAAATTCTGTTCAATAAAAGAGAGCGCCTCCTTGATATAAAAATCACGGATACTTCCATCCTGTTTCATGCGGACAGTTTCAGTAGAGCGCATAAAGTAATCCAGAAAAAGCCAGGTATGTCCGATAAGATGAAAGGGTGATTCCTGGGAATTATGGCTGATATAAAGCATTTCCTCCATCATTTTCTGGCGGAGATCTGCAGAGTGGCTGTGATAGACCGGATGGTCCGGACTTAAACCTGCAGTTTCCACGATCTCTTTTGCCCGGAGCCCGTCAAATTCCACCCAGGTGTACTCCCATGGAAAGTCGGTATCTGCAATGTAGGTGTTGATCTGACCGGGAAAAAGCATGAAACCCTGGCCGCTTTTTACCTGATAGGTGATGGTCTCTCCTGCGGAATTGTCTGCCATCAGAGTTCCGGTACCGGAGATCACATAATGAAAAATATAATGGTTTCGTGCTGCCGGGCCGAATGAATGTGCCGGAGCGCAGTGCTCCCAGCCATATTGGTATAGTCCGATATCAACAAAGTTTTCATTTGGAAAAACGGAGAAGAGAAGGTCATTCATATTTTTATCCTTTAGGCGTATGATTTTGTCTGGTTTCAGTAACATTATATATTAAAACATTAGGGAACATCAATATATGTATAAAAATGCAATTACCAAAACAGCCTGTAAAATATACAAAAAAGAGAAAAATAATCGAGAAAACTTTGTGAGAAAATTAAGTTTCGCGAGAAACCTATTGATTTTCGATGAATCAGGAATATACTAATTTTAGATAAAAGTAGTGATATAGGTATAGAATATATCAAAATGCTAGATGACTTTAATGAAGACAGAGAAAAATTGCATTTTGATATAAAACAAGAAAAACGCTGCTATTTATGCAAGCATAAAGCTATGTTAAAATAGCTTTCAGAAAAAAGAAACCAGAGAATAAGTATTGGAGAACCCGAAATAACCATTTTAGCTAAAACGGGTGATATCCGACTTATCAAATAAAGGGAAAAGGAAGGAGAATAACAAGATGCGCAACAGAAGTAAATGGATCCTCTGTATGGGACTTGCCTTTACCATGGCAGCTTCCGTTACATTGAGCGGATGCGGCACAGGTAAAAAGGACAGCGGAAAGACAGAGATCGAACTTGTGCAGTATAAACCGGAAGCGGTTAAGGCATTTGAAAAACTGGAAGAAAAATTCAATGCCACTCATGATGATATCCATCTTACCATCGAATCACCAAACGATGCTATGACTGTATTGAAGACAAGATTTATCCGTGAGGATAATCCGGATATCATTGGAATCGGAGGCGATGTTAACTTTTCCAATTTTATTGATTCTGATATGCTGATGGATATTTCCGATTATCAGGGACTGGATTCGATCAAAGATGCATATAAAGAAATTGATAAAGCGCTGGAATTCGTTCCGGAAGACGGAGTCTATGCGGTTCCTTACGTGGCCAATGCCGCCGGAATCCTTTACAATCGTGAGCTTTTCAAGGAGCATGGCTGGCAGATCCCGACTACATGGGATGAATTTATGAGCCTTTGCCAGGAAATTCAGGATGCAGGTATCCAGCCGCTTTATTTCGGATTTAAAGATACCTGGACCTGTCTTGCACCGTGGAATTCTATTGCGGTAGATCTTGCACCAGCCGATGTATGCCGCCAGGTAAACCAGGGAAACACTACTTTTGCAAAAGAGTATAAGGAAGTAGCAGACCGTATGCTGGAGCTTATCCAGTATGGACCGGATGATCCCTTTGCCTATGATTACAATGGAGCCTGCACCGCTTTTGCAAAAGGGGAGGCTGCCATGTATCCCATCGGAAGCTATGCGATCCCGCAGATCCAGAGTGTAAATCCGGATATGGATATTGATTCTTTTGTAACACCGGCAAGCAATGATCCGTCAGAAAACAAACTGAATTCCGGAGTTGACCTTCAGTTCTGTGTGATGGATGACTGTGAGAATAAGGAAGCTGCATATGAAGTGCTGGATTTCCTTCTTGAGGATGAGAATATACAGACATATCTGGATGATCAGAAGGCAGTTCCCTGTAAAGAGGGTGATTTCACACTTCCCTCTACTCTGGATGGTATGAAGGAATACATAGAAGAGGGAAGGATGGCCGACTACCAGGATCATTATTATCCTACAGAGATGGCTGTGGATGCACAGATCCAGACCTTCCTGATGAAAAAGGATAAAGATGCATTCCTGAAAAAATTTGATACAGACTGGACAAGATATAACCGTGACATTATCCGTAAAGTACAGGACTATGAGGAGAAGAACGGGGAAGGAGAGAACTGATCATGGGAAAAAAATCTATGAGTGGAAGAAAGTTGACCTTTCTTCTGATCACCATTCCGATCGTGGCATTATTTTTCTGCTTTAACACACTGCCTCTGATCAAGGGTGTGATCTACAGCTTTACGAACTTTAAAGGCTATGGAAGCTATGACTGGGTAGGACTTCGAAACTATAAGGATCTTTTTACAGACAGCCGTGTTGGCGGTTCCTATCTGTTTACCTTTAAGCTGGCCATCGTGGCAACTATCGTAACGAATGTACTCAGCCTGATCCTGGCACTTGGACTGAACAGCAAGATCCGTTTCAAGAGTGCACTGCGTGGAGCTTATTTTATTCCGAATGTACTTGGCGCACTGGTCGTAGGATATATTTTCAATTATTTCTTTACATATATCCTGCCTGCATTCGGAAAGATGATCGGAAATAAAACATTGTCTTCCAGCATGCTTTCCAGTACGAGCCTGGCATGGGTTGCCATCGTGATCGTGTGTGCATGGCAGTCCATTGCAATGAATACGATCATCTACATTTCCGGTCTTCAGACAGTGCCGGAGGATGTATACGAGGCAGGCGCTATTGATGGTGCTACCGGATTCAGTAAGTTCCGTTACCTGACATTCCCGCTGATCGTTCCGTTTTTCAGCATCAACATGGTTCTCTGTGTGAAAAACTTCCTGATGGTATTTGATCAGATCATGGCTTTGACAAAGGGTGGTCCTGCACAGAGTACAGAATCTATTTCTTACTTGATCTATAACAATGGTATGAGTGGAGGACAGTTTGGATTCCAGAGTGCCAATGCGGTTATATTCTTTATCGTGATCGTGATCATTTCTGCAATGCAGTTGACTATCACAGGGAAAAAGGAGGAGCAGCTGTAATGAAAACGAAAGTAAGAGAAAAAGCGAACTGGCCGGTAACGATCCTTCTGATCCTTGGCCTTATCACAGTGGTATTTCCGCTTTATATGACAATTGTGATCGCATTCAAGCAGCCGACAGAGATGACCAACAGTGTAGCCGGGATCCTGTCTCTGCCAGAGAAATTCAGTCTTGCCAATTTCAGGGAAGCTATGGAGGTAACAGACTTCTGGCATTCTCTTGGAAACAGTGTATTGATCACTGTGATCACAGTGGTTCTTGCTATTGTAATTCATTCACTTTTAGGTTATGCTATAGCCAGAAACAAGAGAAGTAAATTTTATAAATTTATCTATCTCTATGTAGTGAGCGGTATGTTTGTTCCGTTTGCTATCCTGATGATGCCGCTTGTAAAGCAGACTGCTGAGATGGGCCTTGATAACAAAGTCGGTGTGATCATTCTTTATACGGTATTTTATATGCCTATGAACGTGCTTCTTTATTCCGGATATCTGACAAACATTCCAATGGCCCTTGAGGAGGCGGCCTGTGTGGATGGAGCCAGCACCTGGAAAACATATTGGAAGATCATCTTTCCGATCATGAAGCCGATGCATGCCACAGTGGCAGTTCTGACAGCACTTGGAACCTGGAATGATGTTATGACTCCACTGGTTATCATGTCCGGATCTACGGGTGGAACCACATTGCCCCTGGCACAGCTGAATTTCCAGACTCAGTTCGGAACAAATTATAACCTTGCGTTTGCCTCTTATCTGCTGGCACTGCTTCCGATCCTTCTGTTTTATCTGATCTGCCAGAAGCACATTTTAAATGGTGTTGTAAACGGTGCCGTAAAATAAAAACACAAGAAAAAGGAGGATTCACATATGGGAATCATCTACTGCGAGAAAGACAGAACGTTTACCCTGCAGACAAAAGAAACTACATATCAGATGCAGGTGGATCAGTACGGATTTCTTCTTCATCTCTATTATGGTAAAAAGGCAGAAGGCTGTATGGATTATCTTCTGACCTACTATGACAGAGGATTTTCCGGAAATCCCTATGATGCGGGAACAGACAGAACCTATTCCATGGACTCTCTTCCGCAGGAGCTTTCCTGCTACGGAAACGGAGATTTCCGCAGTGCATCACTGATGCTGGAAAACGGTGACGGAAGCATGAGCTGTGATATGCGTTACAAGAACTATACTATCCGTGACGGCAAATACAGCCTTCCGGGGCTTCCGGCGGTTTATGCAGATAATGATGAGGCACAGACTCTGGAGATCGTACTGGAGGATCCGGCTACCGGCGTGGAGGCCATGCTTCTTTACGGTGTACTTCCGGAACTGGATATCATTACAAGAAGCGTCTATATCCGCAATCAGAGCAGTGAGAAGATCTATGTGAACAAGGTGATGTCCGCAGAACTGGATTTTCTTTACGGAGATTATGACCTGCTTACTTTTTACGGAAGACATGCCATGGAGCGGAATCTGCAGAGAGTACCGGTGGCTCATGGAAGTCAGATGATCGGCAGTGTCCGTGGCACATCCAGCCATCAGTATAATCCGATGATGATCCTGGCAGAGAAGGACACAACAGAGGATCATGGAGGCTGCTATGCTATGTCCTTTGTATATAGTGGAAATTTCCAGGGTGAGGTTCTTAAAGATCAGTACAATCAGACAAGAATGCTCCTTGGTGTACAGGAGGAGTGCTTCCGGTATCCGCTGGAAGCCGGGGAGACCTTCTATGCACCTGAGGTGATCTTAAGCTATACAGATCAGGGAATGAACCGTCTTTCCCAGAATCTGCACAGCTGCATCCGTCATCATATCTGCCGTGGTAAATATAAGACAGAGGTCCGTCCGGTGCTGGTAAACAGCTGGGAGGCAGCATATTTCGATTTTACGGGAGATACGATCGTGGATCTGGCAAAAGAAGCTGCTTCCCTTGGAATTGATATGGTAGTGATGGATGACGGCTGGTTTGGGAAAAGAAACGATGATAATTCTTCCCTTGGGGACTGGCAGGTCAATGAAAAGAAACTGGGGGGAAGCCTGGCAGAGCTTATTACCCGTGTGCATAATCAGGGGGTGAAATTTGGCATTTGGATTGAGCCGGAGATGGTCAATGAAGACAGCGACCTTTACCGGGCACATCCGGACTGGGCAATTCAGATTCCGGGGAAAAAGCCGGTGCGCTCGAGAAACCAGTTACTGCTTGATTTTTCCAGAAAAGAAGTGCGCGACTGTGTATTTGATCAGATTTGTGCCGTGCTGGATCAGGGAAAAATTGATTATGTCAAGTGGGATATGAACCGCAGTATGGCAGATGTCTATGCCGGAAATCTTTCCTATGATTACGTGCTTGGTGTCTATGATTTTATGGAGCGCCTGTGCAGCCGGTATCCGGATCTTCTGCTTGAAGGATGCAGCGGTGGCGGCGGCAGATTTGACGCAGGAATGCTTTATTATTCCCCACAGATCTGGTGTAGTGACAATACCGATGCAATCAACCGCACAAGGATCCAGTACGGAACGTCGTTTTTCTATCCGGTTTCCGTAATGGGGGCGCACGTTTCAGCGGTGCCGAACCACCAGACCGGACGGGTAACAAGTTTCCACACCAGAGGGGTGACGGCGATGGCTGGAACCTTCGGTTACGAATTAAACCCGGCGCTTTTATCCGATGAGGAAAAACAGCAGATCCAGGAGCAGATTAAAACATACAAGAAGTTTGAAACGCTCATTAACGAGGGAACCTACTGGCGGCTGTCCGATCCGTTTATGGATGAAATTGCGGCATGGATGACGGTGTCAGAGGAACAGGATCATGCATTAGTCAGCGCAGTGCGTCTTAGGGCAGAGGCAAATCAGGCAGCCGTTTATGTCCGCCTGCGTGGGTTAAAACCGGATGCCGTGTATCTGGAAGAACAGAGCGGTAGACAGTATTCCGGTGCAGCACTGATGCATGCGGGAATTCCGCTTCCGCCGTTTACCAGAGAATATGAGGCGTATCAGTTTGTTTTTACAGAGCTGAAAGAGGCTGGAGCATTATACGAAAAAGTATAGAAATGGTGTGAGAGGAATACCAAAAATCGCATGGTCATCAGCATTTACGGTGGCTCCGGTTCCGGAAAAACAACACTTGCCACGGCATTGCAGCAGTATTTTTTAAATGACGGCAGGGGCTGTTACCTGCTCTCGGGCGATGATTATCCACACCGGATCCCAAAACGCAACGATGAAGAACAGCTGCGTGTGTATAAAGAAGCCGGGGAAGACGGACTGCGTGGATATCTCGGAACAAAGAAAGAGATTGATTTCGCCCGGATCAATGAAGTGCTTGCGGCATTTCATGAGGGAAAAGATACGATCACATTGCGGCATATGGGACGGGAAGATGGCGAGATTTCATCAGAAGAAACCGATTTTTCCGGAATATCTGTATTGCTTCTGGAGTGGACGCACGGAGGCAGTGACGATTTACATGGTGTGGATCTATCCGTCTTTCTGGAAAGTTCCCCGGAGGAGACAAAGGAGCGGCGCATCCGCAGAAACCGCGATGAGAATGCCGCAAGCCCGTTTATCTGCCGCGTGGTAGAACTGGAACAGGAAAAACTTGAAGTGCAGCGCAAAAATGCAGGATTAATCGTGGGAAAGGACGGAAGTGTTTATGAACAGTAAACCGATGCTCAATGCATATCCAGACAGTCTTGGAGGAAATCTTGGGGATATCGTAACATTGCTGAAAACGGAGGCTTTACAGAATGTATTTTCTTCTTTTTACATTCTGCCGAGTCTGTACCATTCCGATCTCGACCGGGGATTTTCCGTGATCGACTATGACCTGAATGAGCAGCTTGCCGACCGGGAAGACCTTGACCAGTTAAAGAATATGGGAATCAATCTGAAACTCGATTTTATTTT
>OGUO01002017.1_pt1 | contig 12773 bp, 9 predicted proteins | sample 1553641 | NCBI WGS metagenome assembly OGUO01 (sample SAMEA2579980, study PRJEB22360) | human gut metagenome | biome: human gut; feature: human-associated habitat; material: faeces | place: Denmark | collected 2008/2010 | reverse complement strand
AGCCAGGGGTGTTGCCGGGTATGTTCGATCTGTTTTTAGGAAAAGCTTATTTTGTAGTTGAAAAGCCTAGGGAGCGCAGGGTGATGCCGGAGCCCTTGAGAAGATCAGCCCAATATGGAACAGCCATATCCAGAGTGTCGTTGGCAAGCTCGGAAGCATCTTTTTGTGTCAGGATCTGTCTTAGCCTGGAAGAACTGATCCTGGGAGCGGCCTCTGTAACACAGACTGTGCCAGGCAGAATTGCCGATTCTGCCGGAAGCATGGTCAGTACAAAGACTGTTATCAGAGATATCAGGATTTTTTTCCATTTTTTCATAGCGATCCCTCCTTCGAAAAAATATGATGGTTCTCTTTATTGATTGATTATAAGTAAAATTCCGGAGAAGGGCACTGGCATTTGTGCCAGTAACTTTGTTATAAAGAAGAGAAGAAGTTATGTATGCTGTTCCCGATAGGCGGAAGGGGTGATCCCCATTTTCTTTTTGAAGCTGGTGCTGAAATAATATTGATTGGCATAACCACATTTCAGGCTGATCTCCTTCAGACTCATAGTAGTCGTAGTCAGGTAACGGGCGGCTGCGGAAATTCGCTGAGATGTGATAAAGTCACTGAGACTGATTCCCTGATTTTTTTTGAAAAGAGCACTTAAATAAGCAGGGCTTACATTGGCAGAGGCAGCAATATCATTGAGGCAGAGCGTATTGTCAGTGTAGTGTTCGTTGATATAGGAAATCACCAGTTCACAGAGCTTCTGGTGATAATCATTCATGGAGGAATCAAGCTTCCGGCATAAAAGATGGCACAGATCCTTCAGCCATTGACATAGCTCTTCCGTATTATGAAACTCATTTATGTGGTTGTAAACATACAAAATTTTAGTTTCAAGGTCATGCGTATCCAGATTTAATTCATAGAAAAATTTCAGGATCCGGCCAAGAAGAGAATAAATCTGTATGAAAGCGAAATTCTTTGTGCGAAATTTCTGAGTGAGCCAGTCGGAAAAATTCTGAAACCAGAGATCTATGGCAGCGGTATCCTTTTTGCAGAGAAGCCGGATCAGTTCATCCTCCTTTGTATCTGAAAAATCTGCAACAGACAGATCGGAACCCAGAGCCTCTCTTCCGTCAAAGATATTCTGATGTGGGAAAAAGAATCTGTATTCCAGTGCATGTACGGCGCTTTTATAAGAATGGTTCAGGTTCCAAAAATCCTGGACAATTGTTCCAATACCTGCGTTGAGAGAAAGTCCCAGTGGCTGGCAGGCATCTGCGATTGAGGAAATAAGTCCGCTGGTAAGCTGGCGGAAGCTGTTGGACTGACAGCCGCTGTGTCCCAGAATGCACAGATAGCCATCCATATCCGGGAGAAGATACACAAAATCAAGAGAAGCGGTTTCCTCAGTTATCAGATCCTGAAGGTTGAAAAGCTCCATCTGAAACTTTTCAATCCCGTAAACAGCTTTTAGATCCGGAGCATTTTCAAGCTCCAGAATAACAACTGTATAAAAATCATAATTCAGCTCCAGGTTCAGATACTTAAGATAAGGCTTCAGTCGGTAGGCTGCTTCAGAAGACGGAAGGTGTGTGATCTCGCGGAAAAATTTTTCCGTAAGAAGAGGCCTGCTTTGTTTCAGAAGCTGGAGATTTTTCTGTTCCTTTTCCATCAGTGCAAAAGCGTTTTTTACCTTCTGGATAAGATAGGCATAATCCAGAGGCTTTTCGATATAATCCAGAGCACCGAGGAGCAGAGCGCGTCTTGCATATTCAAATTTATCATAGGCACTGATCAGGATGATCTTCACCATAGGATTGATCTCAAGAGCTTGACGGCTCATGGAAATGCCGTCAAGATCAGGCATTTCAATGTCAGAAATGATCAGATCTGCCGGTTCTTTTTTCATGGCTTCGATAGCAGAGGTTCCATTGTAGCAGACATGGATGATCTCTGCATTCAGTGTTTCCCAGTCTATGTTTTTTTCGATACCTTCTGCAGATAAGTAATTATCATCTACGATCATTATTTTTTTCATCGATATCTTCCTCCATCTGTTCGAATTCAATGGTGACGTATGTGCCGTTTCCGGGGTTGCTGCGGATCCTTACGGAACCGTTTCCGTATAATGGGTTGGAAATACGGGAACTTACGTTGGAAATTCCAAAATGCTTCTCATAATCAATAACATTATGCTCAATAGCATGGCGCAGCTGTGCAAGGGTTTCGGAGTCCATGCCGGCACCGTTGTCCTCAATGGAGATCACAACCGTATCATCGCCATAAAGAACATGGATCGAAATGAAAACAGCTGGTGTGCCCGAAGAAATCCCGTGCAGAATGGAATTTTCGAGAAATGGCTGAAGTGTAAACTTGCAGATCAGGAAATTTTCGATTCCATCTTCTGCTTCGATCTCCCAGTCCAGATTATCTTTATGACAGAGCTTTTCCATTTCCAGATAAAGCCGGGCAATTTCCAATTCATCTTTAATAGGAATAAGTTCCTTTGATTTACGCAGGGTAAGACGGTAAAAGGCAGTCAGATTTGCAATCATCTGATCAGCAATGTCAAGCTTTCCAAGGGACTGGCAGGTACGGATCGATCCCAGGATATTGTAAAGAAAATGCGGATTGATCTGTGACTGGAGCAGCTGGTATTTCAGACGTTCTTCGTTTACGGAAAGATTTACAATGGACTTCAGGTTTCCGGCTATTGTGTGCTGCATATCTTCAAAGGTGATGCCCAGTCTGTCAATCTCATCATACCTGGAAGGATCATCCGGGTGGGGAACAGTAACGATAGATAGATGTTCCGGGTCATATCCCAGCTGAAAGGCTTCCATTGCATAGGAAAGTGCAGTGATCTTCCGGGTAAGATTTTCGGAAAACAGGATAACGATGATAACAGTAAGGAGCAAGAAAATAAGGACAGTGATCAGTAAGGCACGGATCAGGATGTGCGTGTTGCCCTGAATATAGCTTTCCGGGATTTCGGTAACATGAAGCCAGCCATTGCTTAAGGTGCAGCAGTTATAATATTTGTCGCCGCTGTGAAAAGAAGAATCTGCATTTCCTTTGAGTTTCTGAAACTGTGCTTTGGAAATTCCGGATAAATTCAGTGAGGATGTATTTTTTGCTGCAATCTCTCCGTGATCTGTGAGAATGTAGCTGTATATGCGGGAATCCAAAGCAGCAGGCTGCAGATAAGTGGTAAGCTCTGAGGTGTCCAGAGCAATGCCGTAGGCGTATTCCAGAATACCGGTGGCCTGATTTTTCAGTGCCCGGACGCAGAGGATCACATCGGCAGATGATTTTTTTGTGGACAGTATTTTAGGCAGAGGCATATTGGAAACCGGTATCCAGACAGAGGAAAAGCCTGAACCGGAAACAATATTTTTATCCAGACCATATGCAGAAAGCTCATCTGTGGAAAAGAAGTACAGGCTTTCTTTTGAACCGAGCTGATCGGGCTGCAGAAAAACATATATATGGAAGAAATCGAATGTGGATTTATACAGCGAAATATTGTTTTTTACAGTGGTGAATTTTTTCAGTGCATCTACCTTATTAGAGGAAGGCTGATTTAGGGAGTACATTTGAAACTGTATGGTATCTGCTACATTTTCAACCTGACCGAGGCGGTCGTTCAGCTGAGAGACCAGCTGCTTGTCAGTCATTACGGCAGAATCGATGATACGATCTCTGGCAATGTTATAGGAAATGTGATAGCTGATGAAGGTCAGGGAAATCAGAGGTACCATAGTTGCGATCAGAAATGCGAGCAGGAGCTTATAGCGAAATGAGGAAAAAATGGGTGGGATACATTTGTGGAATTTCATAGTACATATTCTCCTTTATGTCAAAAACAAATTAATGAAACCGAATTCAGCTGTGAAAAAAGCCGTTACAAATATAGATTATATAAAAGGATTATAAAAAATTAACAACAAAAATACAAGAGAACGAAAAATAATATAAATAAATCATAAAATATTGTATTTAGAATGAGGGGGCTCTCTGGTATCCTTAAACCATCAAAAACAGGTGTGGACAAACACGAAAATGTCCAGAAAGGAAGAAAGATATGAAGAAAAAAGTAATGAGTGCAGTTTTGGCAGCAGCGATGGTTGTGGGTATGGCAGGTAACGTGGTTACTGTTTCCGCAAAGGAAAAATATGATCTTACCTTATACAGCGTCAACACCACAGACCCGGATTTTGAGGACTGGCTTGCAAATGTGGAAGATGCCACGGGCCTGAACATTAATGTAATTGCGGCACCTACAGATACAGATACCCGTCAGCAGAAGATCACCACAATGCTTTCCACAGGAGATACTTCCGTGGATGTCATTGAGATCAACGATGAGATGAGCGCGGCATTTAAAAATTCCGGATGGCTGGAAGGACTGAACGATACAGTAATGACAGATGATATCGCTGATCAGTTTGCCCAGGGATATGTAAAGGATATGATCACAGATAAGGACGGAAACATCGTCGGTGTTCCAGGCTATACAGGATATCTTGCATTCTGGGTAAATCAGGAGATCATGGATGAGGTCGGAATCAAATCCATTGATACAAAAGAGGATTTCATGAAGTATATGAAGGCTGTTTCCAAGGACGGAAGATTCGGCTACGGCGGTTCCTGGGAGAAAACCTATGCATTTAACGAGCTTGCACAGTTTGTAAACATGTTCGGCGGCGATTATTTTGACTGGACCAAAGAGGAAAACAAGGAAGCAGTTCAGTTCCTTCACGATCTGGTTGCTAATAAAGAAACATCCATCGAACAGATTGCAGATAAATATGACCAGATGAATCCGAAGATCAATGACGGAAAATACGGATGCTGGTTCATGTGGGGCCTTGGAACAGATTATGCAAAGGCAGATATGCTTGGCGCAGATAAGATCCACATGGAAATGGTACCGGATTTCAGCGGCAAGGGAGAGCGTGCGATCTTTACAGATTCCTGGAGCTATGTTCTCAACAAAGCATCCAAGAATAAAGATGCAGCTGTGAAATTCCTCCAGTATATGGCTGATGAAGGCGGAATGGAAGCTTCCTATAAAGCATTTGACAGATATCCTGCAAGAAAGGATGTTGCAGAGAAGGTAGTTCCGGATTCTGACCCGGCAAAAGAAATGTACAGCAGATATGCAAATGAATGCAATGTACAGGGACGTCCGATGGTGGCACAGACAATGGAATTTATCAGCGATATGGGAACAATCTTCCAGTCCTGTATGAAAGACGAGATTACAGTTGATGAGTTCTGCAAGAAGGCTCAGGATGTGGTAGATATGTATAAGTAAAAGATATAAAAAAACAGCAATGTAAAGCAGAGGTAAAAGTCTGCTTTACATTGCTTGATGAACAGGGAGGAAAGTTCCATGACAATAAGCAAAAAAAATATGAAGTGGATACCATGGCTTTTGATCCTGCCGGTTGTACTGATTCGAGGTTTTACAACAGTATATCCCATTCTGATGACTGTGAAAAACAGCTTCTTTAATATCAGTATCCTTGCAGGTATCAATGAATTTATAGGCTTCAAGAATTACCTGAAGGTATTTTCTGATCCTAAAGTGCTCACATCGATCAGCTTTACGGCAATATTTGTGGTTGCTTCCATGATCTTTCATGTGATCCTCGGAGTTATCCTGGCACTGATCCTGAATATGAAATTCAAAGGCCGCCGTTTTCTGAGGACCATCGTGCTGATCCCGTGGGCTATGCCTGCAGTAGTAGCCGGTATGGCTGCAAAATGGGCATTTAACAATGATTATGGTCTGATCAATGATTTTATCCGCTGGTTTGTACCGGGTTACCAGAACAGCTGGCTGATCAATACAGGTACTGCAAGAGCAGCGGTAATTGCAATGGACCTGTGGAAGGACCTTCCGTTCTTTGCAATTCTTGTACTTTCCGGACTTCAGTTTATTTCCGGCGATATCTATGAGGCAGCAAAGGTAGACGGTGCAAACGGGATCCAGAGCTTTTTCCGGATCACACTTCCGCTGATCGCAAAAAATGTCCTGACTTTATGTATTCCGTTCACACTCTGGAGACTGACAACCTTCGATCTGGTTTATTCCATGACATCTGGAGGCCCTGGAGAGGATACTGCGCTGATCGCATACAGAATCACAACAGAAGCATTTACAAATCTAAACGTAGGATATGCTTCGGCGCTGGCTATGCTGCTGTTTGTTGTAATGGCGATCTTCAGCTGGCTGAATATACGTGTTATGAATAAGTTTGACAGTTAGGGGGAATTATCGTGAAGAATACAGGAAAATATAATGTTTATCATGGAGTGGTAGCCGTTGGAAGATGGGTTCTGTTTGCAGTTGAGGCTTTTCTGATCCTGTTCCCGGTTTACTGGATCTTTATTTCTTCGATCACACCGTCAGGAGAACTGTTTAAAACACCGATCGATTATCTTCCGGATCATCCCACACTGGAAAGCTATAAATTTCTGATACAGAATGTAGGACTGCTTTCAAAGATCGGAAATACAGTTCTGATCGTAGGCATTACACTTGTGATCAGTACCGTGCTGTGTGCAATGGCTGCCTATGGCTTCTCAAGATTTAACTCAAAGGGAGTTTCTGTTGCATTTGCGTTTGTTCTGGCTACCATGCTGATCCCTGAGGTTGTCACAGCCCGCCCGCTGTATGAGTTTATGCAGAAGGTAAAGCTGTATGATACATATCCGGGACTTATCCTTCTTTATATCAGTACCGTTATACCGTTTACGGTTCTGATCCTCAGAAACTTTGTCGGTGAGATCCCGATCTCACTGGAGGAGGCAGCTGCTATTGACGGCGCATCTTTTTCACAGAGACTGTTTACGATCGTTCTGCCGCTGATGAAGCCGGCAATCGCTACGGTTTGCATTATCAACTTTATTACCTGTCTGAATAACTTTTTCACACCGTTGTTTTATTCAAATGGTATTCAGGTACTTTCTGTTTCCATCGTACAGCTTCCGTTACGTGACAACATGTATGGAGTTCCGTGGGATCTGGTCAGCGCCATGGGATGGATCATCCTTCTTCCGATCATTATCTTTGTAGCTGTTTTTGAGAAACAGATCATGGATGGTATCATGGCAGGTGGAGTAAAAGCGTAAATATAATATTTTTAATTTCCAAAAGAGAGGAGAAAACAGATATGTATCAGGCATTTACAGGCGGACTGGGAGGGATCGCACTTGCAAAGCATGGAAAAAGCCGTGCGATCAACGCAGAAAATCCTCATGGAGAAAAAGGCAGAGGCGGTATGGCTGCAAGTCATCTGGGACCGTCCAGAAAAGGAAGCCCGTGTCTCAGGGATATTGAGCCGGGAACTGTGGTAACTCTGGCAGAAATGGAAGGACCGGGACAGATCAATCATATCTGGATCACCGTTGATAACAAGACTACAGAGGCAGATTGCTTTGTACTGAGAGATCTTGTAATCCGTATGTACTGGGATGACGAGGAAACTCCTTCCGTGGAAAGTCCTCTGGGTGATTTCTTCTGCTGCGGATTCGGAAGGGAATGTTTTGTAAATTCTGTTCCGGTGGCTGTTGTTCCAAACAGGGGCTTTAACTGCTATTTCCCGATGCCGTTTAAGAAGAAAGCAAAGATCACACTGGAAAACCAGCATGCAAATAAAATCCCGGCTTTCTTTTATCAGGTAGATTACTGTCTCTATGATGAGCTTCCGGACGATATTGCTTATTTCCATGCGCAGTGGAGAAGGGAACGGTTGACAGAAAAAACAAAAGATTATACAATTTTGGATGGAGTAAAAGGAAAAGGCCATTATATAGGAACCTACATGGCACTTACCACACTGGAACGTTACTGGTGGGGCGAGGGAGAAATGAAGTTTTATATTGACGGAGATGAGGAGTATCCGACCATCTGTGGAACAGGAACGGAAGATTACTTTGGTGGTTCCTGGAGCTTTGCCAAACAGGTGGATGGAAAAACCGTGGAACAGAATTATAACACGCCGTATCTGGGATATCCGTATTATTCTGCCCATGACGAGCTGATCCACAATTTTTATCATAATGATGACTGCCCGCCAATGAGAGGCTTTTACAGATGGCATTTACAGGATCCAATCTGCTTTGAAGAGGATCTTCGCGTTACGATTCAGCAGATAGGCGTCGGATACCGTGGCCTGTTTGAACGACAGGATGATGTGGCAAGTGTAGCGTACTGGTATCAGACACTTCCTCATGCACCGTTCCAGCCGTTGATGTCAAAAGAGGATAGATGGCCCAGATAAAAAGGGTGGTAGAGATTGAAAAAACAGGTATTTTGCGGGGTATTTGCCCTGGCTCTGGCAGTGACAGGATGTGGAGTCCAGAAGAAGGAGGCTGCATCTGATATTGTGCCGGAGAACAGACAGGAACTGACGATCCTTCATGTGGATGCAGGCACAGAAGGCTTTGATTCTTTTATCAGCCAGGCGGAAAAAGATCTTGGAATAAAGATCCATATTGAAAAATGTCCGGCCAATGCGGACAATCGCCAGGCCAAAATAGCAACTCTTCTGACATCAGGAGATGATTCTGTTGATCTGATCACAGTAAATGATGAGATGATATCCGAATTTAAACATAAGGGATTTCTTCTTCCGTTGGAAGATACGGTTATGACAGAGGAGACAGCGGCGAATTTTCTGCAGGAATACCTGAAAGAAATATGCATGTCAGACGGACATATTTTTTCGGTACCGTTCAGGATGGATATCATGGCATTCTGGGTGAACCAGGAATTGCTGGATCAGGCTGGTCTGGACAGACTCTCCTGTCTCAGTGATCTTGAGATCCTTCAGAAAAAGCTTCAGAATACGGGAAAATATGCATATGGGGATGCATGGGAGATTTCTTACATATATAATAGTATCAGCGAGTATGTCGATTTTTTCGGAGGAGATTATACAGACTGGACGGATCCGAAAACAAGAGAAGCGGCAGAATATATGAAGCGAATGCTGGATACAGGGATGATATCAGAGGAGAATCTGATCGACCAGCATGACCAGCTGAATGAAAAATTTATAAACGGCCAGTATGGATGTATGTTTATGTATACCGGTGTGTTGAGTACTTTTCAGAATGCAGGCGTGTATGGAAAAGATAAGATCCATATGGCACCATTTCCGGAATTTGACGAGAAGGTGACCAATATCGCAACCTGGCAGTATGTACTGAATAAAAATTCTGATCATAAAGAAGCAGCTCTGAAGTTCCTTCAGTATGTGTCCGGATATGAGGCCAGTAAAAATTACGGACAGCTGATAAAAATGTGTCCGGCAAGACTGGATGTGATCGAGGATAAGAATTTTGATCTGGATGGCATTGAAATGATCCGGCAATATCTGAAAGATTATAAGCTGAAAGCAAGACCACTGTGTGCCGATTCCATAGAAGCCGTTTCGTCCATGGGAACGGAATTTCAGAAATATATGCTGGGACAGAAAACAGAAGCGGAATTTTTTGCCGGGGCACAGAACTGCATAGACCAGTATTACAAAAAAGCATCGTACTGATGCTTTTTTTGTTTTGAAAAAATAAGAACTTTTTTTCAAAACATATTGACAAATATTTTACATGGTGATATCTTAAAGACTGTAGATGTTAGCACTCCACTAAAATGAGTGCTAACAGATGTAAAAAAAGAATCAACATCCGTCAGGAAAGAATAAAAAGGAAAGGAGATGGATTCATGGAAGAGGTGTTGAATGAGCGCAAGCAAAAAATCTTAAAAGCAATCATCAAGACCTATATGGAAACCGGAGAACCGGTTGGTTCCAGGACCATTTCCAAGTATGCGGATCTCAATGTCAGTTCCGCAACGATCCGAAATGAAATGTCAGACCTGACAGATATGGGCTATATCGTCCAGCCTCATACCTCAGCAGGAAGGATTCCTTCAGATAAGGGCTACAGACTTTACGTCAATGAGTTGATGAAGGAGAAGGAAGCGGAGGTCGCAGAGCTGCGAGATCTGATCATTGAGAAGACAGATAAGATGGATAAGGTGCTTAAGAAGGTTGCGAAGGTTCTTGCTTCCAATACCAACTATGCTACCATGGTTTCCGTTCCGCAGTACAGCGGCAACAAGGTCAAGTTCATCCAGCTGTCGAGGATGAGCGAGCTTCAGCTTGTGGCAGTGGTTGTCAGTGACAACAACACAGTCCGGAACCAGATCATCAATCTGGATGAGGAAATGGACGACCAGACGATCCTGAAACTGAATCTTCTTCTTAACACCAATCTCAATGGGATTCCAATCCAGGATATCAACCTTGGGATGATCGCCAGACTGAAGGAACAGGCAGGCAGCCACAGCGGTGTGGTGGCAACGGTTCTGGATGCAGTGGCAGCCACCATTCATGTGGAAGAGGAAGATATGGAGATCTATACTTCAGGTGCAACGAACATTTTCAAGTATCCGGAGCTTGCCGATAAAGAGAAGGCAACGGAGCTGATCTCCGCATTTGAGGAGAAGCATGAACTTGCCGATCTTGTAAAAGAACAGATGTCAGATGGAGAGAATACAGGAATTCAGGTTTACATCGGTGATGAGATGCCAATCCAGACCATGAAGGACTGCAGCATTGTAACTGCCAGATATGAACTGGGAGACGGAATGTACGGAACCATCGGGATCATCGGTCCCAAACGAATGGATTATGAGAATGTAGTGGACAGTCTGAAGGAACTGAAGAATCATCTGGATGACGTTTTGAAAAAGAAGAAAACTTAGAAAGGCGGTAGAAAAAAAGTGTCGGAGGAAACAAAGAAAACATCCGAAGAGCAGGAAGCGGAGAAGGAAATCCCCGTAACTGACGGAGATCAGGAAGAAGAAAACCTGACACCGGAGGGAGAAGATCTGCCGGAGGAAGAAAACAATACTCCAGGCGAAGAAGCTGCCTCAGAGGATAAAAAAGAAGAAAAATCAAAAACTTCCTTCTTCGGAAAGAAGAAAAAAGATAAATCTGAGCAGAAGGTGGAGGAACTTACCGATCGCCTGAAGCGTACCATGGCTGAATTTGATAATTTCCGTAAAAGAACGGAAAAAGAAAAATCCAGCATGTACATCATCGGAGCAAAAGAGATCGTTGAAAAGATCCTGCCGGTTGTGGATAACTTCGAAAGAGGTCTTGCACAGGCACAGGAAGGTGATGCTTTTGCAGATGGAATGAAAATGATCTACAAGCAGCTTACCACAACACTGGATGAGCTTGGTGTGAAGCCGATCGAAGCAGTGGGAAAGGAATTCAACCCGGATTTCCATAATGCAGTGATGCATGTGGAGGATGAATCTGTTGGCGAGAACATCATTGTAGAGGAACTCCAGAAGGGTTACACCTACAAGGGATTCGTAGTTCGCCACAGCATGGTCAAAGTCGCAAACTGATCGTGCCCAAAGAAAAAGGAAGCGGCTGCGAAGCAGACATTTACTTTTCTTGCGCCATTAACGAACGAACAGTCGTGCGAAGCAGGACGAAAGAGTGCGATAAGCACGGGTTCGTGAGTATAGGGTAGATATAACAACGTTAAAGAAATAAAGAAAAGGAAGCGGCTGTAAAATTTTCTTGACAATTACTATGTCTGCTTTATAATATTTCATATTGGATAGATAGGTTGATATTCAGAAACAAAATGCGGAGGATAATAATAATGAGTAAGTTTATTTATATGGATAATGCGGCTACAACAGCAGTAAGACAGGAAGTTGTTGATGCTATGGTGCCTTATTTTACAGAATCATACGCTAATCCATCAAGGGTATATAGTTTTGCACAGAAGACTAAGAATGATATGGAAGAAGCAAGAGAAACTATAGCTTCTATTCTCGGTGCGGCTAAGCCTAATGAAATATATTTTACAGGTGGCGGAAGCGAGTCTGATAACTGGGCATTAAAGGCAACCGCAGACGCTTATGCGTCCAAAGGAAAACACATCATCACAAGCACGATCGAACATCACGCGATCCTTCACACCTGTGCTTATCTGGAGAAAAAAGGTTTTGAGATTACGTATGTGAACGTTGACGAAAACGGTAAAGTAAAACTGGACGAGTTAGAGGCAGCAATCCGTCCTGATACAATCCTGATTTCCATAATGACAGCAAATAACGAGATCGGAACCATTCAGCCCATCAAAGAGATTGGTGAGATTGCCCATGAGCACGGCATTCTGTTCCATACGGATGCAGTGCAGGCCTACGGGTTGTTGGATATTGATGTGCAACGGGATCATATTGACATGTTGTCCACCTCAGCACATAAAATCAATGGGCCTAAATTCTTGGGCTTCTTGTATAGACGCAATGGCATTAACTTTCCTAGCTTTGTCAAGGGTGGCGAACAGGAAGATAAGCGCCGTGCCGGTACTGAAAATATCCCGGCAATCGCGGGCTTTGCCACGGCCGTGCAAGAACTGACGACCGCTGAGAAAGCCCACCGGCAGGCTAAGTATCGTGAGTTCAAGCAATACATCGTTGACCAGTTAACGGCTAACGGAGTTGATTTTGAAGTCAACGGGTCCCTCGGTGAGCATAACTTGCAACACGTTTTGAACTTATGGATCAAAGGGGTATCGACCTATACGCTGATAAAGGAATATTCCCTCAGCCGTGGGACGCTTGACTCCTTGAAGCATAACAGGAACATTTCCACAGCCACCCTGAACGATTTGTGTAACATTCTTTCCTGTAGAGTTGAAGATGTGATACGGCATATCCCTGATCAGACATGAAA
>OGUO01002013.1_pt1 | contig 12800 bp, 20 predicted proteins | sample 1553641 | NCBI WGS metagenome assembly OGUO01 (sample SAMEA2579980, study PRJEB22360) | human gut metagenome | biome: human gut; feature: human-associated habitat; material: faeces | place: Denmark | collected 2008/2010 | reverse complement strand
ACAAGCGTGGCATCAACGCCAAGGAGTTCGGGGACAAACTGCTGCAGAAGGTGCTTTACGGTTCGACTGTGACTGGCACTGAGAAAGGCACGAACATTCTGGTGGAGAAGGGAGAGGACAATAATGGGGAAGATTGATACTTCCGAATGGAAGGAATTTCAAATCAAAGATTTATTTGAGACCCAAAAGAAAGGAAATAAGCTTCAAGTACCGACAGGCGCGAGTGTACCCGTACAGGATTTACTTGAAGATGGGGCGACTCCTAGAATTACGGTAACAGGCTCAAATAACGGCATTTTTGGCTTTTATGATTATTGTGGGAAAAACATCGCTGATTATCGGGTGTTCAACAATTTTGTGAGCGTTTCTTTTCTGGGAACCGTATTCTATCAAGAAGGTGATGCGACATTAGATATGAAAGTGCATTGCTTAAAACCGAAAGGAATTACTCTGAACAAATATACAGGACGATTTCTTGTGGGAGCCATTAGAGCATCTTTGCGTGAAAGTACATATTCTGACCAGATTTCCAGTTCGATTTTGCCCGAAATGAGTATCAAACTCCCCGCCACCCCTGACGGTGCCCCCGATTGGGCTTATATGGAATCCTACATGGCGAACCTTGAAGCCAAAGTCGCCGAGTCGCTGACCATGCTGCAGGCTGCGAAGGATGCGGAGAAGAAAAAGGTGGATACGAGGGAGTGGGGAGAGTTCCGGGTAGGAGAGCTGTTTGACATCAAGCACCCTGCGGCGAGAAGCGAAAAGAAATATTGCGAGGGCGAAATCAATTATGTATCGTCAGGAGCATTTAACAATGGCGTTGCTAACAAATTGATGCCATTGCCTAATGAATTACTTGACCGGGGTGGATGTATAACGGTTAGTCCATTGGACGGTTCATCTTTTTATCAAGAAGAGGATTTCCTCGGGAGAGGTGGCTCAGGAGCATCAATTTCAATTTTGTATAACAGCCACTTAAACAGAAATAACGCTCTTTTCATCTGTTCAGTTATTCGTAGTTCTGCAAACGGATTTGGCTATACAGATTTGTTAAATGGCGAGAATCTAAAATCTCTCACAATTAAGCTTCCTGTGGACAAGACCGGCCAACCCGATTGGGCGTATATGGAAGAGTATATGAGGAAGGTGGAAGAGCGGGTGAAGAAGACAATAAATACGTTTTGCGTTATTCGCAACATTAAATTTGACTGTTGAGTAAGAGGCGAGAAAAGCATGCGAGATGTTAAAAAAATCGAAAGAAAACTCTGCCTAACAAATTCTGCAGCCGCCAAAATTTGCAGTATAGCAAACAAAAAGGGTGAAGAAAAAAACAAAATTTTCGCCGCAAAACAGATGCTAGTTTATTATCTCGGTGATATATTAGTAATTTTGCGTAAAGATTCCTATACACCTGACGATATACTGCTCTTGATTTTGAAGACAAGTATGTGCTTGAATGCAATTAGATATCTATTTCAAGCTACCTTAGAAAAAGATTGTTTGAATTACCTAAATGACGAGGAAAAGAAAGTAATCGCTCGATTTAGAACATTAAGAAGCATTACAACGGCACATCCGTTTGATACAAGCCGTGGTGCTCCATCTGATTTTGGAAGAAATGGCACGGAATGGTTCGTTGACATTCATCCTTTCTGTAAAATGGATACATTTATGATTGGCGGCAGCTGCGGCTTTTGCGATGATGAAGCTTACGATGATAAAAAAAAGCCGGATTTTGTAATGATGGTCTGCAGCGAAACAAATGATTTTCCACATCGTAGGGCGGTCTATATTTATGATGATGTCATAAATCCTCTTGAGATTACGTTTGGATTGTTAAAAAGAGGTTTGAGAGGAAGACTCAAATAAAATACCGGAGATAAATATGAAAATTACAAAATCCGAAACTTATAATTGCATAAGTGTAATAGATTGCTAAAATCATCGCAGCATGGTATAATATACTCATTATTAAGTTAGTACCAACAACCAAAACAAATCCCATCACGAAAGGAACCATACCATGTCCACCCTCAAAAACGGCGAGTTCGGCATCGATTTGGACAAGGAGAAAATTCTCTGGACCGACCGAAAACGCCACACCATCTTTTCTCTGCCGCTGTCCTTTACAAAGTACACCCTGACCGAGACCAAACTCATCATCCAGCGTGGCTGCTTCAACCTGCGCGAGGACGAGATTCAGCTATACCGCGTCCGGGACATAGCGTTCAAGCAGAACTTCTATGAGCGCCTTTGCCGTGTCGGCAGCATCCATCTCTGCTCTACGGATGCCATGACACCGGAAATTGATATCCGTCGTATCAAGAACCCGCGCGATGTCAAGGAAGTGCTTTCTAAGACCATCGAGGCTTGCCGGAAAGCGAACGGTATCCGTACTTCGGAAATCATAGGTGACCACGGTCGCTTCCCCGAGCCTGGCCCGCATGGTATGCCTCCTGAACCCTGCAGCGAACACCCTCATGACTAATACGAGCCCGTACAGATTCAGTTCTGTGCGGGCTATTTTTTGTTTCCAAAAGAAATTTTCGGAAAATCCGGCCTAGTCGGATTTCAGGGTGATGGGGTAGTTGACCAACTATGCGAACGACCTAGAATTATAAGTGCAATAAGCTAATACCCATTAACACAAAGGAGAATATATCATGGAAACCAATATTCTGAAATTCGAACTCACCGCATCCAGAGCTTTGGACGATAACACGCTCGACACCATTACTGCTTCCATCGGCATTCCTGTCGAGGCTGATGACGAGGTGATTGGCAACGCGCTGAACAGTGATGAACTGATTGCCTACGCCGTCGGCGTGTTGTATGACCTTGCGGCTTATATGCGCCCGCAATGGCTGGACGGCGAAGACACCGGCATGACCCTTGAGACCTATTTCGGTAAGACCAAATGTCAGACCAGCAACGGCTTTGTCACGATGGATAAGAAAGGCTACAGCTTCGACCTCAAAGATTAAGCTTTGCCAATTAGGAGTCTTGCCTGCATCAGCGGGTGAGACTCCTTTTAATTTTGTAGCTGTAAAACATAGTTGACGACTCGTGCGACCTGCCTACAATAGAATATGCCAAACAGCGTTGGTGACGCTGCTTCGGTGAAGACGAATAGGGTCCAGAGCCGACCTAAAATGCTCACTGCGAAGATAGACCTGCCTGCGGCTAACAGGCGGGGCTTTTCTTTTTGCGGGCATTTTTTGCTTTACCAAAAATGTATCTATTCCGTGAACATATAGCGTTCATCGTTGTATCCAATACAACTTCGTGGTATAATGCAAGTATCGGAAAAGGCAAAACATTCCGTATCATCGAAGATATTTCAGAGGCGTACCTATGAAGCGATTTCTCTCGTTCATCCACAAAACGCTCTTCCTTCTTGCTGTCACAACCATTTCTGTAGCGTTCGAGGGATGCAGTGAGGTGGCGGATAAGACGATTGACGGCATCAAGGAACTGCCTGCGCAAATCATTCAGGTGGCAACTCCTGAGACTGCTGAGACGGCGGGGTCAGATAAAAACATGACGCCTGAGACCGCAACCACGGAATACAACTACATATATTTCCGGTACAATAATCAGTGGGTCACGAATAAACTCATCAGCTATGAGGTAGTCGATGACGGGCAGAATATAAAGTTCACCGTAGAAGGTAACAGTGTAGCCAGCTACTATACCAGCATGGCAAATGTCGTGCTCATGCACAAAGACGAAAACAACACACGCACACAGAATATATACGAAAAACTGGCTGAGGGGACAACCTATGGCTGATGTACAGCGAGGACAATTTGTAATTGATTGCAAAAGCGGAGAACAGACCGACATTATTTATGGTTTGGTGTATCAGGCTCAGTAAAAGGCAAGGAGGGTAAAAGCATGCTGGCGAATATCGCAGTTTTACGAACTGTTAAAGCAAATGTAAACGAAGCAATTATGGTGGCGTTACCCTCGATTTTGTTCGAGAGTTCGCACGACAAAAAAGATACACAGAAATACTATCTGCAGGGTCCGGCGGCTGAATATATTCCTGTTGAGATACCGGATGAAACCGCAAAAAAGATTTCCAAGTGCGCCACGGCATTGGCGATGCAGTTAGTCCTTCTCAGCAACAAGACGAAAGGCTTCTTTGGTCCTGAAATCTGCAATGTGGAGGGCAAAGATATCGCGACTGCCCGGAGCATCATAAACTCCATCATGGGCGAGAGACAGGCAAGGTTTTATAGCGCAAAGCTGAACGATGAAGTGTATGATACGCAATATGCGGTCAGCGAATATGCGGTTGAGAATTGGGCAGACGACATTGTGCCGCCCGTTGTCATCAACAGCTGCATCTGGGCTATCGTGGCAAATACCGCAGCAGAGATGCAGAAGGACAACCGTTTCCTGCGCAGAAAGGAAATCTGCGATACAGAGTTTTTTGAAATCGCGACCCGCATTTACAATGAGTTGCTGGGGTTTGCAGCGAAAAAATACGAAATCTTAGACATTGGTGAATGGCTATGAGTGTCAACCTTATTGAGGGCAATATCTTAACACCGCCGACTCGTAACGAGAATACTATCATCTGCCATCAGGTGAACTGTCGTGCCGCAATGGGTGCGGGTCTTGCCAGACAGATTCGTGATAAGTGGCCCGTCGTGTTCGACGAATATGTGAAAGTTTGCAGTCCAAAGAAACTCGGTGACTTTCAGGTGGTTCAGGTTGCCCCGCAGCTATATGTCGCCAACCTATTCGGGCAATCAAGCTTTGGCAGAGATAAGCGTCAGACGAACTACGCGGCGCTGGGAACGGCTCTTTTCAGAGCAATGAAAGAACATCCTAATGCAACTTTCCGCGTCCCTTACGGTCTCGGCTGCGGGTTGGCAGGCGGAAACTGGGTAACGGTGCTGAATCTCATTGAAGAAGCCGCCAATGCTTGGAATGTGAACGTTGAGATTTGGGTGCTGCCCAAAAAGTAAAGGATTAGCATGTACAATACCAACTACAAATGCGTCAAGCCGTTCGATGTATGGCTTGATGCCATCGGTCAAGATGGCAAGAAAATTCCATATCGGGTAAAGCGTGGGACCATATGGCGTCTGGTCTGGTGCGGTGGCGAGCAGAGCTTCAAGGAATTCACCGGACCGGATAAGATGCACATTACACTGCCGGATGAATATGTTGAGAAATACTTCAAGAAGGTTTGAGCATGGGGAATTATTGTCCCTACACGAACGGAAATGTCGTTTACTTGAAATGTCAGGAGTGCGAAGACAAAATCTGTAAAAAGGGTTGGTTCTTCTGCGGGGTAGGCGGAACGCCCATGTCGATGACAAAATCCCGCAAACAGATGTCGGAATACCTCGATAAGATGCTGGCAAAACGGGAAAAGGTCGTCATTGCAGCAGAATCCGGTAAGAAGATGGCTGCTTTGGCGGCTATGTACGCCAGCGAGCGGGGATACTCTTTCATACCTGTCACTAACGATGATTTGCCTACATACCTCGCCAAACAGCAGCAAAATGGCTGCGTAGTTTTTGAAGGAGTCGCAGATGAACGAGAAATCGAAAACACCTGTCGTGAGCTGCGCATACCGCTACGGCACTGTAAATTGGAAGGAGCGTAAAACTATGATGTACCAAAAGCTGGTTCGGGATAATATCCCGGCAATTATCGAGAAAAACGGCGAGACCAGCGTAACCCGCAAGCTGTCTGACAAAGAGTACGAGGACGCTCTGATGAACAAACTGCAGGAAGAGGTCGCCGAACTGCTGGAAGCCTACACTGCCAAGGAGCGGAGCGCTCTGGACTGCGCGGAAGAGATGGCGGATGTGATGGAGGTCCTGTACGCTATGGGCAAGACCTGCGCTGTTTCCAAGAGGGAAGTGGAACAGGTCAGAAGCCAGAAGGCAGTAGAGAAGGGGACTTTCTCCAAGAAAATCTTCTTGGTTTCGACTGAGAAGTGAGAGGAGCGGTTTGTGACGCAGCAAGACGCAGTGCGGTTAATCAGAAAACTGATTTTTGCCAAAAACAGTCAAGACCTCACGCATTTTTACCGGTGTGTAGACGAAATTGCTGAAGTCCTAAACAAACAAGGCGATAAAGAAGGCGCACGCGCTATTCGCAATACTTCCCGTGACGGCTATGTGAAATCATACTACGAGGCAAGTCGGCAAGCACAGCCGCTCGGTAGCCCCTTTGTCAGCTACAAGCCTGCGTTCGTCATCGACAACAAGGATATCGCGTTGTGGCATGCAAAAAACGACAATCCGCCAATGCGAGTTCGACACATTTTAGAGTATATCGAAAACGGGGAAATGGTCGGAAAAGATGTGCTGGAATACGATGTAAGCACCGATAAATGGCACCGTGTTGAGGAGGAATGTATCGAGTTGGTATAGGGACACTGCATACCCATGCTCCTCTAACCCCTTTCTGCTGGCGGTCAGCAGAGAAATATAATATACAAACAGCGATTTTTATCCACAGCCTCTTGCACATTCGTGCGAATTGCATACAATCTAAATTATAGACTAAAAACTGTACCCTGATGGCTGTTTAATGGCTGTCAGGGTCTTTTTATTGCATGCCATTCTATTATTCGGAGGGATTACAATGACGCTCAAAGACTTGTCCAGCGAACAGCAGGACCTTGTACGGCTGGCGCTTGACGGGAAAAACGTGTTGTGCGATGCCTGTATCGGAAGCGGTAAGACGTCCACCATCAATGTTTTGTGCAACGAGTTTGATTCCTCTAAGGAAATTCTGTACCTGACCTATAACCGGCTTTTGAAACTCGATGCACAGGAAAAGATTCTGAACGATAATGTCACGGTCCAGAACTATCATGGATTTGCCTCGAAAATCCTGTACCGGCGCGGCATCAAGAATGTCGGACAGGGCGAGCAGATTGGGATGGTCTTGAGGAAGCGCGTTCCTGTCGGGCACTTTGATGTGCTTATCATCGACGAGTATCAGGACATCAACGAGGAAATCTCAAAGATGCTCGAATACATCAAGGAATCGAACCCCGGTCTTCAAATCATCGCAGTCGGGGACATGAAGCAGAAAATCTATGACCAGACCTCGCTGGATATCTGGTCGTTCATCCATAAGTTCTTAGGCAAGCACACGCAGGTCAATTTCACGCAATGTTTCCGCCTGTCTCATGACCTTGCACAGCGGCTCGGAAACATCTGGGGCAAGGATATCAACGGTGTGAACAAGAACTGTAAGGTATCGACTATGTCCCGCGAGCAGGTGGTAGACTATCTGGATACCAAGAACCCGAAGGATGTCCTGTGTCTCGGTGCCAGAACGGGGTCTATGGTAAAGGTTCTGAATGAACTGGAAGCAAGACCCGGCAACCTCTATGACAAGAACCATGTATATGCCTCCATCAAGGAACCGGACGGCGAAAAGCATGTTGCACCCGGCGCAGATGTCGGTATCTTTACGACCTTTGACGGCAGTAAAGGCATGGAGCGTCCTATCTGTGTTGTCTTTGATTTCACGGAATCCTACTGGTGCTCCCGTGTATTTCAGCCTATGGCGCGGTATGAGATTCTGAGAAACCTTTTCTGCGTTGCGGCGAGTCGCGGTAAGGATGAGGTCATCTTTGTAGAGCCTCCGAAAAAAGAGGACAGATTTGGGCTGGTCAGCGATAAGACCCTGATGACTCCCGTCAAGATGAATCAGGAGTTCAATACAAAGTTCGATATCTCTGAGATGTTCGATTTCAAGTTCGATGAGGATGTAGAGCACTGCTACCAGCTTATCAATACAACGCCGGTCTTCCATAAAGATGTACATGAAATCGAAATCAAGCATTCAGATGCGATGATTGATTTGGCTCCCTGCATCGGCATCTACCAGCAGGCGAACTTCTTCGACTACTACGATATCGACAGCGCGATTGCCTTCTACATGTACCTGCATAACGACAAGAAGGTAGCACTGCCTGCCAGCTGGAAATCCGTGGAGGAGAAGGTGCTGTTCCTGACGATGCTGATGACGAGTCAGGACCGGTATGTAAAACAGGTCGAGCTCCCCTTCATTACGAGAGCGCAGGAAACCGACCTGAACAAGCGTCTGTCAATGGTGTTCACTCCCGATGAGTCCGTACAGGAACGCTGTGAGTTGACTGCCATGGTAGATACCAAGGCAAAGAAGAAACTTGTTATCAGCGGCATGGCGGATGTCGTGAAGGACAACAAGGTCTATCTGCTGAAATTCGTATCTTCGCTCGCGCACAAGCATTTCCTGCAATGTGCCTGCTATATGCTGGCAACCGGGTTAAAGCAGGGTGTTGTCTGGAATATCCGCGATAACATGATGTATGAAATCGAGATTCCGGACCCTGACAAGTTCCTGGACGCGGTAATCACCTGTATCACGAAACAGGTCTTTGCCAAGGCAGAAAGCTATACGATTTCCAAGGACTATACGCAGGACCTCGATACCATCATCGAGCAAATCATGACCGATGATTCGCTGCCGGAATTCGATGTCGGCGGCAATGTCAAGGAAGAGAAGAAAACGGCTGATGAAGGTATCTCTATCATCCGCCGTGGTGAACAGTATATCATCGTGGATGCTGCAAACCGTCAAATCATCGATAACAGCGCCATGAACGGCTACGATTCGATTCTCGCTGCCTGTGAGGATTATGTCCGGAAAAATAAGCAGCTGGCAGAGGAATCCATGTCCAAGAAGGAACTGCTCAGCGTTATTGAGGATTGGCTCGACAATCACAGGGATTTCGAAGCAGCTATGTCCAAGACCGAGGTGGATATCAGGCACCATATCGGCGAATATGCAAACTACGCTTCTCTTTCTACCTATGTTGTTCGTAAGATGCTCAAAGACCGTGGTCTTATCATCAATTTCAGCGAACGTCAACTGTTGAAGGTCTGGAAGGAGCGGAAAAAGAAGGATACGAATACCGTGGAGAATACGCGGTACGAGACCCTTGCCTCTACGCTCGAATCCCTCGTTAAGGCAGGGGTCGATGTCCAGCTTGAAATGCCGGAAGAGGAGAAGGTCGCAAAGCCCGAACCGGACCCGGAAGAAGAAAAGCCTCAATTCGATAAGCGCATCCCCTATACCGTTATCCGTTCGTCCAGGCTCTCTAAGCCCAACGATGTGCGGTATATTGTCGTCAATCTGAACGACAAGGAACAGGTACTGGACGATGCAAGCGGATACGGGTACAAGTCGATTTCTGCCGCACAGAAGGGCTACGGATATAAATGCCGGAATCTCACCAAGTATGGAGAAGTTAAGCACTCGTCAAAGCCCAAAACCAATATCCCGGTCTCGCAGAGCCGTCAGCTCTCGTTCGGGGACTTCTGAAAAGGAGGGACTATATGACCTACAGCGAAGCATTTTCTCTCTGGGTAGCGGAGGTGTACCGGAACCATGGCTATGAGCCGGATAAGTGGTACGGGTCAGAGGTTGCAGAAACGCTGTACAACGAGGCAATGACGACCTACAACGGTCCTCCTGCCACGATGCGGGATTATATAGAAGCTATCCCGTCTGCGGAAGAATTCGCGTATTTAGACTATGCGATTGAACGGCTGCGCCGCGATAACATCAACCTGAACGCACTTTCCGATAAGGAACGCTGGGCTTTGATGGATAAAATCGTCGCAGAGTATCCGCAGTACAAGAACATTCGCACATCCCGTGCCAAGCAGGTACAGCAGACCTCGATGCAGGCGGCACTCGATGGCGAGCGTGATGTTCTCTTGCAGGCTGCTGGGCACAATGCGAGCCGGTACAGTGAGGCAGAGGATGCTACAAAGAATTTTGTAATCAAGTAAGGGGGCAGTAACAGAATGGTCAAGATTTACGGCTATAGCGATGATATCGTTTGTATCGAAAATTCTCGATACTTCGAGGATGAAATCGGGTGTTTCGATGTTGCCGGTGTCAGGCTCTTTCTGGACGACAACACGATTCTCTTTGTATGCTTCTCCTCCGGCGTCTGGCGCATTTTCATCGAGCAGGAAGGCTCCGCGCCGCACCGGCACAAGGTTTGTCAGAAAACGAGCGATGATGACTACAGCGATGAGTTTTACACCGAAGCTGAGGTTGTTCGACATGAAATTGCATCGGCGAGAAACTGAAGGAAGGTGATATTAGTGAATTTCTCTAAAATTCGTATGATGTTCTTTGATTTCGATGATACCCTTCTCATCCATTATCGGGAACAGAAACTCGACGCGACTGCCGACGCACACCGCGCACGGCTGCTGCGGTATGAGGCGGAGAACCGGGGCGGGTACAGGGTATTCGATGAGATTGGAAAAGCCAATACGCTTGTTCAGCATTTTATCGAAAGCTGCGACGGTATCCCAAAATACTGCATTACCCGCGTGCAGGACAGTATGACCCTGCCGTATAAAAAGCAGTGGCTTGAAATGCACTATCCGAGACAGTTCCTCGATGTCATCGGGACTGCCACCCCCGAACGGAAGACCTCCGTCATGAAACTTCTGACCCAAGATGCCGGTCTGAATGCTGCACAGGCTCTGTATGTGGATGACTACTACGAAGCCCTCAATGAGGCGGCAAAGGAAGGCTTCACGGTCATGACGGTACAGGAACTCATGCTGCGGCAATATACTGCGGAGCAATGATAAAACACAAAACCATGAACTGACTAAGGAGAACTACCATGAAAAAGATTCTGAAATTTCTTGCCGCTGCGGCATTTGCCGTCGTTGTGTACCAGCTTGCTTCGCTGCACCGCAAACGCCGTAAGATGGTTGAGATTGGTCAGCAGATTTTCCGGTGATATCAGATGGCGAAAACTCAGCTGACCCGCGATATCGAGGCTGCGCTCCATGCGTGGCATCCAACCAGCTACGGCGGGTATCGAGCAGATTCGTTTCGGAAAGGGTTCGATGCCTTAGAAGTGCCTGTCGAATGCGGGTCTGTCAAATCCGGATTGGTCGATTTTGTCCGGGTGCAGGAATGCTTTACCGCTGAAACCAAATACGGAACCTGTAAACTAGCCTCGCTCATCGAAACGGATACGGATGTTCCGTCTGCTGTGATACAGGAAAAGGCGAAAGCAGCAACCTGCGTCAAGAATATTTCATCGCCGGATTTTTGCAGGGAGCACTGTTCCGAGCGATGGTGCCACTTCTACAAGACGAATCATCTGTATACGCTCGATGCCGTCATCACTTGTGTGGAAATCAAGATTTCCGTGAGCGATTTTCACTCAGCACACGGGCACAATTTCGTCGGGCACTGCAACTACTATGCGATGCCCACAGAGCTATATAAGAAGGTCAAAGGAGAGATACCCGAAGATATTGGCGTCCTGCTCTATTATGACGGCGAGAGTACCTGCGGAATCCGAAAGGCGAAGGAGTGTAAGCCACAAATTCTTTCGGAAAGCACACAAAAATGGCTGATTCTGTCCGTTGCTAAAAGGCTGCCCCGGTTCGACAAGAACTGAGGGCAGCTTTTTTATATATTTTTTGCTTTAGAAAGGACAAACTCAAATGCGGCGAACCAAAGCACTGATACTCGTTGCAACATTGGCTGTGCTGACCAGTGTTGCAGCCTGTTCATGGCAAGCGGAACCTCTGCCTGCCGAATCAGCACAATCTGAATCCTCTCTCAGCACCTCTGAATCTGCGACGCAAGAAACAGCAGAAAAAGCGCAGAAAATCCCGGACTTATCCGGCGTAGCGGAACCGAGCCCGGAACCGTCTGCGCCTTTTGAACCGTCTCCTACACCGCAACCAGAACCTTCCCCGGGTCCGACTTCCGAACCTGCGGCAGCGACCTCTGTCTGGGGTGATGTTGCCCCTGCAGCATGGGGTCAAGCCTACGGCACGATTACCTGTGACGCGATTGGTCTTAACGCTTCTCTTATCTGGGGCGATGACCAGAGTCTTTTGAATCAACGCGGCGGGGTGTATCAGTATCCCGGTTCTTACCAAGTCGGTGTGACCGGAGGACATCTGCTTTGCTCTCATAATGACAGCGTGTTTTCTCTGCTGCAATATGTCAGCATAGGGGATAACTTTGCTGTGGATACCGATTACGGCGAGTATGTGTATTCCGTCACCCTGGCAAAACCCGGCTATGTGTCCTCGGACGCGAGCACCGTGATTGCGGATGACGGCACTGTCCTCGTTAATTTCACAGACGGAATCGATAAACTTATCATGTATACCTGCTATCCGTTTGACTGCTATAGCCCGACGAATCAGCGATATGTGGTTCAGGCTGTTTTACAAGCATAATTGGGAGATGTAGTTTTAGGATGCAAAAAAGAAAACTCCGAAAATTCCTGCATTACACAGTAACTGTCTTTATTCCGCTCATCATTACTATGATGGGCGTTTTGTTTTGGGTGAAAGTAATGAACGACATCGAATGGCTCCTTCTTTCCCCGAAACATGTCGCGTTCGGCTGTGTTGCGAGCCTTGGCTTGGTTCTCTGCTGTATTTATGCGGACAGGATGCTGTGTCATGAAGGTTCGGATACGGTTTAAGTATTGCAGATTCTTGCGATACCGGTAGAATTGAATTGTACGATAGATACCAGATATCTTACAATTCACAATTTCGTTTTTAGCGGACTTATCCCTTTCGGGGGATGGGCCCGCTTTTTTTATTTGAAAGGAGAACAAAACCCATGCAAACCAAACACGAATTTCTTCGGAGAACTGCAGCGGTAATCGCTGCGTTCATTACGCTAACATTCACAGGCTGCGGTCAGACACCGGAATCTCCGGGAACCCTTCCTGTATCCGGGGTCGTCTCAGAAAC
>OGUO01002010.1_pt1 | contig 12809 bp, 10 predicted proteins | sample 1553641 | NCBI WGS metagenome assembly OGUO01 (sample SAMEA2579980, study PRJEB22360) | human gut metagenome | biome: human gut; feature: human-associated habitat; material: faeces | place: Denmark | collected 2008/2010 | reverse complement strand
GTCCAAGCCCGCGGAGGACGGCAAAACCGACGAGCCGCAGCCAGACGACGGGACTTATGTCAACCCCTATCCCGACGTGCAGGCGGGTGACTGGTACAGCGGGGCCGTGCAGTTCGTCACCGAGGAAAAGCTGATGACCGGCACGGGCAAGGGCTTTGAGCCGAACGCCGCCACGACCCGCGCGATGCTCTGGACGATTTTGGCCCGCATGGACGGCGCGGACACGAACAGCACGGGTGCGTGGTATGCCGCCGCGCAGGATTGGGCGGTCAAGCATGGCGTGTCCGACGGCACGAGCCAGGACGGCAAGATCACGCGCGAGCAGCTCGCGACGATGCTCTACCGCTACGCGCAAAGCCGCGGCTTGGTCAAGGCCGATGTGCAAGGTGATCTGAGCGCGTTTACTGGCAGCGCGAGCGTCAGCCCATACGCGGTCGAGGCGATGCGCTGGGCCGTCGGGGCGGGCATCGTCAACGGTATGGACGGCAAGCTGAACCCGCAGGGGGAGGCGACCCGCGCGCAGATGGCGACGATGCTGATGCGCTACGCAAAGCTCGCTGCATAAAGCGAGAACAAAATGAAAAGGGAGTTCCTCTTGAAGGTAAGAGGAACTCCTTTTTTGCAAAATTCAGATATTCAGCACGAAGTGCTCTTTATGATAGTCCAGAAGCCCTTCCTTTTTCATTTTTCCGAGCTCGAGCGACAATCCGCTGCGCTCAACGGCGAGAAAGTCCGCGAGCTGCTGGCGGGAGAACGGGATGTCAAACTCGACCGCGCCGCGCCGCTGCGCCTCGGCGGAGAGATAGGACATGAGCTTGGCGCGCGTCGTGCGCTGGGCGATGTGCGTGAGCTTTTCATTGAGCAGCAGGTTTTTTCCCGCAAGGTCGCTCAGAAGGTTTCGGATGATGCGGCTGTGGTGCGCGCAGGCGGAGGGACAGACCGTCAAAAGGCGCTTGACGTTCAAAAACAGCACCGTTGTCGGCGTTTCGGTCACGACGCTCACATTGGAGACACTGTTTGGCGCGCAGGCGAAGGCCGCGGCGTAGGTCTGCCCCGGCGCGGTGCGGGAGAGAATGTTGCGGTTGCCCCAGATATCCTCCTGCACGACGAGCGCGCAGCCGGAGAGCACCATGCCGATCTCCTCGACCGTGTCACCGGGATGAAGGAGAAACACGTCCTTGGGGAATTGCTCGGTCTTTGCCGCAAGGCAGGTGAGCATCGCGTCGAGCTCGTTCTCCGTGACGCCGGAAAAGAGCGGCGAGGCGGCGAGAATGGGAAAAAATTCTTTCATAAAAAACGCCTTTCGTTGAAAATTCAACCGACTTGCTGGCCGCATTCTACTATAATACGCTTGAAAACGCAAGGAGGTATTGCAATGAAACGGAGAATCATTGAGATCGATCAAAATAAATGCAACGGCTGCGGCGCCTGCGCTGCGGCGTGCCACGAGGGCGCTATCGCCATGGTAAACGGCAAGGCGCAGCTGATGCGCGACGACTACTGCGACGGCCTGGGCGACTGCCTGCCGACGTGCCCGACCGGCGCGATTTCCTTTGTCGAGCGCGAGGCCGCGGCCTACGACGAGCAGGCGGTGCTTGAAAACAAGCAGAAGAGAATGCAGAAGGAGGGGATGACACTGCACCACGGCTGTCCCGGCATGCAGCTCAAGACCTTTGCGCACAAGGCGGCATCTGAAACGGCGGCTCCTGCTGCGCAGGAGAGCCAGCTCTCCCAGTGGCCGGTGCAGATCAAGCTCGTGCCCGTGAACGCGCCGTATTTCTCCGGCGCAAAGCTGCTCATCGCGGCGGACTGCACGGCGTACGCCTACGCGGCCTTCCACGAGAAATTCATCAAGGGCCACATTACGCTCGTCGGCTGCCCGAAGCTCGACAGCGTGGATTACAGCGAAAAGCTGACCGAGATCATCGCAAAAAATGACATCAAGAGCGTGACGGTCGTGCGAATGGAGGTCCCGTGCTGCGGCGGACTCGAGCACGCGGCGAGGACCGCGCTGCAAAAAAGCGGCAAGTTCATCCCCTGGCAGGTCGTGACGATCTCGACGGACGGCAGAATATTGGATGAGATTTGAGCGGTCCGGGGAAATCTTACAAGAAAAGCTTCATAAAATATCCGGCGGCGGCGCTTTGCACAGGCGAAGCGCCGTTTTTTGCAATAAGTGAGTCATTTGTTGAAGTTAAGGCGGTCTTTTGAAAGCTTCATCCAAAATTTATTGCACTTTCGGGGCAGATGTGATAACATCCATTCTAATCTTTTCTGTATTGCGGCACTATGATAAATTGACGCCGCACGTATAAGGCTCCGCCCGAACGGGGCGAAGGAATATCTATTATGTGGAGGTATTTGTGATGTATGACCAGTATTTTCAAAAGTTTGACCTGGCGCCTGAGATCACCGCAGCGCTGAAGAAATGCAAGTGCATCGCCTACGCCGAGACGAAGGAGGAGCTGCAGGAAATGGCCTACGGCCCCACGCACACCTCCCGCTACGACGTGGTGTATCCCATTGAAGGGCTCGGCACGGTCAAGGAGGCCGAGGTGGTGCGCTGCAAGAACGGCTGCGTGGTCAACTTCATGGAGGACTATATGCGCCGCCGCGATCCGAACAGCATGGCCATCGGCGACGAGCTGCCGACCGACAAGCCCCGCTTCAAGGACCGCTTTGGCTATGAGTTCTCCAAGCTCCGGCAGGAGACGCTCGACTGGCTGAGCAATCAGCAGATCGTGATGCTGCCGTTCTACGCCGGCCCCAACGGCCACGGCTACCCGAGCCTGATGATCTGCCCGATGAACGCGGCGTTCTTCGCGCTCTCGCTCGCCAACATGCAGGGCTTTGTGAGCATCGCGGACGTGCCCGAGCACTATAAGCCGCGCGCCATCATCTATGTCGCGCCCCCGTTCCGCCATACGCACTTCGACGGCAAGCAGGTCGTCGTCCACAACCGCAGCGCGGAGCTGCACGAGGTCTGGGCCTACAACCTCTATCCGGGCCCGAGCGCCAAGAAGGGCGTCTTCTCGCTGCTGCTCGACATCGGCGAGCACGAGGGCTGGGTCTGCTGCCACACGAGCGCCGCGATGGTCGAGACGCCGTATGAAAACGAGATCGTGTTCATGCACGAGGGCGCGTCCGGCGGCGGCAAGAGCGAGATGCTCGAGGACTTCCACCGCGAGGACGACGACCGCCTGCTCATCGGCACGCACACGGTCACGGGCGAAAAATATTATATGACGCTCGGCGAGAGCTGCAAGATCCACCCCATCGCCGACGACATGGCCTGCGCGCTCAAGTCCATTCAGGACCCCACGAGCGGCAAGCTGCGCATCCTTGACGCCGAGAACGGCTGGTTTTTGCGCATGGACGGCATGAACGCCTACGGCAACAACCCGCTCTACGAGCGCATCTGCATCCATCCGAGTGAGCCGCTGGTGTTCTTCAACATGGACGGCATCCCCGGATCGACCTGCCTGATCTGGGAGCACGTCATCGAGTCGAACGGCAAGCCCTGCTCGAACCCGCGCGTCATCCTGCCGCGCAAGATGCTCGACAACATCGTGCCCGACACCGAGCCGGTGGAGGTCGATGTGCGCAGCTTCGGCGTGCGGATGCCGCCGAGCACCGCGAAGAACCCGAACTACGGCGTGATGGGTATGCTGCAGGTCGTGCCGCAGAGCATTGCGTGGCTGTGGCGCCTGGTCTCGCCGCGCGGCTTCAAGAATCCGTCCATCGCGGACACGAACGCCGGCAGCGGTCTGAAGGCCGAGGGCGTTGGCTCCTACTGGCCGTTCGCCACGGGGCTCAAGGTCACGCAGGCGAATCTGCTGCTCGAGCAGATCATGTCTGCGCCTAAGACGACGAACGTGCTGATCCCGAACCAGCACATCGGCGCTTATCATGTTGGATTCATGGGCGAGTGGCTCTCGCGCGAATACCTCGCGCGCCACAACGGTTTTGTGCGCGAAAAGCATCTGGTCCCCGCGCGCTGCCCGCTGTTCGGCTACGCGCTCGATGAAATGAAGCTCGACGGCCAGTTCATCCGTCAGACGTTCCTGCGCCCCGAGACGCAGTCCAAGCTCGGCAACGCGGGCTACGACGCCGGCGCCAAGATCCTGACCGACTTCTTCAAAGAGCAGCTCCAGCAGTTCGTTTCCGACGATCTCGACCCGCTGGGCCGCGAGATCATCGATTGCTGCCTGCATGACGGCACGCTGGACGATTATCTCGCGCTTACGCCGATGTAACGAATTTCAGACCGCAAAACCACCGGACGAAAGTCCGGTGGTTTCGTTATGATGTGTCAGCTTTTTTGAGATAAATTCCATCCTTCGGCCCGTTCGCGGATTTCGGTGAAGCGCTTGTACACGCCGTTTTGCCGGATGAGCTCCTGATGCGTGCCGCGCTCGGCAATTTTTCCATCTTCCACAACGAGAATCTGGTCGGCCTGCTCGATGGTGGCCAGGCGGTGGGCAATCGTGATGATCGTCTTGCCGCGCGTAAGCTCAGAAATGGCCTGCTGGATGAGGTGCTCGTTTTCGGGGTCGATGCTCGCGGTGGCCTCGTCGAGAATGATGATGGGCGCGTTTTTGAGAATGGCGCGGGCGATGGAGATGCGCTGCTTCTCGCCGCCGGAGAGCGTGCCGCCGCCCTCGCCGACGACGGTGTCATAGCCGTCCGGCAATGCCATAATGAAGTCATGGCAGCGGGCTTTTTTCGCCGCTGCGATGACCTGCTCTATCGGCGCATCCGGCTGGCCGAAGCAGATGTTGTTGGCGATCGTGTCGTGGAATAGATACACATTCTGAAACACGAAGCTGAAATTCCGCATCAAGCTGTCCATGTCGTACTCGCGCACATCGTGGCCGCCCAGCGTGACCTGTCCGGCATCCACATCCCAGAAGCGGGAGAGCAAATGGCAGAGCGTGGTCTTGCCGCCGCCGGAAGGCCCGACGATGGCCGTTGTTGTCCGCTCCGGAATGTCCAGCGTGACTCCGTGGATGATCTGCTTTTCGCCATAGGAAAACGTAATGTGATCTGCATGAAGATCATGGTGCTCCGGCGTAAGTTCCGCGCCGGAAATATCCATGGCGGGCAGATCCAGAATGTCCGCTGCCTGATCCACGCAGGTATCCACCACCCGCAAAAGGCTGGACTGTGTGCCGGCTTGTTCCAGCCCTTCCGTGAGCAGGAAGGAGCAGATGCAGAGCATGACGCAGTTTAATAGTTCCATTCTGCCGCCGGTATAGAGAATAAGCGACAGCACCACGACACCCATATCAATGAGCTTGGCAACGACATTCTGTGTCAGCATCAGCGGCAGAAGCTTCAGCTCCATGTCTGTGTTGGCATTCACATTTTCCTCGATGGTGTCTTCCAGCCTGCGGTTGTACCGGCCGATCAGGGAGTAGGACTTCACTTCGGCAATTCCCTTGATAAACTCCAGCACCTGCTCCACCACTGCCGTGTCTCCGGCAAATTTGCGGCGGGTCGTTTGCTCGGATCTGATCTGCAATGCGTGATTCACGGCGTAGTAGACGGCAAGACCGGCAATAATGAACAGTCCGACACGCCAGTCGAACAGGAACACCGCCAGCGTCATCACTGCCGTGGAGAAGATGCCTTCCGTGACGAGCATGACCACGCGGGTGGACACGCCGGAGAGGTTATCCATGGTGTTGGTGGTGACGGAGGTGATAGCGCCGAGACTGTTCTCGTTGAAATAGCCCATGGGCAGATAGCGCAGATGCTCGGCAATCTGTACGCGCTTGTTTGCTGTGGTGGAATAGCCGCCGTCCGTCTGCAAGGCGGTGGCGCGGTATTTGAGGATCGATGAGCCGATGACGGATATCAGCATGACAGCCAACGAAAGCAAAATCGTTTTTGCGGTCACGCCTTCCACCAAAATTGCTTGCAGCATTACGCCGATGGCCGGAATTTTCAGCGCTGAAAACAGCGCCGCCAATACGCCAAGAACGATGGAGCGGTAAAACTCGCTGCGCTCCCGTTCATCACAGAAGCGGAAGAACTTTCTCAAAATCTCAAGCACGGTCCGCACCTCCTTCTGCGCTGTCACGGGATGCAATATGCGCGTTCCAAAGAGTTTCATATAACGGACAGGCTTGCAGCAATTCTGCCTGTGTCCCTGTAGCCTCAATGCAGCCGTCATTCACCACGACGATCTGGTCGGCATCCACGATGGTGGAAAGCCGGTGGGCAATGACAATCAGCGTCTTGCCTCGCACGAGTCGTGCCACGCTCTCCTGAATGATGGCTTCGTTCTCCGGGTCGGTGTAGGCGGTCGCTTCGTCCAGAATGACGATAGGTGCGTTTTTTAGCATGGCGCGGGCAATGGAGATTCGCTGCTTTTCGCCGCCGGAGAGGTGTCCGCCGCCGCTGCCGACCTGCGTGTTAAATCCGTTTTCCAAACTCATGATGAAATCATAGCAGCCGCAATCGCGTGCCGCCTGTTCCACCTCGGCGTCCGTCGCATCGGGTCTGCCCATGCGGATATTTTCTCGCACGGTGTTGTCAAACAGGAAGTTATCCTGCGACACATAAGCAACGAGCTTGTTGTAATGCTCTGCGGAAATGCTGCGGATGTCCGCGCCGCCCACGGTGATGCTGCCGCTGCCCACATCCCAGAAGGAGGCGATGAGCTTGGCAATGGTGGATTTGCCGCTGCCGGAGGGACCGACCAGCGCGTTGACCGTTCCTTCGGGGAAGACCAGGTCAATGCCGTGCAGCACCTCGGCGTCATTGTAGCCAAAGTGAACGTCACGCAGCTCCACGGTGCTGCCCTGCGGCGATTCTGTGTCCGTTTCGGGGCGAGACAGCTCCGGGGCGGTTAGAATGTCCGTCACCTGAGAGATGATCGTGCCAACCTTGGCCAGATCATCGGTGAACTTCATGCAGCCGATGATGGGCGTGATAAGCCCCATGGAGAGAATCACAATGAGAACGAATTTCTCCGGCGTCAGCGTCCCGTTTTTCAGCAGCAGCCCGCCGATGGGCAGCACGCTCAGGAGTGTCGCGGGCATGATGTTCATGGCAAAGGTGAAGTAGAAGTTGCTCTTGTTCATCCAATCGATGTAGCTTTGGGCACACTCTTTTGCAGCAATGACGAACTTTTCATAGCTGTTTTTTGCTTTTCCGAACGCCTTGATGACCTCGATGTCGCCGATGTATTCCACCGCTGTATCGTTCAGGGTGTTGGTGGCCGCAACGGTTCGGGCGTAATTCTTCTCGTATCCGGCCATCATCAGCATAAAGAACACCATACCGAGCGGAAAAGTAATGAGTGAAGCAAGCGCCATACGCCAGTCGATGACAAAGAGATAAATCAAGGTTGCCAAGGCGACTGCGGCATTGCTGCTCATCTCCGGAATGGCGTGCGCCAGCGTCGGTTCGATGCTGTCCACCCGCTCGACGAGGATGTTTTTCAGTTCGCCGGAGCCTTTGGCCTGCACATCCCCCAGCGGCATTTTGGCCAGCTTCGCAAGCCCCTGCTTTCGGATATTTCCCAGCACGGCGAAAGTTGCCTTGTGGGACTGCGCCGTAGACAGCGAGTGGAACAGTACACGCAAAAGCCAGAACGCCGCCATCACCGCACAATCGATCAAATAGCCTGCAAGGTCTTTGTTTCCGGCCAGCAGCTTGCCGATGACCTGCGCCATCACAAAGAACGGCAGAATCTGAAACGCAGCACCGATGACAGCCAAGATCACACTAGCAATATAGCCGGACTTCTTCTGTCCGGCGAAGCTGAAAATCCAGCCGAATGTGCTTTTTTTCTCTTTCACTTCGTTCGCCTCACATCGAAAATTTCCTTTATCATTGGAATCGATTCTTCCGTCACAGGTAGATTATCCTGTATCCGGCCATCGTCCAAATGCAGCACTCTTTTGCAGGTACGACAAACGAACTCATAATCGTGGGTCACGATAAAAATAATCTTCCCAAGTTTGGAGAGTCTCTGAATCAGTGCCGCCAGCCGCACCATGCTGTCGAAATCCAAGCCGCTGGTTGGCTCATCAAATACCAGCAGATCCTTCCCGCAGACCATTGACGTCGCCGCCGCGAGCCGCTGCTTCTGCCCACCTGAAAGCGTATTCGGATGGCGCGCCCGAAATGGAGCAAGTCCTAATTCTTTCAATGTGGTTTCCGCAAGCGTTGCGTCTGGATGCTTAATGCCAAAAGTACACTCTGCTTCCACGCTTTCAGCAAAGAGTTGATAGTTCACATCCTGCATGACCATATAGGAACTCTTCATGCGCTCCTTCGGCTTCTGCGGATTTCCATTCCACAGATATGAGCCGGACGTTTCCTTGTGCAGACCGCAGAGCGCACGGGAAAAGGTGGTTTTCCCCGCGCCGTTGTGTCCGACAATGGCAATGATATCTCCGGGCGCAGCCTGTAAGGAGAGATTGCGCAGCACGGGCTGCTTTTTATAAGCCAGCGACACATTTTGAAGTTCCAACACCGGCGGCTGTTTTGGCACGGCTGCACATATTGGCTTTTCGTCTTGCAGGTCGAGCGCCCGTAGCCCCATACTCTGCCGCTTTTCAGTAGACAGCAAACGGAACTGTTCCGGTGTCCAATCCCCGGCAATATGTCCGTTATCAAGATAAACGATGCGGTCAGCTACATCCATCAGATAGTAGAGCCGATGTTCCGCAACAACAATCGTTTTTCCCTGTGACTTGATAAGACGCAGATGCGCCCGCAGATCATGAATCGCTGCCATGTCCAGATTGGAGGACGGTTCGTCCAACAGATAGATCTGCGGATTCATCGCATAGACGGAAGCAAAGGCAATTTTCTGCTTCTCCCCGCCGGAGAGAGCAAAGATATTGCGGCCCAACAGGTTTTCGATACGGAGTGCCTTGGCTGTTTCCACCACACGTTGTCCCATCTGTTCCTGCGGCACAGCCTCGTTTTCCATGCCGAATGCGATTTCACTGTCGGTGTCCACATTGAAGAACTGTGTCCGAGGGTTCTGAAATACGCTGCCGACCTTTTCCGCGATGCGGTACATAGGAAGATCAAACAGATTCTCACCGTCCAACAGTACCTTGCCCGTCAACTCTCCTGCGAAAAACTGCGGGATCAGGCCGTTGATGAGCCGCGTTAATGTGGTTTTCCCGCAGCCGCTCCGTCCGCAGAGCAGCACGCACTGCTCATCCGGGATGGTGAGGTTTATATTTTTGAGTCCGCCATCTGCGCTGTCAGGGTAGGAAAACGACACACTCTGCATTTCGATCATATGCCCACCGCCTTCCACACGATCTCAGCGGCAAGAAACGCCGCAAAAAACACCATTGTCAGAAAGTCCGCTGACCTCATTTGAATTTTTACAAGGCAGGTTCTCGGCTTCGGATTTTCGATGCCTCGGGTCACAGAGGCGATGGACAGCTCGTCCGCCGTCTTGCTGGCCGCTGTTAGCAGCGGCACATAGATACAGTTTATTGTCATAGCCGGGGCCTTCAGAAAGCCCCAAGGTGTCGGCGATGCATCCCGCAGGCGCATGGCGTCCTTGATATAATGCCAGTCCTCCCGGATGGTCGGTAGATACCGCAGCATGACAGCGATGGGAATGGTCAGCTTTTTCGGAATGTGCAGGTGCGCCATCGCGGAGAGAAATTCCCCCACCTTGGTGGTGGAGATCACAAGTCCCGCCAGCATCCCGCAGGCATAGACCTTATGTACCAAACCGAGAAACGCTATGAGCATCGTCCGCCAGGTGCCTGTCAGCACACCCATGCACCAAACGGTAAATACGCAGATGAGCGCATAGGCAATCATGCCGCGCAGTGCATACTGCCATTTTCCGCTGAATGCCGCCAGCAGACCGATGAGCGTCACCAGTGCAAACTGAAAATACAGATTCGGCGCAAACATGGCGCTCAGGACGCAGAGCAGGATAAGAAACAGTTTTGTGCGTGGGTCAAGATGCAGCTTCATTTGGTGATACCGGCTTTTTCAAATTGCTTTTTCATCATTTTGCAGCCGATAAAAGCGCTGACTGCGGCGGCCAGAATCGTTCCTGCCAGCATGATAACGAGAATCCACGTTGTGCCGGTATTGCGCATGGTGTCGATATACGACTGCTCCGTGCCGTTGCCGAGCATGGTTTTTGCCCAGCCATCCGGGTCAGCGAAGAACACAAGATAGGAGGCCGTGCCGCCGAGGGAAAGGAGAATGTAGGAAAGCGAGTTGATCTTCTTGCTCCTATACCGACCCGCTCCTGCAACGAGGTCGGCAACGATGCCCATGATCAGATAACCCAGCGCCATGGCCCAGTGCATCCCGGTCACGAACCAGATGATGCACATAATTGCACCCAGAATCGTCGCTGCCCAGCGCTTCTGAACCTTGGCCAGCATGAGGAGATAGACAGGGCCGCACAGCAATGCGCTGCCCACCGGCATATAAAAGGTCAGGACAGGGTTGGGGGCGAAGAATATGCCGCCGACCAGAGCGAACACGAGAAAGAGTGCGGAAAAGATACCAATGGTGACAAGATCCTTTACCGTAAGACCTTTTTTCTGAATGGTTTGCATGATTAAAAACTCCTTTGCAATGATAGTCTGCTTGACGGATGCGCCGCCGTTTGCTATACTTCGGTTAGAGCACGCTAACCGAAGTATAGGCTATCATACCACAGCAATTCTTTCAATCACCGGCAGGCGCTTCTGGCTAATCGTTGCAAAGAATTGCCTGTTCGTTGCAAGGAGCAATATGAAAAACGATATTTTGTCAGAATACTACCGACCGCTTCTGGAACGGAATAACTTTCTCCCGATTCCATGTCCGGAGAAATTCAGTCCTGCGGGACAATGCTGGAAAATTGAACCAGAAGTAGGCGGAGGTTATTACTGGGTCTACGGAAAGCAAGACCTGTATGACATCAAAGTTCATGATTTCTTTTTCCACGAGGACTTTGAGCTGGATATGGAGATCCCGGAGTGCATCAGCATTTTGCGCTATGATTCTATTTCCGGCGAAGAACTGAGTCCATACCGAAGACTTTCGGCAGGCGACATTCAGACCATTGTAGGCGGGAACTATCGCTACCGTGCGCTGATTCATAAACGTATCCCTGTTCATTCCGTGGGAATTGAAATTCTTCCGGCCTATTATGAGGACTTTCTGAAAAAGCAGTATCCGGACGATTATTTTAATCTGCCCGCTGCGTTTCAGAGCGTAGATCAGGCAACAGACTTTCCGGCCATGTCCAAACTTCTCTTTGAAGTGGAGAATTATCGCGGCAGCGGGATGGCGGCATCGCTGTTTTTTGACGCCAAGGTGACGGAAGCCATTTCTCTGGTGGTGGATGCGTGGAAAAAACAGAGTCAGAAACGAGAAAGACCCCTATCGGCGGAGGACGCAGAAGGCTTACAGAATGTGACCAGCTATATTGCGGATCACTATGCGTTTGACATTCCGTTAGAACGGCTTGCAAATATCGCCTGCATGAGCGAAAGCAAGCTGAAAAGCTGCTTCAAGCGGCAGTTCGGATGCAGCGTCACGCAGTATATTCAAGGGCGAAGAATGAGTCAGGCAGAGCATCTGCTCATTGATACAGATTTCACCATGGGGCAGATTGCACAGATGATCGGCTATACCACCTCCAGCCGGTTTGCGGAGCTGTTCAAGAAAAGTACGGGCATTTTGCCCATCGAATATCGAAGGATTGCAAGAAGTAATCATTGACGAAAAAGCGTGTTAACATGAAAAAGGCTCGTATCAGCGATTTGGTTGATACGAGCCTTTATTATGCGAGTGTTTACAGCTTCTAGCCTTCAACTTGACAGTGAATCTCGGTAAAGCGCTTATCAAGGCCGTCCTGCGTGGTAAGCTCCTCGCGGGGGGTAGCATGAAGGGCTGCGGAACAGGACGGCATTTACCGCCGCTTCATCGCGGAGCCTCCGCAGACTGCTGCGTGGAAAATGTAACACGGACTTCACACTGTACATGACACTGTATAAGTTGTGGCAGTAGTGGATAGGAATTATATCCAGCAGAACAGCGCTGAAAAAGAGAGGGATCAGCTCAGCGCTGCTCCGCCGCTTGTTCCCGTCGTTCATTCGATTCCTCCTGCTCCTTGTCCAGCTCCAGAATACGGTCGATATTGGCCTTGGCCGTCAGCAGCTCTTTCATTTCCTCACGGGCTTTTCGGTAGTCGGCGTAGGCCGCTTTCTTCTCCGCCAGCAGCTCGGCGTACTCGGTATTCAGCGCCTTGATGGTGGGCAGCTTCTTGAAGCCCAGTCCATCAAAATAGTTCTTTGCGGCCTTGTGGATCGTGATCTCGCTTTCATGCTCTGCAAGAAATTTCTTGGAGTACCCGGCCTTGCGATAGGCAACGTAGGTATCGCGGGTCTTGGCGTAACCCACGATATGCTCCCGCAGCACGGCAATCTCGGCCATGCGTGTTTCCGCAGATTTGATCCTTGCGGAAAGCTCGTTGAAGTGAGCGGACGCTGCCGCCGCTTTCTCCGAGAGAATGGCGTAATCTAACAGCTCATGGTCTTGCAGATAGGCCACCGTCTGTGCCATCTGTTTCAGGTTAAATAACGTCGCCCAACGCGCATAACCGGCACCCTTGCCAGCGCGTAATTTGGCCTGAATGTCCACCAGCAGATTCCCGCTGCGCTTTTCCGGTTTGACCGGCGCGGCGGCGTTCTTTCGCGGCGTATGCGCCTTTTCACCTGCAATCACCGCGCGGAGATCTGCGGGAGTATAACCGTCACCGAGGGTATCCATGCGAATGGACTTTTTCTGTTCGCCGCCTAACAGGG
>OGUO01002009.1_pt1 | contig 12811 bp, 10 predicted proteins | sample 1553641 | NCBI WGS metagenome assembly OGUO01 (sample SAMEA2579980, study PRJEB22360) | human gut metagenome | biome: human gut; feature: human-associated habitat; material: faeces | place: Denmark | collected 2008/2010 | reverse complement strand
CCCTATCATCTTCATATGCCATCTTATTTTTTAGAGACATTTACTGAATATCCCTAAAAAGCAGTAAAATAAAAAGCTCCCGAAGGAATAAAGAAAACGGCAGAAGATTTTGTCAATCTGTCTGCATAGGTTTTGGTGGTTTCGGGCATAACTTCAAGAAGTTATGCCCGAAACTTTTATGTGTTATGCCGGAAAGATCTATCATCTTGCATACGAACGATCTATAATCTTACACCCGAAAGATCTATCATCTTGCATCTTCATCTTCTAAGACAAATACCATTGATACATTCGGTGTACTCCCTCTTCTATATCAATCTTATGCTGCCATCCCAGACTATGCAATTTGCTTACATCCGTCAGCTTGCGCATAGTGCCGTCGGGCTTCGTAGCGTCAAAAGTCAGTTTGCCTTGATAGCCCACTTCTTTGACAATCTTATCCGCCAATTGAGCGATGGTGATTTCTTTTCCCGTACCGATATTGATATGGCAGTTACGGATATCCTTGGAACCGGGTGTGTATGTATCCTTAAAGTCCACATGCTCCATGATATAGACACTGGCATCGGCCATTTCCTCACTCCATAAGAATTCACGCAACGGCTTGCCTGTACCCCATAAGGTCACTTCCTGTCCGGAGATGCCGTATTTTTTCAATACAGCCAGAATTTCCTCATCCGTATTCAAACCGCTTACTCCCTCCACAGGGCGGAGATTCATATCTTTACGCACCGCATCCCAATCTCCTTCATTCAGGCATTTTCCCAAATGAATCTTACGAATCATGGCAGGCAGCACATGGCTGTTCTCCAAATGGAAATTATCATTGGGTCCGTAAAGGTTCGTGGGCATCACGGCTATGTAATTGGTTCCATATTGCAGGTTAAAGCTTTCGCACATCTTCAATCCGGCAATCTTCGCAATAGCGTATGGTTCGTTGGTGTACTCCAACGGTGAAGTCAGCAACACCTCTTCCTTCATGGGTTGTCCGGCATCACGAGGGTAAATGCAAGTGCTTCCCAAAAACAAGAGTTTCTTTACATTGTGACGGAAGCTCTCTCCTATCACATTCTGCTGAATCTGCAAGTTCTGATAAATAAAATCGGCACGGTAAAGACTGTTCGCCATGATGCCTCCCACATGTGCCGCTGCCAGAATGACATACTGGGGCTGCTCTTCATCAAAAAACTTCTTCACAGCCTGCCCGTCCAGCAAATCCAGTTCTTTGTGAGAACGGCCTACCAGATTGGTATATCCCTTTTGCTGCAAATTATTCCATATAGCAGACCCCACCAGTCCGTGGTGGCCTGCTACATATATCTTGGCTGTTTTTTCCATTATTCTGCTATTTGAGCCTTTAAATACAGTTTCTTCACGAACTTCATATCATGCTTCACCATGATTTTCACCAGTTCGGGGAAAGAAGTCTTACGGGGATTCCAGCCCAGCAACGTTTTGGCTTTAGTGGGATCACCCAACAACTGCTCCACTTCGGCGGGACGGAAATACTTAGGATCGACGGCAACCAGTTCCTTGCCCGTCGCCACATCGATACCTCTTTCATCCACCCCTTTGCCTTCCCAGCGCAATTCAATGCCCACTTCCTTGAAAGCCAGGGTACAGAACTCGCGCACCGTATGGTATTCGCCGGTCGCAATGACAAAATCTTCGGGAGTATCATGCTGAAGAATCATCCACATACACTCCACATAATCCTTGGCATAGCCCCAGTCGCGCAAAGAATCCAGATTTCCCAGATACAGCTTGTCCTGATATCCCTGGGCTATACGTGCGGCAGCCAAAGTAATCTTGCGTGTTACGAAATTTTCACCACGGCGTTCACTCTCATGGTTGAACAGGATGCCGTTCACGGCAAACATACCGTAACTTTCACGATAGTTCTTGGTAATCCAGAAACCATACTGCTTGGCCACCCCATACGGAGAACGGGGATAGAAGGGAGTCGTTTCCTTCTGAGGCACTTCCTGTACCAGTCCGAACAATTCGGAAGTCGATGCCTGATAAATCTTGGTCTTCTTTTCCAGCCCCAGGATACGGACCGCTTCCAACATACGCAGTGTACCTACCGCATCCGCTTCCGCAGTGTACTCGGGCACATCGAAACTCACTTTCACATGGCTCTGTGCAGCCAGATTATAGATTTCATCGGGCTGTACAGCCTGAATGATACGTATCAGCGAACTACTATCGGTCATATCCCCCCAATGCAGATTCACCAGACGGGTCTTTTGCATATCACGAACCCACTCGTCCAGATAAAGATGTTCTATACGACCGGTATTGAATGAAGAAGAACGGCGCAAAATACCGTGAACCTCATATCCCTTTTCAATCAAAAACTCTGCCAGGAATGAACCGTCCTGACCTGTAATACCTGAAATTAAAGCTACTTTTTTCATTTCGTTTATTGTAAATGGCCTTATGCAAGCCCTCTTGGTTATTTCATATCACATAGCTATCTACTGCTATCTGCCTTTCGGCATGGCAAAGGGCGGAATGACCAAACAGAACGGCAGATGACAGACAGCATACACTCCATGTATGCAGAAATAAAATATATACAAGAAAGAATATTTACTCCGCCGAAAATTCTTTGATGCGCTGTTCCTCGCTCAACCGGCAGATCAGCAATGTGTTATTCTTCTCAGCAACGATATATCCGTCCAGTCCCTGTACCACCACCCTCTTTTCCTGTGTAGTGTGAATCACACAGTTACGGGTTTCATACAACTTTATATTCTCACCTATCTGCGTATTATTATGGGCATCCTTCGGCAAATTCTCGTGCAACGACCCCCAAGTTCCCAGATCACTCCATCCAAAGCTGGCAGGAAGGACAAAAATCTCATCCGCCTTCTCCATAATGGCATAATCCACCGAAATGTTCTCGCACAAAGGAAAATTCCGGTCAATCATTTCCTGCTCCTTGTCCGTATAATAATAAGGAAGCAAGCGCTCGAACACTTTCGAAATGGCAGGCTGGTATACGCGCAGAGCGTTCACCACCGTATTTACATTCCATACAAAGATACCGGCATTCCAGAAGAAATTATTTTTTTGAATATAGCGCCGGGCTGTTTCCAGATCGGGTTTCTCTTTAAAAGAGTACACCCGGAATACCTCCTTATTGGCGGTAGAAGGTACACTGAGATCAGCTTCAATGTAACCGTAGCCCGTCTCAGGACGGGTAGGTTTCATGCCCAGGGTAAGGATAGCGTCCGAATCGGCCGTAAAATTCATCGCCGAATTAATCACCCGCTGAAACTCCGCGATATTCATCACAATGTGATCGCTGGGGGTCACCACCATATTGGCCTTAGGATTACGTGCCTTTATTTTCCAACTGACGTATGCTATACAAGGAGCCGTATTGCGACGGCAAGGCTCACGCAGGATATGATCATCAGCAATATCGGGCAACTGCTCCTTTACAGTATCCGCATACTTCTCTGATGTCACCACCCAAATATTTTCCGGAGGACAGATCCCCTGAAAACGGTCAGCCGTAAGTTGGATCAATGTACGGCCGCAACCCAGTACATCAATAAATTGCTTTGGATAATCAGGAGTGCTCATCGGCCAGAAACGGCTTCCAACCCCTCCGGCCATTATAACAAGGTGATTATTCTTGATATTCATATAATTCATTTTTTACGTTGTATGACCGCAAAGATAAGTATTATTTTTTAAAAAAAGTATTGCGTTTTAATTTATATGTCCTATATTTGCATACGACTAACATTTTTTTTGTCATGAAACAACCGACAACTGAAAACTCTGATATAATTAAACTAGTAGCGATATTAGGTGATTTTGCCTTGTTGAACCTTTCTATGATACTTGTGTTTTTTATTCTGAATGGAATAGATTCACAGGCCATCGCTCATATTTCATTGAAAACCTACCTGTTGACGTCCAATTTGTGCTACATTCCATGCATCTCCATCTTTGGAGTCATACTGCACAACCGCATCGTGCGTCCGGAACAGATTGTAGGCCGCCTGTTGGGAACGATCAGCCTGCATGTGGTCATCTTTCTCACGGTGCTGGCCATTATAAAAGTAGATAACTTCTCACGCATCTATCTGCTTTCGTTCTACCTGTCTTTCATCCCATTGACCATAGGATGGAGGCTGACACTGCGTTTCATTGTAAAAATGTACCGCCGCAACGGCAGAAACCTGCACACCACCGTGCTGATAGGCGATGGAGACAACATGGTAGAGCTATACCATACGTTGAACGACTTGACATACGGATACAGGGTCCTAGGCATTTTTTATGATGAGGAGAACTCTAACTATCCCGATGGGATACCCTTTAAAGGCCCTGTAAGCCAAGTGTTTGAATGGTTATCACAGAACACGGTGCACGAGTTGTACTGCGGCTTGCCATCCAGCAGAAAGGATGATATTCTGGCCATCATGAACTATTGTGAGAACAATCTGATCCGCTTCTATAGCGTACCTCACGTACGTAATTACATAAAGCGTCAGCTGCAACTGGAATTATTGGGTGAAGTTCCTGTATTATCCATCCGTACCGAACCGTTGCAGAACCCGGTAAACAGATTGGCAAAACGGTTATTTGATTTGACATTTTCCTCTCTGTTTTTACTTACAATTTTTCCATTTATATACCTGATTGTAGGTCTTATTATTAAAATTACCTCACCTGGTCCCATATTCTTCAAACAGGAGAGAAACGGGGAAAACGGGAAAATATTTAAATGCTATAAGTTCCGTTCCATGAAAGTGAATGCATTGTCCGATTCATTGCAGGCTACCAAGAATGATCCCCGCAAGACCCGGTTCGGCAACTTCCTGCGTAAAAGCAATCTGGACGAACTGCCGCAATTCATTAATGTATTCAAAGGAGAGATGTCCATTGTAGGTCCCAGACCCCATATGCTGAAACATACAGAGGAATATTCCCAACTGATTAACAAATACATGATGCGCCACCTTGTCAAACCCGGAATCACCGGATGGGCACAAGTCACCGGCTATCGCGGAGAGACCAAAGAACTCTCCCAAATGGAAGGCAGGGTGAGAAGAGACCTGTGGTATATTGAGAACTGGACTTTCCTGCTCGACATCCGCATCATGATAAAAACAGTAACCAACATGTTCCGGGGCGAGAAAAACGCCTATTAATCCAAATCGTAGGGACATATAAAAAATAAAAAGATATGAAAGGTATTGTACTAGCCGGAGGTTCAGGCACGCGCCTCTATCCTATTACCAAAGGAGTATCCAAACAGTTGCTCCCTGTCTTCGACAAACCCATGATTTATTATCCTATATCGGTACTTATGCTGGCCGGCATACGGGAAATACTCATTATCTCAACCCCATACGACCTACCGAGTTTCAAAAGACTGTTAGGAGACGGAAGCGATTTCGGAGTACGCTTTGAATACGCGGAACAGCCTTCGCCCGACGGACTGGCACAAGCTTTCATCATCGGCGAGAAATTCATCGGAAATGATTCCGTCTGCCTTGTACTGGGCGATAACATATTCCACGGCAACGGCCTGTCCGCCATGCTGAAAGAATCCGTACGCGCTGCCGAAGAAGACAAGAAAGCAACGGTATTCGGTTATTGGGTCAGTGACCCCGAAAGATATGGCGTAGCGGAATTCGACAAGGAAGGCAACTGCCTCTCTATTGAAGAAAAACCTGCCCAACCTAAGTCCAACTATGCCGTGGTGGGACTCTATTTCTATCCCAACAAGGTGGTGGAAGTAGCCAAGAATATCAAGCCTTCGGCACGGGGAGAACTGGAAATCACCACCGTAAACCAGCAATTTCTTCAGGACAAGGAATTGAAAGTACAGACATTGGGCAGAGGTTTCGCATGGCTGGATACCGGTACTCACGACTCGCTGGCCGAAGCAAGTACCTACATCGAAGTCATTGAAAAGCGCCAGGGGCTGAAAGTGGCGTGCCTTGAGGGCATAGCTTTGAGAAAAGGCTGGATTACTCCGGAAAAGATGCAGGAACTGGCCCAGCCGATGCTTAAAAACCAATACGGACAATATTTACTGAAAGTTATAAAAGAACTGGGATTAGAATAATGGAAGTTATAAAAACAGCAATAGACGGGGTTTTCATTTTGGAACCCCGTATTTTTAATGATGCAAGAGGGTATTTCTTTGAAAGCTTCTCAGGACGTGAATTTGAAGAAAAAGTATGCAGGACTACATTTGTACAGGATAATGAGAGTTTCTCTACTTACGGTGTATTACGCGGCCTGCATTTCCAGAAACCTCCTTTCACTCAAAGCAAGCTGGTGCGTGTAATCAAGGGAGCGGTACTGGATGTGGCTGTAGATATCCGGAAAGGTTCTCCTACTTTCGGAAAGCATGTGGCTGTAGAATTGACCGGAGAGAATCACCGGCAGTTTTTTATCCCCCGCGGATTCGCACACGGCTTTGCGGTACTAAGTGACGAGGTGTTGTTCCAATACAAGTGTGACCATTATTATGCTCCGCAAAGCGAAGGAGGAATCGCATGGGACGACCCCGATCTAGGCATAGACTGGCGACTTCCGGCCGACAAGGTTATTTTGTCCGACAAGGACAAGAAACATCCGAGATTGAAAGACTATCAAACGGATTTCGACTTTAATCAAAGTTTATATTCATATTAAAGGCAATTTTGATTCTGCGTTTGCTTGGTTTTCGTCAGTGAAATTAAAGAAGCCGAAAACTGCACACCGGACTAGCGTAAGATTCAAGACAACATGTTCGAAGATTGAATCTATAAAAACAGGGTGCACCTCCTATGAGAAATGCACCCTGTTTTTATAGGTCAATATCTTTATATCACTTCTTCTCCATCCCCTCCTGAGGAGCATTAAGCCCCTCCTTCAGATTTTCAAAGAATTCACGTCCGAACAAAATCCATGCAGAAGCACCCGCCACTGCCAGGAAAATAAATCCGACAAGAATCACCTTCTTGCTGGTGCCCGAAGGCAGCAACGGCACACTGGCAGGTTCCACAACGGCAAATACAGGTTTGGCCTCCTGTACTTTGGCCCGTGCCACCTGCAATTGGGTAGCCACCTGGCTATACACCTGATATGCCAGATTCATATCATTCTGCAAGCGTTCCCTCTCCGTCAAAGCGCTTTGAAGGACAACCCCCTTGTTGGCATCCATATAATTGGCATAATTCTGCTGGGCTGCATAATACTCCTGCTGGCGCTCCTTGTACAATTGTTCCAGATATGCACAATCCTGCTGGGCTTTAGATACCCTGTAGGCTGTGATATACTCTTGAAGCTTCACCACTACCGTGTCTGTAATGGCGGCCGTAACCATCGGGTCCTGCAAAGTCACCGTCACTGTTGTGATACCGGTTTTCTTGTCCACATCGGCAGTAATCGCCTTACGCATGGCCTCCACTTTTTTCGCCTGGTCTTCTGTCAGATGGAAAGGGTCCAGCTTATTCCCGTCTTCCTCTTCCTTTTCGGAGAAAAGAGATTTCACTCCACCTATAGCTGCCCCGGGCAATCCCATGACAGCCCCCCACCACGGAGCTTTCTGTTCGTCGAGATAAGCTACAAAAGTAGTGTCTACCTCACCATCCAATGTGGTGACATGTGCGTTGAACAGTTCCAGGATAAAAGGAGTAGATGCTACGATATCCGGAAAAAGAGACACGTTCAAAGCATCCGCCTCACTGCCCAGATTCATGCCGCCAATGCCCAGCATGGCAGCCATTCCCGACAAACTCCCCCCTCCGCTTTTGCCGGATTCGGGAGACAATGTCACTTCTACTGTATATTGTTTGGGAATACTCAGAGCGATAATCACCCCTACAACGGCACCTATTCCGGCAGCCTTCAGCAACACCTTGCGGGCAGCCCATAACTTACGGACATACTCCATCAAATCAATTTCCAACTCCTCGTCTTCCCGTGGTCTTTCCGCGTTATTCGTATAGTTCTTATCTTCCGCCATAGTGTTTCTATTTTAAAATATTAGCAATAGATGCAATCATAGTCGCCAATGACGCACTGGTGGTTGCTATGGACAAAGTGTTCTGCAAAGACCAGTTGCTCTTTTCCTTCACCGGAACAATCACCTCACAGCCCGGCTGGATCAGCTCACGGCTACCCTTCTTCGCTCTCTTCACCTGACCGTTCATATATACAATATACGCCTTGCTCTTCTTCGCACGGAAACCGTAACCTCCGGCCTGCTCGATATAATATTTCAGCGTCTTGCCATCCTCAAATGAAACGGTGTTGGGATACATCACAGCCCCACTGATACGTACCGTGTTGTTGTATTCGGGAATTTCAATCACATCCCCCTCACGCAATACGATATCCGCACTGGAGCCGGGTTTAAGCATCGCTCTTTCCAAATCGATACCCACATAATAGATATCTCCCAAATCCAGCCGGTTGACATCAATGGAGTCCTTTCCAGTCTTGGCCATATCCAGAACCGTTTCCATACGTTTGCGTTCATCATCATTGATGCGACGGCTTAAACGGGCCCCCTTGATATAAGCAAACGGAGTCACTCCACCTGCCTTCTTGATCAAATCGGAAAGACGTTCGCTCTTCTCTGTCAGCGCATAATCGCCTTCATATAAAATTTCACCGGACACCCTCACGTTCACTTGTTCCTGATAAGCAGGACTCTTACGCACATACACCTGATCGTATGGTTGCAGCACAAAGCCCGGTTCTCCGTCTATCACAAAACCGTCTTTCAGAGAGAATGAGTACATTTGTCCTATGGTGGAAACCGCTTCCGTGCCTTTGCTATCCTTGATGCGACGGGAAACATCCACACGGACGGTAGAAGCCGATTCCATCAATCCGCCAGCCTGGATTATAATATCCTCCAAAGTAGTATTGTCGGCAAAAGCGAACTCACCCGGACGGGCAACCTCACCATACACCATGATGCTTCCCACATCCTCCAAGTCATGAATACTGGGGATATAGAGCACATCATTACGCTGCAAAGGCACATCGGGCGCAGTGCCGTTCATAATACCTTTTATATCTATCTGAATCACTTCTTTCTTCAAGTCCTCGCGTTCGCGATGCAATACCGCACGCCCTGTGAAAGCGTCACCCATAAGGCCTTCCGCCTTTTCCACCAATTGGCGGACTGTGTTCAAGGCCCCTCCGAACTGGTACACACCCGGACGATAGACAGCCCCCTTGATTTCAAGCTTGTTCTCAAAACGGTCCAGAATAGCTTCAGCAGTCAGCGCATCACCATCTTTTACCTGGAATACGGAATAATCAATATCATCAATCGTATAGATCTGATACTCCTTTCCGTTCTGACGAATCATGCGGAGAGAACGGGTATAGGCATCCCCCGAGAATCCACCGGCATACTTCAACAGTGTGGCGACACTTTCGTTGTTTTTCATCTCGTATTTCATGGGGCGTTTCACATTACCCTCTATGCTAACCAACGCCTCGTATGGAGGAACGATGATCACATCGCCTTCCTGCAAGCGGATATCATCATTGATTTTACCTTTCATAATAAAATCGTACACATCTACGGTAGCGATCTTCTGTCCTCCGCGCACCACTTGTATATTACGCAAACTACCGATATCGCTCACGCCACCGGCACGATAGAGCGCATGAAACACGGTGGAGAAAGAAGACAAAGCGTATGTTCCCGGCTGGAACACTTCCCCCATCACGTTCACCTGGATCGTCCGGCTGTTTCCCAAAGTAACCTTGATTTGTGAGGACGGGTTCTGTTCATTATCAAGCCCTGCATAAATCTTATTCAGTTCTTTGCGCAAATATTGATTGGCTTCGGCAATAGTCATGCCGTTCAGATAAATTAATCCCAAATCGGGGATCGTGATAGATCCGTCCGGAGAGATATTATCCCGGATGGTAGCCTGGTTTGTACCCCATATATCAATGATTACCTCATCGCCCGGGCCCAGACGATAATTTGGAGGGGTAGCCAGATTCACACTCGGCTCGAATGTAAGGTTTCTGGTTTCAAAAATGTCCCGTCCGTACACCTTATCCTTCTGCATTTCTTCCATATCGCCCATGCCCATCCCCTCGTAATAGCGATTGGCAGAAACACTGTCCGACAAGTTCTTCCCTACCACTCTGCCCGCAGCCGGACGTTGGTCGAAAGTAAAATTCTCTGTTACATAGATATCTTCCTGCGTCTTTGTCTTTTCACGCAAACGGTTCCGATTTTGCATCGTTGCATTTGCGTCTTTATCAGCAGACCCATTTTGCTGTTCATAAAGTTTCTTTACACGCTTAGCCTGTTCTTGTGTCACTCCTCTACGGGCTAACTCTGTAGCAATCTGACGTTGGTCTTTCCCCTGTTGCATGCCCGTCTTCACATATTCCAACACCTGTTGGTCACTCATAGATTGCTGTGCAAGCACAGAACCCGAGAGGGCAAAAACTAAGACCAGTACGGATAATAGTTTTTTTATCATATAAATTCAATAAACTTAGTAATTTAGCAGCCGCAAAGGTAGATATTATTTTCGATATAGGCGAGTTTTATTTCATAAAATATCCCTCTAATAAATGTAAAAACGGCTGCCACCTGCCGGTGTACAGCCGTTTGTTCTTTGATAATCCGTGGACAGGATTCATTCAGAAGTCATTACCTTCCCCTCTTTCTTTAGGAAAAGATTCAAGGGAATAAAACTTGCACAATGCCAGTTCGGACGGATCAGCAATACATATTTACAATAGCTTCGTACAGTTCCTGTTTGCCGCTTACCTGCTTGGGCTCACCATTTTGCTTAGCATAAGCCACTACTTCTTCCAGTGTCAGCTTGCCTTCTTCAAATTCCTTGCCTTTGCCACTGTCGAATGAAGCATAGCGGTCTGACAACATCTTGCAGTATGGAGATTCATTAAGCAGAGCAGCAGCACTTTCCAATGCACGCGCCATAGCGTCCATACCTGCAATATGGGCGATAAAGATATCTTCCAGATCAGTAGAGTTACGACGTGTCTTGGCATCAAAGTTGGTACCGCCATTGCCCAAACCGCCGTTGCGGATAATCTGCATCATGGCCTGGGTCAGTTCGTAATTGTCGATAGGGAACTGGTCTGTATCCCATCCGTTCTGATAATCGCCACGGTTAGCGTCAATAGATCCCAACATTCCGTTATCTACCGCAACAGCCAGTTCATGTTCAAATGTATGACCAGCCAACGTAGCATGATTCACTTCAATGTTCACCTTGAAATCCTTGTCCAGTCCGTGAGTTTTCAAGAACCCTACCACAGTTTCGGTATCCACATCATATTGATGCTTAGTCGGCTCCATCGGTTTGGGTTCAATCAGGAAAGTACCTGTAAACCCTTTGCTCCGGGCATAATCGCGGGCGATGGTCAACATCTGAGCCAGATGTTCTTTCTCACGCTTCTGATCTGTATTCAATAAAGACATATACCCTTCACGTCCACCCCAGAACACGTAATTGGAGCCACCCAGTTCGATGGTAGCGTCAATAGCGTTCTTTATCTGGACAGCAGCGCGGGCAACCACATCAAATTCGGGGTTTGTAGCAGCCCCGTTCATATAGCGTGCATGACCAAAAACATTTGCCGTACCCCATAACAATTTGATTCCGGTTTCAGCCTGTTTCTGTTTGGCATAAGCAACTATCTCTTTCAGATTCGCTTCATATTCCTCGATTGTATCGGCTTCCTCACACAAGTCCACATCATGGAAACAATAATATTCGATTCCCATTTTCTGCATGAATTCAAAGCCGGCATCCATCTTATTCTTGGCAGCCTGCACCTTATCGGCATCACCGTTCCAAGGGAATTTCTTTGTTCCGCCGCCAAACTGGTCACCGCCCTCGGCACACAACGTATGCCACCATGCCATAGCAAACTTCAACCAGTCTTTCATCTTCTTTCCGTTAATTACTTTTTCAGCATCATAGTAACGGAACGCCATCGGGTTCTTACTTTCCTTACCTTCAAATTTAATTTTTCCTATACCGGGAAAATACTCTTTTGTAGCCATAATTTTTTACTTGTTTTAATAACTTGTTCTAATTTATCTACTATTTTTTTTTCAACACGCAGGCGGAATAGCCATTTCTTTATCCGAAGGTCCTTAAAAGGCAGCCATCGCTCTCTCCAGATTGGATTTCCAGCGGGCATACGCATCATCGTAAGCAGTACGCTGTGCCACATCAGGCTCTATCACTTCCAGTTTTTCCAATGTGGCAAACGCCTCATTGTTATCTTTATAAACACCCGCACCTATGCCGGCACCCTTGGCGGCGCCCACCGATCCGTCTGTGTCATACAGTTCGATCACAGCTCCTGTCACCCCCGCCAATGTGACCGGCGCAGTTAAGACTGCAGACGGCATGGCTGTTGTGCAGTCCACCGCAGCAGGCTACAGCGGCAACCTGGTTACCGTGTACGCTGCATTTGATACCACCGGCACCCTGACCGCTCTGTCTGTGGATGCTTCCACCCAGACCACCGGTATCGGTTCCAAGACGGGCGAAGAGAGCTTCTACGGCGGTTATGTCGGCTGGAGCGCTTCCCAGCAGGTAGAGGTTGGCAACCCCGTTGATGCAATCGGCGGCGCTACCATCTCTTCCCGTGCAGTTGTCAGCGCCATCAACAGCGCAATCGACTGCTACAATAATGATATTGCGGGGGTGGCTTAAAATGGCTGAAAAACAAAGCAAATGGCGCATTTTTACCGCCGGCATCATCCGCGAAAACCCGGTTCTGCGCCTGGTTCTGGGTTGCTGCTCGGCACTGGCTG
>OGUO01002007.1_pt1 | contig 12817 bp, 6 predicted proteins | sample 1553641 | NCBI WGS metagenome assembly OGUO01 (sample SAMEA2579980, study PRJEB22360) | human gut metagenome | biome: human gut; feature: human-associated habitat; material: faeces | place: Denmark | collected 2008/2010 | reverse complement strand
GCTTCTCCCAAAGTCGTGATATGCATAAATATAATACGTTATACACAGCTAAGTTTATATCGCATGTTTTGACATGCCGTAATCTAATTGTGTTGTGAAATGTAGTATGCAAGGAGAAGGTCAACCATCCTGCCATAGCTCTTTACGCCGTCAGTCTGAGCATTCGCCACGAGATAGGCGTTGTTTACAGCGTCTGCCACCTCTGCAACAGGGGTTCTGTATTTATCCCAATATCGGCTGTCATACAGATAATCGCGCATGAGCTGTATGTCCATGCTCTTGTACAGCTCAGTGTAGACTGCCGCTCCGCAATTAGAGTAGACTGAGTTAAGAACGTATGAGAGTGCATTTAAAATTCCGCTGTACTTAAGGTTCACATTGTCTGAGTGTATGCAGGCAAGGTATGCGATGAAGCCCGCTTCATCCTCGCGCATGAAGCCACGAAGGTGTGATAGCTCATGGCATATAGTGTCTGCCTTCACATAGTCCGGAACGTCATTATTGTAGTTAGCTTCAATGGTGAAGGAGTACACTCCGGTTATAAATTCGTAGGACATTACTTTTGAGAACAGAACAGGCTTAGCCTTAGGATAGTACCCATTGAGCACAGGGTATATGGTTCCGAGATTGTTCATAGCCTTGACTGCTTCAGCAACGGTGTCGGTGTTATCAAGTGAAAATATGTTTCCGTAGTGTGTTCCATCCTCATCATCCGGAACCTCAATGGTATCTATATATGGAACAAGCGCATTTGCCTCGGCTATGAGGGACTGACACAGACCGGTCAGAACATCTGTCGACTGCCTGGCTACAGTAAGACCTGAATAGTAGGAGAATGGTCTTCTGTGGTAGTTGACTCCGCAGTTGAGAGTGAACAGTGTGAGGACGGTGAGCAGCAGTGCAAGTACGCCTGCGAGCAGAGCCAGTATTCTTTTCGCCCTCTTCTTTATTATAAGGTAAACGATTCTGAAAATAATCCAGAACAGTAATGCTATTCCAAATATTATAAGAAGCTCATACAGTGAAAATGGAAGGAAGCCAACAAGCCTTCCGACCGTGGTTACCAGAAATTTATATATGTGTGTTGAGTACCATTCGGCAAATGCTGTACTTTTCCGCGCAGCTATATTAAGAGCGCCTGTTATGACAAGCAGAAGGAGCATGTATATGCAGTAAAATATTTTTTTTCGTGTAAAAAAGCTTTTAAGGCTGAATTTTTTATGCTCAGTCATAAATAGGAAACCTCCGTAAATTAATTATTGTAGATGTAGAAGAGCATCTAAGCTTCTTCTAAAAGTCGTGTTATGCATAAATATAATAAACACGCTAAGTTTATGGAGCTTGTTTTGTCCCACGACATCATTCTCATAAATTTAATTATAAGTTTGGAGTGAAAAAAGTAAAGAATAATTACGATAAAATTAATAAGGCAGAAGGTGTGATAATGGTTATATTGTATTATAGACAGATAGGATTTGTTTTGATAAAATTAAATTAGCTTCAGGAAGAAGGGGAACTGCTCGGATAGTCTGATTTACCGGGTGCCGGTTTGAAAGGAGGCGGTGGTATATGAATGACAATATTTTAAGAAGCCGCAGAATACTGATTAAGAGAACAGAGGACGGAATGCTGCTTGCAGATACCAGAATAATAAGATTCATCAAGGACAGGAATATATGCTATATCAGTGCCGACAGCATAGCACAAAAGGGGAACTATAATGTAACGGTTTTGATTTTCGGACCGGATAAGCTGTATGAGTATGAGGGAAATCTTACAGGCGCAGTTATAGATAATGAGATGGTTGTACTTCTTGGAAGGCACAGGGAAAAGGAAAATCGCAGGAAACGAAGATATAAGCTTCTTACAAAGGGAATTATCACGGAGCTGTGTTTCGGGGACAGAGAGGTGCGGCTCAACAAGCCGATGAAGCTCATGACCGTGAATATGAGCTCAGATGGAATACTTGTCAAAATGGACAGCGGAAGCTTCGAGAAGGGAGACTGCTTCCGCATGGTGATAAATGTGGAGAACAGGGCACTTATTTTCTATTGCAGTGTCGTTAGAAAACAGAATGATAATATGCTGACTGAGGAATATGGCTGCAGAATAGAGGGGACTCAATTTGAAAATGAAAATGAAAAATTTACACAAGCTGCCAATTGAATATCTGTGGGAGGGACTTGTGCTTAAGGATAACATTTATGACAGTACAGGTTACACACTGTTGATTCCAAAGGGAGAGGTGTTGACTGGTGAAAAGCTGAGAAAGCTGTATAATTTCAATAAGGGAGACAGAAATATAACGGTTCATGAGGAAGGCTTTTATGATATTATTGCCAGTGAACATATGCTGCCTGAGAAAAGACAGGAGCTTCTGGAAAAGCTTTCCGGCTACAGCAGTCTTACGGATAATGTCAATGGCATGCTGCATAATATAGATATAGGGATTGAATCTGATGAGGTTGACAAGCTTGTAGACAATATATCGGATAAGCTTATCAAGATAGACCCTGTCACAATCTTCTCATGCATCAATTTCCCAAGACCGATGGATGAGGGTCTGCAGAGACATTCACTGAATGTTGCGCTTATGAATGCTTTTATGGGTAAGTGGCTTGGACTGCCGGAGGATGATGTCAGGACGCTGGTGCTTGCCGGGCTGCTGCATGATGTAGGAAAGACGAAGATACCTGAGGAAATAATCAATTCACCGCGGAGGCTGACATCGGCTGAATATAATATCGTCAAGCTTCACCCGGTATTTTCTTATGAGATGCTTGGCAGTCAGTTCGGGGAGACTGTGTGTGACATTGCAAGACACCACCATGAGAAGCTTACAGGGGACGGATATCCGGATGGACTTAAGGGGGATGAGATATCGCTTTTAACCAGAATAACCACTCTTTCGGATATATATGACGCGATGGTTGCTAAGAGAACCTATAAGGAGGCTAACCTTGCATTTGATGTGTTCGATATGCTGTACAGGGATGAGTTTAAGGGGCTTGACAGGAAGCTTGTGATGATTTTTCTTAAGAACCTGAGAAAACGTTATGTATCGAAGAAGGTACTTATGTCCGATGGGAAGATTGGTTTCATAAGATTCATCCCCGGAAATGATGCGAGTCATCCGATTGTTGAACAGGGGGAAAGGCTGAGCCAGACAGATGATAACTGGTACTGTAAGGAAATTATAACCATGTAGAAAAAGAAATTTTCTACAATTTCCTTTAACATTGTTACCATGCACATAAGAATATTAACCCAGATTTAACTATGGCTTTATATTTTTAATGCACAAATTTACATTTTTCAAATGTTATAAAGCAAGCCATATAATTGAATACACAATTAAGACAATATATTTTGAAAGCCCCATGAGGGTTTTGCTGAGAGTTATTATTTATCATTTTTTTCTTTGCAAAATCTTCAAAGGGCTTTTATTTTGTTTAATATTGGGATTCAATAAAAATATTATTCTAAGAAATGTCAGACAATACATATTACAATAATATAATATCAAATAATCAGACAATATTAAGAAAATAAATATTTACAAGGAAATAAAAAAAGTGTATATTAAGTACAAGTTTTTCAAGCAAAATAAAAGGAGGTTTTGTATGAGCAATGTATGTGAAGTGAAACCGTCAATATACAGCCCGGATTTTGAGCACGATAACTGTGGTATAGGTGCGATTGTCAATATCAAGGGCGTTAAGACACATCAGGTTGTTGAGAATGCCCTGAAGATTGTTGAGAATCTTGAACACCGTGCAGGTAAGGATGCGGAAGGCAAGACCGGTGATGGCGTAGGTATTCTGCTCCAGATATCCCATAAATTCTTTTCCAAGGTTGCCAAATCACTCGGAATCAATATAGGTGGGGAGAGAGAATATGGTGTCGGTATGTTCTTTTTCCCGCAGGATGAGTTCAAGCGCAATCAGGCTAAGAAGATGTTCGAGATTATTACCCAGAAGGAAGGTCTTGAACTATTAGGCTGGAGAGAGGTTCCGACTAATCCTGATGTATTAGGCTCTAAGGCAATTGCGTGCATGCCTAGTATCTGGCAGTGTTTTATAAAGAAACCGGCAAGAATAGCAAAGGGACTGGATTTTGACAGAAGGCTCTATGTAGTGAGAAGAGTGTTTGAGCAGAGTAACGATAATACATACGTCGCTTCATTATCGAGCAGAACAATTGTCTACAAGGGGATGTTCCTTGTTGGACAGCTTAGAACCTTCTTTGATGATTTGAACAGTCCTGATTATGAGACTGCGATAGCTACGGTACATTCGCGTTTCAGTACAAATACAAATCCTAGCTGGCAGAGAGCTCATCCGAACAGGATAATCGTACATAACGGTGAGATAAATACCATCCGTGGCAATGCCGATAAGATGCATGCACGTGAGGAGTCCATGGAGACTAAGTATTTTGAGGGAGAGATGAGCAAGGTAACTCCTATTGTAAATCAGGAAGGCTCAGATTCGGCGATGCTTGACAATACGCTTGAGTTCCTTATGATGAGTGGTCTTGAACTTCCGCTTGCGGTAATGATACTTATTCCTGAGCCTTGGATTAACAATCAGAGCATGAGCCAGAAAAAGAGAGATTTCTATGAATATCATGCGACAATGATGGAGCCTTGGGATGGACCGGCTTCCATTCTTTTCTCAGACGGAGATATCATGGGAGCGGTGCTTGACAGGAACGGTCTTCGTCCATCACGTTACTATATAACTAATGATGACCAGCTTATTCTCTCATCCGAGGTTGGTGTGCTTGATATTCCTACATCAAACATTAAGGTGAAGGAGAGATTAAGACCGGGCAAGATGCTCCTGGTGGATACGGTAAAGGGAGAGGTTATAGATGACGATGAACTCAAGGAAAAATATGCTTCAAAAAGACCGTATGGCGAGTGGCTTGACAGCAATCTTGTAATGCTCAAGGATTTAAAGATTCCGAACCAGAGAGTTGAAGAGTATTCCAAGGAGGAGCGTGCTAAGTTACAGAAGGCATTCGGATACACCTACGAGGATTTCAGGACATCGATTCTGCCTATGGCACTTGGCGGAACTGAGCCTATAGCAGCAATGGGAGCCGATACTCCGCTTGCGGCACTTTCAACTAAGACGGTTCCTCTGTTTAATTATTTTAAACAGCTCTTTGCACAGGTTACGAATCCTCCTATCGATGCACTCAGAGAGAAGATAGTTACATCGACTACAATGTATCTGGGAGCCGATGGAAATATCCTTGAGGAGACGGCGAGAAATTGTCAGGTATTAAGAGTCAACAATCCGATACTTACCAATACGGATTTGTTAAAGATTAAGAATATGAATCAGGAGGGCTTCAAGGTTGCGGTTCTTCCTATTATATATTACAAGAATACATCGATGGAGAAGGCAATCGACCGTCTCTTCGTTGAAGCTGACAGACATTACCGTGAGGGAGTGAATATATTCGTTCTTTCGGACAGAGGAGTTGACGAGAATCATGTAGCAATACCATCACTGCTTGCTGTATCGGCAATGCAGGACTATCTTGTTAGAACCAAGAAGAGAACCAAGGTTTCGGTTATCCTTGAGTCCGGTGAGCCTAGAGAGGTACATCATTTCGCAACACTATTAGGCTTCGGTGCGAGTGCAGTCAACCCGTATCTTGCGCTTGACAGCATAAGGGAGCTTATAGACCTTGGAATGCTTAACAAGGATTACTATGCGGCAGTCGATGATTATAATAGGGCGGTTCTCAGCGGTATAGTAAAGATTGCATCTAAGATGGGTATATCTACAATACAGTCATATCAGGGCTCCAAAATCTTTGAGGCAATCGGTATTGACAAGAGCGTTATGGACAAATATTTTACCAATACGGTGAGCCGTGTGGGTGGAATCACACTTAAGGATATCGAGAATGATATCAATGCAAATCATGACAGAGCTTATGACCCGCTTGGACTTCAGACGGATACCACCTTTGACAGTGCAGGCAGCCATAACTTCAGAAGCGGCAAGGAGGAGCACCTCTACAACCCTCAGACAATCCATCTTCTCCAGCTTGCCACAAGAAACGGAGATTATGCTGCCTTCAAGGAATACTCCAAGCTTATCAATGAGGAGCTTGAGCCAATCAATCTGAGAGGTCTTATGGATTTCAAGTATCCTGAGAAGGGAATCTCTATAGATGAGGTAGAGAGCGTAGATTCTATCGTGAGACGTTTCAAGACAGGAGCTATGTCTTACGGCTCTATATCCCAGGAGGCACATGAGGCAATGGCAATCGCCATGAACACACTTCACGGAAAGTCCAACTCAGGTGAGGGCGGCGAGGATATTGAAAGACTTACAATCGGACCGGATGGCCTCAACCGCTGTTCGGCAATCAAGCAGGTAGCCTCGGGACGTTTCGGTGTCACATCGAGATACCTTGTGAGTGCCGATGAGATTCAGATTAAGATGGCACAGGGTGCTAAGCCTGGTGAGGGCGGACATCTGCCGGGCGGAAAGGTATATCCTTGGATAGCCAAGACAAGACATTCAACGTCGGGTGTTGGTCTTATATCACCGCCACCACATCACGATATCTATTCGATTGAGGATCTGGCACAGCTTATCTATGACCTTAAGAACGCCAACAAGAAGGCACGTATATCCGTAAAGCTTGTATCGGAGGCAGGAGTCGGAACCGTAGCGGCAGGTGTTGCTAAGGCGGGAGCACAGGTTATCTTGGTATCGGGCTATGACGGAGGCACAGGTGCGGCACCTAGAAGCTCCATCCACAATGCGGGACTTCCTTGGGAGCTTGGACTTGCCGAGGCACACCAGACACTCATAATGAACGGTCTTAGAAACAAGGTTGTTGTCGAGACGGACGGCAAGCTTATGACAGGACGCGATGTTGCGGTAGCATGTCTTTTAGGTGCTGAGGAATTTGGATTTGCAACGGCGCCGCTTGTAACTCTTGGCTGTGTGATGATGAGAGTATGTAATCTGGACACATGCCCTGTAGGTATTGCTACACAGAATCCGGAGCTTCGAAAGAGATTCACAGGTAAGCCTGAGTATGTGATGAACTTTATGAGATTCGTTGCACAGGAGCTTCGGGAATACATGGCTAAGCTTGGCTTTAAGACTATCGACGAGATGGTAGGAAGAACCGATATGTTATATCAGGCTAAGGACGGCAGCGGTGTCAAGAAAGGAAAGATTGACCTTTCGGTAATTCTTGATAATCCTTATGCAGGCAAGGAGAAGATTGACTATCTTCACAAGAATGTATATAACTTCGAGCTTGAAAAAACTCTTGATGAGAAGGTTCTGTTAAAGAAGCTGGGGCAGGCTCTTGAGAAGAAGCAGAAGAGAAGCATAGAAATAGATGTAAAGAACACCGACCGTTCATTTGGTACTATGTTCGGCTCTGAGATTACAAGACTCTACGATGACACACTTCCTGAGGATACCTTCACTATAATGTGCCATGGCGCGGGCGGACAGAGCTTCGGAGCATTTATCCCTAAGGGACTTACGATGTGCCTTGAGGGAGACAGCAATGACTACTTCGGCAAGGGACTTTCAGGAGGAAAGCTTGTGGTATATCCACCTACCGGCTCCGGATTTAAGCAGGATGAGAATATCATCATCGGTAATGTGGCTCTCTATGGTGCAACGAGCGGTGAGGCGTATATAAACGGTGTCGCCGGTGAGCGCTTCTGCGTCCGTAATTCCGGTGCAAAGGCGGTTGTCGAGGGCGTGGGCGACCATGGCTGTGAGTACATGACCGGTGGACGGGTGGTTATTCTTGGAAAAACCGGGAAGAACTTCGCCGCAGGTATGAGCGGTGGTATTGCTTATGTGCTTGACGAGGACAGCAGCCTTTACAAGAAGCTTAACAAGGAGCTTGTATCGACTGAGGAAGTGACGGACAAGTATGATGTATTAGAGTTAAAGGAAATGATACAGCAGCATGTAGCATACACCAACTCTATAAAGGGTAAGCAGATTCTTGACAATTTCGGAGATTATCTTCCTAAGTTCAAGAAGATTGTACCTCATGACTATAAGAGAATGATGCAGAGAATCGTTCAGATGGAAGAGAAGGGTCTTTCAAGTGAGCAGGCACAGATTGAAGCATTCTATGCTAATAAAGCAGCGAAGTAAGGAGGGAAATTCATGGGAAAGCCGACAGGATTTTTAGATTATGAGAGAGTTGACAGCGAGGCTGTCAAGCCAAAGAACAGAATAAAGAATTTCAATGAGTTTCATACTCCGCTCACCATTGAGGAGCAGAGGCAGCAGGCGGCACGATGCATGGATTGCGGGGTTCCGTTCTGCCAGTCGGGTAAGCTGTTAAAGGGGATGGTGTCAGGCTGTCCTCTCAACAATCTGATACCTGAGTGGAATGATCTTCTCTACAGTGGCAATCTTCACAGGGCATATAACAGGCTTGCTAAAACAAGCAATTTCCCTGAGTTTACTTCGAGGGTATGTCCGGCATTGTGTGAGGCGGCATGTACCTGCGGACTTAACGGTTCGCCGGTGAGTACAAAGGAGAATGAAAAGACAATCATTGAGAACGCATTTGAACAGGGCTATGTGGCACCTGATCCGCCTAAGGTAAGAACCGGCAAGAGGGTTGCCGTTATCGGCTCAGGTCCATCCGGACTTGCCACAGCAGACCTCTTAAACAAGAGAGGACATAAGGTAACTGTATTTGAGCGTGCCGACAGGGTTGGAGGACTTCTTCGTTATGGTATTCCCAACATGAAGCTTGAGAAGCATATCATTGACAGAAGAATCAATATCATGGAGGCGGATGGGATAGAGTTCGTCACCAATGCCAATGTCGGTGATAATGTGAAGGCGGCTAAGGTGTTAAAGGACTATGACGCAGTTGTTCTCTGCTGTGGTGCAGCCAATCCAAGAGACATAAATGCACCGGGAAGGGATGCACAGGGAATACACTTTGCGGTGGATTACCTTACATCCGTGACGAAGAGCCTGCTTGATTCTGATTTAGCGGATAAGAAGTATATCGACGCTAAGGGCAGGAAGGTTGTTGTTATCGGAGGCGGAGATACAGGAAATGACTGTGTCGGAACATCAATACGTCTTGGCTGTGCCTCTGTTGTACAGCTTGAGATGATGCCTAAGCTTCCGGACACACGCGCTGAGAACAATCCATGGCCACAGTGGCCTAGAGTCTGCAAGACGGATTATGGTCAGGAGGAGGCAATCGCGGTATTCGGAAAGGATCCTAGATTATATCAGACCACCGTCAAGGAGTTCATAAAGGACAAGAACGGAAAGCTCTGTAAGGTAAAGTGCGTGAAGCTTGAGTCGAAGAAGGATGAAAAGACAGGGCGCATGATGATGGCGGAGGTAGCAGGAAGTGAGTTTGAGCTTGAGGCAGACCTTGTACTTATCGCCGCAGGCTTCTTAGGCACCCAGAAGTATGTTGCCGACGCATTCGGTGTGACGCTCAATGCACGAACGAATGTCGATACGGCACCTGGAAAGCATGCGACCAATGTCGACAAGGTGTTCACCGCCGGAGATATGCACAGAGGCCAGTCTCTTGTTGTGTGGGCAATCCGTGAGGGACGCGACGCCGCAAAAGAGGTTGACGAGTACCTGATGGGATATACGAATCTGCAGTAAGTATGCAGTGATTGTGTTATTGCGGGATTTCATGTATTAAAAAGAATAATAAAAGAGCTGCAGCCTGTGGAAGATTAGTTCTTCGGCGGGTTACAGCTCTTTTTTATGATAAAGCAGCAACATAATAGTCAAATGTTTTATAGAATGTAAAGCCATTGCCTGTGTAGGCGCGGATTGCGGCTGTATTGCTGCCCGATACCTGCAATAGAAGCTTCTTTTGCTGAAAGTCGGCGGCTGCGGTGTCTATGGGCAGCCCGGCAAAGCCTTGTCCGCGGTATTTTTTGTTGGTGTAGACATTGGCAATGTTCACGTAGTCACTGCACTCTGACACGGTACATTTAGAAGCACTCCTGCCGTCACAGAATAGGCGGTAGGTGTGGTGCCCGGGCGTCCTGTGGGAGGTGCGGGTGATGGAGATGGAAGACCGGGAGTATATCAGTGCTGATTTTAAATCGGATGTATTTACATTCCGGATGTTGATGTCAGGTGTCTGCTGTGTGGACGAATGCTGTATTGAAATATAATTATCATTGTAGGACTTCCTGGTCATAAAGTGTTCGCTGTGTGAGTAGATAAAGCCACAGCTCCCGGCAAAATATTCGTTGCTGCCGACTAACAGGACACGAACCTTGTCAAAGGAATCTATAATTTCGTCATTGTGACCTGTGGATGTACCGGTACCGCCGGCTATGTCAACGCGGTCTGTGACTGTAGCAGCACTGCCGGCTGGGGCAATGTCGCTTCTGTTTTTCGTATAAACAGCTTCAATGACTGATAACATCTGCATTACAAGCATGCGTCCCAGACCATGGCGTCGGTATTCAGGGGCGATGAGCACGGACAACTCATGCGTGAGTGTGCCGTCATTATCGTAATATGTGAATGCAGTGCAGCAGCCGATAAGACCGTGTGCGCTGTTTATAAGGTAGAGCGCCGGCACGTTATCATCCTCAAATAATTCAATTCCGCTGTTATGGAGCAGCGCGGGCTGAAGACGTGAGCTTATGATGTCCGGCTCGCGGTCAAAATCAATATACGGTTCATAAGCTTCGGATGCTGCTTCGGAGCAGTTATCTATAAAGGCTTCTATATCTGAAAGTGTGAGTTTGCATTTTTTTTGCATGTTAATCTCCGTTTATACAAATTATGTGTGTTCTGTTTTGAGCAGACCGGTATGTAATGAAGATACTTCTCTTGTCATTGCTGCGGTTTTGTTGTATATTATTTCTATTCGGGGGTAGTTTCATGTACCCGTATAGGACAGGAATATTATAAGTCCAACCAAGGGAGGATGCAATGGCTAATAAAGTATTAAAAAGAAGTGAGACAGACAAGAAATACACATGGAGACTTGAGGATATTTATCCGGATGTTGCCGCTTGGAGAGAGGAGTATGCCGAGGCGCTTAAGGTTGCTGAGGAGATAGAAGGCTATAAGGGTAAAATCGGTGAGAGCAGTGCCAATATGCTTGCAGTGTTCAAGCTTGATGACAAGCTCACGAATTTACTTGACCGTATCTACTGTTATGCACATCAGCTCTATGATCAGGATACAGCCAATCCGGAGTCACAGGCACTTTCGGGCGAAGCTGAGAATATTATGGTAAAGACAGGTGAGCTGCTGTCTTTTATAAGTCCTGAGATGCTCACCATAGATGATGCGGTTGTCGACAGATATATGAGTGAGTGTGAGGAGCTTAAGCTCTATGCAAAGAAGTGGGAGTATATTTCAAGAAGAAAGCCGCATGTGTTATCGCCTGATATGGAGGCTGTATTAGCTTCAGCCGAGGATGTTCTTGGAGGACCAAAGAAGGTTTTCGGCATGTTTAACAACGCTGATGTCAGGTTCGGAACAATAAAGGATGAGAATGGCGAGGACGTAACATTAACACATGGAAGATACGGAATTTTCATAAGAAGCAATGACAGGAGAGTCCGCAAGGATGCTTTCACCCGGATGCACGGCGCATACAAGAATTTTGAAAATACTATAGCTGCCAATTATGAATCTCTGGTGAAGGGTGATATGTTCTCAGCAAAGGTGAGAAAATACAACTCAAGCATTGAGTCATATCTGTTTGACGGAAATATTCCAATCTCAGTATATGACAATCTTATTGACACAATCCATGAGGGGCTTCCTCTTATGCACCGCTATGTTAAGCTCCGCAAGAAAGCACTCGGCGTGGATGAGCTTCACATGTATGATGTATACACTCCTATGGTGAAGGATTTTGATATGCATATCTCATTTGAGGAGGCAAAGGAAATCGTAAAGAAGGGCGTTGCACCTCTTGGGAAGGATTACATAGAGCTTCTTGATAAGGGTTTCAACGGCGGTTGGATTGATGTATATGAGAATGAGGGAAAGAGAAGCGGAGCTTACTCATGGGGACCTAACGGTGTACACCCTTATGTGCTTTTAAATCATCAGGACAACTTAGATTCAATGTTCACCCTTGCACATGAGATGGGACATGCGCTTCACAGCTACAAGTCAAATTCTACACAGCCTCTTGTATACGCTGCATACAGAATTTTTGTCGCTGAGGTTGCTTCGACATGTAATGAGGCACTTCTCAATTTCTACCTTATAGATAATGCGAAGGATAAGAATGAGAAGGCATACCTCATCAATCATTTCCTTGACAGCTTCAAGGGAACCGTATACCGCCAGACGATGTTCGCTGAGTTTGAAAAGAAGGCACATGAGATGGCAGAGCAGGGCAGAAGTCTCACAGCAAAGTCTCTTAACGAGATGTACTATGAGCTCAACAAGGAGTACTTCGGACCGGATATGGTGGTCGATAAGGATATTGAGGTTGAGTGGGCAAGAATACCTCACTTCTACACACCATTCTATGTATACCAGTATGCTACGGGCTTCTCGGCAGCAGTTGCGATAGCATCAATGATCCGCAAGGAGGGACAGCCGGCAGTTGACCGCTACATGAAGTTCTTGTCAAGCGGCGGTTCAGATTATCCAATCGAGCTTTTAAAGATTGCGGGCGTGGATATGTCTAAGCCGGACGCCATCAAGACAGGTCTTGATGTATTTGCCGGACTTCTCGATGAGATGGAGAAGCTGTTAGCATAGCCTGATGGGACAGGGGTCAGACCCCATGTCCCAGTTCTGGGACACGGGGTCTG
>OGUO01002000.1_pt1 | contig 12832 bp, 9 predicted proteins | sample 1553641 | NCBI WGS metagenome assembly OGUO01 (sample SAMEA2579980, study PRJEB22360) | human gut metagenome | biome: human gut; feature: human-associated habitat; material: faeces | place: Denmark | collected 2008/2010 | reverse complement strand
GGGGGCGGCTTCACCGCCAGTGTGCCGCCCGGTGCAAAGGGCTTCCATGGTGGTGCCCAGGTCGGCGGCGGTCAAAAGGCGGACTTTCAGGCGGCTCAGGCGTGCAGCGTGTTCCACCGCGGCGTGCTCGGCACTGCCGGGGGCAACCTGCCACAGCAGCACACAGCGCGGTTCCTGCTGGATTCTGGCTTTCATAACAATACCTCGTTATGCCTGCCCGCAGCCGGGCAGGCAGCAATCATAAAATCAAAATGTGCGGCGCAGGGGTCAGCCCCGCGCCGCACGGTGGAAAAGGTTCAATTACAGGTCAGGGTGATACTCTTTGCAGGTGCATTTTTTCCATTTCAGGCCGCTGCCGCAGGGGCAGGGATCGTTGCGGCCAATCTTGGTCACGCGCACAGGGGTGGCACCCTTGGCACCAGCCTGAGCCGGTGCGCCTTCGCCGGTGGGCTTGGCAACCTGTTCGCGTTTCGGCTCCTGGTTCTGCTGGCGCACTTCAATGGTCAGCAGCATGTGTACGGCATCCTCGCGGATGGTGGCAATCATCTCGTCAAACATGGCAAAGCCTTCAATGCGGTATTCCACAATGGGGTCGCGTTGGCCGTAACCGCGCAGGCTCATGCCCTGCTTCAGCTGGTCCATGTTGTCAATGTGCTCCATCCACTTGGAGTCAACATTGCGCAGCAGGCAGATACGCTCCAGTTCGCGCATCATGGGGGCACCGTACTTCTGCTCCTTGCTTTCCAGAATGCTCATGCCGCGCTCATACAGCACCTTGGCAACATCCTCGCGCTTCAGATCATTCAGCTGCTCGGCAGTGTAGTTAAAATCAGTGGGCAGGCACAGCCAGTTCAGGTAGTGGCGGCGCAGGGCGGTGGTCTGGTCGTTCTGGTCGTTGTAGCTGGCGGGCACGGCGATGGGCTGGGCATCCGGCAGGGGCTTTGCGGGATCGAACTGGTCTTCCACGCAGCTGCCCAGCGCAAACGCCCATGTGCCGTCAAGGCTCAGCTTCAAGCGCGCTTCATTCTGTTCAGGATATAACATAACGTTTTCCCTCTATTTCTGCAAAAAATGCGGGGCGCGGGTACTGCCCACGCCCCGCTTACGGGTGATTTATTTAGCCCTTGATGCCGGTGGATGCCACGCCCTGCACAAAATACTTCTGCAGGGAGAGGAACACGATCAGCACCGGGATCAGTGCCACCACAGAGGCCGCCATGATCAGGCCGTACTCTGCAGAATACTGGGTGATGAACATACGCAGACCGATCTGGATTGTCTTGAGTTCGGTCTTGGTCAGGTAGATCAGGGGGCCAAGGAAGTCGTTCCAGGTGTTCACAAAGGTGAAGATGGTCAGGGTGGACAGGGCGGGCAGGCTGAGCGGCAGCATGATGTGCCACCAGATGCCGTACTCGCTCAGGCCATCAATGCGGGCAGCCTCACACAGCTCGGTAGGCACGCCCTCGTAGAACTGCTTCATCAGGAACACGCCGAAGGCGCTGAAGGCCTGCAGGCACATAATGGCCAGATGGGTGTTGTTCAAATGCCACGAGCTCATCATCATGAACTGGGGCACCATGTAGGCCTGCCAAGGCACTGCGATGGTGGCAATGTAGCCGAGGAAGAGCACGTTTTTGCCCTTGAACTGCATCTTTGCAAAGGCGTAGGCTGCAAAGGAGGAAGTGAACAGCTGCAACAGGGTGACCACCACGGTGATCTTGACCGTGTTTTTCACAAAGGTCAGCAGCGGGATCTGGGTCCAGATGTCCACATAGTTCTGCCAGCGGGGATTTTTGGGGATCCACTGGATAGGGAAGCCGAACACGTCCTTATTCAGCTTAAAGGAGGAGGACAGCATCCACAAAAAGGGCAGCAGCATACAAGCTGTGATGACGATGAGGAAGAAATAGATCAGGAACTTGGAGACGAAATTGCGGCGCTTCTGAGAGGCCTCGGTCTTGATAATAGCAGCAGACATGGTTCTTCCTCCTTTCTCAGTTCTCGCCCTTGGAGCCGCGGAACTGGATGATGGTAACGATCAGCACCAGTACGAACAGCACCATGGAAATTGCACTTGCGTAGCCGTATTTCGGGGTATTGACGAAGGCCACATTATAGATGTAGTACACCAGCGTCATGGTAGCAGTACCGGGGCCGCCCTGCGTGATCATGTACATCTGGTCGTAGACCTTGAAGCCGGAGATGGTGAGCATGATGACCACAAAGAAGGTGGTAGGCCGCAGCTGGGGCAGAGTGATGTGCCAGAACTGCTGCCAGCGGTTTGCACCGTCCAGCTCGGCGGCTTCGTTCAGGTCCGGGTTGCAGCCCTGCAGGCCGGCCAGATAGATGACCATGTAGTAGCCCATGTTCTTCCACACGCTGAACAGGATGACCGTGATCATGGCGGTGTCCTTGCCGGCAGCCCAGCGGGGCAGGTTTTCCACCGCCACGCCGAAGAACTGGTTCAGGATCATGTTGATGGGGCCCATGGAGGGGTTGAAGATCATGTTCCATACCGCTGCCACCGCCACCAGCGAAGCAACGTAAGGGAAGAACGCCACGGTGCGGAAAAAGTTGCGCAGCTTCACGTTCTGGTTCAGCAGCACGGCCATGGCCAGCGAGCAGGCCAGCGTAAGCGGCACGGTGCCGATGACATAGACGATGGTGTTTTTCAAAGCCGCCTGAAAGATTTTATCGGTGGTGAAGAGCTTTACAAAGTTTTTCAGGCCGACAAATTCAATGGCGTGGCGGCCGTCCCATGCGCAGAAGGCCAGCGCAATGGCAAACACCATGGGCACCAGCGTAAACACGCAGAAGCCAATGAAGTTTGGCGCAATGAAGGAATACGCGATCAGAGAATCGCGGGTCGATTTTTTTAGCACTTTACGGGGAGTTTTATTCTGGACAGCAGCACTCGCCATAAAAGAGCCTCCTTTCCCGGAAGTATAACCATTTTTCCAAAAAATGAGCGGGGCGGGCGCTGTGCATACCCGCCCCGCTCGGACAGGGCTTTTTTCCGATGCTCGTCCACCGGAAAATGAATGGGGATCGAAAATGATGAAGAAGGAGAACCGCAACGTATTGCGGAAAACGCTTTATCAGCCGAGAACTGCGGGAACCTGATCGTTCATGTTCTGGATGCCCTCGTCCACGGTCTCGCTCATGGTCATAATAGCATCGTGCTCGGCGTTCAGAATGGTCTCGATATCAGATGCGTACTGGGTGTAGGGCATTTCCAGATAGACATTGCTGGTGGTCAGTGCATCCACAGAATTGCTGTCCTCGGGGAAGCCCTCGGTGGACTTGATGATCTCGGCGGTAGCAGCGGAGCCGCAGGCCGGGAAGGTGCCGGTCTTGGCAATGGCCTGTGCGCCCTCCTCGGAGACACACCAGTTGATGAAGTCGGCAGCGGCCTCTGCCTTGGGAGAATCCGCGTTGATGGCCAAGCTGGTCACAGTGCCCAGCGTAGAACCAGCCTCTGCACCGGCGGGGTGCGGGTACTTGACGATGCCCCAGTTGAACTTGGTCTCGGCATCCTTCATGTAAGCTTCCAGCGTGGAGATGAACCAGCTGCCCATGTTGACCATTGCGCACTGCTGGTTCTCAAAGGCTGCGGAGTAGTGCAGAGAAGAGGTCTTGAGGTAGCCGTAGTCCATGCAGATGCCGTCCTTCTGCTGGGCAATGACCATATCGTAGGTGGGCTTCATGAAGTCGTAGGTGCCGTCGATGATGGTGTTTTTGCCGTCCAGAATGGAGAACAGAGAAGCGGCAGAGCGCCAGGTGTGGTAGTGGCAGCCATAGACCTTGGTGTCGCCGGAGCCGCTGGTCATCTTGCGGGCCAGAGCATCGTAATCTTCCATTGTCAGGTCATTGGAGGGATACTCCACACCGGCAGCATCAAACAGATCCTTGTTGTAGTACAGCACCCAGAAGTCGCTGCGGAAGGGCACGGCGTAGAAGTTGCCGTCATCGGTGGTCAGCTGCTCGATGGTGCCGTTGAAATCGCCGGTGTCGCGGGTCAGCACCTCATTCAGAGGCTTGAGGTAGTCCAGATTGATCAGGTTTGCGTAGCCGGGGATATCCTTGATGGTCACGATATCCAGATCAGCGCTGCCGGCCAGCTGGGTAGCCAGAACGGTCATGTAATCGCTGGAGCCCAGATCCACCATCTCGATGGTCACGTCCTTGTGGCTTGCCATGTAGCCGTCGGCCATGGCCTGCCAGTAGGGAGTGGACTCCTTATCCCACACTGACCACTGCAGGGTAACAGGGCCTGCGGCTGCGGAAGCAGCGGTGGAACCGGCAGTGGAGGAAGCAGCGGTGGAGCTTGCAGAAGAGCCGCCACAGGCGCTCAGGGCAGCAGCTGCGCCGCAGGCAGCGGCAGCGGTAAGGAACGAACGACGAGAGATCTTTTTCATAAGTGTGTCCTCCTTCAGGGCAGTGTGTTTGTTCTGTGCAGCAGCCTCCCCCGTGCCGGGGAGCCGCTCGCTTTTGTTGACACTAGGATACCGCACAAACGCAAAAACCGGAATGGAAAAATTCCGGGAAGAGTTGCAGTTTTTCTGTATCTTTTAAAAAAAGATGTACTTTCTTACACTGGAGTCTGCACTTTCTTGTTCTCTTGCACAGTTTGCATCCGTGACGAGAGAAAAAAGCATATAAAGTACACAATTCTCATGAAAAAAGCCGTTGACAAACCGCGCCGGAATCAGTACTGTATAAAGGAAAGAATGCAAACTGTCACCAGAAAGGAGGCACCGTTATGAAGAGCAGCCACCGTTTCCCGCTGCGGCGGCAGATCGTGTGGGGAATGCGCTTTTTTACCTTTCTTACCTCTCTGGCCGTGGGCGCGGCGCTGTTCATTCTCTCCAACCAATATGTGCGTGCCAACTCCCTGCAGGCGGCAGAGTTCAACCTGCGGCTGGTGGCTACCTCCATCGAGACCAGTCTGGAAAGCGCCGATGCTCTTTTGAACTGGGCTTCCATTGACAGCACCGTGCGGCGGTACATCTCGCAGGAAAATATCAACGGCACCCAGACCATTGCCGCCTACGAAGCCATGCAGGAAAAATACTATTCCAGCACCCTGTACAGCCATATCCTCCGCTTTTTTGTTACCAATGAGAACGACCGGCATTTGCAGTTCGGCCCGCTGAACTCCTCGGCGGCGCTCAACCGCACCAGCGTAAAGCAGTTTCTCACCAAGGGGTACGGGATGCAGTTCGCCACCGACCCGCTGCTGCCCGGCAGTCCGAGCTGCATCGCCATCAGCCAGCCTGTCCGCTGCGGCAAGGGCACCTTGCACCGGGGCAGCACCTACCTTGCGCTGGATACCGCCATTATCACCGACCCGGCAGCAGGTTACAGCCTGACCGACGGCAGCGCGTTGTACTGGGAGATGGGCAGCCGCCTGTGGCAGATCGAAAACGGCAGCCTGACCGAGATTGAAAATCCGCTGCGGGAGGTGGACTACACCCTGCGCACCGGCAGCAATAACGGCGTGACAGAGCAGACCGCATGGCAGGGCAAGGTGCAGCTGGACGGCCAGAAGTATTATGTAGTCAAGGTAACACTGAACGGCCGCAGCGCGGCACTGGTACAGCTTTTGCCCGCAAATACCTTTTTGCTGCACTACGGCGTGTACCTGTGGCTGGTCGCCCTTGGCACTGCCATCATCTGGGGACTGAGCTTTTTGATGCAGCACTGGCTGGAGCGGGTCATCACCCGCCCGGTGGAGGCGCTGCAAAAGCGCATCGAAACCGTGGGCAGCGGCAACTTTGCCCCCGACCGCACGGTGGAGTGGAACAACGAGCTGGGCGACATCGGCCGGGGCATCAACCAGCTGGCTGAAAACGTGGACAGCCTGATGACCCGCCGGGTGGAGGACGAACGTCGCAAGCAGGAGCTGGAATACCGGATGCTGCAAAACGAGGTGAACCCGCACTTTATCTACAACACCCTCAACAGCATCCGCTGGATGGCTACCATCCAGCACGCGCCCGGCATTGCCGAGATGGTCACCGCCTTTGCACGGCTGACCAAAAGCATCTCCAAAGGCACCCAGAAGCTGGTGCCTTTGCAGGAGGAGCTGGCATTGCTCAACGATTACTTTACCATCCAGCAGTACCGCTACGGCGGCGACCTGGAGATTGAGGTCTCCCGCATTGAAAGCGAGACCCTTTGCCGGGACTGCATGATTCCCCGGTTCACCTTGCAGCCGCTGGTGGAAAACGCCATCTTCCACGGGCTGGAACCCAAGGGCGGCCACGGCAGCGTGCTGCTGGATATCTCCACCGACCCGGATACCGGGGACGTATTGCTGCGCATTACCGATGACGGCGTGGGCATGCCGCCGGAGCAGGTAGCTCACCTTCTGGACGAGCCCGCCGAGGGTGCCGAAAAGGCTGAAAAGTTCCGTCATGTCGGCCTGTGGAACGTGAACCGCCGCATCCGGTATTCCTTTGGCGAGGGTTACGGCCTGACCATTGAAAGTGAAGAGGACGTGGGCACCGAGGTCACCATCCGGCTGCCCTATCAACAGAAAGGAGACACCCATGCTGCGGATATTACTGGTGGATGATGAGCCGCTGGTGCTCATCGGCCTGCAGGGGATGCTGGAATGGGAAAAGCTGGGCTATACCGTCTGCGGCACCGCCCGCAACGGAAAGCTGGCGCTGGAACTCATTGAGCGGGAGAAGCCGGATATCGTCATTGCCGACGTAAAAATGCCGGTGATGGACGGGCTTACCCTTGCCCGCACCTGCCGGGAGCGCAACGCCCTGCCCGCCTTTATCATGCTGACCAGCTTTGAAGAATTTGATTACATCAAGCAGGCCATGGGTGCCGGAGTGGTGGATTATCTGGTCAAGCTGGACCTGACCCCCGAAAACCTGCAAACCGCCCTTGCCAAGGCCGCCGAAAAGGTAAAAAAGGAGCGTGCTTTGCTGGGCGAATTGTCAGCACAGGAAAATCTTGCCGAGAGTGTGCGCAGCTATCAGGAGCGTTTTTTCGTGCGGTTGTACGCCGGGCTGTTCCCGGACGAAGCCGCATTGGAGCAGCCTTTGCAGCACATGGAGCTGAACCTTGCAAGCGACGCCTACCTTGTAGCCAGCTGCGAGATCATCGCCAACACCGCCCTTACCCCCGCCCAGCAGCTGAAGCTGAGTTTTTCCTGCGGGCGGATGCTGGAGACCACCCTGCAAAACTACCTGCCCTGCTATGTGACCGGGGCGGATGCCATGCGCTGCAATGTGCTTTTCTGCCTGACCGATGCCCAGTGCCAAAAATACCGGACGGTACTGCGCCCGCTGCTGGAACGCGCCAGCCAAATTCTATACAACTATTTCACGGTACGGCTGCTCTGGGCGGTAGGACGCCCCACCGGCTCCCTGCTGGGGCTGGCGCGCCGCTGCCGGGAAAACGCCCACCTACAGCCCCTGCTCACGGTGGAGCAGCCCATCCAGTTCGTGGAGGTCAACGAGGGCGACGCCACCGCCGGGAAGATGCAGGTGGTGGCACAGGTGCAGGAGTATGTTAAGAATCATCTTTCGGAAAAACTGACGCTGGCCGATGTGGCGGCTGTATTCAATTTTTCGCCCAACTACCTCAGCCAGCTGTTCGGCAAATACGGCGACAGCGGCTTTGTGGAGTACATCACCGAGACCCGCATCGCTGCGGCAAAAGAGATGCTGGAACAGGGCGATTTGAAAGTATACGAGATCGCTGAGAAACTGGGGTACGAGAGCGCTTTCTATTTTTCCAAGGTATTCAAAAAGGTCACGGGGCTCAGCCCGCGGGAATACCAGCAAAGTATTTAAAATCGGAGGCTTTTATGATACAGGAACAACTTGCCCATCTGCCGGAATTTCTTCCCGATTACCGGCCCTTTCCCCCTGTCAAAGAGCACACCGCATGGCAGGGGCTGCCCCTGCGGGCAAAGCAGCGCTTTTTGCAGGCGGGGGAAGCCGCGCTGCAAACGCCCATTGCGCCCCTGCCGCTCTCGCTCTGGCTGGATTTCACCCACACTGGGCGGCGCACCCCATGGGAGACGGCTTACTTTTCCCGCCGGGCGCGGCTGTGCGCGCTGGTAAGTGCCGAGTGTGTGGAGCACAAAGGGCGCTTTCTGGATGAAATTGCCGATACCGTATGGGCGATCTGCGAGGAAAGTGCATGGCAGCTGCCCGCCCACAACAGTTATGTGCGGGACACCCCGCAGCTGCCCCTGCCGGACACCACCCGCCCCATCGTGGATTTATTTGCCGCCGAGACCGGCGCGCTTCTGGCGCTGACCCGGTACTTACTGCCCGATGAGCTGGATACTGCCGCGCCGGGCATCACGGCGAGGATGGAGCGGGAGCTGGACGCCCGCATCCTGACGCCTTATTTTACAAGCCACTTCTGGTGGATGGGCAACGGCGAAGAGCCTATGTGTAACTGGACGAGCTGGTGCACTCAGAATGTGCTGCTCACCGTTTTTCTGCTGCCCACCACCCAGCAGCAGCGAAAAGCTGCCGTCAAGCAGGCAGCCTACAGCCTCGACTGCTTTTTGAAGGACTACGGCGCGGACGGCTGCTGCAACGAGGGTGCGCAGTATTATCGCCACGCCGGACTGACCCTGTGGGGCTGTCTTGAAATTTTATCCAACGTTGTGCCGGAGGCCTTCCGCCCGCTATTCAGAGAAACAAAGATCAAAAATATCGCGGAGTACATCTGCAATGTCCATGTGGAAGGACCTTACTATCTGAACTTTGGCGATTGCAGCCCCCTGGCCGGGCGCTGCGGTGCACGGGAATACCGCTTTGGACAGGCCGTAGGCAGCGATGCTTTGCAGGCCCTTGCGGCGGCAGATTTCCGCGCCGATGCCGACCCCGACCATTTGCAGAACCCGGACGGCAGCACCCACATCAACCTGTGGTACCGGCTGACCACCGCCTTTGCCGAGCAGGAACTGATGGAATACGCCGCAGTTCCCCAGCATCGTTCTGCAGTATGGTACCCCAGTGTAGGCATTTATGCCGCACGGCAGGGCAGCTGGGTGCTGGGTGCAAAGTTTGGCTCCAACGGCGACAGCCACAACCACAACGATACCGGCAGCATTACCGTGTACAAGGACGGAAGACCGTTTCTCATCGATATCGGAGTGGAGAGCTACACCAAAAAGACCTTCAGCCCTCAGCGGTATGAGATCTGGACGATGCAGAGCGCATGGCACAACCTGCCCACCTTTGACGGCGTGCAGCAGCTGCCCGGCGCGGAATACGCTGCCCGGGAGGTGTGCACCGAGGAAAATAGCATCACCGGCGAACTGGCGGGCGCGTACCCGCCCATCCCGGGGCTTACCACCTACCGCCGCAGCGTATCTGTCAGCGAACAGGGCATCACCCTGCGGGACGAAACAGACTATCCCGGCACAGTAGACCTGACCCTGCTCACCGAGCAGCAACCCGTCCCCACTGCGGACGGCTTTGCGGTGGGCACACTGGGCGGCATCCGCTTTGACCCGGACGCCGCAACGGCTGCTGTTACGGCGGTGCCTATCACCGACCCGCGCCTGCGCACCGCATGGCCGGAAACGATCTATAAGATCACCCTGCATTTCCAAAAAATGCTGAAGCTCGAACTGTACTAAGGAGAACTGCCATGGAAACCATCAAGCTGAAAATTCTGGACGAAGCCGGCCACACCCTGATGACCTGTGACGCTGACACCGCCGTATCCCTTGTTTACACCAACTGCTACAAGCCCGGCGACCGGGTGGCGCTGGAGATCGACCATCCCGGGCAGTACTGCGTCATCCAGTTCGAGGACACCATGCCCGAAGCCCTTGTGTATGTGGTCAAGCGGGAGATCAACTTCCACATTCCCTTCGGGGAGCAGGCCATCACCTACTCGCCCAAGAGCTTTGCGGGCAGCCGTCACGTTATCCGGGCACGGCTGGCACTGCCGGAAGAGATTGCCGCCCGGCGGAATCTGGCCTTCAACTGCTATGACGAGCATGGCGACACCGGTTTTTATCCCCACGCCAGCGCCAACGTAGAAACGCGCGGCGAGGCGGTGTTTGCCGCCCGCAACGCCATCGACGGCATTTTTGAGAACAGCGCCCACGGCGAGTATCCCTACCAGAGCTGGGGCATCAACCGCGACCCGAACGCAGCCCTGACGCTGGATTTTGGCCGGGAAGTACTGCTGGATGAGCTGCGCATCACCGAGCGGGCAGATTTCCCCCACGACAACTACTGGGTCAAGGCCACGGTGGAATTTTCTGATGGCAGCCAGCTGGACATCCCGCTGGTGAAAAGCGCCAAACCCCAGAGCGTGGCCTTTGAGCCCAAGCGGGTGCGCAGCCTTGTGCTGAAGGATCTGATTCAGGCCGAGGGGACTTCCCCCTTCCCGGCGCTGACCCAAATCGAAGCCTTTGGCACCGAGGTGAAGTAAAATGAGCATCTACAATGCCCTTTATGGGCGGGACGGCCACGGCGTAGGCCCAAACGAGCCGGAGAAAAAAGGCTTTGCACGCTTTTGCCAGATGGTCGGCCGCGACCTCGGCCAGCTGCTGGGCACGAACCTGATGGTCTGCGTGCTCTGCCTGCCTGCCGCACTGGGGGTCTCGCTGGGCGTGACCCTGCTCTCCCTGCCGCTGACGGTGGTGTGCAGTGCGGTCACCGGTCTGCTGACCGGCCCTGCCATGGTGCTGCTGGCAGACTGCGCTCTGCGCAGCTTGCAGAACGACCCCTCCCAGTGGCTGCCCCGGGCAAAGCAGACCCTAGCCGCCCATTGGAAAGCCGCCTGCGGCTTTGGCTGCATTGGCACGCTGGTGCTGGGGCTGCTGTGCTTTGTATCGGCCTTTGTGTTTGAAGCCGCCGCGCAGCAGGGGTATTACCCCGGGCTTGCCATTCTCGTTTTTCTGGCGCTGGATTTTCTGGTGCTGGCGGTTCTGGCTACGCTTTGCGCTGCCGTTCTGCCGCTGCAACTGCCCGCCCCGGACAGCTTGCTGCGCCGGGCGGGCAGGCTGCTGGCTGTCGCCCCGGCGCGCTGCGTCCTGGCAGGCGTTCTCATGCTGGCGGGCATCGGCGGCATGATCTTGCTGTTCCCGGTCAGCGTGTTCTGGGCGGTGCTGTTCGGCTTCTGGCTGCCGGGGCTGGCAGCGATGCAGACCCTGTTCCCGGTTTTGCGGCAGGAATACGGCGTAGAGGTGCGCAGCATCCCGCGCCCGGCAGCGCCGGATAAGCCCCTGACCGCACAGGAGCAGAAAAAGCGCTCCCGCGCCAACTGGTGGTATTACAACTGGGGCATCGTGGCGGTGGCGGCAATGGTCATTGTGGGCGTAGCGTATGTGGCGCACGGCCTGCTGACTACCGTAGACCCGGACTACACCGTGGCGGTAGTCACGGCGGAGGCCCTGCCGGACGAGGCCGTGCAGCGCCTGCAGACTGCGCTGGCAGACTATGCGGAGGACGCCAACGGCGACGGGGCTGTGGTGGTGCAGGTGAACAACTACACATGGAGCGCCGATGCCGCCCTGACCGACATGAACGGTCAGATGGCCGGTGCCACCCAGATGAACACCGACCTTGCCAACGGCGAGAGCAAAATCTGGATCTTGGATGACCCGGAGGGCTTCGAACAGGCCTATGGGGCACTGAGCGAAAAGCTGGGCGCGGAATGGCAGACAAAGCTTATCCCGTGGCGCAGCCAGCCCGCCCTTTCCGGGCTGGAACTGGGCAGCTACAACACTGCCGCCGATGGCAGCCAGACTGTTGATATCCAGAGCCGCTTTGCCGGGTACAGCGTGGCAGTGTTTGATGCTTCAGATGCGTTGTGGCAGGCGCTCAATTCGTAAACAGAAACGACCGTCCGTTCTCTTTTTGTTTATGTGGTATTCTATACACAGAAAAATAGACGGAGGCATACCGCCATGAATCCCCATACCACGCTGAATCTTGCCAAGATTGCTCTGTGCGCGGTGGAAACCGTACTGAGGAATACTTCGCCCGATGCAGAGGACTATCCCCCAGCCAGTTGAATAAAATAACAACGCTGCAAGTGCTTATCGTCAGGCTGTTACAGATGCAGCAGCATAAAACGGACATTTCTTCAATAAAAAAGTCAAGTAGACTTCAATTTGAGCCAAATAGTAAGACTTCTTATGTTTTACCGTCATAAATTTTTCAAAATCATCTTGACGCACCTTGCGAAACATGATATTCTCTGTCACAAATCTCACTGATTTTGTGGATTGGTTTGAAACCATCCACAAGATGTGGTCGTGTTCATTTTGAACACAGCCACAGAAAGTGGTTGGTTATCACCGTGAGACCCACCACTTCCGTGAGGAAAAGTCCACGAAGAATTTACCGCCCCGCAACACACCCGATTCATTTTGCCGCCGATTCACCCGACAAAATCCATCGCTGCGCTGCATGGGCGGTATTTTTCTTTTTCACAAATAAAATCTTATGTAGTTGTTCAATCTTCCAAAATTTGTTTTTTGTTGTTGACTGTACAACTGTAAAGTGTTATTCTTGCGCTTGAAAGAAGCAGAACGTAGTGTCCGCACTGCGCTCAGCTTTCTTCATATTGTACCTTGAATCTTGCATAAGCCGTCTGAACGTGATACCGTGCCATGACCTCACACCTTCCGTGAGCGAGCCGGACAACGCCGCTGCGCAAACAGGGGCAGGAACTTCGTTCGGAGCAAACGGCGACCCCCTTACATGAGCAGCACAGCTTCTACTTATTTTTGCGCCTTAACAATTCGGAAACATTTGTTGAAAATGAGTTTTGAGCGCAGCGGTAGAGGGCAAGAACCGTCCCGTGGCCACAAATTTTCAAT
>OGUO01001995.1_pt1 | contig 12883 bp, 9 predicted proteins | sample 1553641 | NCBI WGS metagenome assembly OGUO01 (sample SAMEA2579980, study PRJEB22360) | human gut metagenome | biome: human gut; feature: human-associated habitat; material: faeces | place: Denmark | collected 2008/2010 | reverse complement strand
CAGCCGGAGCGGCAGCCTGTGCCGGAGCCGCGTCCGCCGGAGCGGAGCCTGCCGCGATAGCCTCAGCCTGCGCCGGGGAATCTCCCTTGGTTTCGCCTACTAGGGCGTCGTGCGCCTTTAACAGCTTGTCGATGAGCTCGCTGAAATCCATCTGCTCATACTCGCCGTTCACGTTGTTCTGGATAAGCTCGATCTGCGCCTTGTAGGAGTCGGAAACCTGGAAAACCAGGTCGTACACGAAGCTTACATCGGTGATGACATCAGGGTTCTCGCGGATAACGAAGAACATATCTTCCGCCTTATGCGCCAGCACAGAAAGGTTGTCAAAGCCCATCATTGCTGAGGAGCCCTTGATGGTATGCATGATACGGAAAATTTCCTTGATGTCCTCACCGTCGAATTTATTCGCCTGCTCTGTTCTGAGGAGTATCTCGTCGAGCTGTTCCAGCAGTGAATTTGTTTCGTAGAAGTACATGTCCAGCATGGCTTCCATGCCGGGTTCGATTTTTGCCATAATAACATTCCTTTCCTGAAATACGCCGTGGCGCATATTGTTGTTTTCTGTCCGTGACTATAGGTCAAGGGTATGTATTTTAAAGAAATAATGATGTTTTTTTCAAAAAACACTTTATTATTTGCCTAGTTTATGGTACAATATATTTATTGAAGTTATCTTTATCCACAGCCCACAAGGAGGGATCGCGATGGCGCAGATACCGCAGATAAACAACCCAATAACTGCGAAGAACTATAACTACAGTTCCCGTCCGATGGACCCGAACACCGAGCCTTTCGACATCGTCAAGCTGACCGGCGTGCAGGGAGCCGGGAGCGGCTCAGCCTCCAGCGCCAGAAGCAGACTGGAGATGGGCAACCGCGAGCTTATACCGCTTCAGGTCCAGGTTGCCAAGGATCCCACCCTCGCGGTGGAAACCCTCAAGGACCTGCTCAACATCGAGGTACTGAACCAGGCGCTGATAAACGGCCACACCGAGCTTTACGGAAAGCTGGAGGATCTCGCCGCCGCCCTCTATGTAAAGCCGGAGGAGCTTGTGCAGGAGATCCAGAACCAGGAACAGCAGAACACGATGTTCAGCGGCCACGAGTTCTATGACGTGCTCCGGGAGGTCGCAAAGACCACCACGGATCCCTCCACCAAGGAGCTTATCGGCAACCTGCTGAAATCCATCAATTTTGCCCAGAACAAGAACGAGATACTCGGTGCGCTGCGTGCGAACATGAAGTTCCTGTCGGAGTATTTCTCCCCGAACGAGAAGCTTTCTGCCAAGCTGCTGAATCTCTCGCAGGAGTGGGGCGCGGCGGACGCCGACAAGTATTTCGACTATCTCAAGGGGGAAACCCTTGCGGTGCTGAAAGACGTCAGCGGAAGCCTGCTGAATGACGAGCGCACTCAGATGCTGATTCCACTCATCACGCACAATCTGTCGCGGTACAACAACAGTCCCTACATGTGCAAGGAATATTTCAACCTGCTGCTGTCGCAGATATCCTCGGGCACGCTTCGGGAATCCCTTAAGAATTCCTTCGCCAGACTGTACTCTGCCATCTTCAACAAGCAGAAGATGACGGACCCACAGCAGGGCGGAAATGCGGCGGATACCTCTACAGATAATTATACAACAAAATCCGAACAAAATCAACCACTAACAGGCAATTCCTCAGATAAAAATGCAGAAATTTCGGCGCAGGGAGAAAAAATCGGTCAGGTTGACGAAAATGGCGACAGCGGAATTGTCGAAAATGCCGAGAGCGAAGAGCCGGAGCTTACCGGGTATCTGAAGTTTCTGAATGAAAGCATGAGCGAGAAGGGCTATATGTCCGAACTGAAGGACAGCGGCTATAACATCGAGCAGATGATGACGGCGTATTCCAGGGGCAGGCAGTCGGGATTCCAGACTCTGCACAACATGGTGAAAGGGTTGTTCGTGGAGGACAAGACCGGGGAATATTCCGCACAGTTCACGCAGGATTTTTCCAAGCTGCACACCGTGCAGGAGGTTATTGACAAGCTGAACGAAATGCTGCGCGCCATGCCGGATATGCCGATACGCGAGCGGCTTTACGGGGCGTTTGTGGACGTGGTGGACAAGATGGCGCTGAAGAACGAGCTGCCGCAGCACGGGGTCAGACCTCCGGTACATTCCACGCTGGACAGCCTTACGGATTTCATACAGGAGAACATCAACCACCCTGCGCTGAAATCCCTGGACAGCTTCAATGCGGCGAACCTGCTCCAGAGCCTGCTGAATGCGCCGGGAGTGTTCACTCCGCTGGCGCACTACATACTTCCGCTGGACGTTGACGGCACAAAGGCGTTCGGCGAGCTGTGGGTGGACAACGATGAGAACAACCCGAACAATACTCCGGGAACGCAGCGGAATTATCACCTGTTCTTGACGTTTGACGTGGAGAGTATCGGTCGGTTCGAGGTGGATCTGTACGCACTTGGCGACGAGGTGAACCTGACGCTGCTGTATCCGCCGAGGTTCGAAAAGCAGATAGATCCGATGAAGGACAGGATAAACAAGGTGGTGCGGAATGTCGGGTACAATACCCGGGCATTCGAAACGGCTCCGCTTAAGGCGCCGCATAATCTGACGGAGATATTTCCGAAAATAGTGGACAAGCGCACCACGCTGAACACAAGAGTCTGACGGGAGGAATACACTATGGAGAAGCACCCGAAAGCGCCGGCGAACAACAAGCGTCTTTATGGACAGAACGCCGCAGTGGCGCTGAAATACAATCCGGATATGAACTATGCGCCGGTGGTAGTGGCGTCCGGGCTGGGGGAACTTGCTCAGCGTATCGTGAACATAGCCGACGAGGCAGGAGTTCCGGTTTACCGCGACGACAGCGTTGCGGCGCTGCTGGTAATGCTGAACGCCGGCGAAACTATCCCCAAGGAGCTGTACCAGATCGTCGCCGCGATATACGCCGAGGTCGTGTATACGGCGAACGACATGAGAAAGAAATGATATGGAATAATTCGGAATGCGTAATGCGTAATTCGGAATTACGGTATCGCCTTTGGCGATAATATTTCAAAAGAATTATAATAAAATGCACAGGGCGAAAGTGGTTCTTTCGCCCTGTGCTGTTTCATATTAATGCTTTTTAATTTGTCCGCAGAGCGGACACAATAATTCCGAATTACGCATTACGAATTCCGAATTGATTTACAGGTCGTCCGCGTCCTGGATCGGCTTTTCGTGTGGGTCTTTTGGTATTCCGGTGTACATTCCCTGGGGGTCGGTTTCCGGGGAGGAAAGAGTGGGATCGGTGACGGGGGTCACGGGCGGTTCTGGACGTTTTTTCTTGCCTCCGGTGCGGTGGCAGTTGGTGTATTCCTGCATGCTTGATCTCCTTCTACAAAAAAATACCGCGCCAATATCGGTGCGGTATTATTATGCGTAATAACGGGGATTTCATGCACGGATTACTTCTGCTTTTCTGGGGTGTAGTCGGTGCTTCCGGAGGCTTTGCGCAGCGCTTCGATAAGCCCCGGAGTGCGCCAGGTGAATCCGCTGCGGTCGAATTCGCTGCCGCTGTCCCACAGGAATGCCGCAATACCGGAGTCGCGGCACAGCTTTGTCAGCATTTCGCAGTAGAACACGCGGCTGGGGATATCGTTGCCGGCGGTGCCGTATTCCGTGATCATGGCAGGAATTCCCTTATCGGTAAAATTCGTGCGTAGCTGGGATACCATGCTTTCCATCCAGATCTGGTCGGTGTTGCTTCCCCAGTTGTCCTGTATTCCGTCAACGCAGAAAGTTATGGGTATGTAGTAGTGCACCGACAGGATACATCTGCTGTATTCGTCCTCCGGCATTCTGAACCGGCTGTCGATGGAGCAGATGATGTCCGCGTCGAATCCGGCTATAAGCAGGTGCCGCCAGGGATTGAACGCGCCGGAATTCCGTATCGTGTCCACAAACAGCTGATTGATCTCGTTCAGCAGGCTGTAGGCGTCATCGTCGGAGATTCCGCTGAAATCCACTGCGTTCATGCTCTCAAACAGGAGCCGTTCGTTGTAGCTGCCGAAATGCTCTGCGATCTGCCGCCAGATATTGGCGTATCGCATAAGCACTGCGTCGTGGTCCTCTGCGGCGCTGCACAGCCAGGAGCCTTCGTCGCCGTCGTGGTACATGGTGAGGATAACGTACATTCCGTTGTCGTAGGCGTAATTCGTTACCTGCGTCACGCGGTTGAGCCAGCTCTCGTCTATGTTTCCGGCTTCGTCAATATGATCCTGCCAGGATATTGGCAGGCGCACGGCGTTCACACCGCTGTCCACCAGGCACTCGAACAATTTTTCGGTTGCCGTGGGGTTACCGCGCAGGGTTTCGGCGGAGTCCGCTCCGGCATTGTCGCCCGGCTCCAGACAGTTTTCCAGAGCCAGCCCGAGATTCCACCCGATGCGGATATTGCTGACAAGCTGCTGGGAGGAGAGGTTCAGCATTGCCGGGGGAGGATTGCCGTTATCCGGTTTTCCACCGCTGAACACCTGATCCACGGTCAGCGAACCGGAACTGCTTTTTCCGGTGGAACACCCCGTGAACAGAACTATGGCGCAGAGCAGAACTGCCAGTATTTTTTTCATTGCGGCGCGCCCCCTTATGAATTATACAATGATTATATCACACTTGACTCAGCTTGTCAAATTGAGATGAAAACGCCCCTTGTCTTTGGGGACAAGGGGCGAAAACTGTTAAGTTTTATGCCGCATTCATGCAGCCATCGTCAATCCGCAGGGGATTAGCCGAGGAGCTGGAGAATGGACTGCGGCTGCTGATTTGCCTGAGCCAGCATGGACTGAGCAGCCTGCTGAAGAATGTTGTACTTGGTGTAGTTCAGCATCTCAGAAGCCATATCAGTATCACGGATAGAGGACTCAGCGTCAGTCAGGTTCTCGTTGGTTGTGGTCAGGTTCTCGATCTTGTGTTCCAGTCTGTTCTGGATAGAACCGAAGGAAGCACGAACCATGGATACCTTGTTGATAGCCTTGTCGATCTGGTCGATAGCGTTGTTCGCATCGTCCTGAGTAGCAAGGGACAGGTTCTCGGTGTTCAGACCGTCAGCGCGTGCAGAGATGTTCAGGTTAGCCTTGAGCTCACCCATATCTGCTGTGCCGTCCTGGTTGTACTTGAATGTGAAGTTTACAGAATCCTTGGTTCTAGCACCGGTCTGCAGAGTAATGTTGTCTGCATAGGTCATGATTGCTGTAGACTTTGTAAAAGAGTTAGCCTGAGAAACCTTGCTTGCAGGCTCGTCTATAGTGATCTCTGCAGCCTGCTTGGGAGTGTAAGAAGACTGGGATACATTGTAAGTGATTGTTGCAGTGCCAGTAGAAGTTGCATTTGCAGCCAGATCAGCGGACTTACCGTTTGTTATACCAGAAAGTTTTGCGATAACGGTACCAGCCTTGGCAGTTACGCCCTTGCCAGCATAAACGATGTTACCAGCATTATCAATGCTGATTGAACCGCCATCCTTGGTGTCCATTAACTTTTCATAGGTGTCAGCTGCAGTAGGAAGTGTCTTGGTGCCTACCTTTATGGTAGTTGCCTTATCGCCTGCAGTTGTTCCGATCTCAACCTGAAGATTGTTTAAGCTGTTTACAGCGTCTGCAATTTCCTGAGATGTTACTACATTTGCAGTTACTTTCAGCGCAGGCTTTGTGAATGTTGTATCTGCCTTACCGTACTCTGTTGTTGTACCGATAACCTCAGAGGTGTGTGCCTTTGCAGCAACCTCAGGCTTAAAGTTTACAGTTAAGGTATCGCCTGTAACGATCTTAGAAGAATCAACGTGGATTGTTGCTCCTCTGTAAGAGAAACCACCGTTGTCGGCGTTCATATCCAGAGTACCATCTGCAGAATCAGGCTTGGTCCATGTTACCTTGCCGTCCTTATCAACAGCAGCTGTAAATGTAACAGTTTCAACATCGGTCTTAGTTGTTGCGAAAGCGTCCTTACCAATACCAACTACATAACCGCCGGTTGTGCCAACCTGCTGTGCATTGCGGGTAGCAGTGCCATAGTTGATGATACCATTGCCGTCAGCCTTAACGCCGTCAGCCATCTGACCGCCGTTCAGAGCAACTGTGCCGTTGAAGTCGGTATCAGCGATCTGGTTCAGTTCGTCGTTCAGCTGATCGAACTCGAGCTGGATAGCAGCACGGTCGGTAGCGTTATCGTATGTACCGTTAGAAGACTCGGCAGCAAGCTCCTTCATTCTCTGCAGAATGGAGTGGGACTCCTGAGCAGCACCCTCGAAGGTCTGGATCATGGAGATACCATCCTGAGAGTTTCTCTTAGCCTGGCCAAGACCACGGATCTGGGATCTCATCTTCTCAGAAATTGCCAGACCTGCAGCGTCGTCGCCTGCACGGTTGATTCTGTAACCGGAAGAAAGCTTCTCAGAAGACTTCTTCAGACCAGCTACGTTTGTGTTCAGCTTGTTGTACGCGTTGAGCGCGTTCATGTTGTGCTGTACTACCATTCCCATAGTAATATCCTCCTTGAATTTACGCGCCTCTATATTCGGAATCATTCCTGAGAGGCGGTTGGTTAAAGTAATATTTTCCGTCTGCCCTTATGTACACTTGGGCTTCGGGATTTTAGCTTTTCAGCTATCACGTTTATTATATCGGCTGGTTTTCTCTGAACTTTAGCGTTTTTTCAGAATTTTATTAAAATTTTTCTGATTTTTTGTGTATTATTTTCCGGAATGCGCTCCGCTGCGAAATTTTTTTAAGATAAAGTCATAAACTATTGCAATTCGACAGAAAATGTGATATGATAAAATATATATGTATATATAAATACAACTATATTAATACAAATCAAGAAAGGGTCAACACTATGAGCAAGGTAGTAAAGTTCGGCGGAAGCTCTCTCGCCGACGCAAAGCAGTTTAAGAAGGTCGCTGATATAATTCACGCCGACCCCGAAAGACGTTACGTCGTTCCCTCCGCGCCCGGAAAGCGCTTCAAGGAGGACACCAAGGTCACCGATATGCTGTACCGCTGCTATGACGAGGTAGCGGTTCAGGGCAAGGATTTTGCGGAATCCTTCGCGCCCATCAGGGAGCGCTACAACGGTATCATCTCCGACCTGGGACTTTCCCTCAGCCTGGACGAGGAATTCGCGAAGATCGGCGAGAACTTCTGCGCTGCTGTCGGAAGCGATTACGCTGCCAGCCGCGGCGAGTACCTGAACGGTATCGTGCTGGCAAATTACCTCGGCTATGAGTTCATTGACGCTGCGCGCGCCATCTTCTTCGACAACAAGGGCAACTTCGACGCCGACATCACCGACGCATGCCTGGGCGCGCTTCTCGACAAGACTCCCAAGGCGGTTATTCCCGGATTCTACGGCGCGATGCCCGACGGTTCCATCAAGACTTTTTCCCGAGGTGGTTCCGACTTCACCGGCTCCGTTGTCGCAAAGGCTGCGAAGGTGGATCTCTACGAGAACTGGACAGACGTAAGCGGATTCCTGGTGGCTGACCCCCGTATCGTTGAGAATCCCGAGGGAATCAGCGTTATCACCTATTCCGAGCTGCGCGAGCTTTCCTACATGGGCGCAGGCGTGCTCCACGAGGACGCTATCTTCCCGGTAAGAAGCGCCAATATCCCGATCAACATAAAGAACACCAACGCGCCCCAGGACGCAGGCACGCTCATCGTTCCGACCAGGAACGCTCCTGCAAGCGAACACATCATCACCGGTATCGCAGGCAAGAAGAACTTCTCCGTAATCTCCATCGAGAAGGACAGAATGAACAGCAACAAGGGCTTTCTGCGCAAGCTGCTCCAGGTTCTTGAGAACCACGATATCTTCCCGGAGCACATGCCCACCGGTATCGACACGGTCAGCGTTGTTGTGAATTCCAGCGAGCTTGACGGTCAGCGCGAGAAGCTCACCGAGCGCCTTGTAGAGGTGGTAAAGCCCGATCATTTCGAGATCATCGACGGTCTTGCCCTCATCGCAGTCGTAGGACGCGGCATGAAGTCCGTCAAGGGTACTGCTACCCGTGTGTTTGCGGCTCTTTCCCACGCAAACATCAACATCAGAATGATCGACCAGGGCTCCAGTGAGCTTAACATCATCGTTGGCATCAACGCTTCCGATTTTGAGAAGGCTGTCAAGGTGATCTACGATATGTTCATTCTCAGCGAGTGATACTGCAAAGGGAACACGGCTGATCCGCGCCGCGGCATGGGATTGCGGTCCCGTGCCCGGCATGCGGATATATACTTATATGCGTTCGTACCGGGCAGGTCCCGGCCGGCAATACAATCAGGCACATATGACACAACGAGGGGGATACGGAAATGGACTATACTGAATACCTGTCAAACGACGGAATGAAGAAAGGCAAGCTCGGCGCCTACAAGACCCATATCATCAAGAACATCGAGAAGATAGGTCAGAAGAAGCTTGTCATCATCGGCAGCGGCGAGGAATACGACGTGCTCATGCAGGCGCTCAAGCAGCTCCGCATGAAGAACGTCAAGGTGCCCGACATCGCATTCCGTGCGACGGCTTCCGAGGGCGAGGTCTCCGAAACGGAGGACATCAGGTTCATCAGCGAACTTAAGGGAAAATCCACTTCGTTCTATGTGCTGATCGTGGCGCCGTTCACTCCGCTGGAGATGCAGCTCGCCGGAATGGCAGGCGTGCAGGGCACCTCCGCCGGGATCGCAAAGGTGCTCCGCAACCAGTGCGGATTCACCGAGAATGGCTATTGCGAGATGAACGAGCCGTCCGGTCTGGGAATGAGCCTTGCCAACATGAAGCTGAGCAAGGGACTTTCCTCCGACGGAAAGCGCGCAGGCGGCATGGAGAACTCCACCGCACAGCAGCTGACCTCCTATAAGGATAAGATGAAGGGACAGCGCTGCTTCATTCTCGGCACCACCGGCGCAAAGCTCGACGAGCTTAACGGGCTTATGAACGAGCACGCTTTTGCGAGCAACGAGTTCTGCGATTTCTTCTCCAGGACTCCCCAGCGCCCGGAGTATTTCGTGCTGACTGAGTCCGCCTCCTATCTCGGCAACGGAAAGTACATAGAGGGCATGGAGTGCTTCATCGACGGCCGCATAAAGGTGTTCGAGGACAAGTTCAAGAAGAAGCCGACATATTTCAACGGACTTGGCGCAGGACTTATCACCGGGCTGCCCACATTCCAGGAGGCGGAGAGCGTCTTCGCCACCGCCAGGATGTTCCCGATGTATGTGATGATCCAGCTGGCGCTCTATATGGGATTCAGCGAGATCTACCTCTACGGCTGGGACGGATTGTTCCCCCTGGAAATCGACGCTGACGGCGCGGCAAGAAAGGCTGCCGAGGGCGAAGTCCCCGGTTTCCCCGATGGCGCAAAGCAGCTTATAAGCCAGGCGAAGAAATACGCCGAGAGCAACGGCTCCAGACTCATCAGCATGTGCCAGACAAGCGGCCTGTCCATGCTGGATAAGGTGGAGTTCGAGAACATTGATCTGTCCGCTTCGTCCATTTTCGGCAGACTCTGATCTGCATTATTCCGGGCTTTTCTGCCCATAATTCAAGGAGGGCACTATGAGCCTTGCAGATGATCTGTTCATACAGAACTGCCGTGATATTCTGGAGAACGGCGTTTCCGACGAGGGGTGCGAAGTCCGCCCGCATTGGGAGGACGGTACGCCGGCGCATACTATAAAGAAGTTCTGTATCGTCAACCGGTACGACCTCCAGAAGGAGTTTCCACTGATGACGCTGCGCCGGGTGTATTACCGCTCCGCCATTGACGAGATACTGTGGATATACCAGAAGAAATCCAACCGCGTGTCCGAACTTTCCTCCCATATCTGGGACGCCTGGGCGGACGAAAACGGGACTATCGGAAAGGCATACGGCTACCAGCTGGGCGTGAAGCACCACTACCCCGAGGGGGATTTCGACCAGGTGGACAGGGTGCTCTACGACCTGAAGCACAATCCTAACAGCCGCCGTATCATGACGAACACCTACAACCATGCGGATCTCAGCGAAATGCGGCTCGCGCCCTGCGCGTATTCCATGACGTTCAATGTCAGCGGAAACCGGCTGAATGCGATACTCAATCAGCGCAGCCAGGATATGCTCACCGCGAACAACTGGAATGTGTGCCAGTACGCGGCGCTGCTGACTATGTTCGCGAAAGCCTCCGGATTCGAACCCGGGGAACTGGTGCACGTCATCGCGGATGCGCATATCTACGACCGCCATGTGGACGCGGTAAAGCGGCTCATCGAAAAGAAGCCCTACCCTGCCCCGGAAATGCAGGTCGAGGATATCACGGATTTCTATAAGTTCACGAAGAACAGCTTCACGGCGGTGGACTACAAGTACCACGAATTCACGGACAAAATACCTGTCGCAATATGAGGTGGATATGGAACTCTGGGACGTATACGACATAAACCGCGTCAGGACAGGAAAGACCGCAGTCCGCGGCGAGAAACTCCCCGAGGGCGGATTCCACCTGGTGGTGCACGTCTGCATTTTAGGCTCTGGCGGCAGAATGCTCATACAGCAGCGCCAGCCGTTCAAGCACGGGTTCTCCGGAATGTGGGACGTGAGCGCCGGAGGTTCCGCAGTTGCAGGAGAAACCAGCGCCATGGCAGCCATGCGCGAAGTCCGGGAGGAAATCGGCGTGACCGTTGACCTTGACGGGGTTCGTCCGCATTATTCCGTGTCCTACGACGAGGGATTCGACGACTGGTACGTCGTAAAGGCAGACCCGGATATTTCCGGGCTGACGCTGCAATATGAGGAAGTCCGGGCGGTGAAATGGGCGACTGAGGAAGAGATCTTTGAAATGATGGACAGCGGCGCATTTATCCCGTATTTCAAGGGGTATATCTCGACGATATTCCACACGGCGGACCAGTACGGTTCGATAAGGGAACGCTGACGCGGCTCCAGCAATAACATGAAACATACAAAGCGCCATTGTCGGAGGGCGCATTCACAGAACAGAGGTAACAATGTCAGAAGAAAAAAGACTCGCGGTGCTTATCGACAGCGATAACGTATCCGCCAAATATGCGCAGTTCGTCATGAACGAGGTGCAGAAGTACGGCGTGCCTACCTATAAGAGAGTATACGGCGACTGGGAGAAGGGCGGCAACGGCTGGCATGCGCCTGCGGTGAACTACTCCATAATGCCGGTGCAGCAGACGAGCTACGTTGCCGGCAAGAACGCCACCGATTTCTCAATGATCATCGACGCGATGGATATACTGTATTCCGGCAACGTGGACGGATTCGTCCTTGTCACCAGCGACAGCGATTTCACCAGGCTGGCGATACGTCTGAGAGAAGCCGGAAAGCTTGTCGTAGGCATCGGCGAGCTGAAAACGCCAAGACCGTTCACCGTCAGCTGCCACCATTTCTGCTACCTCAACCAGATCGGCGAGATGGAGCAGGAATACGACGAGGCGGCTATCCGCAAGGCAGTCATGACATTCGTCACGGACAACCGGGACGAGCGGCTTGACCTGGCGAAGATAAGCGCGGTGCTCACCTCCAAGTTTGGCAACATCAACTTTGACGAGCTGGGATATAAGAGGTTCTCCAGCTTCATCGACAGCTTCCCCGAGCTGCGCAGAAACAACACGTTCGTTTCCCTGCGCAAGAAAAAATCGGAGCAGCCCCAGCCCAGAAAGCTGGAGGAGGCTACGGCGGAATCCGTTGCGGCTGCGATGAGCGAATACCTCAGCGAACATGAACCGGAGCAGGACAACATGCTCAAGATGGAGAGTTGGCTCAACAACCGCTTCGGGAAGATAGATTTCGCAAAGTTCGGCAGCAGCAGATTCGCAAAGTTCATCGACAGGCTGCCCCAGTTCACCCGTACCGGGACCCTGGTCAAGCCTGCGGATTCCGCTCCGGAGATAAGTCTGGACACCGACAGCTACCGCCGGGAAGTAACGGCTTACGCCGGCGACAATATGCCGGACGGCGGAAATATCGGACAGCTGAACAACGAGCTGATGGGCGCCTACGGAAGGGATTACATCGACACGATGGGATTCGGCGATTTCCGCGCGTTGCTTTCCTCGGTGCCAGATATAAAGATCAGCCATAACCGGGCGTTCTCCACTGCCCCGGTGCAGATCCCTGCGGAGCCTGCCGGGAATCCCGGGCAGGCTGCACAGCCTGACGAGGTCCTGGAAGCGCCTGACGACGAGGTAAGGGAGCGCAGGCGTGATTCCAGGCGGAGGAAGGAAGCCGCCCGGGAAGTCGCCGAGGTCATTGCCGAGGTGAACGGCGAAGTTCCGGCAGAGCCTGCGCAGGAGGAATCCGCGCAGCCCGGGGAGTCCGCACCTGTTGAGAAGGTTCAGTCCGGAGAGCAGGAGAGCCAGCCTGCGGAACAGGAAGAACAGCAGGAGAACTCGACTGTAAAGCAGGACGAGGCCATGGCCGATGTGCAGGCGATGATCGACGCTCTGCCTGACGCGGCGGAACTGGACGGCATGGACGACGAGGCGCTGGACACGGTCTACGAGGCGTTTCAGACCGCCTGTGACGCGTATTATGACACCCTGACCGAGGAACAGCAGGCACAGCTGGAAAACACGGAGAAGCTGGAGACGCTGTCCGACTGGTTCAATGCGCAGGTGGCCCCGCTGACGGAGGGCAGCACGGCAATGACTGTAAGCTTTAACAAAGTCGCTCTGTCGGCCGCCGCGCCTTATTTTCCCTGCAACGGCACGGCGGCGCAGGCGGAGAAGCCTGACGACAACTACGCCTGGTTCAACGCAGAGACGAGCACGCTGGAGTTGCATAATTTTGCGCTGGACTCCGGCGATATCAAGGTAGTTTCCCCCGTG
>OGUO01001991.1_pt1 | contig 12898 bp, 9 predicted proteins | sample 1553641 | NCBI WGS metagenome assembly OGUO01 (sample SAMEA2579980, study PRJEB22360) | human gut metagenome | biome: human gut; feature: human-associated habitat; material: faeces | place: Denmark | collected 2008/2010 | reverse complement strand
TGGCCGTACTTGCCCGGCACAGGCGGGTGCGGCTGCGAGTGGAAAAACGGATGGGGCTTTATTTTTTGCTGCGTCCGCTGCTGCAGCGCAAGGGGCTTTGGGCGGGGCTTGTCGCTTGGGGGCTGGTGCTGGTCTGGCTACAAGGATTTATATGGGCGGTGGACTACGGCAGCCTGACCACCGGGCAGCGGGCGCGGGCGGGTGCAGTGCTGCGCAGCTGCGGCCTGCAGCCCGGCACTGCCGTAACCGAGGAGCTGCTGCGCTGCGGAGAGTATGCCCTGCTGGAAAGCGGCGAGTTCTCTTGGGCAAGCCTGAATTTTGAAAAAGGCCGGCTTGCGGTGGAAGCCGCCCCTGCCCATGCCCGCCCCGAGATCGCCGCAGGCACGCTGCACGGGCTGCGGGCAAAGTGCAATGGGACGGTGCTGCGTACAAATCTTACCAGCGGCACCATGCTGGTAGCCCCCGGGCAGACTGTGGAAGCCGGGCAGGGGTTGATCGGCACGGCGCGCAGCGAGCGGGACGGCACCTTGATCTTTGCCCCGGCGGCGGGTACGGTGGTGGCGCAGCTGGAGTGGCAGACAGACCAGAGCGTTCCGCTGGCAGAGACGATGCCGCAGCTGACCGGCAAAAATACAACGAATTACAAGCTGTTTTTTGCAGAGCATTCCGTCGCGCTTTCCCCCTCTGCGCCTGACGGGGACGGGCTGTGCCACACCCGGCATCTGCAACTAGAGGTTTTCGGTCTGCCCCTGCCCTGCGCGGTGGAGGAGACCACCTATTACGGGCAGCAGCAGGAAATGATGTACCGCACCGAAGCACAGGCGCTTACGCTGGCACGGCTGCAGGGGCTGCGGGCGCTGCACGATGCTTTCCCAGATGCGGAGATCTTCGCCCGCCGGGAGGAGTGCACCGTGCAGGAGGATGCCCTGCACTATCATGCAGTGTATACCGTGGCGGCAGATATCTGCACATAGCAGCCCTTAAAACGCATACAAAAAAGCCGAACATCTGCAAAAAACAGGTGTTCAGCTTTTTTACATTTTCGCTTCTATAAAACCACTCTTTGGGGTACGCCCGCCGCGTAAAAGATCTTAGTACCGCTCTACGCCGTCCTTGGTGACAAGGGCGTACACCAGCGGGGCTTCCTCCGGCTTTTCCGCGCCGTACATAAGGCCGCTGCGGTACTCGGCGGCGGCGGCTTCAAACTTGTCCGCTGCGCCGTAGAAGGTGGCAAGGCTTTCGCCCTTATGGACATAGTCGCCGCGCTTTTTGTGCAGGGTGATGCCGGCGGAAAAGTCCAGCGGGTCGCCCTTTTTCTGGCGGCCTGCGCCCAGCAGCACACTGGCAGAGCCGATCTTTTCGGCATCGTTGGCCACGATGTAGCCGTCCTGCTCGGCCAGCAGTTCGTAGCTGGCGGCGGGCTGAGCAAACAGGCTGTAATCATCCAGTACCCGGATATCGCCGCCCTGCGCGGCAAACATTTCCTTGCACTTTTCAAAGGCAGAGCCGTCCGCAATGACAGCCTCGGCCATAGCGCGGCAGTGGGCGGCATCGCCCTTGCCCGCCAGCACCAGCATATTGGCTGCCAGTTGCAGGCACACCTCGGTCAGGTCTGCCGGGCCGTGGCCTTTGAGCACGTCCATGCTCTCCATCACTTCCAGACTGTTGCCGATGTTGTGACCCAGCGGGGTGTCCATATCGGTGATCATGGCGGCTACCCGGCGGCCATGATGGGTGCCGATGGCGACCATCAGCTGCGCCAGCTCAATGCTCTGGTCGACAGTCTTCATAAAGGCACCGGTGCCGGTGGTGACGTCCAACAGAATGGCGTCCGAGCCGGAGGCCAGCTTTTTAGACATGATGCTGGACGCAATGAGCGGAATGCAGCTGACGGTGGCAGTAACGTCCCGCAGGGCGTACATCTTTTTATCTGCCACGGCGATACCCTCGCTCTGGCCGATGACCGACAGGCCAATCCGATTCACCTGTGCAAAAAATTCCTCCTGCGAGAGGGCGGTCTTTGTGCCGGGCACGCTCTCCATCTTGTCGATGGTACCGCCGGTGTGGCCGAGACCCCGGCCGCTCATTTTAGCGATCTTCACCCCGCAGGCTGCCACGACGGGCGCAATGACCAGCGTGGTCTTGTCGCCCACACCGCCGGTGGAGTGCTTGTCCACCTTGATGCCCGGAATGGGCGAAAGGTCTACCATCACACCGCTGTGCGCCATTACATCGGTCAGTTCGGCGGTCTCTTCGTTGGTCATGCCGCGCAGATACACCGCCATCATCCATGCAGCCATCTGGTAGTCGGCCACTTCCCCGCTGACAAAGCCGTTAACAATAGCTTCCAGCTCTTCCCGGGTGTGGGTGCCGCCATCCCGCTTTTTTGCGATCAGATCATAAATACGCATCGTTTCACGCTCCTGTTCTTACTGTTTTTGGGGGCGTTTTATGCCCGGATCTCCTGCCATACGCTCTTGCCGTCCAGCGTGGAAGCGTCCACTTCCAGATACTCGCAGATGGTCTTGGCAATGGTGCCGAAGCACAGCTTGGTGCCCAGATCCGTACCCGCCTTTACGCCCTTGCCGCAAACCAGATACGGCACATACTCGCGGGTATGGTCGGTGGTCTTGGTGTAGGAGGGGTCGCAGCCGTGGTCGGCGGTGATCATGAGCAGATCGCCCTCCCGCATCCCCGGCAGGAAGTCAGCCAGAAAACGGTCGAATTCCGTAGCGGCGGCAGCGTAGCCGGCCACATCGCGGCGGTGGCCGTAAAGCATATCAAAGTCCACCAAGTTCACAAAGGCAATGCCTTCAAAATCCCGGGTCTGCAAAGCCTTGGTAAAGGCAATGCCGTTGGTGTTGCCGGTGGTCTTGATCTTTTCGGTCACGCCCTCGCCATCAAAAATATCGTAGATCTTGCCCACGGCGATCACATCCTTGCCGGCATCCTTCAGCAGATCCAGCATGGTAGCGCGGGGCGGCTTCAGGCTCAGGTCGTGGCGGTTGGTGGTGCGGTAGAAGGTGTCCGCGCTGTTGCCAAGGAAGGGGCGGGCAATCACGCGGCCCACGCCGTACTTGCCTTTGAGCATTTCCCGGGCGATCTCACAGTAGCGGTACAGCTCCTGCACCGGCACAAGCTCCTCGTTGGCGGCCACCTGAAAAACGCTGTCGGCGCTGGTGTACACGATGAGGGCGTTTTCCCGCATGGCCTGCTCGCCGTAGTCCTTCAGCACCTGCGTGCCAGAATAGGGCTTGTTGCACAGCACCTTGTGGCCGGTCTTTTGCTCATACTCCCGGATCAGCTCCTCCGGGAAGCCCTCGGGGAAGGTGGGCAGCGGCTCCGGGCTGACCACACCGGCGATCTCCCAGTGGCCGATGGTGGTATCCTTGCCCATGCTCTGCTCCTGCAGGCGGGCAAAGGCAGCCGCCGGGGCATCCGTTTTCTCCCCTGCGGTCACGCCGTCAATGTTGAACAAACCCAGCTTGCGCAGATTGGGACAGTTGAAATTGGGGTGGTTCGCAATGGCACCCAAGGTGTTGGTGCCTGCATCGCCAAAGGCAGCGGCGTCCGGCTCTGCGCCGATGCCAAAGCTGTCCAGAACGATCAGAAAAACACGTTTTTCCATAATGGTCACTCCATTCTCCGGGCGTACCCCGGAACAGTACTACTTTATTACCCTTATTATAAGCAAAAAGCCCCTCAGATGCAAGAGGAAACAGCCTTGTGCGCTCTTATCAGTTTTTACGTTTTACAGCAGTTTTCCCCCATCAGGCAGTCCACAGAAAGCCGCGCCACATCGTTAAGTTTTCCACAATCCTTCTCACAAACATAAACAGATACAAAAACTTGTATTCAAGCAAAAATTCCTCTTGCTCTCTTGCGCCGGAACGATTATAATAATAGGTGGTAGAGTTTTGTGTTTTCCACTCTGCCACATAAACCGACCCGCTGTACCGGGAGCCTTTGCTCCCATTGGTCATACACAGCAGCCTGCAGGGCGCTGTGCCGGATATAGGTAAGAGAGAGTTGACGGAGGTATATTGCATGAGAAAGACGAAAATTATTTGCACCCTTGGCCCTTCCACCGATAAGGAAGGCGTGCTGCGCGATCTGATCGCCAACGGCATGAACGTGGCCCGCTTCAATTTTTCCCACGGTTCCCACGAGGAGCATCTGGGTCGCCTTGAAAAGCTGAAGGCTCTGCGCGAGGAGCTGGGTAAGCCCGTGGCCGCACTGCTGGACACCAAGGGCCCCGAGATCCGCCTGAAGGACTTCAAGAACGGCGTTGAGAATCTGGTTGCCGGCCAGACCTTTACCCTGACCACCCGCGATGTGGAGGGCACCAACGAGATCTGCTCCATCACCTACAAGGATCTGCCCATGGACGTGGAGCCGAACGGCACCATCATGCTGGACGACGGCCTGATCAAGCTGCAGATCCAGACCGTGAACGACACCGACATCGTCTGCACCGTACTGAATAGCGGCAAGATCAAGAACAAGAAGGGCGTCAACGTGCCCGGCGTGCACCTGTCCATGCCGTATATGAGCCAGCGCGATAAGGATGACATCATCTTCGGCATCCAGCAGGGCTACGATTTCATCGCCGCCTCCTTTGTGCGCACCGCACAGGACGTGTACGAGATCCGCAACCTGCTGAACCAGTACGATTCCAACATCCGCATCATTGCAAAGATCGAGAACCGCGAGGGCGTGAACAACATCGACAGCATTCTGGCTGCTGCCGACGCCGTGATGGTCGCCCGTGGTGATCTGGGCGTGGAGATTGACTTCACCGAGCTGCCCGGCATCCAGAAGACCATCATCGAGCGCTCCTTCTCCTTCGGCAAGCCCATCGTCACCGCTACCCAGATGCTGGACAGCATGATGGTGAACCCCCGCCCCACCCGCGCCGAGATCTCGGACGTGGCAAACGCCATCTACGACGGCACCTCTGCCATTATGCTGTCCGGTGAGACCGCTGCCGGTGCCTACCCCGTGGAGGCGCTCAAGACCATGTCTGCCATCGCCGAGCGCACCGAGCAGGAGGGTTTCCATCTGCGCGGCCGCATGATGGATTCTAACCCCGGCAAGATCAGCGTCTCTGACGCTACCGCCCATGCTGCCTGCCTGACTGCACGGGACGTGAACGCCGCCGCCATCGTGACCGTGTCCGAGTCCGGCACTACTGCCCGCCTGCTGAGCAAGTACCGCCCGCAGCAGCCCATCATTGCCTGCGTCATGCGCGAGCAGGTGCAGCGTCAGCTGTCCCTGAGCTGGGGCATCACCCCGCTGATGATGTCTCTGGCACACAGCACCGATGAACTGATCGAGATGTCCACCGCTCTGGCTAAGGAGAACGGCTACCTGCACAACGGCGAGCTGGCTGTTGTGACCGCAGGCGTGCCCGTGGGCGTTTCCGGCACCACCAACATGATCAAGATCCACATGGTAGGCAACTGTCTGGCTACCGGCGTGGGTGTCGGCCCCGAGAACAACGATGTTGCCAGTGGTAAGGCCTGCGTCTGCCGCACCATGGACGAGGTGCGCGCCAAGTTCAAGCCCGGCATGGTGCTTGTAGTGCCCTCCACCAGCAACGAGATGCTGAGCTTTGTACGCGACGCTGCCGCTCTGGTGGTAGAGGAGCCCGGCCTGAACAGCCACGCCGCCATTGCCGGCAAGGCACTGCTGAAGCCCACCGTTGTGGGTGCCGCCGGTGCTACCAGCCACATCCGTGATGGTCTGATGGTGGCTGTGGACTGCGCACACGGCAGTGTGCAGCGTCTGCAGGGCTGATAAAGGAGAAATGTAGTATGGAACGTATCGCAAGCTTTTGCGTAGATCACACCCGGCTGGAGCGCGGGATGTATCTGAGCCGTCAGGACGGCGATGTGCTCACCTGGGACATCCGCATGAAAAAGCCCAATCAGGGCGATTACCTGACCACCGCTGCCGCCCACACGCTGGAGCACCTGTTTGCCACCTACGCGCGCAACAGCGCCGTGAAGGACGGGGTGATCTATGTTGGCCCCATGGGCTGCCGCACCGGCTTTTACCTGCTCACCCGGGGGCTGACCCCGGCGCAGGCGCTGCAGCTGACGGTGGATGCCTACCGCTTTATGGCTGGCTTTGAGGGCGCTGTGCCCGGTGCCAGCGAGGTGGAGTGCGGCAACTACCGCGATATGGATCTGCCCGCCGCCAAAGCCGAAGCCGCTGCCATGCTGCCCGTGCTGGAAAGCCTGACCGCAGAGGATCTGCACTACTGATTTATGAACCAAAAGGAGCACCGCACAGTTCTTTGTGCGGTGCTCCTTTTATTGCAAAACAATGCGGGAGAATTATTTATAATTTTAGGGCAGGGGAACATCTGCGGACGTTCCCCTGCCCTATTTTTACAAAGATATGTCAAATCAGCCCCAAGGCTGCAAACTCCTTGGCGATGCCGTCCTCGTACACCGAGGGAGCAATGCGGTCGCAGCGCTGCTTCAGGCTTGCAGAGCCATTGGCCATACAGACACTGATGCCGACCACATCGGTCATTTGCAGGTCGTTGTCGCTGTCGCCAAAGCCGATGCTGTCCTGCAGGGGCACGCCCAGATAGTCACATACCGCCTTGATGCCGCGCCCTTTATCAAACCTACGGTTGATGAGCTCTCCGTTCACATAGCCGCCATCCAGACCGTCCAGCTTGCTCTCACAGAACACGAATCTGTCCTCGTACAGGCGCTTCGCCTCGTCCAAGTCCTCGCTATGCTCCGCGATATACACGATCTTATACAGCGGCTCGCCCTTGTAATCGGCCAGCGGGCTCATGGTCATGCCGTCCTCCATGGCCTTGCGCCAACGGGCGGCTTCGCTGTTCAGATTGCCTGCATCCCGGTGGGTAAAACTCCAGCGCTCGATCATCTTCAGGCTGCCGTAGGTGGCGTCCCGCGCTTCCAGCGTGCACTCCACGCCGTGGCGCTCCATGGCGTTGCGCACACCCTCTGCCAGCTCCGGCTCCATAGGCAGGTCTACCAGCACCTTGTCCCCGCAGAACACATAACCGCCGGCACTGCACACCGCGCCGTCAAAGCCGTAGTCCAGCAGCGGCTGGGTCATGCGCAGGTTGCGCCCGGTGCACAGAAACAGTTTATGGCCGTTGGCGTGCGCCTTGCGCAGCGCTTCCACCGTGCTTTGGGGGATCAGCATCTCGCCCGGGGGCAGCAGAGTGCCATCGATATCTAAAAAAATCAGCTTTTGTTTCATTCGTTCCTCTTTTTTACAGTGAGCCGCGCTCTACCAGCGTATAGCCCAGCGTGGTCTGGCGCACCGGTGCAGCGTCCGGCTCAGTATGTTCTAAGCTTTGCAGCAGCATCCGGGCAGCTTCCTGCCCTACCTGCCGCTGGTAGAAGCGGATGGTGGTCAGTCCGGGCTCCACCACCTTGCCCGCCCAGTTGTCTCCGATACCGGCAAGGCCGACATCCTGCCCTACCCTGCGCCCGGCAGCGCGGAGCACCTGCAACGCGCCAAAGGCCACGGTGTCGGTCACGCAGACCACACCATCCAGCTGCGGGCAGCGTGCCAGCAGCTCCTCCATGCAGCGGTGTCCCTCTTCCATGGAAAAGGCGGCGCAGTAGGCGCGGGGCAGACCATCCGCGTTTAGTCCCACTTCCCGCAGAGCGTCCTGCACACCCTGACGGCGGGCAATGCCGGTGGCGGCGTCCTGTTCGCTGCCGCCGATGTACACGATATTTCTGCGGCCATGCTCCAGCATCTTCCGGGTCAGGTCGCGGGCGGCAGCGCGGTCGTCGTTATAAACGCAGGGCAGGTCTGCAAAGCGCTGTCCTGTTACCACCACGGGCACACGGCAGTCCTTCAGTGCCTTGCACAGCTGCGGGCTGGAATCGTAGCCCAGCAGAATGATACCGGCTACATGGTTGCGCTGCAATGCTGTAAGATATTCCAGTTCCATCTGCTCGTCCAGTTCGGTGTCTGCCAGCAGCATCAGGTAGCGGCTTGCGCCCAGTTCGGCTGCAATGCCGCTGGTGATCTGCCCCACCGACTGGGAGCTGATGCTGGGCACGATGACCCCCACCTGACGCACCTTGCCGGTGCGCAGGGTCTGGGCGGCAGTGTCCGGGCTGTAACCGGTCTTTTCCACTACGGCTTGTATCACGGCACGTTTCTGTTCGCTGAGGGGGCCGCCGTTCAGATAGCGGCTGACCGCAGCGCTGGAAACACCTGCCAGCTTTGCAATATCACTGATGGTCATGGGGTATTTTCTCCGTTCCCTCTTCGGTGGCAATGTGTAAACGTTTTCATGCTTATTATAAATCCGTTTCACATTTCCCGCAAGAGGTGCAATGACCGTTTTTCTGCGGGACAGTCTGCAGTTTTTTTGGTTGTTTTGTACAGCACAAACGTTTTTGCTTTCCAATTTACTGCCAGAATCGCAAAACACTGCAATTACACAAGTCCCATGCTGATGGCGCGTGCGATAAGTCCCAGCACCAGCGCCGCCAGAATAATGCCCAGCGCCACCCTGCTCTCGCCGCCGGTCTGCTGCTTTTTGCTGCGGGATGCCGTGCTGTGGCTCTGTTTTGTACCGGTGCTGCGGCTGCGGGCAGAGGTGTTCTGCCGCCCGGCGGTACTTTTGGCGCTGCGGGTTTGCTGGGTATCGCGGGGCTTGCTGCGTGCGGCAGCCTTCCCCTGCTGTGCGTTCTGTGGGCTGCTCTGGCGCGCTTTAAGGGGTTTGTCCTCGCTGCATCGGCTCAGGTAGTCCTCGGCTTCGCGGTAATACTGCGCCAGCTCGTTTTCTTTAAAGGCGGTACCGGCGTAGCCCTCCTCCAGCGCCTCGATGGCTTCGTTGAACAGCAGGGCTGCCTGTGCACCGTCCGCTGCAACTGCCGCATGGGCAGCTTCGTTGCGGGCGGTGCGGATGGCGTTGCAGGCATGGCGTGCGGCAGAGGGGTGTGCCGTGTTGCCCAGCAGATCCAGCGGGCGGGCGGCATCGGTCGCCGGGTCCAGCAGCACCCGCATACACAGGGTGGTGTCCAGCTGCTGCCAGCTGGTCTTGCCGGTAAGGTCCGGCATACGGTCGTAGTAATCCGGGCTTTCCTGCTTGCGGGCGGCAATATGCTCCAGCAGTGCATCCAGACTGTGTGCCCCGGGCTTGCGCTCCCAGTGCCAGCGCAGCAGGCGGCGGCTGATCTCATCGCAGGCGGTCTTGATCTCAAAGGCCACCTGTAAAGCTTGTTCCGGCATGGTATTTCCTTTCTGTGCAATGCACACAAAAGGCGGAGAAGGCACGCTGCCCCCTCCGCCGGGATAGTTTATTTTACAGCACGAACTGGTAGTACACAAAGCCGCACAGCGCAATGGCTGCACACAGGATGGCCGTAATGGGCGGCACCCAGCGGATCAGCGCTTCTGCCACGCTGTCCCGGCTGTCCTCGTACTCCTCGTCCTCTTCCACAGGCGCGGGCTGACGCACCGGAGCCGGAGCCGGACGGCGGGCGGCGGCGGGCATCACGCGGGTGCCCTCGTCTGCCACAGCAGCGCCGGAATACGGTGCGCGGGCGGGGGCATCCAGCACCCGGGTAGGCTCCGAGATGGGCTGGACGGGGGCTGCCTTCGGCTGGTAAACCGTTGCGCCCATGACCCGGGTGGGCTCCTCTGCGGGCGCTGCCGGGGCGGCAGGAGCTGTACCCACGATGCGGGTAGGCTCCTCCACCGCAGCGGACGCTGCGGGAGCCGCCGGGGCGCTGAGGGGCATTTCCATCTCGTCTGCCGGGGCGGCGGGCTGCAGCAGGGTGTTCAGCGCGTTCTGCAGCAGAATGCGGTCACAGCCGCACTCCGAGCAGTAAACGGTATCCTCCTCGGTGGGGTGGAAGGCACCGCAGGCGCAGTACCAGCCGTTCTCGAACACCTGCGGCTGATACTTGAGCCCGGTGCGGTTCATGCGGGCTTCCAGCGCCTTTTGCAGCTCCGGGGCCAGACGGCGGGGCGCAGGCAGACGCACACGCTTGATGCCGTCCAGATGCACCACACGCTTGCCGTTGTACACATTGCACAGCGAAACATCCACGCTGGTGATTGCCTTTGCCGTGATGAACACGGCATCGTCCTGCCCGAACAGCTCGCCGGGCTTTACCTGAAGATCCCGGTACTCGAACTTGTCCTCGCACAGGATCACACCGTCCACGCCCTTGCACTTGAAGTGGATCTCCAGTGCGGTCAGGGTCACGCGGGAAATATTCTTGAAGGTCAGGCAGACAGCGTGCTCGCCGCTGACATCCCCCTTGAGCAGTTCCACGCAGACGAACTGCACCGGGCTGCCGGGGGTATAATAGTTTGCACGGGTCTGGGCGACCGGGTTAAAATTTTCCTCCACGATGCTCGCTCCTTTCCTAAAAAAAGCTTAGTCCTGCTGCTCCGGGGCATCCGGCTGCGGCACTTCCGGCTGGGCAGGCTCGGCCTGCTCGGCGGGTTCGGCGCGCTCAGCGGTCTGGGCAGGCTCTGCGGGCTGCACCGGGGCAGGCTGCACGGTCTGGTCGGGCTGCGCCTGCTCGGGCTTTGCGTCCTCGCAGGGGGGCAGGGTGCCGCCGGCCATAATGGTGTTGAACTGCTCCTCGTTGAGCTTTTCGCGCTCCATCAGAGCCTTGGCCAGCGCATGGAGCTGGTCGATGTGCTCGGTCAGGGTGCGGCGGCAGGTCTCGTAAGCCTCATCGATGATATCACGGGTCTCGCTGTCGATCTCGGCAGCGGTGGTCTCGCTGTAACCCTTGCCCTGACCAAAGTCGCGGCCAAGGAAGGTCTCCTCCTGCGAGGTGCCGTAGACCACGGGGCCCAGACGCTCGGAGAAGCCGTAGCGGGTAATCATCTGGCGGGCGATGTTGGTGGCCTGCTGCAGGTCGTTGGAAGCACCGGTGGAGATGTCCTCCAAGATCAGCTGCTCGGCCACGCGGCCGCCCAAGCTGGACACGATGTCCTCAAACATTTCACCCTTGGTCACATAGCTGCGATCCTTCTCGGGCAGATACATGGTGTAGCCACCGGCCTGACCGCGCGGGATGATGGTGATCTCGTGCACGCGGGGGTGGTGCTTGCAGTAGAAGCCTGCCACAGCGTGACCGGCCTCGTGGTAGGCGGTGAGCTTTTTCTCCTCCGGGGTGACCACGCGGCTCTTCTTTTCGGGGCCAGCCATCACCTTCATGGAAGCTTCCTCGATGTCCTCCATGGTAATGGCCTTGCGGTTGCGGCGGGCAGCCAGCAGCGCGGCCTCGTTGACAAGGTTCTCAAGGTCTGCACCGGCAAAACCGGCGGTGCGCTGGGCAATGACCTTCAGGGAGACGTCCGGTGCAAGGGGCTTGTTGCGGGTGTGCACCTTCAGGATCTCTTCGCGTCCCTTGACATCCGGCAGACCCACATAGACCTGACGGTCAAAGCGGCCGGGGCGCAGCAGCGCCTTATCCAGAATGTCGGCGCGGTTGGTAGCGGCCATGACGATGATGCCGTCGTTGGCTTCAAAGCCGTCCATCTCCACCAGCAGCTGGTTCAGGGTCTGCTCGCGCTCATCGTGACCGCCGCCCAGACCTGCGCCGCGCTGACGACCCACAGCATCGATCTCATCAATAAAGATGATGCAGGGCATGGTCTTTTTGGCCTTGTCGAACAAATCGCGCACGCGGGATGCACCCACGCCGACATACATTTCCACAAAGTCAGAGCCGGAGATGGAGTAGAAGGGCACCCCGGCCTCGCCTGCACAGGCACGCGCCAGCAGGGTCTTACCGGTACCCGGAGGGCCTACCAGCAGCACGCCGTGAGGGATGCGGGCACCCAGCGTATTGAACTTATCCGGGCTCTTGAGGAACTCCACAACTTCCTTGAGTTCCTCTTTTTCCTCGTCCTCACCGGCCACATCGGCAAAGGTAGCAGTCTTTTTGTTCTCGTGCTCGTCCTTCACCTTGGCCTTGCCCACGTTCATAATACCGCCGCCGCCAGCGCCGCCGCGCATCATGGAGAAGAGCAGGAAGCCGGTGCAGCCCAGCATTCCCAGGTAGAACAGGATCTCCATCCAGGGGATGGACTCCTTCAGGGTGGTGTAATCGTACTCCATGGGCGCGGTCGGGTTGGCTGCGTCGTAGGAATCGATATACTGCTGGACGTTCTCGATGAACACATAGGCGTAGGGCAGCTTGTAGCGCACCGTCACCGTGCCGTCATCGTTTCTGGTCGCCCCCACGGAAGAGGTGGAGGAGGAGAACATATTGCTCAGCAGACCGCCGGAGGCCTGTGTGGCAGCGGTGGCACCTGTGGTTTCGGGCAGCGCCTGCTTGCCCTCCTTCAGCGTCAGGGTGATGATGCTGGTGTTGCGGTCCAGCGTAAAGGCTGTGACCTGATTGTTCTCAAAGTAGTGCACCACAGTCGAGTAGCTCATGGTGGAGCCGCCGGTACTGCTGTCGCTGGTGCCCAGCACCGACCAGATCATCAGAACACCGGCCAGTGCCAGCGCCAGGATCAGGGGATTAAAGCGAGGTCGTTTCGGTTGCAAAAGGGATCAACTCCAGTTCTAATTCGTTTTTGTTATGCGTAGATTTCCGGTTTCAGCACACCCACATAGGGCAGGTTGCGGTATTTCTCATCGTAGTCCAGACCATAGCCCACCACAAACTCGTCCGGCACCTGGAAGCCCTCGTAATCGGGCTGGATGTCGGCCTTGCGGCGGCTGGGCTTGTCGAGGATGGTGCAGATCTTCACCGAGTTCGGGTTGCGCATCTTGAGCATCGGCACGAGGTTCGACAGGGTGATGCCGGTGTCGAGGATGTCCTCCACGATGAGCACGTCCTTGCCGGAGAGGTCGCCGTCCAGGTCCTTGATGATCTTGACGAGGCCGGTGCTGGTGGTGTTG
>OGUO01001990.1_pt1 | contig 12900 bp, 8 predicted proteins | sample 1553641 | NCBI WGS metagenome assembly OGUO01 (sample SAMEA2579980, study PRJEB22360) | human gut metagenome | biome: human gut; feature: human-associated habitat; material: faeces | place: Denmark | collected 2008/2010 | reverse complement strand
CCCGCAGGAGCGCCCCCAAGCAGCACATTCGATCACTTGCACATTGTCGCGCCAAATGGGCGCGACCCGATAGCTGCGCTGCCCGTGTTCTTCCGATAATCACCATCCCATGCTCGCAGATTTCCAAATGCTGAATTTTTGAGGAAACCCCTTGCTTTTTGCCGCAGAGTATGATATACTGTCAAGGCTTGATGTGTGCATACTCCAACAAGGAGGTGGATTTCCATGGGTAAGTTTTGCGAGATCTGCGAAAAGGGTACGCTGAACGGCAACAACGTCAGCCACTCCAACCGTAAGACCCACCGTACCTGGGCGCCCAACGTGCAGAGTGTCCGCGTGGTGGTCAACGGTTCTGCGAAGCGTATGAACGTCTGCACCCGCTGCCTGCGCAGCGGCAATGTGATGCGTGCGCTCCCCAAGACCCACGAGGAAGCGTAATCGTCCGCAAGGGTGGTTCCGTCACTTCTCAAGTAGAGTTTGCATCAATTTCCTCCGTCTGTTGTGCGACAGGCGGGGGATTTTTTGCATGGGGAAAATCCTCTTTGGGGCAAAAGGCGATGATGTTTGCGCCTTTGTGGGTTTAAGCAAGTTGATTTTTGTGTTGCAGAGGGTTTCGCCTCTGCGGAGGCGACCAGAGGGCAGTGAGAACAGACGAAGTCTGCGGTCGCCCCCTTGACCCCTTCGCAGCGCACACTACCATAGTTGACTTTTTTCGCGGATGGGGGATTCCGCTCCTGCGGGAGCGGGAGTTTGTGCGCAGGGACGCTTCGCTGCCTGCAACCAAGGTGCCATGCTTGACTTTTCTCTTTGAGTAGGTTTAACGGTGTAACAGTTGGGGCGTTGCCCCAAGCCCCAGCAGGGACGCTGTCCCTGCACCCTGCAAGGGGCAATTGCCCCTTGACCCCTTCGCGCGATTGAGTTGGTCGCTTTTCCCTGCTTTGCCCGCGTGTTTATCCCTTTTTCTTTTCCCCTATCCTCCCCCTGTTCGCCTTTACAAGCGAACAGAAATCTGCTATCATGAGGGGGAAATGCAATCCTTGTCGGGAGGTGCTTCCTATGAATGTTGACCAGCTGGCGGAATCCCTCCGCAGTGACCCTATGTTTATGCAAAATGTTGTCCGCTGGGATGTCCTTCCGGCGCGTCCGGCGGTGTATGAGCCGTTCCCGGATTCTCTTGATCCGCGGCTGCTTCCTGTGCTGGAAAAACGCGGGGTGCATCAGCTGTATCGCCATCAGGCGCACGCAATCCGCGAGGTGCTGGCAGGGCGGGATGTTGTGGTTGTCACGCCGACGGCCTCCGGCAAAACGATGTGCTATAACCTGCCGGTGCTGTCTGCCATTTTGCAGAACGATGATGCACGGGCATTGTACCTCTTCCCGACGAAAGCGCTGTCTGCTGATCAGGTCAGCGAGCTGTATGAGCTGATTGAGGCGATGGGCGTTGATATCAAGACGTATACCTATGACGGCGATACGCCCGGCGCGGCGCGAAAGGCGGTTCGGCAGGCGGGGCATATCGTCGTGACGAACCCGGATATGCTGCACAGCGGGATTCTGCCGCACCATACGAAATGGGTCAAGCTGTTTGAAAACCTGCGGTATATCGTGATTGATGAAATTCATACCTATCGCGGCGTGTTTGGGTCGAATCTGGCGAACGTGCTGCGGCGGCTGCTGCGCCTGTGCGATTTCTACGGCAGTCATCCGCAGTTCATCCTGTGCAGCGCGACGATTGCGAACCCGAAGGAACTGGCGGAAACGCTGACGGGGCGCGAGGTCAGCCTGGTGGATGATAACGGCGCGCCGATGGGCGTGCGGCACTTCGTGTTCTACAATCCGCCGGTGGTCAATCGGCAGCTGGGCATCCGCAAGGGCGTTTTGCAGGAGACGCGGCGGATTGCGGGGCTGCTGCTGCAGAATGGGATTCAGGCGATTACGTTCGCGCGGTCGCGGCTGGCGGTTGAGGTGCTGACGAAGTACCTGAAGGACATGGTGCGCGACCCGCTGGGGAACGCCGGGCGGGTGCGCGGCTATCGCGGCGGGTATCTGCCGACAGAGCGGCGAGAGATTGAACGCGGGCTTCGCGCGGGACGGGTGGACGCGGTGGTGTCCACGAACGCGCTGGAACTGGGCATTGACATCGGCGCGCTGGATGCGTGCGTGCTGTGCGGCTATCCGGGAACAATCGCGAGTGCATGGCAGCAGGCGGGGCGTGCTGGGCGGCGCAAGGGAACATCCATCGTGTTCTATGTCGCGTCATCGGCGGCGCTTGACCAGTACATCGTGTCCCACCCGGATTATCTGATGAAGCGCTCGCCGGAGAACGCGCTGCTGAATCCGGATAATTTGTATATTCTGCTCAACCACTTTAAGTGCGCGGCGTTTGAGCTGCCGTTTGAGGACGGCGAGGGCTTGGGGAATGCGCCCGGAGCGCCGGAGCTGCTGGAATACCTTGATGAGGCGGGGATTCTGCGGCACGTCGGCGGGCGGTATCACTGGTCGGCGGAGGATTTTCCGGCAAGCGAGATTTCCCTGCGGTCGGCGCGGGCGGAGGAGAATTTCGTCATCATCGACACGACCGATCCGGCGAACCACCGCGTCATCGGCGAAATGGACCGTTACACCGTGCCGATGCTGCTGCACGAAAACGCGATTTACATGCACGAGGCGCAGCAGTATCAGGTGGAAAAGCTGGATTTCGATGCCTGCAAAGCGTTCATCCGCCGCGTGGACGTGGGGTACTACACCGACGCGAACTTGAACGTGACGCTCTCCCTGCTGGACAAGGAAAAAGAGGAAGAGCAGGACGGCGGGCTGACGGCGCTGGGCGAAATCCGCGTATCGACCTTGGTGACGATGTTCAAGAAGATTAGGCTTGATACGCACGAAACCCTGGGGTTCGGGCATGTGCGGCTGCCGGAGACGGAAATGCACACAACCGCCATGTGGTGGACGCTGCCGGATACGCTGGCGGCACGGTTCGAGAGCGACACGCTGAAAAACGGCATGATGGGTGTGGCGAATCTGCTGCGGATTGTTGCGCCGCTGTCGCTGATGTGCGCGCCGCAGGACATTGCAATCGTCTATCAGGTGAAAAGCCCGCTGACGGACAAGCCGACGCTGCTGCTGTACGACAACATCCCCGGCGGCATCGGGCTGGCGCAGAAGGCGTATGCGATGCGGAAGCTCCTGCTGGAGCAGGCGCTGCAAGTTGTGCGGGACTGCACGTGCCGTCAGGGCTGTCCGGGGTGCGTCGGGCCGGTGGGCGAAATCGGCGAGGACGGCAAAGCGACCGCCATCGCCCTCTTGGAGGCACTGACGGAATGAATCTGCGAGACAAACTCAAAGCGATTGAAAAGCCGAAATCGCCCCCGAAAGCGTCGGAAAAGCAGTTCACGGACTGCTACCACGGGCGGGAAATGCGCGAGTTATCCGAATTTCCCGGCGCGTTTGACCTTGATCTGTCCGCCCTTCGCCTGATGACGCAGGAAGAATTGCCGGACGACCTCGACCCGCGGAACATTCTCTATCTGGACACCGAAACCACCGGGTTTATGGGCGCTGGGACTGTCGCGTTCGAGGTCGGCATGGGCTGCCTGACGGATTCGGGATTCCAGATTCATCAGCTGGTGATGCGCGATTATCCGGAGGAAAAGTTTCTGCTGCAATCCATTGCGGATACGCTGATGGGCTACGACGCGATCTGCACCTTCAACGGACGGACATTCGACGTGCCGCTGCTGCGCGACCGCTTCCTGATGAACCGTATGGATGATTCGTGCCTTGACAAGCCGCACATTGACCTATTGCACATTGCGCGGCGGGTGTTCAAACTGCGCCTGCAGCGGTGCAATCTGGGCAAGCTGGAAGAAGCGGTGCTGGGCATTCCGCGCTTTGATGATTTGCCGGGCGCGCAGGTGCCGCAGCGCTTCTTCGACTACCTCAAGACGGGAAATTTTGACCTGCTGACGGACGTGCTGGAACACAACGCGCAGGACGTGGCGAGCCTCTGCGTGCTGCTGACGGCGATGGTGGAAATGTACCGCGCGCCGGAGAACGTGCGGCACGACGAGGATGTGTTCTCAATGGGCGTGGCGCTGGAACGCTTTCAGCATGTGCCGGAAGCGCGGAAGTGCTATCAGCTGACGAGCGGCAATCTTCATGCGCAGGGGCAGGAGCGTCTTGCGCAGAGCTACCGCCGGGGCGGCGAGCGAGACGAGGCGGTAAAGGTCTGGCTGGGAATGATTGCGCGGCACGAGGGCGGAACGAAGCCCTACATCGAGCTGGCGAAGCACTACGAGCATTACGAGCGGGACTACGAGTCCGCGCTGGACATGACGCGGCGGGCGATGGCGCTGTCCGCCGAGCCGTCATTATTCGATCCGCCCTCTGTACAAGAGGAGCAAAATGCGCTACAATATCGGTATGACCGCCTGAAAAAGAAGGCAGCCAAAAACCGCTGAAGGAGAAACGACAATGGGATTCATGGCGACCATCAAGGCGCAGCAGGCCATGCGCGCGCACGGAAAAGGCGATCTGGAACAGGCAAAGAAGCTCTATGAGGAAGCTATTGACAAGGGGCTGATGTCCGCGCGCCCGATGCTGGGCTATGCGATTCTGCTGATTCGCGAGGGCAGCTACGACAAGGCGATGCCCCTGCTCATCAAGGCGCAGAAGTGCCCCGACCTCACGCCCGACCAGAAGAGCCAGCTTTTTGTGGATTATGCGGCGTGCCTGATGAAGAAGGGCGAGCTGGACAAGGCGATTCACCTGCTGGAAAAGCAGCACAACCGCGCGCCGATTGGTCTGACCTATCAGACGCTGGGATATATGTACGTCGAGAAGTATTCGGGCGCAAAGCCGGTTGCGGAAGCTGTACCGGAGAAAGCCGCCGAAGCGCCGGAAATGCCCGACACGGAAGCATCCACCGAAGCAGCGGAAGAGCAGCCGAAGGTCAAAACGCAGGAGGACATTGACCGCGAATGGCAGGAGGGCATCGACAAAATGTTCGCCTTCATTCAGGAGTCGGTGGACTATGACGACGAAGACCCGGTGTGCCTGGACAACTTGGGTCAGGCGTATTACCGCGTGACGGGCGAGAAGGACAAGGCAAAGGAATGGTTCGAGAAGGCGCACGCGGAGAAGGATTCGCAGATTGACACGCTGTGGTTCCTATCGCGCTACGATTTGGAAGCGGGTGACAAGGCAGCGGCGATTGCAAAGCTGGAAAAGGCGCTGGACGGGCGCTTCTCCCCGCTGAACTTCTGCACGAAGGATATGGTGCGGGAAGAAGTGGAGAGACTGAAAAAGTAAAGCGAAATCCCTGCATAAACACGCGAAAACATTATGCAGATGTCGCCAACTGAATCGCGCGAAAGGGTCAAGGGAGGAACTCCCTTGCAGAGGCAGAGCCTCTGGGGGTATATGATGTCAGCGGAGGGGGTGTATATCCTCTCCGCCAAGACCTGTTTTGGAGGAATCACCATGGAAAAGGAAACACTGATCGTCGTTGGGCTGGGGAATCCGGGCACGCAGTACGCCCATACCCGCCATAACGCGGGGTTCGATACGCTGGAAATGCTCTGCCGCAAGTGGGGCGTGACGCTCAATAAGAGCAAGTGCAAGGGGCTGCTGACCGAAACGACCGTGGACGGCAAGCGTGTCGTCCTCTGCGCCCCGCAGACGTTCATGAACCTGTCCGGCGAATGCGTCAGCGAACTGCTGAATTGGTATAAAGTGCCGCTGGAAAATCTGCTTATCATCTATGATGACATTGATTTGCCCGCCAGCCGCCTGCGCGTCCGCAAATCCGGCAGTGCCGGGACGCATAACGGAATGCGCTCCATCATCGCCCATACGCCGGGCCAGAATTTCCCGCGCGTGCGGGTCGGCGTGGGCGCAAAGCCCGATGGCTGGGACTTGGCGGACTGGGTATTGAGCAAGTACACCATCCGCGAAGAGCAAATCGCCATGCAGCAGGCATTCGAGCGCGCGGCGGACTGCGTGGAGGACTGGGTGAAAAACGGTATTGACCATGCCATGCAGGAATACAATAAGACCGTGTAAGCACAGGCGTATTTTTCGTACCACGACTCATCCCAAGGAGCGCATATGAATCAGGCATTATTATCCGGCATTGCGTCGAAAGCGTATGACAAGCTGCTGAAAGCAACGGAAAGCAAACAGCCCATCGCCGTGACGGGGCTGCCGGACACAATGGCGGCGTATATCGCGTCAAAACTCTGCGCCGATACGGGCAAAAAGGTGCTGCTGATTTCCGGCAACGACCTCAAGGCGGCGCACGACGCCGAGGACGGTCAGCAGCTGCTGGAATCGGGTGTGGCGTGTCTGCCGGGCGGCGCAATTGACCTTACGCGCGGCGCGTCGAGCCACGAAAGCGCGTGGCGGCGGCTGGAAGCGCTGGCAAGGGCGCAGGAGGGGGATATCCGCCTGCTCTGCACGAGTATGGACGCCGCCTTGCAGCGCATGGGCAGCGCCGACCGCTTCCGCGAAGAGACGATTCGCCTTGCTCCCGGCGACCGAATCGACCTGAATGACCTCATCCGCCGCCTGACCGCCATGGGCTACGAGCGCGTCAGCATGGTGGAGGGCAAGGGGCAGTGCGCCCTGCGCGGCGGCATCATCGACGTGTATCCGCCGGCGTGCAGCCAGAGTTTGCGCATTGAGTTCTTCGACGACGAGGTGGACTCCATCCGCGAATTTGACTGCATCAGCCAGCGCAGCCTTGATTCGGTGGAGAAATGCACGCTCACGCCCGCGACGGAGGTATTGCTTCCAACGGTAGATGCGGAAAAGGCAGCGCGGCGGATGCGGGACGCCATCGAGCGGCAGGGTGGCGACCTGACGCCCGCAAGTTCGACGCTCTTTTCGGATTTGCCGCCGCTGCCGGAGGACGACGCGGACGCGCCGGACTTTTTCGACAAGAACATCACCCCGAAGATTCGCGAAAAGCAGCAGACTGCCGCGCGCAAGGCGGAACTGGAACGTCGCCGCGCCCAACTGATGGCGGACGCGGACATGCTGGCGGAGGGGCTGCCGTTCAAGCGCATTCGGGCGTGGCTGACCGTGCTGACGGACGATACTTATACGGTGATGGACTGGTTCGAGCCGGAAATCGTCGTGCTGAGCGACCCGAATCTGCTCAGGAAGCGCGCGGAAGAACGCCGGGCGGGCTTTGCGGAGGATCTCGAAGGTGCGATGAGCCGCGACGAAGCCGTCAAGGAGCAGGAAACGCTGCTGATGGACTGGGACGAGCTGCTGCGGCATGTGCAGGGGTACGCGACGGTCGCGGTGACGGAGTTTCTGGAGGGCATGGCGGGCGTGGCGGTCAAGGATGCCGCTGATCTTGGCGTGCAGCGCGTGGCAGGGTATTCGTCGCAGATTCGTCCGCTGGCGGAGGACTGCGACGGCTGGCTGCGCGAGGGCTACCGCGTGGCGGTGCTGTGCGGCGGCGTGGCGCGCGGTCAGCGTCTGGCGGCGGCGCTGGAAGAACACGATGTCGCCGCGTCGTTCGCGGAGAAAATCGACAAGTTGCCGGAGGAATGTGTGCAGGTGCTGCCAGGCACGCTGACGCACGGCTTCATCTGGGAAGAAGCGCGCCTGATTGTCGTCAGCGACACGGACGTGTACGGTACGGGCTACCGCAAGGCGAAGAAGCGGCAGGCGGCGGGCGAGAAGATTGCCGCGTTCACTGACCTGAAGCCCGGCGACTTTGTGGTGCATGAGGAACACGGCGTCGGCATTTATCTTGGCACAGCGCAGATGAAAAACGGCGGCACGCGCCGGGATTATCTGCAAATCCAGTATCAGGGGAGCGACAAGCTCTATGTGCCGATTGAGGCGCTCAGCCGCGTGCAGCGCTACATCGGCAATCCGGCGAATCCCCCGAAGCTGAACAAGCTCGGCGGCGGCGACTGGCAGAAGCAGAAGGCGAAGGTCAAAGAGGGCCTGAAAAAGATGGCGTTTGACCTTGTGAAGCTCTATGCGCGGCGGTCGCAGGAGACGGGCTTTGCGTTCAGCGCGGATACGCCGTGGCAGCGCGAGTTTGAGGACATGTTCCCCTACGAGCTGACCCCGGATCAAGAGCAGAGCGTGAAGGAAATTACGGCGGACATGGAATCGCCGCGCAACATGGACAGGCTGCTGTGCGGCGACGTGGGCTACGGCAAGACGGAGGTCAGCCTGCGCGCGGCGTTCAAGGCGCTGATGGACTCCAAGCAGGTTGCGATTCTGGCGCCGACGACGATTCTGGCGCAGCAGCACTACAACACGGTCTTGAAGCGCTTCAAGGGCTTCCCGGTCAAGGTGGACGTGCTGAGCCGCTTCCGCACGGCGAAGGAAACCAAGGACGTTCTGCGCCGCGTGAAGGAGGGCGAAATCGACATCCTTGTCGGTACGCACCGCATTCTGGGCAAAGACGTGCAGTTCAAGAACCTCGGTCTGCTGATTGTGGACGAGGAGCAGCGATTTGGCGTGCAGCATAAGGAAATCATCAAGAACATGAAGCATCAGGTGGATGTGCTGACGCTCTCCGCCACGCCGATTCCGCGCACGCTGCACATGTCGATGGTCGGCATCCGCGATATGTCTGTGCTGGAAACGCCGCCGGAGGAACGACTGCCGGTGCAGACACGCGTGATTGACTACAACGACGGTGTGATTCGCGACGCGATTCTGCGCGAGGTGTCGCGCGGGGGACAGGTGTACTTCCTCTATAACTCTGTGCAGACCATCGGCGCGTTCTATGAACGCTTGAAGCAGCTTGTGCCGGAAGCGCGCATCGGCGTGGCGCACGGGCAGATGCGCGAACACGGCTTGGAGGACGTGATGATGGACTTCTACGGCGGCAGCTACGACGTGCTGCTCTGCACGACCATCATCGAAAGCGGCTTGGACGTGCCGACGGCGAACACACTGATTGTCTTTGACGCGGACCGTTTCGGGCTGAGCCAGCTTTATCAGCTGCGCGGGCGCGTCGGGCGGAGCAACCGGCAGGCGTATGCGTACTTCACCATCCGCCCGGAGCGGAGTCTGTCCGAGACGGCGGAGAAGCGGCTGGGAGCCATCCGCGAGTTCACCGAGTTCGGCGCGGGCTTCCGTATCGCCATGCGCGACCTTGAAATCCGCGGTGCGGGCAATATTCTGGGGCCGGAACAGCACGGGCATCTGGCGACCGTCGGCTACGACATGTACTGCAAGCTGATGGAGGAAACGCTTCAGGAGGCGCGCGCGGAGCAGGAGGGTCTGCCGCCCGCAAAGCCGCACCTCGAAACGCGCGTGGACATCAAGGTGGATGCGTATCTGCCGGACGACTATGTACACGACGACCGGCAGCGGATGGAGATGTACAAGCGGATTGCGAGCCTGACGACGCAGGCCGACCGCGAGGACATCACCGACGAGCTGCTTGACCGCTTCGGCGAAGTGCCACCGGTGGTGGAGACGCTGCTGGACGTGGCGCAGGTGCGCGTGCTGGCAAATCAGCTTGGTGTGTCGCTGGTGACCTACAAGCGCGGCGGCTTCCTCGTGATGAAGTTGAACGCAGAGTACATGCCCGATCAGGCGGCGTTCATTCCCGCGATGGCGATGACGGACAAGCGCTTGATGCCCTCGACCACCGCCCCGGACGTGCTGCTGCTGGTTGACCCGACGCTGGGCGAATACGCGATGCTGTCCGAAGCGGTGAAGGTGCTGGGGAAGCTCAACGAGAATATTGAGACGATGCTGAAAAAGCAGAAGAAGGGAGAAAAACATGAAAACACTTGATAAGCTGATGATGACGATTGTGGGCTTGCTGTGCTTCTGCGTCTCTGCGGCGGCTCTGATTTTCATGGATTTCAGCACGGAACACGGCGTGATTTATGCAGACGCGCTGTACTGCATTCCCGTCTGCGTGCTGCTGCTTGCCTTTGCCGTGCTGACGATACTGAAATTCCGCACGGGCTATGACGGTAATCTGAAACTTGCAGGAATTGTCTGGGATGTGTTGTTCGTGCTTGCCTTTCTGCCGATTCTGGGCGTTCCCGCGATTACGCAGACAAGCGGCGCCTATGGGCTGCTCTGCAAGGTACTGTTCGTGCTGGTGCTGCTGATGCCGAAAGTTTGGATTCTGCTGCCGAAACGGGGCGAATGAGCGCATCAGTCGCGCTGCGTGCGAATCCCCCTGCAACATAAAAGACCAAGAAACATGGGTGTGTGCTGCGAAGGGGTCAAGGGGGCGACCGCAGACTTCGTCTGTTTTCTTTGCCCCCTTGTCGCCTCCGCAGAGGCGAAACCCTCTGCAACAAGAGCAATCAGCCACAAAAGAGAAGAACGCAAAAATCCTCCGAAGGAAAGTGATGAGCAATGCCGCAGGAAACCTTCCTGACCGCCGCGAATCCTCCCGCGCCGCTGGCGGAGCGCCTTCGCCCGCAGAACCTCGATGAGTTTGCCGGACAGGAGCACTTGATCGGCAAGGGCAAAGTCCTGCGCCGCATGATTGAGGGCGATTTGGTGTCCTCCATGATTTTCTGGGGGCCGCCGGGCGTGGGGAAAACCACGCTCGCGCAGATTATCGCCCATCAAACCAAGAGCCATTTCATCAACTTCTCCGCCGTCACCAGCGGCATCAAGGAAATCCGGCAGGTGATGGAGCAGGCGGAAAGCGACCGGCATTTTGGCATCCGCACGATTGTGTTCGTGGACGAAATCCACCGCTTCAATAAGGCGCAGCAGGACGCATTCCTGCCCTACGTCGAGAAGGGGAGCATCATCCTCATCGGCGCGACGACCGAAAACCCGTCCTTTGAAGTCAACAGCGCCTTGCTGTCGCGCTGCCGCGTGTTTGTGCTGCACGCGCTGACGGAGGAGAACGTGCTGGGGCTGCTCCACCGCGCCTTGCAGGACGAACGCGGCTTCGGCGGACAGAAAATCGACATGGCGGAGGATTTGCTGCGCGCAATCGCGGTTTTCGCCAACGGCGACGCGCGAACCGCCCTTTCGACGCTCGAAATGGTCATCCTCAATGCCGATTTGGATGAGAACGGTCAGGCGCATGTGACCCCGGAGACGGTCGCGCAGTGTACGTCGCGGCGGTCGCTGCTCTACGACAAGAAGGGCGACGGGCACTATGACCTCATCAGCGCACTGCATAAGTCGATGCGCAATTCCGACCCGGACGCGGCGGTGTACTGGCTGGCGCGGATGCTGGAGGGCGGCGAAGATCCGCTGTATATCGCGCGGCGCGTCGTGCGGTTCGCGAGCGAGGACATCGGGCTGGCGGATTCGCGTGCGCTGGAAACGGCGGTCGCGGCGTATCAGGCGTGTCACTTTCTGGGGATGCCGGAATGCACGGTGCATCTGACGCAGGCGGTGGTGTACATGGCGATGGCGCCGAAATCGAACGCGCTGTATGTGGCGTATGAGACGGCGAAAAAGGATGCGCAGGAGCAAATCGCAGAGCCTGTTCCGCTGCAAATCCGGAATGCGGAAACCAGCTTGATGAAGAACCTCGGCTATGGCAAGGGCTATGTGTACGCGCACGACACGCAGGAGAAGCTGTCCGCGATGACATGCCTGCCGGATTCGCTGCAGGGAAAGCGGTACTACCAGCCGACGGAGCAGGGGAACGAGGGGCGGTATAAGCAGCGGCTGGAAGAGATTTTGAGGTGGAAAGAGGAGCATAGGGGGAAGTAAGCGGAAAATCCCCCCCAAAAAAAACAAAAGAGCCTTGCAGGAGCATCACACGCTGCAAGGCTCTTTTGTATGGAGCGACTGGAAGCACACACCCAATCACAGTTTCTTTTTGAGGAGAATTATCTCTTCTGTTCGGGATTCTTCCACAAATCCATGTTTCAGAAAAAGGCTGACAGCCGGATTGTCGATGGCAATATCATCATACAGAACGGAAACGCCGTTGCTTTTCGCCGCGGAACACAGCAAATCCAATGCTTCGCCGCCATAGCCTCTTCTTCTGTATTTCGCATAAATCATGACGTTGGCTATTTCCTGCTGCATTTCGGCATCATAGTGATAGGCAATTTCGCCAACAAACTGACCATCTTCGTTTTTGAGATACCTGTAATACCGCTTGCCATCAGGGTCAGCAATCCAGCAATCGTACCAGCCACGCCATTTATCTTCCCCAAAGGGAATTGTCCCGCCCCATGCGTGATTGTAAGACATGGTATCTTCATCCGCCAGCATCATTTGCCGAAACCACAAGTCCTCATATTTTGGCTCATATAAAGCAAGCATAATTACTTCCACAAACGCCGATTTGCCGAATGGATATTCAGTATAGCACACACGAACTTCGATCGCAAGTGATCGGCAGGGGGACGTATCCCTTATAAGCTGCATCCTGTTAAGGGACTTTACAAAAATGAACAAAACGTAAAAATCTGACGAATAACTTGGGAAATGTTTACAGAGACAGGGAGATATGCTACAATGTGTCTAATAATATAAGACATGGAGGGATGACGGTGAAGAAGTTTGTACCGGTTTATGAGGGGGAGCTGCGCAAGCACAGCATTCAGGTTCCCCGCTGCATCAGCGAGTGCAGCGGCATTCGCATTTTCGGGCGGCGCATCAAGTCGCTGGTGTTTTCCACGGATGTGGCCATTATCAAGAACATCAACGCCGACGCCGTCATCGCCGTGTATCCCTTTACGCCCCAGCCGGCTATCACCCAGGCCATTCTGTCGGTGTCGGAGGTGCCGGTGTTTGCCGGGGTGGGGGGTGGCCTCACCAATGGGCAGAGGTCGGCCAGCATCGCCGCCTATGCCGAGCATCAGGGGGCCTTTGGGCTGGTGTGCAACGCCTTCATCACCGAGGAGGCCATTCGGGCCATCAAGGAGACGGTGGAGATCCCGCTGGTGTACACGGTGGTGTCGGAGC
>OGUO01001989.1_pt1 | contig 12902 bp, 7 predicted proteins | sample 1553641 | NCBI WGS metagenome assembly OGUO01 (sample SAMEA2579980, study PRJEB22360) | human gut metagenome | biome: human gut; feature: human-associated habitat; material: faeces | place: Denmark | collected 2008/2010 | reverse complement strand
TCGTGTGATTAATGGATGAGGAAATCGATAATGAATTATGAAGTAGAGTTCATAAAGATATTCCCCTGTTATTACCTGTTAATTAAACGGAAAACAGAAGCTTGTCATATGTAGGATATGGAAGCAGTGCATCCGGAATCAGAGTTTCTGCTGCATCTACAGACTTTCTGAGTTCATCCATATCAGAAAGAACAACTGTCTGGTATGCTTTTGCATTAGCCAGAGGATCTTCTGTAGCAAGTGCTTTGGCAGTGTCTGCCCTTAAGGTCTCAAGACCTGTGGAAATCTCATCAGCAAGCTGTGACAGCTCTTTGATCAGTTTTCCTTCAGAAGCTGTGCTGACATCTGAAACAACTGATTTTTTAGCAACAGCAGTAGCTGCAACTTTGTCGATATATGCGAATACAGATGGAAGGAAATCCTTCTGTACCATTTCAACCATAGTATTGGACTCAATGTTAAGAATCTTGGAATAGGATTCCAGCCAGATCTCATAACGGGATTCAATTTCTTCTTTTGTGAAGATATGATATTTGGTAAAGAGTTCAATATTCTTGTCTGCGATCCACTGAGGAAGAGCATCCGGTGTGGATTTCAGGTTAAAGAGACCACGTTTCGTAGCTTCTTCGATCCATTCGTCTGTATAACCGTTTCCATTAAAGATAACACGTTTATGATCAATAATTGTCTTCTTGATCAGTTCGTGGATTGCATCTTCCATCTTGTCTTCCGGTACATCTTTTAACTGCTCTGCAAACTGGTGAACACACTCAGCAACAGCAGTGTTTAAGATAATGTTCGGGTTTGCAACAGAAGCTTCGGAACCAAGCATACGGAATTCGAATTTGTTACCTGTAAATGCGAATGGTGAAGTACGGTTTCTGTCTGTATTGTCTTTTACGAAATGTGGAAGTACTTTTGCACCGATATCCATCTGGACTGCGCGGCTTCCTGCAAAATATTCGTCATTTTCGATAGATTTTAATACTTCTGTCAGTTCATCACCGAGGAATACGGATACAACAGCAGGCGGAGCCTCGTTTGCACCAAGACGGTGATCATTTCCTGCACTTGCTACAGAAATACGAAGTACATCTGCGTATTCATCAACTGCTTTGATAACAGCTGTCAGGAAAATCAGGAACTGTGTATTTTCAGCAGGTGTTTTTCCCGGATCAAGGATATTTACACCGGTATCTGTAATCATAGACCAGTTGTTGTGTTTACCACTTCCGTTGATTCCCTCAAATGGTTTCTCGTGAAGAAGGCATACAAGTCCGTGCTTGTCGGCAACTTTCTTCATTACTTCCATTGTTAACTGGTTGTGGTCAACCGCAACGTTTGTTGTATCGAATACAGGAGCCAGCTCGTGCTGTGCAGGAGCAACTTCGTTATGTTTTGTTTTGGCAGGAATACCAAGTTTCCAGAGCTCTACATCCAGGTCATGCATATAAGCTGCGACACGAGGTTTCAGAGCACCGAAGTAATGATCTTCCATTTCCTGGCCCTTAGGAGCAGGAGCACCGATCAGTGTGCGTCCGCAGAATACAAGGTCTTTTCTCTGTTTGTATAATTCCTTGTCTACCAGGAAGTATTCCTGTTCAGGACCTACAGTTGTATTTACGTGTTTGACATCTTTATTTCCTATTATATGGAGAAGGTTTGTAGCTTCTTTATCAAGTGTCTGCATGGAACGAAGGAGAGGAGTCTTTTTATCAAGAGCTTCTCCGCTGTAGGAGCAGAATGCTGTAGGAATGTAAAGGGTTCCGTCTTTGATGAATGCCGGTGATGTCGGATCCCATGCTGTATATCCTCTTGCCTCGAATGTGGCACGAAGACCGCCTGACGGGAAACTGGAAGCATCCGGCTCACCTTTTACAAGTTCTTTACCTGAGAAATCCATGATTACCTGACCATCTCCTGTAGGAGAAATGAAACTGTCATGTTTCTCTGCAGTTACGTTTGTCATTGGCTGGAACCAGTGAGTATAATGAGTGGCGCCGTTCTCGGTAGCCCATTCTTTCATTGCAACAGCAACGGAGTTGGCAACATCAAGTTCAAGGTGTGTACCGCTCTCGATTGTTTTCTTTAATGCTTTGTACATGTCTTTTGGCAGTTTACTTCTCATTACTTTGTCGTTGAAGACCAGGCTGCCGTACAGTTCAGGGATATTCTGTGCCATATAGGTACTCTCCTTTCGGTTTGCAATATTTTCTGAATATGTGTAGTGCCGCTGCAGATCACCATTGTGACTGCCTGCGGTTTTCGTCTCATAGAAAATTCCTCATCGAACATTTTCTATGAAACGAAAGTTTTATAAAACGAAAAAAGCGCCCTGGATGAGATCTCTGTAGATCTTTCCAAAGCGCCTTTGCTTTATGTGCTGTACTATAAACGAAATGAAAACAGATGTCAAGCACTTTTTTTGAAAAAATTCAGAAAAAATTTTTGAGATATGGCAAAAAAAGGATAGGTTGACAAATTTGTTTCTATTATTATAATTTGATTTTGGAACCCGCCAAACATAAGAAAACAATGTCAGCGGGTTTTGAAAGTAAAGTTAAAGTCAGACAAGAGAATACGATCGGAGGAAATCAGATGGCTGGAATAAAAGAAGAGTGCGGCGTCTTTGGAATTTATGATCTGGATGGCGGCAATGTAGTTCCGTCCATATATTATGGACTGACTTCCCTGCAGCACAGAGGACAGGAATCCTGCGGACTTGCAGTTTCTGATACTAAGGGAGAGCGTGGAAATGTGAAGTTTCATAAGGATCTGGGACTTGTAAGTGAAGTTCTCAGACAGGATGTTGTCCGTAAATATGAGGGAGATATTGGTATTGGTCATGTAAGATATTCCACAACAGGAGCTTCTGTTGCAGAGAATGCACAGCCCCTTGTTTTGTCTTATGTAAAGGGAACTCTTGCACTTGCACATAACGGAAATCTGGTTAATACACCGGAACTGAAATGGGAACTGATCCAGAATGGAGCGATTTTCCATACAACTACAGATTCAGAGGTTATTGCGTTCCATATCGCAAGAGAACGTGTGCATTCTAAAACAGTAGAAGAGGCAGTGCTAAAGACTGCAAAGAAGATCAAAGGTGCATATGGTCTGGTAGTTATGAGCCCGAGAAAACTGATCGCAGTCCGCGACCCATATGGACTGAAACCATTGTGTCTCGGTAAAAGAGGAAATGCTTATGTTATTGCTTCTGAGAGCTGTGCTCTGACATCTGTAAGTGCGGAATTTATCCGTGACATTGAGCCGGGTGAGATTCTTACGATCACAAAAGACGGACTGAAGTCAAATAAAGAGCTTGCGTCTGCTGCTGCAAAACGCGCGCATTGTGTGTTTGAGTATATATATTTTGCAAGACTTGACAGTACCATTGATGGGGTGAAGGTCTATGATGCCAGAATCCGCGGCGGTAAATCTCTTGCCAAGTCTTATCCTGTAGAGGCAGATCTTGTAACAGGTGTACCGGAGTCCGGACTCCCTGCTGCAAAGGGATACTCCGAAGCATCAGGAATCCCGTTTGCATTTGCGTTCTATAAAAACAGCTATATTGGAAGAACATTTATCAAACCGACTCAGGAAGAACGTGAGTCCAGTGTTCATCTGAAACTGAGTGTGCTGGAATCTGTTGTAAAAGATAAGAGGATTGTTCTGGTGGATGATTCCATTGTTCGTGGAACAACCATTGCGAACCTGATCCACATGTTAAAAGAAGCGGGAGCAAAGGAAGTGCACGTACGTATCAGTTCACCGCCATTTTTACATCCATGCTATTTCGGAACTGATGTGCCGTCAAATGACCAGCTCATTGCAGCCAGCCACAGCACAGAGGAAATCTGTAAAATGATCGGAGCAGATTCTCTTGGCTACATGCAGACAGATTATCTGGAAGGAATGGCGGGCGGTCTGCCGTTATGTAAGGCATGCTTTGATGGAAATTATCCGATGGAGATTCCGGATTATACAAATGCGGAGTTTGCAGATATTGTGAAGTGTTAAGTCGCAAAAATTCATAAAAAATGCAGAAACCTGTCGATGATATATGGAATCAATCTCACATAATGGTAAAACCAATATAGAATGGAATCATACATAGTGTATAAAATAATGCTGTGAAAACATATATAAACGAACAAAATGCACAATAGAACCCCTGCGCTTTATGAAAATTGGATAAATTTAAAAACTTGACAAATTCTGAAATGTGGAACATAATATGGGCGTCTGATAGAAAAAAACAAAGAATGTTTTCAGAAAGGGTGATCACGATGTCACAGAGTAAAATCAAGTTAAATGCAACTGAAGAGGTGCAGGAATTTGTGAATGCTGCAAGCAGATGTGATTTTGATATTGATGTTTATTACAACAGATTTTTAATTGATGCCAAATCAATCCTTGGTGTACTTAGTCTGGATCTGACCAGAGAACTGACAGTAGACTGCCACGGGGAGAGCCGGGAATTTGATCGTACATTGAAGAAATTTGCAGTTGCATAAATTTTGCATTTTTATAACCGAATAATTATTGCAGAGAAGACGGGTCTGGAAGATGAACTTCTACAGATTCGTTTTTTCTGTATTATGACTGTGTTCAGAGTAATTCCATAAAATATAACTGCTTCATAGTTTATCAGAAGGAACTTATTTGATTTGTTTTTGCTTAAAAACGGGAAATTCATTATTGACAAACGAAAAAAAATGTTTTATAGTATAGCATATTTTTAAAGAAAGCCAATTGAACATATTATTATAGAAGATATGATGATCTGACAAAGGCGTCAGATGCAGAATACCAGATGGGTCAAGTGCCCTCTGATAGCTGCATCTGACGCTTTTTTATTAACAAAGGATGATGGAGGAGGAAATCAAAATGGCAGTGAAATACGTATTTGTTACAGGAGGAGTTGTTTCCGGTCTTGGAAAGGGAATCACAGCTGCATCTCTGGGGCGTCTTCTGAAAGCGAGAGGATACCAGGTAACCATGCAGAAGTTTGATCCTTATATCAATATCGACCCCGGAACCATGAACCCGATTCAGCACGGAGAAGTTTTTGTAACAGACGATGGTACAGAGACAGACCTGGATCTGGGACATTATGAGAGATTCATTGATGAGAGTCTTGATAAAAATTCCAATGTGACAACCGGTAAGGTTTACTGGTCTGTTCTTCAGAAAGAACGTCACGGGGATTTCGGCGGGGGTACCGTACAGGTAATTCCTCATATTACAAATGAGATTAAGAGCCGTTTCTACCGCGCCAAATCACCGGAGGAAAACAAGATTGCCATTATCGAGGTGGGAGGAACAGTCGGTGATATTGAAAGCCAACCGTTCCTGGAAGCAATCCGTCAGTTCCAGCTCAATGTGGGACATGACAATGCAATCCTGATCCACGTAACATTAATTCCTTATTTAAAGGCATCTGAAGAACTGAAAACAAAACCTACACAGGCAAGCGTAAAGGAACTTCAGGGAATGGGAATCCAGCCGGATGTACTGGTGTGCAGAAGTGAACATGAGCTGACAGAGGACATTAAAGAAAAAATCGCTTTATTCTGCAATGTACCTGTATCACATGTACTTCAGAACCTGGATGTAGAATATTTATATGAAGCTCCTCTTGCAATGGAAAGAGAGAAGCTTGCAGATGTAGTTCTTTCAAGTCTCCGTCTGGAAAACAGAAAACCGGATTTAAGTGACTGGGAGGAAATGGTAGAAAGTCTGAGAAATCCGAATAAAACAGTAAAGATCGCAATTGTAGGAAAATATACACAGCTTCATGATGCATATCTCAGTGTAGTAGAGGCACTGAAACATGGCGGAATTTCCTGCAGAGCCAAGGTAGAGCTTGACTGGATCGATTCCGAAGAACTGACAGAGAAGAATCTGGATCAGCAGCTTCACAATGTAGATGGTATTCTGGTTCCGGGTGGTTTCGGAAACAGAGGTACAGAAGGAATGATCCTGGCAGCACAGTATGCAAGAGTACATAAGATTCCATATCTTGGAATCTGTCTGGGAATGCAGATGGCAATTGTAGAATTCGCCCGTCATGTACTTGGATACGAAGATGCAAACAGTATTGAATTGAATCCGGAGACAAAGCATCCGGTAATTGCATTAATGCCGGATCAGGAAGATATCGAAGATATCGGTGGAACCTTAAGACTTGGAAGTTATCCATGTATTCTTGCAGAAGGTTCCAGATCCTATGAACTTTTTGGTAAAAAAGAAATCCAAGAGCGCCACAGACATCGTTATGAAGTAAACAATGCATTCCGTAAAGAACTTCAGGAGAAGGGAATGAATATCGTAGGAACTTCCCCTGATAATCATATCGTAGAGATGATCGAGATCGCAGGGCACCCGTTCTATGTAGGAACTCAGGCCCATCCGGAATTCAAATCCCGCCCGAATCATGCACATCCTTTATTCAGAGGATTTATTCAGGCGGCCGTCGATAAGAAAATAAGCGAAGAACAGCAGCAGAAATAGAAAGGATGAGGAGATTATGAAAGAAGTGAGAGAACAGCAGCAACAGCAAGGTCTGTACCGGTCTGAATTTGAGCATGACAACTGTGGTATCGGAGCAGTTGTCAATATCAAAGGCAAGAAAACCCACGATACTGTTGCAAATGCATTAAAGATCGTAGAACATCTGGAACACCGCGCAGGTAAGGATGCAGAAGGCAAAACCGGTGACGGTGTAGGTATCCTTCTCCAGATTTCCCATAAATTTTTCAAGAAAGCCTGTAAGAAAGAGGGATTTGAGATTGGCGATGAGAGAGAATACGGCATCGCACAGTTTTTCTTCCCGCAGCACGAGATCAAACGCGCACAGGCAAAGAAGATGTTTGAGATCATTCTTGAGAAAGAAGGCCTGGAACTTCTTGGATGGCGTCAGGTCCCGGTATTCCCGGAAGTGCTTGGACACAAGGCAAGAGAATGTATGCCATGTATTATGCAGGCATTTATCAAAAAGCCGGAAGATGTGGAAAAAGGTCTTCCATTTGACCGTATGCTCTACATTGCAAGACGTGAGTTTGAACAGAGTAATGATAATACTTATGTAGTTTCCATGAGCAGCCGTACCATCGTTTACAAAGGTATGTTCCTGGTTGGACAGCTTCGTACTTTCTTCGAAGACCTCCAGAGCCCGGATTATGAATCTGCTATCGCTATGGTACACTCCCGTTTCAGTACCAACACAAACCCAAGCTGGGAGAGAGCACATCCTAACCGCTTTATGGTACACAACGGTGAGATCAACACCATCCGCGGCAACGCAGATAAGATGCTTGCAAGAGAAGAAAATATGGAATCACCATATCTGGAGGGACAGCTTCATAAAGTGCTCCCTGTTGTAAACAGAAATGGTTCCGACTCTGCAATGCTTGATAATACACTGGAATTCCTGGTAATGAGTGGCATGGAGCTGCCTCTTGCAGTGATGATCACAATTCCTGAACCATGGGCAAACAATGATACTATTTCACAGGCAAAGCGTGATTTCTACCAGTACTATGCAACTATGATGGAGCCATGGGACGGACCTGCATCTATCCTCTTCTCAGACGGTGATGTGATGGGAGCTGTCCTGGACAGAAACGGTCTCCGTCCATCCAGATATTATATTACCTCCGATGGTTACATGATCCTTTCCTCAGAAGTGGGTGTTCTGCCAATCCCGGAAGAGAAGATCGTATTAAAAGAGCGTCTCCATCCTGGAAAAATGCTTCTTGTAGATACTGTAAAGGGAAAAGTAATTGATGACAATGAACTGAAAGAGGGTTATGCAAAAATGCAGCCATACGGTGAATGGCTGGACAGTCATCTGGTACAGTTAAAAGACATCAAGATTCCTAACGAAAGACCGGAAGAATACACACCTGAGCAGAGAGCACGTCTGCAGAAAGCATTCGGCTATACTTATGAGCAGTACCGCACTTCCATCAGAAACATGGCGTTAAACGGAGCAGAGAGCATCGGAGCCATGGGTGTGGATACCCCGCTTGCAGTATTTTCCAAACAGAACAGACCATTATTTGACTACTTTAAACAGCTCTTTGCACAGGTTACCAACCCTCCGATCGATGCGATCCGTGAGGAAATCGTTACCAGCACAAGTGTTTATGTAGGTAAAGACGGAAACCTGCTGGAGCAGAAACCGGAAAACTGTCAGGTATTAAAGATTAATAACCCGATTTTGACAAATACAGACATGATGAAGATCAAGAGCTTCAAACATGAGGGCTTCAAGACAGCAGTTGTTTCTACCTTATATTATAAGAGCACCAAGCTTGAGAGAGCTATTGACCGTCTTTTCGTAGAAGTAGATAAAGCATTCCGCGAAGGTGCAAACATCCTTGTTCTTTCAGACAGAGGAGTAGATGAAAACCATATGCCGATCCCGTCACTTCTGGCAGTATCCGCAGTTCATCAGCACCTGGTAAAGACGAAAAAGAGTACCTCCCTTGCAATTATCCTGGAATCCGGTGAGCCAAGAGAAGTACATCACTTTGCAACCTTACTTGGTTACGGTGCAAGTGCAATCAACCCGTACCTTGCCCTTGAGACCATTCATGAACTGATCGACAGCCATATGCTGGAGAAGGACTATTATGCAGCAGTAGATGACTACAATCATGCAGTCATCAGCGGTATTGTAAAGATTGCTTCCAAGATGGGTATTTCCACCATCCAGTCTTATCAGGGATCTCAGATCTTCGAGGCAATCGGTATTTCCTCAGATGTGATCGAGAAATACTTTACTGGTACAGTCAGTCGTGTAGGCGGAATCACACTGGAAGACATCGAAGAGAATGTAGAGAAGCTTCACTCAGAAGCATTTGACCCATTAGGACTTCCTACAGACCTGACTCTGGACAGCGTAGGCGCACACAAGATGAGAAGCCAGGGAGAGGAACATCGTTACAATCCTCAGACTATCCATCTTCTGCAGCAGTCCACATGGACAGGAAGCTACGATCTGTTCAAACAGTACACAGATCTGGTGGATAAAGAAAACCACGGAAACTTAAGAGGACTTCTGGACTTTAAGTTTGCTGAGACTCCGGTTCCACTTGAAGAAGTGGAGAGCGTAGATGATATCGTAAAACGATTTAAGACAGGTGCTATGTCCTATGGTTCCATTTCACAGGAAGCACATGAGACACTGGCAATCGCCATGAATCACCTCCATGGAAAATCCAATACAGGTGAGGGCGGTGAAAGTGATGAAAGACTGGATTCTGCAGGAAGCAGCGATGACAGATGCTCCGCGATCAAACAGGTTGCCAGCGGACGTTTCGGTGTAACCAGCCGTTATCTTGTATCTGCAAGAGAAATCCAGATCAAGATGGCACAGGGTGCAAAACCTGGTGAAGGCGGACATCTTCCTGCAAAGAAGGTATATCCATGGATTGCCAAAACCCGTCATTCTACACCAGGTGTCAGCCTGATCTCCCCGCCACCGCACCACGATATCTATTCTATCGAGGACCTGGCACAGTTAATTTATGACCTTAAGAATGCAAATAAATATGCAGATATTTCTGTCAAACTGGTATCTGAAGCAGGCGTGGGCACAGTTGCAGCAGGTGTTGCCAAAGCAGGCGCACAGACGATCCTGATCTCCGGTTATGACGGAGGTACAGGTGCAGCTCCGAGAAGTTCTATCCACAATGCAGGACTTCCATGGGAACTGGGACTTGCAGAAACACATCAGACACTGCTTAAAAATGGGCTGAGAAATCGTGTCCGCATTGAGACAGACGGTAAGCTTATGAGTGGCCGTGACGTTGCAATCGCAGCATTGATGGGTGCAGAGGAATTCGGCTTTGCAACAGCTCCTCTTGTAACCATGGGCTGTGTAATGATGCGTGTATGTAACCTGGATACCTGCCCGGTAGGTGTGGCAACACAGAATCCGGAACTTCGCAAAAGATTTAAAGGAAAACCGGAATATGTAGAGAATTTCATGCGCTTTATCGCACAGGAATTAAGAGAGTATATGTCTAAACTGGGATTCCGTACAGTCAGCGAAATGGTTGGACGTACAGATCTTCTGGTTCAGACAGACAATGTACCAGAACCACATCAGGGTAAAGTAGATTTAAGTGCAATCCTGAACAATCCATTTGCAGGCAAAGATCAGAAAGTTACCTTTGACCCGAAGGCTGTATATAATTTCGAACTGGAAAAGACCATGGATGAAAAGGTTCTGGTTAAGAAATGCGCAAATGCAATCAATAAAGGTCAGAAAACAGAGCTTTCTGTAAATCTGACAAACATTGACCGTACATTCGGAACCATCCTTGGTGCAGAGATTACCAGAAAGAATAAAAACGGACTTGCAGATGACACCATCACTGTACACTGCAACGGTGCCGGCGGACAAAGCTTCGGTGCATTTATCCCCAAAGGACTTACACTGGAACTGACCGGTGACAGTAATGACTACTTTGGAAAAGGACTTTCCGGTGGTAAACTGATCCTGAAGGTTCCGGAAAAAGCTGCATACAAAGCAGAAGAGAATATTATTGTAGGTAATGTTGCCCTTTACGGTGCAACCAGTGGTACTGCATTTATCAATGGTGTTGCAGGCGAGCGTTTCGCAGTTCGTAACTCCGGTGCATCTGCAGTTGTAGAAGGCGTAGGAGAGCATGGTTGTGAATATATGACAGGCGGCCGCGTAGTCGTACTTGGTAAGACTGGCAAGAACTTTGCAGCAGGTATGAGCGGCGGTATCGCATATGTACTGGATGTGGATAATGTTCTTTACAAGAACCTGAACAAAGCCATGATTTCCATCGAAAAAGTGGAAAACAAATATGACAAAAAAGAACTCCGCGACCTGATCGAAGCCCATGTAGAAGCTACAGGCTCCAAACTCGGTGCGAAAGTTCTCGCTGACTTTGATTACTATCTGCCACACTTTAAGAAACTCATTCCGAATGAGTACAAGAAGATGATCACTTTAAGTGCGAAACTGGAAGAAAAAGGACTCAACAGTCAGCAGGCACAGATGGAAGCGTTCTATGAAAGTATTGGCGCTAAACATTGATAATAATTGAATATATCGTGTGAACTTATCAATGTTGCCCCGTCATCTTTTAGAATAAATAAAAAGGTGGCGTGGGCCATACCATTATTGCCGCAGCAAGTGCGGCGAAGAGGAGGAAATCATGGGCAAACCAACAGGATTTTTAGAATATGAGAGAGAGACGGCAAAAGTTCTGCCGCCAAAGGTCCGCATCGCAAACTTCAAAGAATTCAGGACCCCATTAAATAAAGAGAAACAGAAACTTCAGGGCGCACGCTGCATGGCATGCGGTGTCCCATTCTGCCAGTCAGGTATGATGATCGGCGGTATGGCATCCGGCTGCCCTCTGCACAACCTTGTACCTGAGACAAATGATCTGGTTTATACAGGCAACTGGAAACAGGCATTCTTAAGACTGAGCAAGACACACAGTTTCCCGGAATTTACTTCCCGTGTCTGCCCTGCACTCTGTGAAGCAGCCTGCACCTGTAACTTAAACGGAGAACCGGTCTCCACAAAAGAAAATGAACGTGCGATCATCGAGACAGCCTACGAGAACGGATGGGTAACTCCGCAGATCCCGGAAGTGCGTACGGGCAAATCCATCGCAGTCATCGGAAGCGGTCCGTCTGGACTGGCAGCAGCTCAGCAGTTAAACAGACGAGGCCACAGCGTAACTGTATTTGAAAGAAAAGACCGTGTAGGCGGACTTCTCCGTTACGGTATTCCTAACATGAAGCTAGACAAAGCTGTTGTTGACAGAAGAATCCATCTTATGGAAGAAGAGGGAGTTAAATTCGTTACAAATGTAAACGTAGGAAAGGACATCAAAGCAGAAGAACTTCTGAAACAGTTCGACCGCGTTATCCTTGCCTGCGGAGCATCCAATCCACGAGACATTAAAGTTCCGGGACGGGATGCAAAAGGAATTTATTTCGCAGTAGATTTCCTGGGACAGGTAACAAAAGCGCTGTTGGATTCTGACTTTGCCAAAGTTCCATATGAACTTGCCAAAGGAAAAAATGTTCTGGTCATCGGTGGCGGTGATACAGGAAATGACTGTGTGGGAACATCTATCCGTCTGGGTGCCAAATCTGTGATCCAGTTAGAGATGATGCCCAAGCCGCCAGTGGAAAGAACACCATCCAATCCATGGCCGCAGTGGCCGAGAGTCCTCAAAACAGATTATGGCCAGGAAGAAGCTATTGCAGTATTCGGACATGACCCACGAGTATACCAGACTACTGTTACAGAATTTATCAAAGATAAAAACGGAAATGTCTGCCAGGCAAAACTCACAAAATTAAAGAGTGAAAAAGATCCAAAGACAGGACGTATGATGATGGTTCCTGTAGAAGGAAGCGAAGAAGTCATCCCTGTAGATGTAGTCCTTATCGCAGCCGGATTCCTTGGCAGTGAGAAATATGTAACAGACGCATTTAAGGTAGCCATCAATGGAAGAACCAATGTAGATACAAAACCAGAGCAGTATCAGACCTCCGTAGACAAAGTCTTCACAGCAGGAGACATGCACAGAGGCCAGTCCCTGGTAGTATGGGCGATCCGTGAAGGCAGAGAAGCTGCGAAAGCGGTGGATGAATCACTGATGGGATATTCCTATCTGTAAAAATAAGATAAAATATGAGAAAGGTGCTATTGCCTGACGGAAAAAGACGTCAGGAAGTAGCACCTTTGTTTTTTGAAATGATTTTCGGGTGTTTCGGGTATTACAATAATTGTAGTTTAGTTTGAATAAACAAAAATACTTAGTAAACCCAGCGTAGTCCTATCAGCGATTACACGGCGAAGATGTGATTACCACACCGAAAACAAAGAA
>OGUO01001987.1_pt1 | contig 12906 bp, 11 predicted proteins | sample 1553641 | NCBI WGS metagenome assembly OGUO01 (sample SAMEA2579980, study PRJEB22360) | human gut metagenome | biome: human gut; feature: human-associated habitat; material: faeces | place: Denmark | collected 2008/2010 | reverse complement strand
TTTTCGCGATTGAGTTGGTCGCGCTTTCATGCTCCTTCCGCGTGCAGCTTTTTGGTGCTTCGCCTAAGCCCTTGTTTGCCCCCCAGCTTTCCGTGAAGAACCTTATTTTACCCTCACGAAAAAAGGCCGGCACTCTCGCGTCTGCCTTCTGATGATTCACTTTATCGCTGCTCCGGCTTCGTTTTTTCCACGCTGATAGCCGAAATCGCACAGCTGAGCGTCCGCCCGGTGGACGGGAATTGCAGATAGAACGAGCGCTTCAGACGGTCGATGATGATGTTCGCCGCGCTTTCGTCGGCGTTGGGCAGGAACATGGCAATCGTGCTTTCATCCAGCCGGGTAATTACGTCGCCGCGGCGCAGATTCAGCAGCATAATCTTCACCAGGCCGTTCAGTGCAGCTTCCCGCTTCTCGCTCGCCGGGTCAAGCTCCGTCAGCGTCAGGATGCCCAGCAGCGCATGACCGCCAGTGCGCTCCATGCCGCGCCGCTGCAAACAGAACAGCGACCGAAACACGCGCCGGTCGCAGGCAATCGCGCGGTTGTTGTCCTCCCCGCGCATCAATTCTTCCTTGAACTGCACCAGTCCCGTCTCTAAGGCACGGTTCGCCCGCTGGATGCGGTCATAATAATCCGCCATCATCTCGTCGCGCGCGGCGCTGTTCAGGCGCGCAGCAAGCTCCACCTGCTGGTCAGCGTCGGTATCGCGCTCGGTCTGGCGCAAGCCCTCAATCAGCCGCTGCTGCAGGGCCTCGTTTGTCGGATCAGCATCAATCGCGCGCCGAACCAGCGCCACATAGCGGTGCACATGCCCCGCCTGCTGCAGCTGCGCCAGCCGACTATCCACCGTTTGCAGAAATTGCTGGTGCAGCCGTTCACTGCGGTTGTAGAGCCACGCGGGCTGCGGCTGCTGATCCGCCAGCAAGCGCCCCTGATACAGCACGAGCATCCGCGTCAGCATTTCTTCCGACGGCATGGCACCCCCCGGCAGCTTCATCCGCGCCAGCATTTCCTCGAATTCCAGCACATCCACCGACACTTCCGGCGGACACACCCAGCGATACCCGCCGCGCACCGTCACCAGACACATTGCCAGTTCGGGGGCGATTTCCCGCAGCAGCGCGCGCTGCCGACTAATCAGCGTTTTGAGTGCCGTATCGGGGCTGGTTGAGTTTTCCTCCGGCCACATGACCTGCATCAGCGTCTTTGCTTCCGCCGTCTGTCGGGGCGCAAGGATCAGATACTGCATCAGCAGCATCCCTTTGGGGGAACGCGCCAGCTGCTCATCTACAGATTTCCCGTCCCGTTCCACATGGAAACTGCCAAAAAGGTTAATCTGCACATGCCCCATTGCACTTTCCCCTCCTTTTATCCCTTGTATCATACCACATTTGCGCCCTCTGTTGCAAGTATATTTTCCGCTTTTTTTCGATGAATTTTCGTTTTTTCCGCAAAAGGTTACATCTGCCGAACATTCGCTATTTTGTGGGTTTTTCATGCCGCGCGTCACTTTTCTTGCAAATCACGCGTCTTTGCCATGTTAGTCAATTTCTTCCACTTCATCTTCTGGCGGAAGATGATGTAACTCGTCGTCTATCTCCAACGTTTCTGTTTTCATGTTTTCTTCATCTGGAAGAATACCTGTTGGTTCATCCAGGTTTTCTTCTTCCGGCGAGCCGTCGATTTCCTCCACCTCGTCCTCCGGCGGGAGATGATGCAGCTCGTCGTCTATCTCCGCGTCCTCCGCCGGAATTTCGACCACCATCGGCTCTTCCCCAGGCAGCAGCGCGACGAACGTCTCCGGCTCGGCCGATTCCGTCGGCTTTTCGGGCGGAATCTCCCGCGTCCAGCGCACGCCCGACGGCATCAGCAGCCCCAGCAGCATCAGCGCCAGCCCGATGCACCCCTGCCGAAGAAATCCGCCGCCAAACCAGTACGGCTCGGTCAGCGTCATGCGGAAGAGCGTTCCCGCGGGCGCTTCCCAGAGTCCGCGAACCGCTTCTGTTGGCACATACTGCACAAGCCACGCGCCCGCCAGACACCCCAGCGCCGCACACAGCGCACGCATCGGCTTTCGGCCCGCAAATTCCCCCCGCGCCGCTTTCGGCGGGCGGTCCGAACGGTGCGGTACTGGTCCTGTACGGCGTTCCCCGCAGCCGCGCCGCCGCAGCCGCACAGCGCCGCGCACACGCCGAACAGCATTCCGCCAGCCAGCGTCCCCGCGTGAAGCGGCAAGGGCACAATGCGGTCGATATCCATCACCGCCAGCCAGCATAGCAGCGCCATCGCCGCAATCGCCGTGCCGAGCGCCCACAGCGTCGCCTTCAGCGCGTGGGACGGGCGAAAGCGCAGCGTGTCACGCAGTCCATCGGGCGATATCAGTCGTGCCGCCGAAAGCGACATTCCCAGCAGCAGCCCGCACGATGCAGGGATTAGCAGCGTCCTCATGCGCGCCGCCTTCCTGCAAGCAGCGCCGTCACGCAGCCCGCAATCCATGCCATTATCACAAACCCGAACGCGCCCGTGCTGCCCTCCAGCATTGCCGATACGATGCGTCCGCTGCCCGCCAAATGCAGCCCCATCATCATGCCAACGCCGCAGAGAAATGCCCTGGCGCACCCAAGAGCGCTCTCACGCGCCCAGTAACTGCCCCGATTCCGCAGCAGCTTCGGCACAGCGGCAATCAGCGCACCGATCGCCGTCATTCCCAGCAGCGCCGCGCCCTCGCGTTCCAGCGACCACGCCGCCAGCCAGTCCACGCCCTGAAACAGCAGCGACAAGAGCGTCCACGTCAAGCCCAGCAGCGTCCCGCACAGCAGCGGATGCCCTCTGTGCATATTCATCACCTCATGGCGAGGATGCCCAGCGGACGGGAATGTTATGCGCTCATTTGCCAACCAGCAGCAGTTTGCACGCCGTTGCAAGTTTCTTTCTTAGCAGCTTGAACGGGCCGTGCTTGGGCATCGGGATAAATTCCGGCTTCTCGATTTCGTGGAAAACGATCTCCTTCTCCTGCCGCAGCGCGTGTTCGGACAGGGTGGACACCATCTGCTGCACTGCCGCGTCCGGGTGCGCTTTGCCCTTGGCCTCCGCCATCTGCGCGAAGATTTCCGTCCACTTCGCCGTCTGATCAATGCAAAGATGCTCCACGTTCTTGCGCGCCTCCTGCCCCAATGCCACCCGGCGCGATGCGTCCAGCAGCAAGTCCGCCGCCGCTTTTGCCAGCGCGTCCGCATCCCCCATCGGCACGGCCACATGCCCGCCGCCCTGCAAAATCGGCAGATACGGCATGTCGTATGTTACGCACGGGATGCCGCGCGCCTGCGCTTCCGCCATCGTCAGGCTGAAACCTTCATACTCGCTTGTGCAGAGGAAAATATCCGCCTGCCGGAAAATTTCCTCCGTATCCTGATGATATCCGACGTACTCCACGTTCTTCAGCCAATTCATTTCCGCCTCGTGCTCGAATCCGCCGCCCATGATGATCAGCTTTGCCCCCGGCACGCGATCGCCAATCCACATGACCGCCTTGATTGCATCCATCGGGCGTTTTTCCGGCGAATTGCGCCCCACCCAGAGCATTGTCCGCCCGCCCAGCGCGTTCAGCGGCACATCCGCAACATCAATCGGGTTGCGTGTCTCAAACACCCGCGGCGAAAACTGCCGCCAGTAGCACGCATCCGCCGGCGTCAGCGCCACCACGCCATCCGCCATCGCCGCCACATCCGGCAGGCACTGGAAGCGGTCGTGCAGCTCGCGCTTGAGAAGCGTCATAGAAAAGACGCTGTGTGTGTGCAGCAGCACCTTCGCACCCGCGGACTGAATCGCCAGCACGTCAAAGAGAACCATCGGGTCAGCCCACGCGTGGTCTACCACGAGTTCAACCTCCCGCGCCACCTCCGCCAAGCGCCGCACATGCGCGCTCCGGCTCTCCCAGTCGAACGGGTCAAACGGCGGAATCACCACGCGCCGTACGCCCTTGGGCAGCGGGAAATCCTCCTCGTTCGGCTGCTGCGACGTAATCAGCGTGACCTTCAGCCCCATTTTCCGCCAAACGTGCAGCAGTTTCGCCGTTACCTGCTGCACCCCGCCGCCATGCACATTGTGGTAATACGCGGCAACGCGGTGAATCGGCTTGTCCGGCGATTTCTTCCGCCCCGCCTGCCGGATGACGCGCGCCCACAAGGGCATTTCCATCAGCTGATCCATCGCCAGCGTCTCAATGATTTCCTCTTCTGCATAAATCTGCGTGACAGTTTCCCACGCTTCCTGATGATTCAGCCAGCCGCACAGCATCGCCGACAGCCGCTGCAGCGGATGCACCGCCGTCCTGCCCGCGATTTCCACCGATAGACTTTCCTTCAGCGCCTTGCCAAGCAGATTTCGCGGCAGATAGTAGCATCTGTCGCGCACTTCCTGTATATCAGACAGGTTGCGCGTCAGCAGGATTTTGCCCTGCGGATATTCGCCGCCCTGCCCCAGCACAATGTTCCCCATCGACGCAATCTGCTCCGGGCGTACCACGCACTCCGGCGCATTCTCCAGCAGTTCGCCCTGCCACGCTTCTTCCCCGATGCGCTCCGCCGCCTGTGTGAGGATGATCGTCCAGTGCTCCGGGCAAATTGCATTGATGGTCTCGGCGTAGCGCAGGTAAATCCGCCGCAGCGCCGGAAACAGCTTCTTCGGCTGATTGGACAGACTGTCCGGCTGAACGTACACATCCACCAGCGGGGTCGCCTCGCCGCGCACAATGTACTTCTTCGCCAGTTCAAGCATCAGCGCCCAGTCCTGCAGGCGCGGCATGTCCTCGTCAAACGGCGTGTTGCGAAATGCTTCCGTCTTGCCGAAAATACACTGCGTACTGGCAAGGTTTGCTTCCAATAAGTCTATCCGGTTAATACACTTATCCGGCACATACGCCGGAAAAACCTCCATCTGCTGCCCGCAGATACGGTTCATGCCGCAGAAAACGACATCCGCGCCCGTTTCCTGCAGGAACGCCAATTGCCGCTCCAGCTTGTCGGGGTGGAAGCAGTCATCACTGTCCTGAAAGGCGATGTACTCCCCCTTTGCCGCCTGAACGCCGACATTCCGCGCGTGGCACGCGCCGCTGTTTTCCGTCAGACGGATGATGCGCAGGCGCGAATCATTGATTTCCGTCAGCACCCCCGCCGTGTCATCGGTCGACGCGTCATCGACGACGATGCACTCGATATCCCGTTCCGTCTGATTGAGGACGCTCTCGACCGCTTTTCGGACAGTATTTCTTCGATTATACGCTGGCAGCACCACAGAAATCACGATTCACACCCCCGTTTTATTCCGCATTCCGCATTCCGCATTCCGCATTTAATCTTCCCACACGTCCGGCAGCGTCTCGATGAACCCCGCCAATTCCTTCGCCATGCCCGCCGCTTCACTGCCGCGGATATGCCCCGGCGTGCCGCAGCCGTTCTTGCTGTACAGGAAATGATGCACGCGCCCATCCGTCTTGGACAACTCGCGGCACACCTCGTCAATCGCGCGGTCCCACGCGGCGTCATGCCCCAGAATCGTCGTCGTCAGGATGATTTGCGCGTGTGGATACTTCGCCCGAATCGCGCGAATCCACCCCGCGTAGGCGCTCCTCCAGTGCTTCGAGGCGTCACAGTCGTAGTTCTGCGCCATGAAATTGACCGGGTTCGCGTCGTTCTGCCCAATCGCAGTAACAACGACGTGCGGCGTGTAGCGGCTGAAATCCCATTCGGTTTTTGCGCCGAACGGCGGATAGTAGTTAATTTTGTCCCACGACGAGAGCATCCCGATGTAATCAGGTGAATAGAAATAGCCGGTTCCATCCTCCAGCGCCATGCCGCCGGTCGCAATGTCGTGCAGCTCCGCGCCAAGCAGACGCGCCGTCTGCCACGAGTAGCTCAAGTAGCCGTTGCTGTACCGCCCGTTGTGCCCTTCGGGGTCTACCTGCCCGCAGGCAAATTCCGCTTCGGACACCTCCCCGGCGGACACGCTGTCCCCGTAAACCTCCATGCGGCGCTTCGGGCGCGGCGGCAAGGGCAGCAGCTCCGCATCTTCCGCGACGGCGAACCCGTGCAGCACCAGCGCGTGGCAGCAGTCCTGCCGCTTGAAGAGCAGCACATGGTTTTCGCCGTCTGACATGCGGTCGGAGAGGTCAATCACCTGCGCGCCGCTTTCCAGCAGCACGGCGGATTCCACCCCGTTGATGATGACGCCCAGCCGATTTTCATAAAACGAGTGGATATTTTCGATAAACACGCGCAGGACATGCCCCGTGACGCGGAACTCCACCTGCGAACAGACGTAGATGAGGAACGGCGCGTCGGGGTTGCTGTTGTCGATGCGCCCCGTGTAGCGAATCGCCGGGTCGGACGGGCGAATCAGCCGTTCATTTTGATTTACCTGTACGTTCATTCTGCATCCTCCTGCCAGACGTTCGGGATAGATTCAATGTACGCCGCGAGCGCCTTCGCCATCTCCGCCGCTTCGTTCGCACGGACGTGTCCCGGCGTGCCGCAGCCGTTCTTCGGATAGAGGAAGTGATGTACCTTCTCGTCGCCGAGTTCGCGGAACACTTCTTCTATCGCGTCGTCCCATGCAGGGCTGTGCGCCATGATGGTCGTCGTCAGCAGGATATGCGCGTGCGGATATTTCCCACGAATCGCGCGAATCCAGCCCGCGTAGTCGCTCCGCCAGCGTTTCGCCTGTTCGCCGTCATAGTCTTCCGCCATAAAGTTGCGCTTGGCGGAGTCGTTCTGCCCAATCGCGACGACGACGACATGCGGCGTGAAGCGGCTGAAATCCCACGGTTTTTCATCGTGGAAGAACGGGTTATACGCCAGCTTATCCCAGCAGGACAGCATCCCCGTATCAAAGAAATAGCCGTTGCCATCCTGCAAGGCAATGCCGCCCTGCGCAATATCGCTGATTTCGGCATTCAGCAGCCGCGCCGTCTGCCATGCGTAGCTGAACCATACGTTATTATACCGCGCCTGATGGTCGGGCGGGTCAATCTTCCCGGCGTATTCGGTCACTTCGCTGACTTCCCCCGCCGACACGCTGTCACCATAGAACTCAATGCGCCGATTCGGGCGTGCTGGCGGCGGCAGGAGCGTCGCGTTTTCGTCAATCAGCAGCGCGTGGAGCGTCATCTTGTAGCAGCTATCCTGCCGCTTGAAGAGCATCACGTCGTTCTCGCCGTCGCGGAGGTGATCAGAAAGGTCAATGACGTTCAGTGCGTCCCAGTCCAGCAGCACGCCGAACTGCTCGCCGTTGATGACGACGCCGAGGCGGTTCTCCCAGAGGTGGTGCGTGTTCGTCAGCACGACGCGGAGGTGATGCCCGGTCATGCGGAAGCGGACGAACGAGGCGGTAAAGAGAAACACAGGGTTTTGCGGGTCAGCAAAATCAATGCGGCCGGTGTACTGGAGCTTTTCATCATCAAGGGCGATTCGCTTTTCGCCCGGCAGCTGTGTCCACATGGGGGTTTTCTCCTTTTGCGTTTGATTTCATCATAGCCGATTCATTGGTTCTTGTCAAGGACAGGGTTTTGTATGAACCGAAAAGACCTCCACCGCAGGCGAACCCACGATGGAGGTCAAAGAGACAGGGATTACTTGCCCAGAATGCCGTCGATAGCATCCTGAATGGTCTGGCGATAAGTTTCCTGCAGCTGAGCAGTGGTGTACTCACCATTGATGAACTGACGCAGGGGCAGTTCCGCATCGTCACCGAGGCTGCCGTATCTATCCAGCATCTGGTGACGACCCATTTCCATCATGACTTCAAAGTTGTAGTCCTGCAGGTCGATGTCCTTCGCGGTCACGCCGTACCACCAGCCGAGGGTTTCGGGGTCATCGCGGATGGCCAGCGCAGCAGCACCGCCGTCTTCGCTGTTGGGATCGTAGTTGTACCAGTTGAGCAGGTCATACAGCACATTGTAGACCAGTCCCGGATCTTCCACGCCAACCGGGATGACGTAGCAGGCGTTCGCCGTCACCTTCTGAGCGTTGGTTTCCGCGTTGCCGTGCGGGCCAACAGGCCACGGGATGAACACCATGTCGAAATCAAGGGTCGGATCTTCCGGATGCTGGAATGCATAGTCCTTGTTGGAGTCCATAATCCACGCCGCGATGGGGGTGAAGGCAACCTTGCCGTCGCGGTACAGGCAGCGGCAGACGTCCCAGCCGTTTTCTTCCGGAATGGGGTACATCACCTTGTCCACGAGGTTCAGATCCTGGATGAACTGGAGGACTTCGCCGACTTCGGGAGAAGAGAGGTTTTCCGTCGCGGTTGCCGCCACGTTCGTGCCGTTGGACATGACGAAGTTCATGAAGTAGTCTCCCGGCCATCCGCCGAAGCCGTACACGTCGATGTTGCCATCGCCGTCGGTGTCCTTCGTCAGCACCTTGCAATACTCACGGAACTTTTCCCAAGTCCACTCGCCGCGTTCGACCAGATCGCGCGGGTCTTCAAGGTTCGCGTCTTCAATCATCTGCAGGTTGAACGCCAGCGGCATGGTCGCCCCGAGACAGAGCTTGCCCCGGCAGGCGTTCAAAAAGCGCTGACGCTGGCGGGGCGTGTTTACCTGTGCGATCACTTGAGCTCGTTGACGATCTTCTTGAACTCGCGGCCGCGCACCTCAAAGTTGGGGTAGAGGTCAAAGGAGGCGCTGGCGGGCGAGAGAATGATCTCATCGCCAGGGTGAGCGGCGGCTCCGCCAGCGGAAGATCCATCATATACACGTCCACGTCCGGCGTGCCCGCCAGAACGGAGGTGTTGATGGATTCCTTCGCGCCCGCGTAGGTCAGGTTGATGTACTCGAACTTGACGTTCCACTTATCTTCAATTTGCTTCACCTTCGCGAACATCATTTCGTCCGCCACCGTGCCGGTGTAATAAGGGTTCGCGTCGATAGACCCATCGAAGGAGTCCCAGTAGACATCATACGTCGTACCGATGGTAATGACGCGCTCGGAGCCTTCCGCGCTCGCCGTGATAGTCGCCATGCCCAGCACCATCGTCAGTGCGAGCAGGAGAGCAGCAAACTTTTTCATTGTGTGTCGAACCTCCTATGTTGTTTTTTCTGAACGAGCTGTCGGGTAACGGGCGCTTTCCCCGCACCCGACAGATGAATAAACTTACTTGGACTGACCGACCGTCACTGCGTAGACCTTCCACGCGCCGTCGGATTCAAACTGCATCCGCGCGCCCCAGGTGGAAGCGTCGTCGCCGCAGACCGCCGCAATCTGCTCGTAGGTAATCTGCGCCGTCTTGCCGTCGGTCGCCGCCGTCTGCTGCTGCACACGGGACCAGCCCGCCGCCGCGTCCGGCAGGACAATCCAGATATTGCCCGTTTCGGATTCATAGGAGATATTGATGACCGCGCCCGGCACCAGCGCCGCCACGATATTTTCCGGCATTTCCGTGCCGTTCTGACCCCAAGCGCCGCCTTCACAAGCTGCGCCTTCAAACTCCACATTGTTGTGGCTGCCGACCATTTCCGCCAGCTTCACCACGGACACCGCGTAGACCTTCCACGCGCTTTCTGCTTCGCACTGCATCCGCGCACCCCAGCCAGCCTTGTCCTCGCCACAGGCTTCGACAATCTGCTCATAGGTGATGTACGCCTTGCCGCCGGAGATGCTCGCCGCGCCCTGCGCCACACGCATCCAGCCCGCCGTGCAGTCCGGCATGACAATCCACATCGAGCCATCCTCGGATTCAAAGTCAATCTGCAGCGCCGTGCCGGGTACGAGCGCATCCAGCACGTTTTCCGGGATGTCGAAGCCATTCTGAGACCACGCGCCGCCTTCGCAGGCGAATCCATCAAAGGAAGCAACGGGCGTTGCGACCTTGCGGGCGACCTTCTGGCCAACCTTCACGGAGTAAACCTTCCACGCGCTCCCCGCTTCGCACTGTAGGCGCGCGCCCCAGGTGGACTTGTCTTCGCCGCACACAGCCGCAATCTGCTCATAGGTGATCTGGCAGGTATTCTTGCTGCTGTTGATGGCGGCAGAACCGTCATTGGCAATGCGCGACCAGCCTGCCGCCGCGTCCGGCAGGACAATCCACATCGTGCCGTCTTCGGATTCGTAGCTGATTTCAATCACAGAACCGGGCACCAGCGCATCGAGGAATTCCTGCGGCATTTCCGTACCGTTCTGACTCCAGCCGCCGCCTTCGTAGGCAAAGTTCGGGAACTCTACCGCGTTCGCCACGTCGTAAAGATAGGAGCGATCTTCCTCCGTCACCGGCGCAACCCATTCCGCCGTGGTATCCACAGGCAGCACGTTGCCTTCCGCATCGAAGAACTGGATGTTGGTCACATAGAAGTCACGCGGCGCTTCGCCGTCAAACTTCTTGGAGTCGATGAAGCTGTCCACTTCCTTGGTGAACTGCAGCGTGTCGCCGCGGCCCGCCACGAACGCGCCTTCCGGCACTTTCACAACGGCAGTCTTGGGGTTCTTGCGTTCCATGTAGACCGACCAGTCGGCGGACGGCTTCGAGCCGTCCTCGCCGTTGACCATGTACACCTTGCCGGACTGCGCATAGAACTTGCCGTCCGTGCCCAGTTCCACGCCGACATCGAAGGTAATCTTCGCCAGACGGCTCAGGTTTTCGCCCAGCAGGCCTTCCACGTTCAGCGACACATACGGCACTCTGCCTGCCGCCGCCGGGCTGACGCACAGCGCCTTGCCGCCGTTGTAGTCCACAACGCTCAGCTCGCTCGCATCGGCATTGCCCAGCGTCGTGTCCATCCCCAGAAAGCCGAAGTTGCCGTCGGCAAAGTCAATGATGCTGCTGACAGCACCCGCCACGGGAGACGCCACAGGCGACGCAGCCGGGCTCGACACGCCGACGTTCTCTGCGAACGCACCCGTCGTCGCGATGATGCCCGCAGCCAGCAGAACAGAAACAACCTTCTTCACTTGGATGACCTCCTTAAACATGTTCCTTCCCAGAACTTGGTTCCTTGGTGTAACCATTGCAACGTTGCCGGCGGACATGCCGTCGGGGAAGCAGGAAACCCGTGCCGTCATACCGGCGATTTTTGCACCAGATTTCCCATTTCCGTTCTGCTTTATCATATCACAAAACTATACCGTTAGTCAACCGGTAAATCAGCTGTTTCAGCAAATTTTCTCAACTTTTTTTGCGAAAATTTCGTCGGAAAATGTTTTCGAGGGAATCAATTCGCCCATAAAGCACAGTTTCAAGCAAGTGCGTTCGCGTTTGCACTGCTGTTGACCGGCTTTACGGGCGAATATTGTCGTTTTTATTCGGTTTTCGGAAGGTTCGCCGTAATCCTGATTTTACTTAACGCCGTTAGCCTACGATGCCCGACCGCTCAACGCCTTCAATGAAGCGGCGCTGGAGCAGCAGATACAAAATCAGCAGCGGCAGAATTGTCAGCACAACGCCGGCGTCAACATACAGCCGCTGGATGCGGACGTTCATGATTTTGAGGTTCGCGGAGATGTTGTTCTGCAGTGTGGACAGGCGCTTCGCCAGCAGCATGTCCGTTGGAATGCGGAACAGCTGGCTGTAGAAGGAGTCCGTGTACTGCCAGACCAGCGAGAATACCGTCACCGTGATGACAGCAGGCATGGCGTTGACAAGCATGATGCGGAAGTAGGTGTACCACGTTCCCGCGCCGTCAACAAACGCCGCTTCCTCGATTTCCTTGGGCAGACCGCGGAAGAACTGGTTGAAGATGTAGATGAACAAACCCGCGCGAAGCCCTGTGCCGAAGAGCGTCAGGATATACATCGGGGTTGCCTCGCTCATCAAGCCCATGCTGCGGAACGTCATATACTGCGGCAGCATGATGGTATGATTCGGGATGACAATCATCAGCACAACACAGCCGAAAAGCAGCTTTTTCAGCGGGAAGTCGAACCGCGCAAAGCCATAGCCGACCATCGAGCAAATCAGCACCTGAATCAGCGTCAGCGCGACGGTGTAAATCAGCGTATTGCTGAGCGTGCGGAAATAGTCCATCTGCGTGATGACCGTCGTGTAGCGCTCCAGCGTGCCTTCAATCGGGATGGTGTAGACCATCGGGTTCGCCGAGTCCGCGTCGGAGAAGAAGGATTGAGCGACGATGCCGATGACCGGCGACAGGATGACGTAGGAGATACCGACGATGAGGATAATTTGCAAAATCGTCATCAGCAGGTTCTTGCCTTTTTTGACCACGCCGCCCTTGGCATCCTCATAGCGGGGAGAATTGCGAAATGCGCGCCATTTTTCCATTGCTTTTCACTCTCCTTCGCCTTAATTGTAGTAGAAGGTGCGCTTGCCGATGAAGTACACCACGGCTCCCAGCAGGGCGCAGGTGATGAGCGTCGAAACCACGCTGAACGCGGAGGACAGCCCGTACCGGCTCTCGGTGAACGCCGTGCTGTATGCCAGCTTGACCACCTCGGATTTGCTGAACGCATCGACGATGGTGTAAATCGTGCAGGTGATGATGTGCGGCATCACCATCGGGAACGTGACTTTCCAGAACGTTTCGTAGCCCGTCGCGCCCTCAATCTTCGCCACTTCGTAGAGCGAGGAAGGAATGGACTGCAAGCCCGCGATGAACAGCACAATCTGCACGCCGGAAGCCTGAATGATATCGCTGATGCGGCTGACCGCGCCGACGATGTAATCCAGTACCACGTCCGGCAGGGCAAGCTGCGCGAACAGGTCGATGAGGTAATCCATGTTCATCGTGCCGGAGGATGCCGACGCCGCCGCCATGTCCGCACTCGTGCCGCTCAGCCCCCCCGCCATCATCTGCGCCGCCAGCGACAGCGCATTGCTGACCGCTTCCGCGCCCAGCAGCACCGGCCAGCTGACGTCGGCGTGGTATACCCGGCTGAGCAGGGCCTCCGGCGATCCCGCCG
>OGUO01001982.1_pt1 | contig 12925 bp, 9 predicted proteins | sample 1553641 | NCBI WGS metagenome assembly OGUO01 (sample SAMEA2579980, study PRJEB22360) | human gut metagenome | biome: human gut; feature: human-associated habitat; material: faeces | place: Denmark | collected 2008/2010 | reverse complement strand
GGATTCCTTCACGCATGATTTTCACCTCTCTATGTTTGTTCTATTTTCTATTCGTATTAATTTACTGAATAATTACGAATTTACTATTTCACAGCTTTCTGATTATAACACAGTGAATATAGAATTGCAAGCTATTTATAAAAATTTCTGTTTTTTGGCCATCTGGACAAATTCTTCATTTGTCTTTGTCTTTGAGAACATATTCAGAATCTGTTCTACCGCATCTTCCGCCTTAAGACTGTTCAAGGCTCTGCGCATATTGTAGACCGTTTCCTGTTCTTCTTTTGTAAGAAGAAGATCCTCTCGTCTGGTACCAGATTTCTGAATATCAATTGCAGGGAATACACGTTTCTCCTGAAGCTTACGATCCAGAACAAGTTCCATATTACCTGTTCCCTTGAACTCCTCATAAATCACATCATCCATCTTACTTCCGGTATCTACAAGAGCTGTGGCAAGGATCGTGAGGCTTCCGCCCTCTCTCATATTACGCGCCGCACCAAAAAACCGCTTTGGCATATGAAGTGCCGCTGGATCCAGACCACCGGAAAGTGTCCTTCCGCTCGGAGTCACACAGAGATTATAAGCCCTTGCAAGCCTCGTGATGGAATCAAGGAGGATTGTAACGTCCTGCTTATGCTCTACAAGGCGGCGTGCACGCTCCACAACCATCTCTGAAACACGCTTATGATGTTCCGGGAGCTCATCAAACGTAGAATAAATAACTTCTACATTATCACCCTGGATTTCTTCTTTAATATCCGTTACCTCCTCCGGACGTTCATCGATCAGAAGAATAAGAAGATGCATGGATGGGCTGTTCTGCAGGATAGATTTTGCCACATCCTTAAGAAGCGTGGTCTTACCTGCTTTCGGCGGAGATACGATCATACCTCTCTGCCCTTTTCCGATCGGACTCAAAAGATCCATGATACGCATCGCGACCGTTCCCCCCGGACGCTCCATCCGAAGCTTTTCGTTCGGAAAAATCGGTGTCATATCTTCGAAATTATATCGCTTCGGTCCCTCACTTGGATGAAATCCATTAATAGAATCCACATAGAGAAGTGCACTGAATTTCTCACCCTGCGTCTTGATCCGGATATTTCCTTTCAGAATATCACCTGTTTTCAGATTAAATCGACGGATCTGAGACGGTGAAACATAGATATCATTTTCGCCCGGCAGATAATTCTCACAGCGGATAAAACCATATCCATCCGGAAGTACTTCCAGAATACCGTTTGCCTTCTCTCCACTGTCAAGCTGTGCCGTCTCTCTGTTTTCACGTGCCCGAAATTCCTGACGTACCGGTCTTTCACTTGGATTGTCAAAATTTCTTTGCTCTCTCACCGGTTCCTCAGACTTTTCTGTCTGCACGCTTTCCTGTGTCTTAGGGGATGTTTCTTTTTGGACCGCTGCTTCTCTTTCATCTTCCTGCAGCATACGGTCGATCAGTTCCGGCTTTCTCAGAGTGGAAATCCCCTTTAAACCTCTTGCCTTTGCTAAATCTTTTAATGTCGCCAATGACAATGATTCATATTTTTCTCTCATAAAAAACCTCTGTTTCTCAATTTCAAAAATCGTAACTGTTCCGTTTAATGTACCAGATTTCCAACAACACCATAAGAGACAACACACATAATAACAGTTGCCATGATAAGACCGCAGAAAATTGCGATTGAAGACTTTTTGATATCAACTTCCAGAAGAGATGCGATCAGAGACCCTGTCCATGCACCTGTTCCGGGAAGGGGTACCCCTACAAACAACAAAAGTCCCAGAAATTCATATCTCTTGATCTGATCACTCTTGCCCATTGCACGATTTTCCAGCTTTATGATAAAGCCACGGAAGAGCTTTGTTTTTTTGAGCCATTTAAAAATCTGTTTGATGAAAAGCAGAATAAACGGTATCGGAATTAAATTTCCAATTATACAGATTACAATCGCCTGCGTCATCGGAATCTTTAAAAGTGTTGCTAAGAGCAGTCCTCCTCTAAGTTCCAGAATCGGCACCATCGAAACAAGAAAAACGGCAACCTCCGGTGATAAAAAAGACGGCATATTTGCGGCAAACCAATGTACAATTGACTCCATTCTTTCCTCCTGTAACTTTCCCAAATGCATTTGTACTCTCTTTTTTACAGAAGTTACAAACGCATTCTTTTTAGTGTACCTATCAACGATACAGTACACTAGCCTAAAAATTCTTCGGCAAGTGCCTTGAATCCAGGCATGGAATTAATAATCGTTTCATGTGCTACGCAGTAAGCAATACGCACGTATCCAGGGCAGGCAAAAGAAGAACCCGGAACAATCAAAATGTGCTGTTTCTTTGCAGCTTCGCAGAATACCTTTTCATCTGCAACCGGAGATTTCATAAATAAATAAAATGCTCCCTGCGGTTTGATACATTCAAATCCCATCTCTTTTAAACCATTATATAAATCTTCCCTGTTTCTGTCATAATATGGCACGTCTGCCTGTGCATCCAAACATTTCGCAACTGCTTTCTGCATCAGAGACGGGGCATTGACATAACCTAAAATACGTGTCGCAGTACCTGCGGCAGAAATAACATCCTCTGAATCCGCTGCCTCATCCGGAATAACAAGATAACCAATTCTCTCGCCTGGAAGAGACAACGACTTACTAAAGGAATAACCAATGATAGCATTTTCATAATATTTTGTCAAATACGGCACTTCTGCTCCATCATAAGCCAGCTCTCGATACGGTTCATCGGAAATCAGATAGATATCTGTACCAAATTCTTTTTGTTTCTTACGAAGAATTTCTGCCATTGCCTGAATGGTTTCTTCAGAATAGATAACTCCAGTCGGGTTATTCGGTGAATTTACAATGACAGCCTTTGTTCTTGCAGTCAGTTTTTCTTCAAGTTCTGTAAGATTTGGCTGGAAAGTCTCGGTGTTCGGGCTTACCACAACCAGTTTTCCATCAAAGTTTGAAACATAGCTGTTGTATTCTCCAAAATATGGAGCAATTGCAATGACCTCATCTCCTGGGTTTAATAATGTCTTTAAGATTACATTTAAACCACCTGCTGCTCCAACTGTCATAATAATATTTTTTGCAGAAAACGCAGTATCAAATTTTTTATTGATGGATTCCGCTACTGCCTGACGCACATCCTCATATCCTGCATTGCTCATATATCCGTGCAGTACAATCGGGTCTTCTCTCTCTGCTTCCTCGATAATTGCCTCTTTTACCTGAACCGGTGCCGGCACATTTGGATTTCCAAGGCTGAAATCATATACGTTTTCTGCCCCGTATTTTGCTGCCATTATTTTTCCTTCTTCAAACATGGCACGAATTGCTGAGCTGTTTTTTACAAGTGCTTTCATTTTATCTGCTATCATACTCGTTTTCTCCTTTTTGTCGTCTCAAAATTTCGTTATTTTTTATTATAATCTTGTGTTAAAGGAAAATCAATGTTCTTCTTACTTAAGCCAAAAGAAAAAAGGACGCTGCTCTCCACAACGTCCTTTCTATCGTTTTTCTAAAAAACAGTTCCTACTATTTTCTTATCTGTGAAACAGAGAAAATCCCTTCTTTTCATACGGTTCTGTTTCTACAGAAGTCAACTGATAGCCAGTCTTTTCTACTACTTCTTTTAACTTTCCTTCATCTAATGCTTCTTCTGAAATCACTTCGGTCTGTTTTTTACTGTGAGAAGATGTTACCTTTTTTACATCAAAGTTATTGCGAATTGCATCATTCATGTGGCTTTCGCACATTCCACACATCATTCCATCGATTCCAAGTGTTGTTTTTACCATAGCTTTATACCTCTCTTATTTTTTATTTGATCGAAAGGACCTTATAGCCCTCTTTCTCCACGTTTTGTTTCATGAGTTTCTCATCCACCGGTGCACTTAAAATAACTACCGCAGTTCCGGCTTCATGGCTTACTTTTGCCTCTTCCACTCCCTCAAGGCTTTCTAATGCCTGTTTGACTCTTGCTTCGCAGTGACCACACATCATACCCTTGATTTTCAAAGTCTTTGTTTCACCATCTGTCTGTGTCAGAGAAAGTTCGGATACGCTGACTTCACTTTTTAATTTCTTATCTTTTTTCGCGTCTTTTACCTTAAATAAATTCAATCTCAATGCATTTGATACGACACAGAAACTGGAAAGACTCATTGCAAATGCTCCAAACATCGGATTTAAGGTCCAGCCAAAAATCGGAATCCAGACACCTGCTGCAAGCGGTATTCCAATTACATTGTAGAAAAATGCCCAAAACAGATTCTCATGGATATTTTTCAAAGTTGCACGGCTGAGTCTCACTGCTGCCGGAACATCACTTAACCGACTCTTCATCAGTACCACATCGGCTGCATCAATTGCAATATCCGTTCCTGCTCCAATCGCAATTCCGATATCTGCTCTTGTCAGTGCCGGAGCATCATTGATTCCATCGCCGACCATTGCCACTTTTCCTTTTTGTTTTAACTTACGGATCACGCTTTCTTTTCCATCCGGAAGCACACCTGCAATAACTTCATCCACACCAGCCTGTGCCCCGATTGCTCTTGCTGTCCGCTCGTTATCTCCGGTCAGCATCACCACACGTATTCCCATATTCTGTAATTCTTTGACTGCTCTTGGGCTGTCCTCTTTTATGGTATCTGCCACGGCAATCATACCAAGCAGTTTCTGCTCTTTTGCAAAGAACAGCGGTGTTTTTCCTTCTTTTGCAAAATGCTGTGCCTGTTTCTGCATTTCCTCGGAAATTCCAATCTGCTCCTGCATAAATTTCATGCTTCCACCAAGCAGTTCTTTCTTATTATAAGATGCCTTTAAACCATTTCCCGGGAGCGCCTCAAATTCCTCTGCCTCTTCAAGCATCCATTTCTTTTCTCTCACCTTTTCCAAAATCGCCTTTGCAAGCGGATGCTCACTTTTTTGTTCCAGAATTGCCGCTTCTCTTAACAGACTTTCTTCATTTTCTCCATCTGCCGGATAAATATCTGTTACCTTTGGCTCTCCACTTGTAATTGTTCCGGTTTTATCCAGTGCCACAATCTGCACACGACCTGTTTCCTCGAGAGAAACCGCTGTCTTAAATAAAATACCGTTTTTTGCACCTATTCCATTTCCTACCATGATTGCAACCGGAGTTGCAAGCCCAAGTGCACATGGACAGCTGATAACCAGTACAGAAATGCCTCGTGCCAGCGCATATCCCACACTCTGTCCTGCAAGCAACCAGACAATGGTTGTAATCACAGCAATCGTAATAACTGCCGGAACAAACACACCGGAAACCTTATCTGCAATCTTTGCAATCGGTGCTTTTGTCGCTGCCGCATCACTCACCATCTTGATAATCTGAGACAAGGTTGTATCTTCGCCAACTCTGGTTGCCTCACATTTAATAAATCCTGACTGATTGATGGTTGCCGCAGAAACCAAATCTCCTGTTTCTTTATCGACCGGAATACTTTCTCCGGTCAGTGCGGATTCATTGACTGCACTGTGACCCTCTAAAATTCTTCCATCGACCGGAATATTTTCTCCCGGACGAACAACGAAAATATCACCTTTCTGTACCTGATCGATAGAAAACGTTACTTCTTTTCCATCTCTTACAAGCACGGCTGTTTTCGGTGCAAGTTTCATCAGACTCTTTAATGCATCCGTTGTCCGACCCTTTGATTTTGCTTCTAACATTTTTCCGACTGTAATCAGGGTCAAAATCATCGCTGCGGATTCAAAATAAAAATCCATCATATAATTCATAACGGCATCCATATTTCCATCTACCTGCGCTCTTGTCATTGCAAGCAGTACATAGACACTCCATACAAACGATGCCATCGAACCCATTGCCACAAGCGTATCCATATTTGGAGCTCTGTGCCATAAACTCTTAAATCCGCTAATAAAAAATTTCTGGTTAATCACCATAACAATTGCCGCCAGAATCATCTGCACAATTCCCATTGCAATGTGGTTGTCCTGAAACCATGCCGGTAAAGGCCAGCCCCACATCATGTGTCCCATGGAAAAATACATCAATACCAGCAAAAATCCAACCGATGCAATCAGACGTCTCTTTAAAACCGGCGTCTCTTTATCTTCCAGCGCTGCCTCATCTGCTGCCAGCGTGTTCGCCTTTTTATCTGCTCCTTTTACAGATGCACCATACCCAGCCGCTTCCACTGCCGAAATAATACTTGTCGGGTCTGCACTTCCCTCTACTCCCATCGAATTTGTCAATAAACTGACTGAACAGGAAGTAACACCTGGTACTTTGGAAACCGCTTTTTCGACTCTGGCACTGCAAGCTGCACAGCTCATTCCGGTTACCGTATACTGTTCCATAACTTTTTTCAACTCCTCTCTCTGTTTTGCATTTCTAATTTACAGTTTGTAATTTTTACTTCATTAGTTTTTGCAAAGTAGCTACTAATTCATCCACTACTTCGTCTTTTCCTTCCCGAATATCTCTGACCACACAGGAATGAATGTGGCTTGCAAGCAGTTCCTTATTAAATGCATTGATTGCTGCGCTTGCTGCCGCCGACTGTACCAGAATATCATTACAATACGCATCATTTTCCAACATTCCTTTGATTCCGCGAATCTGTCCCTCAATTCTGCTTAGACGGTTGATTAATTTTTTTCGTTCCTCTTCCGAACGCATTGTTGTCTTTTTGCCACAACAACAGCCTCTCTTTTCTTCAGACATCTACATACACGCTCCTTTATAAGTTTCTATCGCCGTAAAACCACATGCCTTTATGACGTGTGGTAGTTCACATTGTACAACTATAGGATTTTTCAACTTCAAATACCCCATGTGGGTATCTTCACTATATACCCCCATGAGGTATTTGTCAATAGAAGATTTTAAATTTTAATAAAATGAAAAAGACATTTATCTGCCTTTCAACAAATAAATGCCTTTCTCTTCTTAATTTCTAAAACCTATATTTAGATCTCTACTTCAATTTTACGAATTGTTTTATTTTTAATTTCTTCCTTAATTGCACCGATGAAATCTGCTAAATCTTTTGCACCTTCATCTCCAAGGTAACGACTTCTTACAGATACCTTGTTTTCTTCCTCTTCTTTTGCTCCAACTACCAGCATATATGGTACTCTTGCAAGACGAGCTTCACGAATCTTATATCCCATCTTTTCAGAACGCTGGTCTACGGAACAACGGATACCATTTTCCTTTAACTCTGCTTCTACTTTTGCAGCATAGTCATGGAATTTTTCAGAAATCGGAATCACACGCACCTGTTCCGGACATAACCAAGTCGGGAACATGCCGGCATATTTTTCAATTAACCATGCCAAAGTTCTTTCGTAACATCCCACAGATGTACGATGGATAATGCAAGGACGTTTCTTCTCACCATTTTCATCAATATAGTACATATCAAACTGTTCAGCAAGCAGTGCATCCCACTGAATCGTAATCATAGTATCTTCTTTTCCGTAAACGTTCTTTGCATTGATATCGACTTTTGGACCATAGAATGCAGCTTCTCCTACATCCTCTACGAATGGAATATTTAATTCCTGTAACATATTACGGATGTGTTCTTCTGTTTCATTCCAAACTTCCGGCTCGCCGATGTATTTTTCTTTGTCTTCCGGATCCCATTTTGACAGATGATAAGTTACATCTTCTTCTACACCAAGTACCTGTAAACAGTACTGAGCCAGTGCAATACAATCTTTAAATTCTTTTACCATCTGGTCTGGTCTTACAATCAGATGCCCTTCAGAAATTGTAAACTGACGAACACGTGTCAGGCCATGCATTTCACCGGAATCTTCGTTACGGAACAGAGTAGAAGTTTCACCATAACGGAGTGGAAGATCACGATAACTGTGCTGTTCTGCTTTGTATACATAGTACTGGAACGGACAGGTCATCGGACGAAGTGCGAATACTTCTTTATCTGTTTCTTCATCACCTAATACAAACATTCCATCTTTATAGTGATCCCAGTGACCGGAAATTTTATACAGATCACTCTTTGCCATCAGCGGAGTTTTTGTGCGGACATAACCACGTTTTGTCTCTTCATCTTCAATCCAGCGCTGAAGTTCCTGCATGATAATCACACCATTTGGCATAATCAGCGGAAGGCCCTGTCCGATTACATCAACTGTTGTAAACAATTTCATTTCACGACCCAGTTTGTTGTGGTCTCTCTTCTTTGCTTCTTCAAGCTGTTCCAGATGCTCTTTTAATTCATCCTTGCTTCCGTAAGCAGTTCCGTATACACGAGTCAGCATCTGATTCTTCTCGCTTCCTCTCCAATAAGCACCTGAAGATGAGAGCAGTTTAAATGCTTTTACGCCCTTTGTACTCATCAGATGAGGACCTGCACATAGATCAACCCAGTCTCCCTGAGAATAGAAGCTGATTTCTTCTCCTTCCGGAAGATCCTCGATTAATTCTACTTTATAAGGCTCATTTTTTTCTTTAAAAAATGCGATTGCTTCTTCTCTTGTCTTTGTGAAACGCTCAATCTTTGCACCTTTTTTGATGATTTTTTTCATTTCTTTTTCAATTTCATCGAGCGCTTCTCTTGAGAATGGCTGACACTCAAAATCATAATAAAAACCTGTATCAATAGAAGGTCCGATTGCAACTTTTGCATCCGGATATAATTTCTGTACAGCTTCTGCTAATACATGGGATGCCGTATGACGCAGTGCTGCAAGACCCTTCTCATCTTTTGCTGTTAAAATATTTACTTCACAGTCTTTATCTACAACAGTACGCAGGTCTACAACCTCTCCGTCCACTTCTCCGGCACAAGCTGCACGTGCAAGACCTTCGCTGATATCATAAGCGATGTCGATTACAGATTTTGCTTCTTCATACTCTTTTTTAGAACCATCTTTTAATGTGATAACCATAACTTTTTTCCTCCTGTTTTTTATTTATGCACTCTTAGAATCTTTCTTTCCCTTGCTCTTGCAGAATACTTTCCAAAAGTACATTTACATTTATCAATATCATTATCTATTTCGCAGAGATTTTTATGGAATAAAAAAAGCCCTTGTCCATCCCTGCATTCTCATGCAAGGGACGAGCAAAGACATTACCCGCGGTTCCACCCTTTTTGCTTTTCATCTAAACAAATCAGCTGTTACACTGATTTTCAAACCACTTCATTTTGATGATAACGGAATCACCGGACCGGATTGGGGTCACTCAGAGGTAGTTTTCGGATGGTTCCCGCTAAGGCAGTTCCAGCACCGGAAGCTCCGGCTGCCTCTCTCTGAAACGTTTCCACATCTTACTCGTCTCGTCAACGTATTTTCTTATTGATGAGTCAATTATAGCATTGTGTTTTAATTTGTCAAGCGTTCTTTTTTAATCTTTTTTTACAAAAATGAATCAGAAATCTGTCGTACAACGCTTAACGATTTCACACGGCACAATGGTACGGTGTGAAACTTCTGTATTTCCCTCTAACACTTTTACAATGTTTTCCACCGCTATGTAACACTGCTGTTCAATCCGGCTGTCTACAGAAGTCAGTTCTGGCTCACAGCTTACAGAAAGCGGTGAGTTATTATATCCAACCACAGAAAGTTCTTCCGGCACCGAAATTCCTTTTACCTTTGCATACTTTAAAGCAGCAACAGCAAGCCCGTCTTCTACTGCAAATACACTGTCAAACTCCAGATTCTTATACGCAAGCATCAAATCTCTTGCATGATGAATTTCGTTTTTGGTACGGAACTTCAAATCTCCAAGTACCGGATAGCCGGCATCGGAAAGCGCCCTTTCGTAGCCCTCCATCTTCTGCTTTGCACTGAAAGTCTCCGAATCATACAAAAATAAAATCCGTTTCTTTCCACGGCGAATCAATGCGCTGGTCACTTCATAAGCAGCAGAGAAATCATCTGCATTCGAACAATAAATATTTTCTCCCTCAATCCAGCTGTTAATCAAAAAGACCGGTGCCTGTTTTGACGCATTTTTAATATAAGCCGTCTCCTTTTCTTCTACTCCGTTTCCACCATAAGTAGAACCAACCATAACAAGCGCATCGATTCTCTTAGATAATAACAATTTTACATAATTTTCTTTTGCTTCTCTTGTGTGTCCACTGCATCCAAGAATACAGTCATATCCATATTCATGAAAATTTTGTTCCAGGTGAGAAATTGCTCTTGCCATGTAGTTATCCGCAATGTTTGGACACATAATTCCAATCGTTTTCATTGAATCAAGTCCAAGTCCTCTCGCAAATATATTTGGCGTATAGCCCTCTGCTTTTATCACATCCATTACTTTCTGTCTGGTCTTTTCACTGACTTTCTGGCTTCCGTTTACCACCCTTGAAACTGTTGCGATTGACACACCGGAAATTCTGGCTATATCGTAAATGTTAATGACTTTGTTTCCTCATCTTTCTATCATTCTGATTCTTTAAAGAGGCATGGATTTTCAGTTTTAAAATCCATGCCTCTTTGCTGTAAAGCGGACATTTGCAATCCCCTTCGCAACTTGCTTATGAACGCAGTCGCTTTGCGACCTGTCAGTGAGAGCGAAAGGTTCTCACTGACATAAACATCCCCCTTACCCACTGTTTCGTGCCCCGTACATTTAAAACGGGAGAATGCTTATCTGCGTTCACAAAAAGTATTTCTATTAATAATAAGCCTGTTTTTCTTATAAGTCAAATCCAAAATAGCGAACCGCATTATTATAAGAAATTCCCTTTACAATTTTTTCTAATGCTTTGTAGTCAGCTGGATATTCTCCGTTTTCTACCCATCCGCCGATTAAATTACACATAATTCTTCGGAAATATTCATGTCTTGTATAGGACAGGAAGCTTCTTGAGTCAGTCAGCATACCGATGAAGTTGCTTAACAGACCTAAATTTGCAAGAGAAGTCATCTGTTCAATCATTCCTGTTTTATGGTCATTAAACCACCATGCACTACCCTGCTGAATTTTACCAATTGCACTGCTGTCCTGAAAACATCCTAAAATTGTTCCGATTGCTGCATTATCATTCGGATTTAAAGAATATAAAATCACTTTCGGCATCTTATCTGCTACATTTAAAGAATTTAAGAAATCTGCCGTTTCAGAACTTGGTGCATAGTTGTTGATGCAATCATATCCTGTATCCGGACCTAACTGCTTATAACGTGGTGTATTGTTATCACGTTTGCATCCATAATGAAGCTGCATTACCCAGTCTCTGTTATAATATTCTTCTGCCATGAACTGTAAATATGCCGTCTTGAATTTTAATTCTTCTTCTTTTGTTACCGCTTCACCAGCAAGTCTCTTGGCAAAAATTCTTTCGACTTCTGCATCATCTGCCGGAGCATACATAACATACTCGATACCATGGTCTGATACTTTACAGCCATTTGCCTGGAAATAATCCAGACGTTTTACAAGTGCTTCTTTTAAAGCCTTGAAGCTGTCGATTTTTACTTCACTTACTTCAGAAAGAGTTTTTACATAATCCAGATATTCCGGTTTTTCCAGATTCATTGCCTTGTCCGGTCTCCATGCCGGAAGTACCTGTACATCAAAACTGTCATCTTTTGCAATCATCTGATGCCATTTTAAATCATCTACCGGGTCATCTGTCGTGCAAATCAAAGTAACATTAGACTGTTTAATAATATTGCGAACAGACATGCTGTCCTCCTGCAGTTTTGCATTACATAAATTCCATACTTCTTCTGCAGTTTCTCCATTTAAATAGCCTTCATAACCGAAATATTTTCTAAGCTCTAAATGACTCCAGTGATACAGCGGATTTCCGATTGCCTTTTCCAGAGTTTCTGCCCATTTCTGAAATTTTTCACGGTCAGATGCACCGCCAGTGATGTAATATTCATCTACTCCGTTAGAACGCATCTGACGCCATTTATAATGGTCACCACCAAGCCATACCTGTGTGATGTTTTCAAATTTTCTATCCTCAGCGATTTCCTGCGGATTGATATGACAGTGATAATCTAAAACCGGCACCTGACTTGCATATTCATGAAATAACTTCTGTGCGGTCGGAGTTTCAAGTAAAAAGTTTTGATCCATAAATGCTTTCATTACAAAAGCCTCCTTAAATAAAATTTCTTGCTTCACCACAGGTGCTCTCCTGCGGTACATAATAGATATCTTCTAAAGTTCCATTCATTACTTTTTTATCAATCAAATACTCCTGACATGCAATTTAGTCCAAATAAATCAACAATCTATTTTTTACTACACTTCATTATAGTCAATATAAAATATGGTTAACCAAAAAACATGAACCAAGCTTCACATTCATTCAACTTGAACTTTACTAAGTAACTTCATCCATTGGAACTTTTGATTAGCTATCTTTTCACAAGCAGACACTTTGGAGCGGCCGGTACTTAGCGACTTTGTCGCTTATGTACCGCTGCCAGCGACAAGTAGCGAGAGCGTGCCTGTGTTGCATGGTAACATCCTCACAATCCCCAGCGCCATTCCCGTTTCCCTGCCCCAGGAGAATATATGATATTAAAGAAACAGATCCCAGAGGACTTCTATAAGTTGTTCCGCACCAGAAATATGGACGCTTATATGATGTTTCTGGTAGCGATATATGAAGAAAACAGTGAATTGTATACAGCACTTGGACTGACCCTTGAGGAAGGACAGGCTATTATCGCGGAAACCATGAGTCGTGGACAGATAGACTGGCAGGAAGATGAAGAAAGTCAGGAAGAAGAGACACAGGATACAGATATGGAGACAGATGCTGTGTACCCCGGAACACCTTCTGCAATACTCAGGCGCCTCATCCGCTGGGGATGGCTGCGCAGTGATTATGATGAGAAGCTCAATACCTATATACTTTCTTTTCCAGAGTATAGTCAGATGTATGTGGAACTCTTCGAGAAATTGC
>OGUO01001979.1_pt1 | contig 12936 bp, 10 predicted proteins | sample 1553641 | NCBI WGS metagenome assembly OGUO01 (sample SAMEA2579980, study PRJEB22360) | human gut metagenome | biome: human gut; feature: human-associated habitat; material: faeces | place: Denmark | collected 2008/2010 | reverse complement strand
GAAAGATAAAGTTTTTGAGAACTTAAAGAAGAACATAAAAATCAGCAAAGATAACATTCCTGCGGCAACACAACTGTTTACCCCCGATTGGATTGTCCGCTATATGGTTGAAAATACTCTCGGTAAGATTTGGATGGAAGGGCATCCTGATTCAACGATAAAGGAAAATTGGAAATATTACGTTGATGATCCCAAACAAGAAGATAATGTTCAAGGAAAACTCGCTAAAATTTATGCCGAGTATTCGACGATAGATCCGAAAGACTTAAAATGTATTGATCCTTGTATGGGGAGCGGACATATTCTCGTGTATATGTTCGATGTATTAGTGCAAATTTACGGTGATTTCGGATATAGCGTTCGTGACGCTGTGCAACTCATTGTGAGAAACAATATCTATGGTCTTGATCTTGATGAGCGTGCCGCGCAACTCGCGTATTTTGCTGTTATGATGAAAGCACGTCAGTACGACCGTCGATTCTTTGAACGTGGGGTTCAACCGCAAATATACGCGATTCAGGAGAGCAACGAACTCTCGCCCGAAGTTTTTGATTATATAGTAAAAGGCGATGAGAAGTTAAGAAACGAGTTGCAAAAGGTCGTTGACTCTTTCAAAGATGCCAAAGAGTATGGTTCAATTCTGCGAGTGCCGTCCGTTGACTTTGAGTTGCTTTACAAGCGATTTGACGAAATAATTGATGACGTTAGTTTGTATCAAACCTTTGCATTGGATTACTATCTTCCCATTGTGAAGCAAGCGGAGGTTTTACATCAAAAATATGACGCTGTAGTAACCAATCCGCCTTATATGGGTTCGAGCGGAATGGACTCAAAACTATCGGACTTTGTTAAAAAGAACTTCCCTGATAGCAAGTCTGATTTGTTTGCTGTTTTTATCGAAGTTTGCGGTCGTATGGCGAAAAAAGATTCGCTCTATGGAATGATAACGCAACACGCGTGGATGTTCTTGTCAAGCTACGAAAATCTGCGTAAGAAACTATTGATGACACAAGAAATTGTGAATATGGCACATCTCGGCGCAAGGGCGTTCGAGGAAATCGGTGGCGAAGTTGTTCAGACCACTTCGTTTGTCATACGCAATGCAAATATTGGTGGTAACGGTGTGTATTTCCGCCTTGTGGACAGCAAAGATAAAGAGAAAGACTTTGTGGATAACCTGAAAAATTCGGGGGGGCGACGCTTTGTAGCCAATAAAAATATATTTGAAACGCTTCCCGGAAATCTGATTGCGTATTGGTTAAGTGTGAACGCAATAAAGTCTTTCAAAATGGGAAATGGTCTTGGTAATTTCTATGAAACAAGAAATGGGTTTACGACAGGAAATAATGATAAATTCCTTCGTTTGTGGTTTGAAGTAAGTGATAGTGAGTCTTACTATACGGCAACCGATTGTATTCAGGCATTATATACAGGGAAAACGTGGTTTCCGTATAACAAAGGTGGAGATTATAAAAAATGGTATGGTAATCAAGAATATGTAATCAATTGGAAATCAGATGGTAAAGACATAAAATCGTTTGGACATTTAGTGCCAAGAAGTATGACTTATATGTTCTTTGAATCTATTTCTTGGTCGAAAATCGCTACAGGTAGAATCGCATTTAGGTATTATCCGAAAGGATTTATGTTTGACGTGGCAGGGTTGAGTATGTTTCGTAAAAACGAAAAAGTACCACCTGAAACATATATTATCGGATTGATGAATAGTGCCATTGCAATGTATTATCTAAAAGCTATGTCGCCTACAATGAATTTTGAGTCAGGGCAAATAGCGAATGTACCTATTATAAAAGACGAAAATCAATATAACATAGTAAGCACTTTTGTAAATGCGAATATAGAGGAATCAAAGCAAGAATGGGATAGTTTTGAAACTTCTTGGAATTTCAAAAAGCATCCGCTAATCTAATTTGCAGGAAGTATCTTCCTGCATAGGAGGATATATGAATACTGCAACAGCAGAAAAACAAAACAAGATTATGTACATATCGCAGGCAGAAAATTTCTCTAAAATCCCCGGAAGCCCGATAGCGTATTGGTTGAGTAGCAGTATGTTTAATGCTTTCAACGGTTTGAAGCTAAACGATTACGGTATTACTCGACTGGGAATGACGACAGGGGAAAATGCCCGATTTGTGAGATTGTGGTATGAAGTAGATCGTGAAAATGAAGATTTTACTGTAAGTTCGCAAAACGAGCTTGATAGAACGCCTAATCGCTATTGGGTTCCATACAACAAAGGTGGAGAATACAGAAAGTGGTATGGGAATAATGAATGCGTTGTTTTTTGGAAAGAAAACGGAAAAGCTATTAAGAATTTTGCCGACGAAAAAACGGGACGTATTAGATCTACTGTCCCAAATACGGAGTACTATTTTAAGTTGTGCGCTTCTTGGTCAAAAATATCAAGTGGACGTATTGCATTTAGGTGTAAAAATAATAGCATTTTTGATGTGGCAGGGGCTTGTTTATTTGCTAATGAGAACAATACATTATTTTACCTTATGGGAATTCTTAATTCTAATGTAGTAATGGCATTATTAGAGGCAATGTCCCCAACATTAAACTTTGAAGGTGGTCAAATTTCGTCTTTGCCAATAGTTTATAGTAAAGAAAATGATGTTGTGGTAGAAAATATTGTGAATGAAAATATTAGGCAGTCAAAATCTGATTGGGATTCGTTTGAAACATCGTGGGATTTCAAAAAACACCCGCTGATATAAAAAGGGGCTAATATGGCAAAAGAATGGGAACTTGCGAAGTTAATAATAGACGCAAAAAAGAACGTTGACAGTATGTGGTATATAGCCGAAAACGTTCCGATTATTGCTAATATCAATTTACGAGATAGGGAATATTCTATCCTGCAAAATTTCTATGTTAATTGTTGTGCGGTTCTCGACAAATCTTTTCCGAAACGAAAAAAGAAGCTATGCGCCGAAGATAAGGTAATAGATCGGATTTATTATGAGCGAGATAAAAAATATGCTCATAAGGACGACGATTACGAGCCTGTTCCATTTCAAAGTTTATTGGAATTGACTGAACGATTAAAAAGTCAACTGATTTACGTTCGAGAAAAATGCGCGACTTATTTACCCAAAGAACTTACTCTTGACTTTGTGCCGCACGACAGAGAATTGTTTCGTTTGATAAACGGGCTAACCGCAGATAAAGAGGAAGGAATAAAACGCAAAAAATACATAGGGTATGGTCAGACTATTCCGGAGGGGAATGACACTTTAACATTTAAGCCATTGTATGATACCGATGATTTGAAATGTTTGCCGGAAGAAGAACGGAAAAAGTATTGCGTTATAATAGAGAACGGCTTAAATTCCTATGAGGGACTACAAAACAGGCAAGATTCCTGCATTAAAGCAAACCTATTATACGGACAAAAAATGTGGGTGAAGCCGAATGCTGACGCATTAAAAATGGTGCAAGAGTTAAAACGATACGGCGTTATGGATCAATATGAAATCTTGCAAGTAGACAAATTAAACGATGAAAAAGGAATAGCTCTTTTTAAAACAATAATCAATACGGGAGTAAAGTAAATGGGCAGATTGATTGCAGATAAATATAAAGAATGGGAAGCCGAATGTAACGAGCGGTTTAATACGCTCAAGGCGAACGAAGAAGAACTCAACCGTATCTTTATTGATATTTACGGATTGCAGGACGAGCTTACCCCGGAAGTCGAAGATAAAGACGTTACGGTAAGAAAGGCAGACTTAACAAGAGAAATTAAGTCGCTGATTTCTTATGCCGTCGGTTGTATGTTCGGCAGATACAGCATCTATAAAGAAGGATTGATATTTGCAGGCGGTGATTTCGACATTAGTGAATATCAAAATATGGCGGCTGAGTCGTTAGGCTGTTATAATGAAAAACCTGCAATAAAGGGTATTCAAAAATTATTTACCGAGGGCTTTTTCCCTGATGCCGACAACATTATCCCTATATGCGACGACGAATATTTTGCGGACGATATTGTAGGCAAGTTCGTTAAGTTTGTCGAAGTGGTTTACGGTGCAGATACGCTCGAAGAGAATTTGAGATTTATTGCAGGCGCGCTCGGTGGGAAAGGACTTCCGCGCGACGTTATCCGAGAGTATTTCTTAAACGGATTTTATGCGGATCATCTCAAAGTATATCAGAAACGTCCTATCTATTGGTTGTTCGATAGCGGCAAAAAGAACGGGTTTAAGGCGCTTATCTATATGCACCGTTATCAGCCGGACACGCTTGCAAGAATGAGAACGGACTATGTTCACGAACAACAAGCGCGTTATCGCACGGCAATAGACGACTGCAATCAAAGACTTCTGAATGCGAGCGGATCGGACAGGGTAACGCTTTCTAAAAAGTTGCAGACTCTTACGGCGCAGGCGGAAGAAATAGGCAAGTTTGAAGAAAAAGTACATCACCTTGCCGATATGATGATTTCTATTGACCTTGACGACGGTGTAAAGCATAACTACGAGATATTTAAGGATGTATTAGCACCGATAAAGTAACTTAGGAGGACGTATGGATACAGAGAAAGTTTTGGCTGACTTGAATCGAAGATTCGCCGCGCCATTGCCTGAATTTTATAAACGCAGAATCATCTTTTGGAAAGACGAGGACAGAGAGTTTGAAGATAAACTCGAAGAAATCACTCTGACCAATGCAAAGTTGATTGTTCTTACAGGCAAAAATAACTTTGAAATAAAGAAGCTGTTGACCATTGATGATACTGTCAGCAATTTTCTCGTATATAATCCGTTTTCCTATACGGATAATCTTGAAAACGATTGGCTTTTGAACATAGAACTTTACAGCGAAGAGTTTTATGCCGATCTTAATTCCATTTGGATGGACGAAATGGGGCTTCCCGTTTCACCGATTATCAGAAGTTCGGTGCGCGGCTATCATAAGTTCTTTAATAGCAAAGAACGCCGTGCGAAAGTTGCGAGTATCAGCAAAAATATTACGACTGCGCCACAGTTACATTTGGCTGTTTTATCGGTTATTTGCGGCGCAAAAGACACCACGCCGAATGCGATTGTTCGAGCGGTGCTTTCCGCAGGACTTGATAATGAAAGCAACGAAATTTACCGTAGCATAACGACCTTTAATGCGGCAAAAGCGTTTTGGCTTTTAGTCGGACAAGCAACAGGGTATACGAGCGACGAGCCGAAGCTATCCGATCTTGCTTCGCACATAATGCTTACCGCATTATCGAGGACGATACGAGAAGAAAAGTTTGCGGCACTTGGCGCGTTTGTATCTGTACCACATCAAGCATACTGCTACGATTTCGTATCGGAGTGGCTACATAGCGTTTATAACGACGGCTTGAAGCAGGTGGCGGAACAGATAGAAGAAAAACATCAACTCTATCGTCGATTAAGTCAACTTTCTATCGAAGAATTGTTCGGTACGGAGATATTTCCGTGCATAGACGAGTGTATTCTCTTTAAATTGATGACCGAAATAAAGGACGATTTCATTCGCACGGACGTCATAAGAAGAATTGTAGAAACACGCAGAACAACCGTTTGGTATCATTTTGTAGAGAACTATTATGAAGCAATCTATCAGGTTGCCGAAATGCAGGATTTCTATATCAAGCACTCAACGGGTTTTCACGCTGTTTCTGCAAAAGAAATATGGGATCTCTATACGTCAGAGTATTATAAAATGGATTCGTATTATCGGCAATTCAACCTGTTCTTTACGAATTGCTTAAAGGAATCAAACCCCGTCCTTGACGATATGATAAAGTCTGTCGCGGACAAAATCGAAGGCTTGTATTCGGTTTGGTTCTTGGGTGAACTCGGCAATAATTGGTCGGATATGTGCGCCGAAGAACTGCGTGATTACGGACAGATTCAAGGTGTAATGCGGCAGGAAGATTTCTACGCGAATAAAATCAGTCGCGCAGATAGCCGAATTTTTGTAATCATATCCGATGCAATGCGTTATGCGGTAGGAGTAAGTCTTGCTGAGCAATTAAAGATAGAAACGCAAAGTAAAGTTGACGTTTCGTCTTGTCAGGCGGTATTTCCGAGCATTACAAAATTCGGAATGGCAGCATTGCTTCCGCATAAAAAACTATCGGTAGTGGAGAAGAACGGTAGTGTTTCGGTACTTGCCGACGGAGAACCGACCGATAGTATTTATCGGGATAAGATATTAAAAGAAGCAAACAGAAACAGCGTTGCGGTAAAATACAGGGATATTATCGAGATGAAGCGTGCCGACAGGCAAGAGCTTATTAAGGGTATGGACGTGGTTTATATCTATCACGATAAGATAGACGAAACGGCGCATACTTCCGAAAAACTTGTATTTACGGCGTGCGACGAAGCCATTTCCGAGATAAAGAATATGGTGAGGATAATATGCAATGAGTTCCGCGGCACACGAGTTCTGATTACGGCGGATCACGGCTTCTTGTATACGGCAAAACCGCTTCTTGAAAGCGATAAGATTGACCGTTCGGACTTCGGCGGTAAAGAAGTAGAATATGCTCGTCGCTATGCCATTATGGAAAAGGGCGCAACGCCTGAATACCTGATGCCCGTGAAGTTTTTGGACGGAACGCAATACGACGGCTTTGCACCGAGAGAAAATATCCGCATAAAGATGAACGGCGGCGGTCTGAACTTTGTCCACGGCGGAATCAGTTTGCAAGAGTTGGTCGTTCCTGTCATCGACTATCGGTTTGTCAGAAGCACAAACGCAGAGTATCAGAAAAACCGTGATAAATTCGATACGAAACCCGTAGAAATAGGGTTGCTTTCGGCAAGCAGGAAGATTTGCAATATGATATTCTCACTCAATTTCTATCAGAAAGAAGTGGTGGGCGGTATCAAAGTTCCCGAAACGTATGTGCTGTTCTTTACCGATGAAAACGGAACGCAGGTAAGTGATGTAGCAAAGATTATTGCAAATAAAACAAGCGAAAACGAGCAGGACAGAACGTTCAGATGTACGTTCAATCTGAAACCTATTAACTATAATAATCGAGCGAAGTATTATCTTGTGATGAAAGACGAAGCAGGATTACAAACGCCACAGAAAGAAGAATTTCAAATCGACATAGCTTTTTCTGTCGGTGAATTCAGTTTTTTCGGTGACGAGAACTGACGGAGGGTATGGTGATGGAAGAAGCAATGAAAAGCAATCGGGAAGAAATAAAGGAAAAACTTCGGGAAACCTTTGACGGGAAGATTGTCCGCAAAGATCTGACGAAACAAATAAAAGAAGGCGCAAACGTTCCCGTTTATGTGTTGGAGTTTTTGCTTGGACAGTATTGCAGTTCTGACGATCCTGCAATTATCGAAGAGGGCGTTCAAAAGGTTAAACGTATTTTGGCGGATAATTTCGTTCGCCCGGACGAAGCGCAAAAAATTCTGTCAGTTCTGCGTAAAAACGGAAGCCACACGGTAATAGATATGATTACGGTTGAACTCAATATCAGAGATGACCGTTTCTATGCGACGTTTTCTAACTTAGGACTGCGCGGTATTCCTATTGCGGACGAATACCCTGAAAAGCACGACAGATTGCTTTGCGGCGGTATTTGGTGTATCGTTCAACTCGAATACGAATACATAGAAGAAGAGAAGAACGATTGTCCTATACACATCAGAAAACTTACGCCGATTCAGATGCCGCACGTTGACTTGGACGAGTTGAAACGCGGCAGAAAGAATTTCACAAAAGACGAGTGGATAGACGTTTTGTTGCGTTCTATCGGAATGGAGCCAGATACGCTTTCTTATAGAGAAAAGTGGCTCTTAATAACAAGAATGTTGCCCCTTGTCGAAAACAATTTCAATTTATGCGAACTCGGACCGAGAAGTACGGGTAAGTCGCATTTATATAAGGAAATATCGCCTAACAGTATTCTTGTTTCAGGCGGGCAGACAACGGTTGCGAACTTGTTTTACAATATGAGCAGGAAGTCCGTCGGGCTTGTCGGATTGTGGGACTGCGTTGCGTTCGATGAAGTTGCGGGTATCAGATTCAAGGACAAAGACGGCATACAAATAATGAAAGACTATATGGCGTCGGGATCGTTTGCCCGTGGCAAAGAAGAAAAAGCGGCTTCGGCGTCTATGGTGTTTGTCGGCAATATCAATCAGAGCGTTGATGTGTTGTTGAAAACGTCAAGCCTGTTTGATCCTTTTCCGCCCGAAATGGGAACGGATACCGCGTTTTTAGACCGTATGCATTGTTATCTTCCCGGTTGGGAAGTTCCGAAATTCCGTCCCGAACACTTTACGAACGATTACGGTTTTATAACCGATTACCTTGCCGAGTTTATCAGGGAATTGCGAAAAGAACAATATGGCGACGCATTGGACAGATATTTCCGTCTTGGAAAGAATTTGAATCAGCGCGATACCATTGCCGTTCGCAAGATGATAGACGGGTATTTGAAACTGTTGTATCCCGACGGAGAGTTTTCAAAGGACGATTTGGAAGAAATCGTTAAGATTTCCCTTGAAATGCGTCGCAGAGTAAAAGAACAACTCAAAAAACTCGGCGGAATGGAATTCTACGACGTTAATTTCTCTTATATAGACAACGAAACCTTTGAAGAAAAGTACGTTGCCGTTCCCGAACAGGGCGGCGGAAAGCTAATTCCCGATGGAATATGCAATCCGGGACAAGTATATACCGTTTCGCGCGGAAAATCAGGAATGATAGGACTTTTCAGACTTGAAAGTCAAATGCTACCCGGTAACGGGAAGTTTGAAAGGACGGGACTCGGCGCAGACAGAGATGCGAAAGAGGCAACAAATACTGCGTTTAATTTCTTGAAAGCAAACAGCAATAGAATCAGCGGCTCAATCAGCACAACTACGAAAGACTATATTATCAACTATCAAGACCTTCAAGGCATAGGAATTACAGGCAAACTTGCTTTGCCTACGTTGATTTCGTTGTGTTCTATTGCTCTCGGAAGATCCACGCTTGCAAATCTTGTAGTAATCGGGGATATTTCGATTAGCGGAACGCTTATTAAAGCCGATGAGCTTGCAAATGTTTTACAGGTTTGTCTTGATTCGGGCGCGAAAAAGGTTTTGTTACCAAGCACGTCGTTTGTAGATTTTGCCACCGTTCCGGCAGACTTGATGAGTGCGTTTCAGTTGATTCCTTATACTTCGGCAGAAGATGCCGTATATAAAGCACTTGGTGTCGAGTAGTGTTCTTATAAGTTTAATGTAAAAATGATTTGAGAAATGACAAGTCGGGATAGGATAACCTGTTCCGACTTTTCTTTTACTACGCAGAAGAGATTGAAAAAATCGGAAAAATATGCTATAATATTAAAAACGAAAGGGGTGAGAATTATGGCAAACGAAGCGCATAAAATCAAACTGCTTGTCTTATGGGATATTCTCTGTAAAAACACAGATGAGAGCCACGCCTTAAATACCGACGAAATATCCGAGCTTCTTGCCTTGCGCGGACTGAATGTGTCGCGTAAAATTCTCGTTCAGGATATAGCGACTTTGTGCGACAACGGTTATGATGTTCTTTCCTACAAAAAGAAATACCATTACTATTATGTAGTCAATCGGTCGCTTGAAACGGCAGAAGTGGTTATGCTTGCGGACGTTATCAATGCGTCGAAACTTCCCGTTGCACAAAAGAAAGCACTTGCTCAAAGACTTGCGGAAACGCTTTGTACTCACCAAGCGGAGAGCATTTCAAAGCATATTATTTCGCTTGATAAGGGCAGAAGGGGTAACAGTTCATTTATTTATAACGTGGACGCTATTGAACGCGCGATAAACGAGAACAAGCAAATATCGTTCCTGTACTTCAATTACGACGAGAAGCATAAAAAGGTTTATCGGAAGAACGGCAATCGTTATACCGTAAGCCCTGCGTTTATGGTATGGAACAAGGACAATTATTATTTGTTGTGTTTCTCGAAAGGACACGACGATCTTGTTACATATCGGCTCGATAAAATGGAAAGCGTAAAAGTGGAAGAGCTTGAGCGCGAGCCGCATCCCGAATACGAATTGTTCAACACGGAAGAATATCGGAAACAAGTATTTTCGATGTTCGGAGGGGAAAGTCAGAACGTTACGTTGCTGTTTACTGCAAATATCTTGTCGGATATGTTTGACCGTTTCGGAGATGACATACGCATAAAGAAAGCCGATGAAGAAACCTATTCGGTTGACGTAACGGTGCAGATTTCAAAAACGTTCTTTGCGTGGATCGTCGGAACGCAGGGTAAAGTGAAAATCAAATCACCGCGAAAGGTGATTGATGAATTTAACGCCTTTGTTGCTAAAATAAAAGAAGAATATTGAGATGAAACTCAAACAAATGCTCTTACTTCGGTAAGGGCATTATTTTTTTGGAAAAATATCGTTCACTTCCCAATATTGGGAAATGAAAATTTGAAATAGATAGTCTTTTGTGATATAATACGGTCACAATCTAAATTGAACGCAAAGTTCAGTTTAGTAAAAAGAGGTACTACGGATGAGAACGCTCAACACGACGACATTGGACAATATGGAAAGTTTCATTATCGACTACCAAAAGAGAAAAGGCAAATCGCCGAGTTTCAGAGAGGTAATGAAAGCATTGAATATGAGTTCGCTTAACCTTGTAAGAACGTATATCCTTGCGCTTGAAAACAGCGGCAGGATAGAGCGGACAAGACTCGGCAATATCGATATGTTGCCGAAGCTCCGACCGAGCGGAGTGGCAATCACGCCTATCGTCGGTTCTATCGCGTGCGGACAACCTGTTGACGCGGTGGAGCAGATAGAAGAAAGCGTTACGCTTCCGCGAGCGATTTTCGGCGGCGGGGATTTGTTTATTCTTCATACGCACGGCGACAGTATGATTGACATCGGAATCAAGCACGGCGATCTCGTCGTAATCAGAAAGCAGAACACGGCAGAGAACGGCGATATAATAGTCGCTATGATGAACGGCGAAACAACGCTGAAACGTTTTTATAAAAGGAACGGAAAAGTGGTGCTTCATCCTGAAAACAAAGAGATGAAAGATATTATCGTCAAAGACTGTGAGATACAGGGTGTTTTGGTAAGCTGTATTCACATATATAATTAAATCGGTATCAAGCGTTTTTAGCCCCGAAAGCGCAAAGATATATAATTGGATTACAAATGATGTCTGACTGTTGTATAGGAGTTATCCCGACCATACCGTAGCAGTTAGATAAATTCAAATCGTTTGTAAGTTTAGGGAGAAAGGAGGTTGTATTTATATGGCTAAAAAGAACAATCCTTTGACTTGTCCGTATTGTCTAACAAAGCTGTTGGAAGTCACCGGACATTGCGTAGGCGTTATCGTCAAGTGTCATCATTGCGGAGCATCCGTGCTTGCGGACGTAGACGAAACGGGGAAAATGCGATTGAGCGCAGATCCGAACAAAGCGCAGGAAATGCCGCAAGCGGCTACCGTGCGCTAAACGTCTGTACGAAAAACCATACGGGACTGCCGACGGTAGCAAGAACTACGGGCAAGCCGATATGAAGATATAAGAAACCGAAACTATCCGGGAAGGAAGTTATCCACGCCTTATATGGAGTTATAGACAAAGACAATTAAATATTATTTATCTGTAAAATCAGACAGTATACGGGAACGGACAGCGGTAGCCCGAAAGGGAGAGTAAAGCCAACGCGCGAACGTGTACGAAGTTGTAAGAAACAGGAGTTATTCTCATAGGAAAGCTACCAACGCCTTGCAAGGATTAGACCTAATCAGGGTTTATTCTTTGCGAGGCGTTTTTTATGCCTTTATACTCTGAATTGCCCGATTGCGTTTAATCACAACGCAGTCGGGCTTTTTTTCGTTGTGGGCAGAAATCTGTCCGATTGCGATTTTTTACAAAAAATCAAAAATCGGAGGATTTCAAAAATGAAAAAGAAAGTCTATTACAAACTTAACCGTTACCAAGTAACCAAAGTCGAAGTGGAAACCGCAGAGCAGGAACAAGCGGTAAAAATGCTGAACCGTGAAATGGATCGCTTTACAAAGTCGGAAGATACATATTACGAAAAATGTTCTTCACTCGATGAAATGTATGAAGAATCGGGTTTCGAGCCTGCGGACGATAATCCGAACCCGGAAGAGCAGTTTATAGAGAGCGAACGGCAAGCCGAAATAAAAAAGCAAGTACATAAAGCACTTCGACAACTTAATCCGCGTCAACAGGCTATGGTGCAGATGGTTTTTTTCGAGGACAAATCGCAAGACGAAGTTGCCGAGTATTTTGGCATAAGCAAACAAGCAGTAAGTAACGCAATGCAACGTATTTATGCCGCCTTGAAAAAAACTTTAGAAAAAAATTAAGATTTATGCTGCCAGACCGTGTACTGACACCCCGAAACTTTCCAATAGTAGTGAGGGGGTATGAATCCCGAACAAAAAACGGCAGTCAGGAGGTAGGACGCAATGACCGAAATTAAAAACAGACATTTGCCCGAACAGGGCAAAATAGACAGAACAAAAATCGAAGGATATTCCTTACGGAGCGGCGCGTTCTATTCTTGGCTGAAAGAAAGCGGCTACACGGTAAGTCAGATTGCGGAACGTCTTGACATCGACGTAAAAGAATTTGTATACAAGCTCAAGACAAAGCAACTGTTCGGCAGAGAGCATCTGCGGATTTTGATTGAAACGATGGGCGCGTCTGCGGCTTGCTTTGCGATATTCTTTCCGACTTTTGAACTTCGGCAGCAGATATATTTTGAGGTGTTCGGAAAAGAGTTACCCTTGCAGGAAAACAGACAAAGGAGGTGGAAGAAAAATTGAGCGACATCAGAAGAAACGCAGACAGAAATCGCGCAATTCAAGCGATGATGACGGACGGAGAACAACTGAAAACGTTTTATCGTTTCGTTGCGA
>OGUO01001956.1_pt1 | contig 13015 bp, 12 predicted proteins | sample 1553641 | NCBI WGS metagenome assembly OGUO01 (sample SAMEA2579980, study PRJEB22360) | human gut metagenome | biome: human gut; feature: human-associated habitat; material: faeces | place: Denmark | collected 2008/2010 | reverse complement strand
ATGAGCTGTTTGATAAGGCGGTTGCTGCAGCGCGCGAGGCATTTGGCGATGAAGATAATTATCAGGAAAATGATCAGGATGGCGGCAAAGGAACTGTTTACCACACAACGGGTGCATTCTGGTACAATGAAACAGATCAGTATGGTGACTATACAATGAACAGCTTCCAGATTGGAAAGCTTGATTCTGGAAATGGAACAAGCGCAGTTGTAATCGGTGTAAATATCTACGATCCATCCCAGATCGAGGAGGAGTCCAGCGAAGAAGGAAGCAGCGAAGAAGTATCTTCGAAGGTTGCTGAAAAGAATGTAAAGGAAACAAGTGAGGCAGAGAATACGGCTGAAAGCGAAGAATAAAAAAACATTGGGGACAGGTTTTTGTGGCTCATTAGAGCCATAAACCTGTCCCCAGTGGCTTTTGATTCTGTTTTTTTGCAAAGATTAGTAATGATATCTTTTTCGGTTTGCAATCAAGAATGCAAGTGAAATCACAAACGCAAAGATTTCAGCAGCTACAGTTGCACCCCAGAGGCCGTCCACACTGAGAATCAGTGGAAGGATTAACACGGATGATGTCTGGAAGATCAATGTGCGTAAAAACGAGATCGCAGCAGAGATGACACCATTGTTAAGAGCAGTAAAAAAGGATGATGCAAAAATGTTAAAGCCTGCCAGCAAAAAGCTAAAGGAGAAGATCTTAAAAGCATGTGATGTTATAGCAAGAAGTTCTACGTCATAACCAACAAACATTTTTGCAAGCGGATTAGCAAGCGTGAGGGCAAGCACAGTCAAAATGATACTTAGTGAGCCAACGATGCGTGTACTTTTTTTGAGAAGACTTTGCAGTTCACTGTGATTTCCAGCACCAAAATGGAAACTGACAACAGGAGCACAGCCAATCGAGTAGCCGATAAAGATGGCAATGAAAATAAACTGTACATACATTAATACACCATATGCGGAAATACCATTTTCGCCAAGATATTTTAATAGCTGAAAATTATAGACGATACCAACAACAGATCCAGAGATATTGCTCATCAGCTCAGAGGAGCCATTGGCGCAAGCATATAAAATCGGGCGAAGCTTGAATTTGGCCTTTGTCAGATGAAGTTTGCTGCTATTTGGACGAATAAAATAGATAAAAGGAAGTAAGCCGCCAATCGTCTGACTTATGCCAGTTGCGAGTGCTGCTCCCAAAACTCCCCAGCGAAGAACACCGACCAGCACGGCATCAAGCACTATATTTGTAATTCCGGCGGCAAGCGTTGCTGCCAGTCCAAGGTTAGGCTTTTCAGCTGCTATAAGAAAGCTTTGAAATACATTTTGGAGCATATAGGGAGCAAGAAAAGCGATTACGACACGTCCGTACAGAACACAGTCATCAATCATCTCTTTTGTAGCGCCTAACAATGTAGCAACAGGACGCATAAAGGCAACACCTAAAATAGCCAGAACAATACCGATCAAAAGTGACAGCCAGATCAGCATAGAAAAATAATGGTTTGCTTTTTTTTCATCGCCCTCGCCAAGAATACGGGAGACGAGCGCTGTACCACCTGTTCCAATCATAAAGCCAAGGCTTCCTAGAATAATGAGAAATGGCATTATTAAATTGATGGAAGCAAACGCTGTTTTTCCAGCAAAATTTGATACAAAAAATCCGTCCACAACACTATAGATCGAAGTGAAGACCATCATGATAATGGAAGGAAACGTAAAACGAAACAGCTTTCCATAAGTAAAATGATCAGATAATTGGATTTTCATAAAAATAAATTTATTCCTTTCGTATTATTTTTCAGCTTTCATTCGCTGCAATTCTTTTTGCAGACATTTTAAATAACGTTCATTTAAAGCAAGATATTGTTCGGAAGTTTCAGGACCCCAATCAGCAAGAATACGGTTTTCAGCATCAATAATTTTTCCAGCTGTCTCAGAAGAAAGCTGTTTACCTTTTTGTGTTAAAAAGACACGTTTATTTTTTGCATTTGCGGCCTCTAAAAATATGATATCTTCATTTTCAAGCTTTCTCAGTGCAGAATTGATAGTTTGCTTAGGAAGCCCTGTCAGGCGGCAGATATCACGAAGAAGACAGCTTTCTTCGTCAAAGTTACAAATCGTGTATAAAATTTGCATTGTGCTGTCAGATAAACCACACAGATGTGACATTTCATGGTAAACAACGCCCATCTCACACTGCAAATGGTTAAGACGTTTGAGAGAAGCAGAAGATTGAACACTCATACAAAATTCCTCCGTTAATAATTGAAAATAAAGGTACGAAATCGTACTTAGAAAGTATAGTACGAAATCATACCATTGTCAAGTAATATAATGTTTAAAACACATTAACTATTGACAACACAGCAGAAGTAGTGGTAGTGTAGATGTGTTGCGGAAGCAGCTTCCAGAATAATATCTGTAAAGAAGCAAAAAATCCGCCCATAATACAATATTATATAAGGATGAGGTATTTACAATGAGAGAGTTAAAGCCAATCAAAGAAGGCAAGGTACGCGAAATCTATGATAATGGCGACAGCCTGATCATGGTAGCAACTGACCGTATCAGCTGTTTCGATGTCATTCTGAACAACGTGGTAACTAAGAAGGGAACTGTCCTTACTCAGATGTCCAGATTCTGGTTTGACATGACAAAAGATATTCTTCCAAATCACATGATCTCTACGGATGTAAAGGATATGCCGGAGTTTTTCCAGCAGGAGAAGTTTGATGGAAACAGTATGATGTGCCGCAAATTGCAGATGCTTCCTCTGGAGTGTATTGTGCGCGGATATATCACTGGAAGTGGCTGGGCAAGCTACCAGAAGACTGGAAAGGTATGCGGAATTGAGCTACCAGAGGGCTTAAAGGAGTCTGATAAGCTGCCTGAGCCAATTTATACACCATCTACAAAGGCTGAGATCGGTGATCATGATGAGAATATTTCTTATGAGCAGAGCATTGCTCATCTGGAGAAGTATTTCCCAGGAAAGGGCGAGGAGTATGCACAGAAGCTTCGTGATTACACTATCGCACTGTATAAGAAGTGTGCAGACTACGCACTGAGCAAGGGCATCATTATTGCAGATACCAAGTTTGAGTTTGGTCTGGATGAGAATGGAAATATCGTTATCGGTGATGAGATGCTTACACCAGACAGCTCACGTTTCTGGCCGGCAGATGGCTATGAGCCAGGACATGGTCAGCCATCCTTTGACAAGCAGTTTGCTCGTGATTGGTTAAAGGCAAACCCGGACAACGATTGGACACTGCCGCAGGAGATTGTTGATAAGACAATTGAGAAGTATCTGCAGGCTTATGAGATGCTGACAGGAAAGCCATTAGCATAAATACATAAAAGATGTGAAATAAAAAAGAAGGATTTGCCAATTCGACAGATCCTTCTTTTTTGCTTTTGATACAGAATAATTTGCAGCATACAGCAATTCTTGAAAGCAATATGTTTAATGGGAAAATGTTCGTATCAGGCGAAATACCTGCTCGGCAGTATCCTCTATATTTTGCATTGCATTTGTGCGGCACATCGCTTCATCAAGTGTAGAAACGCTTCGAAGTACTGGAAAGAATGCATCAATCCCGTGCTCATTGCAGGCGATGGCATCTTTTGTGACACAGCCGGAAAAGGCAATTACAGGCTTACCATATTCCTTTGCAATTTTTGCGACACCGATAGGCGCCTTTCCCATGACAGTCTGCCCATCAAGGCGGCCCTCTCCTGTTACAACTATGTCGGCATTTTGAACATAGTCGCGAAGCTTTGTTTCCTCAAGAACAATCTTAATACCAGATTCAAGCGTGGCATGTAAAAATGTTAAAAAAGCAAAGCCAAGTCCGCCGGCAGCACCTGCACCGGAGAGACTTTCATTTACATCTGGAAAATATTTGCGTGAGAGTAATGCATAGTCTTTTAGCCAGCGATCCATCATATTGATCATTTCAGAGTCAGCTCCCTTTTGCGGTCCAAAAACAGCACTGCAGCCAGTAGAGCCGCAAAGTGGATTTGTGACATCGCAGGCAACACGGAATGTACATTTTGAAAGCTCTGGCAGCACATGGCTAGTTGTGATTGACTTAAGCTGGCGAAGTCCTTTAGCACCAAATTCGACCTGATTACCATTCTCATCAAGCATTCCAAAGCCTAGTGCCTGAAGCATACCGATGCCGCCATCATTTGTGGCGCTTCCTCCAATGCCAATCAAAAAGTGCCTGCAGCCGCGTTTAACTGCATCAGCAATGATTTCACCGACACCATAAGTTGTGGTGTGAAGCGGATTTTTCTTTTGCGGTGGGACAAGTGTAATACCAGCAGCCACAGCCATTTCAATTATGGCAGTTTTAGTAGCAGAGACAATACCATATTGGCATGAAACAGTCTCGCCTAGTGGTCCTGTGACAGAAACAGTTGTCATTTTACCGCCGCAGCCAGCGACAAGTGCATCAACCGTGCCCTCGCCTCCGTCAGCGAGTGGACGAATCACTGTAGTGGCATCAGGGTAGACTTTTTTTATGCCATTAGCAGCGCTCTCGCCGGCTTCTAATGAACTGAGACTTCCTTTAAAGGAGTCAATTGCAATTACAACATTCATAATGTTCCTTTCATTTATCGCAGACTTTTCAAAAAGCCTAAGAATTTCTTAATAAAATCAGCACTGTCATTATAGCAAAAAACAACCCCTGATAGCAATGGGTTGCAAATCCAAAAAAAGAAATGGTTGACGCAGCTGATAGTCTCAGGGTATAATCAATACAATATGCGATTTAATAGAAACAGTAGGGTTCAAAATTGCAGGGAAGGAATTTAAAAATGAAAATTGCAGTAACGTATGATAATGGATCTGTTTTCCAGCATTTTGGAAAAACAGAGAATTTTAAGATTTTTGAAGTGGAGAATGGCGCGATCATTTCAAGTGAGGTAGTTGGATCAAATGGAGCAGGACATAGTGCGTTAGCAGGTTTTCTTGCTGATGCAGGAGTTGATGTTGTAATCTGCGGCGGCATTGGAGGCGGTGCACAGGCAGCACTTTCTGAGGCTGGAATCAAGGTATGTGCCGGAGTTTCTGGTGATGTAAATGAGGCTGCCGAAAGCTACGTAAATGGAACACTTGAGTGCACCAGTGAGGGAAATTGCGATCATCATCATGAAGAAGGCGGTCACTGCTGTCATGGTGAGGAGAGTGAAGAGTCTGGCTGCGAGGGCGGCTGCGGCGGATGCCACGGCGGCTGTGGAACACCAGAGCCAATCATGGAAGGCAAGAATGTAGGAAAGAAGTGCCGCACTCATTATAAGGGAACATTTAATGACGGAACACAGTTTGATTCATCTTATGATCGCGGTGAGCCGCTTGAGTTTATCTGCGGTGTTGGTCAGATGATCAAAGGTTTTGATCAGGCTGTGGCAAACATGGAAGTTGGCGAGTCTGTTGAGATCCATCTGATGCCAGAGGAAGCATACGGCATGCCGGATCCAGCTGCAATCTTTACACTTGAGATTGCGCAGCTTCCAGGTTCAGAGGAACTTGAGGCAGGTCAGCAGGTATATCTGTCTAATCAGTTTGGTCAGCCATTCCCAGTTAAGGTTGTTGCAAAAGATGATAAGACTATTACTTTTGATGCAAACCATGAGATGGCAGGCAAGGAATTAAACTTTACAATTGAGCTTGTCAGCGTAGAAGCGTAAGAAAAGAAAATGCATCTGTCAAATGACGGGTGCATTTTTTGAACATTTTATTTTATAATGTAACGCGGCAAATAAAAATCCTTCTTATATATTAGGAAGAGTATCAGTTAGGAGGTAAGTGGTTGCAGACAAAGGATGATGAAATTATAGAGCTGTATTGGAAACGAGATCCAAAAGCAATAGAGGAGACACAGACGCATTATGGGGAAAAGCTTGGCAGACTCTCATTTGGTATTTTGGAAAACAGAGAAGATGCACAGGAATGTGTCAATGATACTTATCTTCGAACCTGGAATTCTATACCGCCGACAAGACCGCAGTTTTTCTTTGCGTACCTTGCAAAGATATGCCGATTTTTATGTTTTGATGTGCTAGATCATAAAAATGCGCAAAAGCGAAGTGCTTTGGTAGTTGAGCTTACGCATGAAATGCAGCAGTGCATTCCAGATTCACGCAATGAAGATAAGGTGCAGGGGGAACAGATCGGACAGAATATAACAGCTTTTTTGAGGACACAGTCAAAGCAGGACAGACTTTTATTTATGAAACGCTATTGGTATGGTGTGAGCATAAAAGATCTGGCGCAGCAGATGCAGATAAGTGAGAGCAGTGCAAAGGTGAGGCTGCATAGAATACGTGGGCGGTTAAAAAAATATCTGGAAAGTGAGGGCATTTGGATATGACAGAAAAGGATTTGTTAGACAGCTTGCGCTTTGTGGATGATGACCTTATAGAGGAAGCTGGATTAGAACAGTTAAAAGAAGAAAAACAGAAAAAAATAAATGGAAAAGTGATTTTTTTGAGGACAGCACTTACAGCAGCCGCGGGCATTTGTATTTTCACCGCAGGAACAGTTATGGGAAGAAAGATCACGGCAAAAAAAGATCAAACAGATGGCGCGCTGATGATGGCTGCGTATACAGAAAGCGAATATGAAAAGGAAATCTTAGCGCTCGAGGGAAGTGAAACACTGGCGGAGGCAGAGGCTTACGCGGAACCTGAAGATAAAAATACACTTTCGGTTTCAACGATCACGTTGGGAAAAGAAACGAAAAGTCAGATCAGTGAAGATGAGACATCACATAATGAATTGCCAGCTACGAGTATTGGTGGGATAGATGTATTCTTTTATAAAAAAGAAGGTTCTAGTTATTTTTTCGCTTCATTTGAACAAAATAATGTTTCCTATACTTTGCAGGCTGATACGCTGCGAAAAGTCGTGCAGGCAGCAGCAGATACGATCTGCGGCATGGGCATAGTCACAGTTGTGGATTAATTGATAAAATTTTTTTCAGAATGTGTAACCTTACATCTAATTTTCCGTCTTAAAGAGTGAAGACATAAAAGTCTTAAATAAAATTTTGTGAAAGTAATCTGGTATCAAAGGAGTACATCATATTAGGAAAGGCAGGATAATGATATGAGAAGAAAGAATTTAATGAGACTGACAGCTGCAATGGGAATGATAATGGCATGCTCACAGGTGATGCAGGCGGCCGCACCTGTATGGGGCAATGAGACTGTGGAAGAAACAACGGCAGGCTCTCATGATGATTTGATCGAAATTCCAACGCTTGAGGATGAGGAATATCCTGTGGATCAGGGAAAGCAAAATTATGTCGATACGATTGTGCAGGCAGATAACCGCATCGGATCAATGTTAATGGAAAAGCTTACGGCAGAGAATAAAAATGTATTTATTTCTTCCTATAGTATTGCAACAGCACTGACGCTTCTTAGTCACTGTTCTGAAAGCGGTGGACAGATTGAGCAGTTAAAAGAATTTCTTGACTTAAACAATATGAGTGAGAGTGAGATTTTAGCAGCGCAGGAAGAACTGGCAGCGATTCTTGGAACAAATAAGGAAAATCAGGAAGATGAAGAAGATGAAAATGAAGCGTCATCAGATTCATCAGAGGAAGTAGTGAGTGTAGAAAGTGATGATTACAGCATTCCAAAGTCAATTTTAGAAACAGCAAATGCCATGTATGTGGACGAGAAAATGAAGATGTCATCTTCATTTGACGATCTGGCGGATATACTTTCAAATACATATCAGGCATCACTAAAGCGCTGTGATTTATCGTCAGCAGAAACAATGAATGAAATCAATGATTGGGTCAATGAGAAGACGCACGGGCTGATTCCATCAATTCTTGATGAACCAATGGATCCGAGTATTCGAATGACACTTTTAAATGCTGTTTATTTTAAGGCTGCATGGGTAAATGCATTTGAAAAAGAGTTAACAGACAAACAGATCTTCCATGGAAAAGAGGGTGATACATCTGTGGATATGATGCATCAGCAGGATCATTTTGAATATGCAGAAAATGATGAGTATCAGATGATTCGTCTGCCTTACCATGGTGGCTGTGAGATGACAGTTTATCTGCCAAAGGACAGCGTAGTGGCTGACAAATGGAGCGAAAAAGATTATCTCTATCAGCTTGGGCTTGAGGCAGATAAGCAAGAGTGGGATAGTCGCGAGGTTTCTCTTTCAATGCCAAAGTTTGAGATGAAATATGGAAAAGAATTAAAAGATATATTAAAAGAACTTGGACTAGAGGCAATTTTTGATGGCTGTATTTATGACAGACTTACAGATGAAGAGATGGTAGCCGGATCAATCTATCATAAAACAGCAATTAAAAATGATGAAAACGGAACTGAGGCAGCAGCAGTAACCATGGCGCTTATGGAAGCAATGGCACTTTTACCAGAGGATGATATAGTTGAGATGAACATGGATCATCCATTTTACTTTACAATTTCTAATACACAGACAGGCTTAAAGCTTTTTGAGGGATGCGTTTACAACCTTAAGTAAATATAGTTAGTCAGAACTCCATGAGCAAAAACGTGATTATTTTGCTCATGGGGTTATTTTTTATTCTGTTTTTTTGGAGAGCATAGTCTTTTGGTAATGACCTGGTGTCACCTTTTTGTATCGTTTGAAGATGCGGTTAAAGTAACTTAGATCATTAAAGCCACATGAGTAGGCGACTTCTGTGATACTTTTTTGGGAAGAAGATAAAAGCTCACAGGCACATTCAATTCTGTAATAATTTAAATAATCAATAGGAGATTTTCCAGTAATTGAGTGAAACAATCGACAGAAATGTTCAGAAGAGAGATTTAAAACATCAGCAAGATCAGCAAGTGTCAGGCGTGAGGCATAATTTTTTCTAATATAATTTAGTACCGTTTTAATTTGTTCGGTACTCTTTGCATTTCTGCGCTCAGCCATATCAGTGACAGTATAGGAGTGATCATGCAGAATTTGACCAAATAGCTGCCACATAAGTCCGACCGTAAAAAATTCGTAGCCGGTTTGACGCTTATCCATTACCTCAAACATCTGGCAGATCAGTTCACTACAGCAAGTACCCTTTTCAAAAAAAGGATAAATAAGCGTATCAGTATCAAAAAAGTCGCAGTATTTTCTGTGAAGCAGTGCGCTGCTGCTTTCCATAAAGCGGCTGGTGTCAAATACGAGACACTCATAGATGCAGTTATCGGGAACACCGCCATGGACGGCTCCGGCAGAAATGATGGCAGTATCACCCTTATGTAAGGTCTTAGTTTTTCCATCAACTGACAAAGAGAAGCTTCCGCTTAACACAAGCATAATCTCATGTTCAAGGTGCCAGTGAAAGGGCATTTCATATCGGGGATGACTTCTATCAACATAGTACAATTCAATTGGAAAACCAGAGGTTCCTCTGGCTGTATTCTCATGCGAAGCTAAAAATTTCATATAAATCCTTTCATAAATAAATGGGCACATACTTAAATATTTTTGTGCACTTATCAACATAAACTAGAAAATATAGGTTTGTCTGGACAAACTTAGGAAAAATAACAGCAAAAACAAAATGATTATACAGCAAAAACAACAAAATATCAATATAATCCAATAGATAATCATGATAAACAATGACATAAACGAAAATGAAATGTATAATCAGGATAGAAGGTTTGTAAAGATTCTCGCCAGATGTGTCTGACGGGGAGTGATATCAATGAAAACAGGAGGGATGAAAATGCAGATAGACGAGATTAAAGACCAAATTTGTGATGTGTGTCACAAAATGTGGCAGTTGGGCTGGGTTGCAGCAAACGATGGAAATGTAAGTGTACGTTTGGATGACGGAACATTTCTTGCAACACCAACTGGAATGAGCAAGAGCTTTATCACACCAGATAAGCTGCTTCGTATCGATGCATCAGGAAACATTTTAGAGGGAGCACCGGGACTGCGTCCGTCAAGTGAGATTAAAATGCATATGAGATGCTACGAAAAACGTGACGATGTAAGGGCAGTTGTACATGCACATCCGCCGACAGCAACTGGTTTTGCAGTTGCACACAGACCGATGGATATGTATAACATGATCGAGGATGTAGCTGCGATTGGAGCTGTTCCGCTTACACCATATGGAACACCGAGTACAACAGAGGTGCCAGACGCAATCGAGCCATATTTAAACGAGCATGATGTAATGCTTCTTGAAAATCATGGTGCATTAGCCGTTGGAAGTGATGTAATTACTGCTTATTATAGAATGGAAAGTCTTGAGCTTTGGGCAAAGATTACGCTTAATGCAATTTTGCTTGGCGGCAGCTACGATATTGACCGTAAGAATATCGATAAGCTGATCAATCTGCGTTCCTACTATCATATCACAGGAAAGCATCCAGGCTATAAAAAGTTTGAGCGCAAAGATGAAGGGGAACCAACCGATAAATAAGCGCAGACAAAAGGATTTAAAATTTTATCGAATAAAATGGAGATCTATATAAATAAATAGAAAGAGAGGATACTTATGTTATATCCAAAGATTGGAATCCGCCCAGTTATTGATGGACGCTGGGGCGGTGTACGTGAAAGTCTTGAAGCTCAGACTATGGCAATGGCAGAGAACGCAGCAAAGCTGATCTCTGAGAATTTAAAATATCCTGATGGAACACCAGTACAGTGCGTAGTTGGATGTACTACAATTGGAGGCGGTGCAGAGGCAGCACGTGTTGCAGAGCAGTTTTCTACACAGAACGTAACGGCAACATTATCTGTAACACCATGTTGGTGCTATGGAACAGAGACATTTGATATGGATCCAACCACAATTAAGGCTGTATGGGGATTCAATGGAACAGAGCGTCCAGGTGCTGTTTATTTGGCAGCAGTTTTGGCAGCACATGCACAGCGTGGTCTGCCGGCATTTTCCATCTATGGACATGATGTTCAGGATGCAAACGATACTTCCATTCCTGCTGATGTAGCAGAAAAAATTCTTCGTTTCGCACGAGGCGCAGTTGCAGCAGGCTGGATGCGCAATAAAGCATATGTTAATATCGGTGCAGTAACTATGGGAATTGCAGGAAGCTTCTGTGATGCAGATGTACTTCAGAAATATTTCGGCATTCGTGCAGAGTGGGTTGATGAGGTTGAGATTCTTCGCCGTATCACTATCGGAATTTATGATCACGAAGAGTATGAGAGAGCTCTTGCATGGGTAAAGGAAAACTGCAGAGAAGGGTTTGATAAGAATGCAGGTAAAAATTTCCCAGATGTTATTACAAAATCAAAGGTAATTGCTCCTGATAAGGACTGGGAATTTATTGTAAAGATGACTCTTATTATGCGTGATATTCTTTATGGAAATCCGCGTCTTGATGAGCTTGGATGGCATGAAGAGGCACTGGGACGAAATGCAGTTGCCGGTGGTTTCCAGGGACAGAGACAGTGGACAGACTGGCTGCCAAATGCCGACTTTACAGAGGCAATTTTAGCTTCCACATTTGACTGGAATGGACCAAAGGCACCGACTCCGTTTGCAACAGAAAATGATACATGCAATGGAATTGCAATGCTTCTTGGAAATCTGATTTCTGGTTCAGCACCGTGCTTCCATGATGTGCGTACATACTGGAGTCCAGAGGCGTGTGAGCGAGTAACTGGACATAAGCCAGACGGTGTAGCTTCAAATGGATTTATCCATCTGATCAATTCTGGTGCGACAGCACTTGACGGATCTGGCGCATGTGTTGACGAGAATGGAAATCATGTAATGAAGCCATTCTGGGAGATGAAGGAAGAGGATATCAAGAATTGTCTTGAAGCAACTGACTGGTGCAGAGCAGATTATGAATATTTCCGCGGCGGCGGCTATTCAAGCCATTTCCGGTGCCACGCTGAAATGCCTGTAACGATGCTTCGTTTTAATATTATTGACGGAGTTGGCCCAGTGCTTCAGATCGCAGAGGGCTGGACAGCAGATCTGCCGGATGAGATTCACAATCCGATTGATAAGCGTACCGATCCGACATGGCCTACTACATGGTTCTGCCCGAGACTTACAGGTGAGGGCGCATTTACCGATGTTTACAGCGTAATGGCAAACTGGGGTGCAAACCACGGAGTTACAGTATACGGACATGTTGGTGCAGATTTGATTACACTGGCAAGTATGCTTCGCATTCCGGTAACAATGCATAATGTAGAGAAGGAGAAGGTCTTCCGTCCGCATTCATGGGCAAGCTTTGGAACGCAGGATGTTCAGGCAGCTGATTATGCGGCATGCAAGAACTATGGACCGCTGTATTAAATCCGTTACAGATCATTTCAGAAAATGGCAAAAAAATATTCAAGTGTGTTGACTATTTTTCTGTGTGCCATATTTATAACCTGTGTCTTTGGACATAGGGGCATAAGTATGGCATCACAGAATACAGAACAAAAAAATAATTTAATGGTGCAGATGGAGTATTATCAGTATAACGTCTGTGCCTCCTGCCACCCAGAGGACGATTTCTTTGCAGTTGTGTCGGACACAATAAGCCCAATTAAGCAAAAATATCCATATGAGATTGCAGTTTATAATACATTTCGTGCGGAAGATAAGAAGCGATTTGAAAAGCGACTGCAGGAACTTATGTTAAAAGAAACAGATGTAAGTCTGCCGGCTTTGATTATGATTTCAGAAGATTCAGAGGCTTTAGTTTGTCTTAGCGGCTTGGATGAGATTAAAGAAAAGCTTGAAGATACACTTAAGCAGGCTGCACAGCCAGAGCAATTTGTTTCTAGGGAAGCGGCACTTGAATCGGATGAAAAAACAGAGATTGTAACTCAGGCAAAAACGAAAAACAAATTGAGACACCGTTATCTAATACTGATTGGAAAAATCAGCTTCGTGAAGCTGTTTCTAAAGATAAAAGCACAGACTCTGTTATAAAATTTTTAGGCGAAAACCCGGGGGCTTGCCCCTGGGATGAAGCCAAGAAATATTTTTCTAAATCTTTAATGTCGA